>Ga0325410_1005618_pt1 | contig 13844 bp, 8 predicted proteins | sample PopdelMetagenome_16_FD_206182 | JGI IMG/M metagenome (GOLD analysis project Ga0325410, IMG submission 206182) | Populus deltoides microbial communities from Bellville, Georgia, United States - Xylem-PdIQD-R3 | ecosystem: Host-associated > Plants > Phyllosphere > Stem > Wood/Secondary xylem... | reverse complement strand
GTTGTCGCCGCCCCCCATGATGCTGCCTTTGCCTCCTGTGCTGCCTACTTCACCTTCAAGCACACCAGGAAAAGGCTCATCAAGAAATTTTTTTGGCAAACATCCATTCTTAAATATTTTAACAAATAAATTTTATTATATGGATTTTTATGAATTTTCTATGAATTTGAATTGACATTCTATATTTTCTATATTTTCTCAACCCTCACTCTTCATTTTGCATATATTTTCTAAAGCATATAGATTAATATGAGAAGAAAAAAGAAAATAATGAATTCCATAAAATGAGCATAAGATACCATTATCCTTGTTTTAGTTGAAAAAAAATAAAATACATGAAGTAGAAACCCTTAAATAATAAAATAATAACATTTCAAAAGTCAGACTGTAATAGATGAAATTTGACGGTAACAATTATAATTTTTCTAGTTTCAGTTATACAAAATGAGCATAAGATATTTCAGATAAACAATGCTAGATTACTAAATATTTTATAAGGGTGACTAGGAACCTCATAACCTACCATTTTCCTTGTTTTAGTTGAAAAAAGTTAAATACATGAAGTCAAAACCCTTAAACAATAAAACAGAAATAGTTCAAAGGACCAACAGTAACAAATAAAATTTAACAGTAACAATTGTATTTTTCCTTGTTTTAGTTACACAAAATGAGAATAAGATATTTTAGATAAAGAATGCTAGATTGCTAAATATTTTATAAGGGTGACAAGGAACCCCATCATTGCTATTTTCCTTGTTTTACGTGAAAAACTTGAAATACAGGAAGTAGAAACCCTTAAACAATAAAACAATAACAATTCAAAAGATAGAGAGTAACAGATGAAATTTGATAGTAACGGTTGTATGTTTTCTAGTTTTATTTACATAAAATAAGCATAAGATATTTTAGATAAAGAGTGCTGGATTGTAAAATATTTTATAAGAGTAACAGGGAACCCTATAAACTTGCCATTTTCCTTGTTTTAGTTGAAAAAAATAAAATACATGAAGTAGAAACCCTTAAACAATAAAACAGTAACAATTCAAAAGACATAGTAACTGATAAAATTTGACAGTGCATTTGTATTTTTCCTTGTTTTAGTTACATAAAATTAGCATAAGATATTTAAGATAAACAGTGCTAACTTGCTAAATATTTTATAAGGGTGACAAAGAACCCCATGACCTGTCATTTTCCTTGTTTTAGTTGAAAAAAAATGAAATACCTGAGTTCTTTGGAAATGTCCATACATATTTTTATTCTTTTTATCTTCAATTAAATGAAAAATAGGATTTAATAAAAAAAATTCAAACACAGGGGATTGTTATTACATGCAAGTCGTAGCCGATGTTAGTGTGTTTAGTGCATCTACACAATAAGTTCATGACAGGGCCTCATTTAGTGTTTATTGTTTAGTGATTTCTTTGGAAACGTCCTCTTTACTTTCTCTATTAGTTTTTATTTTTTTCCATCCTAAATTTTACAAAAATTATTTAACACACTGAGCTCATGTTAGTCCCGGGCGTTTCATGAGCCGGGATCATCTAGTTTATATCATGCACATTGGTCTTGAATATGTTATCTGAGTTCCTTGGAAATGTCCACGCTTATTTTTATTCTTTTTATCTTCAATTATATGAAAATTAGGATTTAATAAAATAAATTCAAACGCAGGAGGATTGCTATTACACGCAAGTCGTAGCCAATGTTCGTGTGTTTAGTGCATCTCTGTAATGAGTTCATGATAGGGCCTCCTTTAGTGTTTATTGTTTAGTGATTTTTTAGAAACGTCCATCGTACTTTATCTTTTAGTTTTTATTCTTTTCTATCCTAAATTTTACAAAATTTATTTGACACAATAAGCTGATGTCAGTCCCTACCAGCAGGCATCTCATGAGCCTGGATCATCCGATTTATATCATGTGCACTTGTCTTGAATATGTTCCTTGAGTTCCTTGGAAATGTCCATGCTTATTTTTTTTTCTTATTACCTTCAATTATATGAAAATTAGGATTTAATAAAAAAATTCGAACACAAGGGGATTGCTATTACACGAAAGTCATAGCTGATGATCCAGGCTCATGAAATGCCTGCATGAGCTTATTGTGTAAAATAATTTTTCTAACATTGAGGATAGAAAAGAATAAAAAGTAACAGAGAAAGTAGGGTGTATGTTTTAGAAAAAATCACTAAACAAGAAACATTAAAGTAGGCTATTGTTTTAGAGAAAGTAGTGTTTTATTGTTTAGTGATTTCTTGGAAACGCATAATGTTTTAGAGAAAATAGTGTTTATTGTTTAGTGATTTCTTTGGAAACGCACACTCTACTTTCTTTATTACGTTTTATTCTTTTTTATCCTCAATGTTAGAAAACTTATTTTGCACAAAGAGCTCATACGAGTGTTTCATGAGCCTGGATCATCTAGTGGATATCGTGCACACTGGTCTTGAATATGTTCCCTGAGTTCATTGGAAATTTTCACGCTTATTTTTATTCTTTTTATCTTTAATTAAATGAAAATTAGGATTTAATAAAAAAATCAAACACAGGGGGATTTCTATTACACACAAGTCGTAGCCGATGTTGGTGTGTTTAGTGTATATACATAATGAGTTCATGGTAGAGCGTACTTTGGTGTTTATTGATTATTGATTTCTATGGAAATGTGCACCCTACTTTCTCTGTAAATTTTTATTATTTTGTATCCTCAATGTTAGATAAATTATTTTACACAATGAGCTCATGCGAGCGTTTCATGAGCCCGGATCATCTGGCGAAAATCGTGCGCTCTAGTCTTGAATATATTCCTTGAGTTCCTAGGAAATGTCCAAGCTTATTTTTATTATTTTTATCTTCAATTATATGAAAAATTAGGTTTTAATAAAAAAAAATTTAAACACAGGGGGATTGCTATTACATGAAAGTCTTAGCCGATGTTAATGTGTTTACTGTATCTACACAATGAGTTCATGGTAGGGCTTATTTTAGTGTTGATTGTTTAGTGATTTCTTTGGAAATGTACACCATACTTTCTTTGTTACTTTTTATTCTTTTCTATCCTCAATGTTAGAAAAATTATTTCACACAATGAGCTCATACGGGCGTTTCATGAGATTGGATCATCCGACAGATGTAGTGCACACTAGTCTTGAATATATTCCCCGAATTCCTTGGAAATGTTCACACTTATTTTTATTCTTTTTATCTTCAATTATATTGAAATTAGGATTGAATAAAAAAAATTGAACAAAGAGGGATTGCTATTACACGCAAGTCGTAGCCGATGTTAATGTGTTTAGTGCATCTACACAATGAATTCATGACAGAGCCTCTACTTTGAATATGTTCCCTTGAGTTCCTTGGAAATGTCCACGCTTATTTTTATTCTTTTTATCTTCAATTATATGAAAATTAGGATTTAATAATAAAAAATTCAAACACAGGAGGATTGCTATTACATGCAAGTTGTAGCCGATGTTAGTGTGTTTAATGGATCTACACAATGTTTTCATTGCAGGGCCTCCTTTAGTGCTAATTATTTATTTATTTATTTTGAAACAAACATCCTACATTCTCTGTTACTTTTTATTCTTTTTTATCCTCAATGTTATAAAAATTATTTTATACAATGAGCTCATGTGGGCATTTCATAAGCATGGATTATCCGGTGAAAGTCGTGCACACTTGTCTTGAATATGTTCCCTTAGTTCCTTGAAAATGTCCATGCTTATTTTTATTATTTTTATCTTTAATTATATGAAAATTAGGATTCAATAATAAAAAATTCAAACACAAGGGGATTGCTATTACACGCAAGTCGTAACCGATGTTAGTGTGTTTAGTTCATCTACACAATTAGTTCATTGCATGGCCTTATTTAGTGCTGATTGTTTATTGAATTCTTTTGAAACAAACACCCTACTTTCTCTGTTAGTTTTTATTCTTTTATATCCTCAATATTAGAAAAATTATTTTACATAATGAGCTCATGCAGGCGTTTCATGAGACTGGATCATTTGGCGGATGTCGTGCACATTGGTCTTGAATATGTTCGTTGAGTTCCTTAGAAATGTCAACGCTTATTTTTATTCTTGTTAACTTCAATTATATAAAAATTGGGATTTAATTAAAAATTTTGAACATAGGGGGATTGTTATTACACGCAAGTCATAGCCGCTGCTATTATGTTTAGTGCATCTACACAATGAATTCTTGGCATAGCCTACTTTAATGTTTATTGTTTAGTGATTTCTTTGGAAACATACACCCGACTTTCTCTGTTAGTTTTTATTCTTTCCCATCCTCAATGTTAGAAAAAGTATTTCACACACTAAGCTCATGCGGGCGTTTCATGAGCCTGGATCATCCGGCGGAAGGCGCGCGCATTGGTCTTGAATATGTTACATGAGTTCCTTGGAGATGTCTAAACTTATTTTTATTCTTTTTATCTTCAATTATATGAAAATTAGGATTTAATAAAAAAAATTAAACGTAGAGGGATTGCTATTACACGCAAGTTGTAGCCAAAATTAGTGTTTAGTGCATCTATACAATGTGTTCATAGCAGGGCCTCATTTAGTGTTTATTGTTTGGTAATTTCTTTGGAAACGTACACCCGACTTTCTCTGTTAGTTTGGATTATTTTACACAATGAACTCATGTAGGCATTTTATGAGCTTGGATCATTCAGTAGATGTCATGCGCGCTAGTCTTGAATATGTTCCCTGAGTTCCTTGGAAATGTCCACTCTTATTTTTATTCTTTTTATCTTCAATTATATGAAAATTAGGATTTATTAAAAAAATTCAAACATATGGGGATTTCTATTACACACAAGTCGTAGACGATGTTAGTGTATTTAGTGCATCTACATAAGTAGTTCATGGTAGTCTACTTTAGTGTTTAGTGTTTTGTGATTTTTTTTTTGCAAACATACACCCTACTTTTTCTGTTAGTTTTTATTCTTTTCTATCCTTAATGTTAGAAAAATTATTTTACATAATGAGCTTATGCAGGCATTTCACGAGCCTAAATCATTTAGCGGATGTAGTGCGTACTGGTCTTGAATATGTTCCCCGAGTTCCTTTGGAAATGTCCACTCTTATTTTTATTCTTTTTATCTTAAATTATATGAAAATTAGGATTTTTAAAAAAATCAAACATAGAGGGATTGCTATTTCACGCAAGTCGTAGCCAATGTTAGTGTGTTTAGTGAATCTACACAATGAGTTCATGGCAAGGCCTCCTTTAATGTTTATTGTTTAGTGAATTCTTTGAAAACATCCACCCTACTTTCTTTATTATTCTTTATTCTTTCTATCTTAAATTTTACAAAAAATATTTTACACAATGAGCTCATGTCAATCTCGACCAGTGGGCGTTTCATGAGCCTGGATCATCCAGTATATGTCAGGCGCCGGCTATTGAAAAATTGAAGTTGCAGAGGTGATAAAGCCCTCTATCATCACTACAGCTTCAATTTTTCAATAGCTGGTATCTCCTAATTTCTCCCTTAACCAATAAATTTCATATATTATTCACCACTTTTCACAATGACTAAGGAACACAACAGTAACGCTAAGAGAGCATGATTAGTAATGATCACAAGAAATCTGGGACGATGAGCAAAGTAATTTCTTCTGTATCACTGTCTGTGCAGAGGTGTTATAGAGAGAGTGGTGAGCTTTTGTTTTGTCTTGTGAATCATTTCTTCTAGATGTTATCGATTGTGTTTTTTCAATCTTTTCTCACAAGAAATCTGAGCTTTTGTTTTGTCGTTGTTTCAATCTATGTTAAGGCGCGACAAAGTGGTGTCTTTTGTAATTTCAATTCATTTGAATTCATATTATATTATTTTCAAATGGTAGAAGCTTCTTCTAGTTTTTCTACCATTTTTATTGGAAGAAACAATTTGTTTTCACAATGGGGAGCTTGAAATAACCAATGAAAAATGCTTGATAAGCGGACATGTGGTAGTCCTACCTGAGAGATATCCTAGGAGCATCTCATTGCAGACATTCTCGGAACAAAAGTAAGTTGCTGCTATTTTTCTTATATTGGCATGTTGTTTATGATGCTGCAGTTTTGCTTATATTAATTTGATGGATTTGTTTTTATTGTCCAGTGATACAAAGCGCACTGATTTCATCATTTTGAGAGAGGTCTCAATGAATGTAGTTGATCTCGACATGGATGTTGCCCCCCCTTCGGCTGCCGCCGCCCCAATGATGTTGCCTCCACCTCCCACGTTGCCTACTTCACCTCCGAGAACACCATGAAAAGGCCCACCAAGAAAACATTTGGGCAAGCATCCATCCTTAAATAACTTTTGAAATGGAAAAAAAAAGAAAAGCAAGTTGAAAAGGAGTTATCCCTAAAAGTCTCTAAAACCATATCAATGGTAAGCGTTGTTAGAGAAATGAAGATGAAGGAAATAGATAAAGGAAAAAAAGGAAGGAAGGAAAAACATAAACTAAAAAGGATGAAGACATCATAAAAACTAAGCTACCACAACTGAATAAAGATCTTTAACTAGTGAAACTTTTGAAGAAAAACACATTGAATTTGATTGACAAAATTCAACAGGACAAGTACAAAACATGGTAGCAAAATATGAACTATTACTGTTTTAATTTTGAACTTATACTCTCTTAATTTTGATCTGGTACTGTTTATAATATCTGACTGTTAATGTCTTAGTTTTGAACTGTTACTGCTAATAAAATCTAACTTTTAAACTATTACAGTTTTAATTTTGAACTGTTACTCTCTTAGTTTTAAACTATCATTGTCAACTTTTGAATTGTCTTATTGTTTCATTAACAATGTTGGGTTACAACAATTGTATATAGATGAGAGAAGAAATGTGAAAGAAATTCTTATCATTGGAAGACCTTTTCGACGTCCTAAATGAAAAATCTATTGCAAATAATGTAAGTGTATCACTAATTAAACCTATTTGTTACTTCAATGGAATGTGCATGGATAATTTACGTAAATCTGTGCAAGTCATCTATGTATTTTGTTGTCTCTTGTTAGAAGATAAAGAAAGAAAAGGGATATCAGCTCCAAGAAAGTAATCATACATAGCAACATGATTTGGGTAAGTTATTAAAATTGTATAAAAAGACAACTAACAAAGTATTACTCAAGCTAATATAAATTTTTATTCTTTCAGACACGAATAATTCATGAAGACACGAGGAGTCAAGTAGACCTACACCTGCAGTAATGTAACAACCCTGATTTTCTACATCATTTTTTCACGATATATTGAAAATTTTCAGTAATTTTATTTTTATACAAGTTCCATCAAAATTTCTACAAAAAAATCAGCAGAGTTTTCCCTATATTGGGAGGTCCCAAGTTATCGATAAAATTATATTACATTTTCAATTTTATTTCACAACCTGATTCAATTATCTTGGATCTCAACCCAACTTATCATCATCAACATAACAAGTCTTATTCAATAACATTATACAATTTAAGTTCACAAAATAACAATGCATAATTCAATTGTCACATAATATCATCATATAAACTATATTTTGCATAATAACATCATATAATGTAATTCAAGTGAAGGATTTGATTTCAACTATAAAATGCATGGTTAAATAGGTATTTAGAATTACAAGCATTAGATTAAAGTCATACATTCAAATTTATAGGTTAATATTACATTTCAAATTTTAGGAGATAAGTCTCTTAATTTACAAATAATTACATGGTTGAAAGCAAAAGGTAACTAAACTAAGTTTACTCCTAACGCAACCTTGATGGATTTAAAAATAGAAATTAACATATACATATAAATATAAAACGATTGTAACAAATAATTATAGGTAATAATTTTCATGGAATTTCTTTTGATACATAAAATTAAGCATAAACCTCTTTTACGACATACATTTTTCATCTATTACCAATATCCATATAATATTCTATTCCATTCGCTGAGAATAATTTCATCTTGGAAATCTCATCACAACTCAATGGTTTCAAATACCATCTCCTTATGAATCAATTCTTACTTGATACCAAGATTTTCCTCTCTTGGTATTATTAGCTTATCTCATTCCTTTGGGATAACTAATCAATACTTTCTTTTTTATTTTTCAGAAGGTAATTGTCGATACTAATGAATCTCATTAGTATCATTAGTCTACCAATATCGGGTTAGACAAATCAATTTCATTCAAGTGCCGATATCAATACAACCGATTGATATCATTAACCATTTCTACCCCGAAATAGTTAATCAATTATTATTCACATTTGATATACCATCAGAGTTGTCGATGTCAAGAACCATTGACATCATTAGCCCCCTTACCTAGAGTAGCTAATCACACCAGAAATGGTTGTCGATACCATGTGACTCATTGATATCATTAACTATTCCTGATCCAGAATATTTGATCAACTTATCTTTTTCCTTTAACCAGGAGAAGCCATGCCGATGTTAGAAATCTTTACAAACATCATAAGAAACCCAATTACTCGGGATTGACCAATCAATTTAAGGAATGTCAGCACTACCAACCCCAATGATACCATTAGCTATCTAAACTCAGATATCTAATGAACGTCATCTGAAATGCTGGTACCAATGAAACCTCATTAATACCATTAGCTATCCAAACCCCGATAGCTAATCAATGTCATCTGAAATGCCGGTACCAATGGAACCCTATTGATTCCATTAGCTATCCAAACCTGGATAGCTAATGAATATCTTCTCAACCTTCCATTCATACCGATCCCTTTTCATTTTTCTTATTAATATCATATATATTGTAACCACGGTTGCCAAGTATCATTCACATACAACCTTAGTTACTGATACTACGGTCACTAAGCATCATTCACATAACCTTGGACATCCTCATCACAATGCCAAGTATCAATTTATGTTGTTATCCACCCTCATCACAATGCCAAGTATCAATTTATGCCGTTAGCCACCCTCATCATGATGCTAAGTATCATCGTAATGTATTCTTAGCAACTGACACTATGGTGACTACCTATCTATCATTTCTACTCTAATCTCTAAGTCATTGTGTATACCTAATCCATACCGAGGTATGTAAGATAATCACGTATATTTCAAAGTTATCATGACTAATTCGATACCTATCAATATATGCAAGGTAATTGTAATTATTCTAATAATAACATAATTAATTTGATACATAATAATGCACACACAATACTCATGTTCGTTCAAATATTAATCTAACTAACTTGATCTAATTTTTTACGCAAGATACACATGTTCATTTAAACATTATCCTAATTAATTTATCTATACTGTTGTACATAAGATACTCTTATTCATTCCAATAATATCGTCACAAGTTTGATACATATTATTATACGTAAGGTACTTATATTCATTCCAATTATATCATAACTAGTTGATATATATCAATATACGTAAGGTATTCATATTCATTCTAATATTTATCGAAGCAATAAAATAATAAATTCTGAAATTTATCAATAAGTTTACACAAATTAAAAAGACAAGGCGCGATGCACCTACCTGTTTCCCTTCAACTATTGACAACCCTACTTCAGACATCTCTTCTATTTGAGAATCAAGAGATACAATCAGTACCCTCTTATAATTTTATCACAATGTGCATTCTCATACTATTACAATATCATTCACATGAATTCATCACCATATTTTCATTTCATTTTCCATTTATTTCATTCTTTTTAACCCAATTTAAACATACATATTAGTAAGGTTAAAGTTTCTCCTAACTCAATCAGAACTATTACAATCCAAACGGTGAAGTTAACCATAATTATCTCATGCAACACATACCAAAAATAAGAGCATGTTAACGGATAGATCTTCCTAGATCGGAATAAAACAGAATTGAACTGAAAATTGACAATATATTATTCACCAATAAATAACTACTTGTTGGATTTTCTAATCCCGATCTCCACCGTGCAAAACGTAGAGCTCATCAATATGACCAACATATCCAAAATTGAGTAGGATCCAATGGTGGACGGAGAAGGAAACCGCTAGAGATCGTGATTGGCCCGCGGACAAGTTTTCCTTGAAATGTTGCGAGGGTTATATCTCTCACACTAAACCAGAGCCTTCAAATCCCAACAGTCCGATGTTAGAGGGTGGTGAGGAGCATAATATATCCAAACCCTAACTCAATTCAATAGTGAAATATAGAGATATAGTCGTTTACGATTCTGCTCTCAAGGTACTCTCTCTCTCTCTTCATTTCATTCAGTCGTCCTAGGTATTTTCATCATAATTTTGTATTTATATAGCAAATATATCCATATTTACTAAAACACCCTTATATCAAGTTTGGGTACCTTTTTCGTTCAACCAAATGCCTTTTCTCAGTCCGTTTTTAAAATACCATATGAAAAATCTGCCTCTCTAAAATTTCTTTTCTAATAATTTAATACTATTCCATTTTATTTTATTTTAACTAACCCATCTCATTTTTTGTTCTAAATTATCAATAAAATCAAATTGAAAATAACTATGATCAATCTCTTAATCTCCCATCAATGTCCAAGAATATATGTCAAGAATATATGCATTATAAACAAGAATACAATCAAGAAGGATAGAGAGAATAGATTTTCATGAATTCATTTACATGCAAACTTCAAAACTCAATTAATCATTGGGATTTAAATGAATCTATGTCATGCCAAAGTGATAGGTCCTCTCATTGATATATACTCCAACACTCACGTGTTTAGGGCTTATGTATTTAAATCTCTCAAATGCAATCAATGAATATGTTCTACCATAAGCTTGCTTTTCAATCTCATCTCCATTATTAAAATGTTACAAGCAATGCATGAATCAAAAGGTCTTACTTTTCAGTTGTAATGGGGCTAAGGTTAAGGTGAGGTAAAAGAAAGGAAAACAAAAGGCTAAAACCAAAGGAAGTAAAGCATTCTAAAAAAAATTGATTTTTCAAACAAGATATCCCATCAAAGCACATAGATTTTCCATCTTTAAGCCACAATACTTAACTTCATTTGATTTTAAGAACTAAAAGGACCACTTTTTTTCTATTTTTTTCTTTTCTTTTTCTTTTTCTTTCACCTTTAGCAACTTTGCCCATCTTTTCATCAAGCATCACTTTTTTTTTTCACATAATTTCCAACCATAATCCATGAGATATCAACAAGTATATGCTCTATTAATCCTTAGCCAGGGGAAAAGAAAAACATATAAAAAGTTAAGGCTTACACATGGGTTAAGCAAATAAAAGATAAACAAGGTCAAAAGGGGCTCACTAATGATAATATGCTTTAGTTTAGCTTTTTGGCTCTATGGTTAAAATTCCTAATATCCTTTATCATCTTCATGCACACATGTAATGTGAATGTAATATCAATAAGATACAAAGCAAGTTCTAAAGATACATATCATTAAAAGAATGCACAATCAAAGAATATAATGTTAAAGGCTCAAAAGTTTACATTGGTATGACACTATAAAGTCAACATGACATATTTTCAAAGTCAATCCTTAAACCAATTAAACGTTAAAACTTGCATGCACACTCATTCATTCAATTTATATCTTCATCTATCTCAACTAATTCTCATACATAATACTCATATTCTCATAAACCAATGGGAGTTCAAAAAGATCAAACATAGATTTTTTTTTGTTTTTTTTTACGCAATAAAGAAAACCAAGATTCTCTCAATACCCCCACACTTTAAACACAACATTTTCCTCAATGTTGAAATAAAAGAAAAAGAATATAAGAGAAGGATAAAAATAAAGTAAAATGTGAAAAATATAAGATAAGGGAAAAAGAAAGCAAATCTGATTCTTTTTTTCTTTTTGTGCTGTGTTGCCTCCAAGTATGTGCTTTTTTATTTATTTCATTGGCTCAACATGTGGCATGCTCATTCTTCATAGATTGGTTCAGCTCACTCCACAGAAGTGGTGAGTTCTGTCGTCCAACCTTCATAAAAAGGTTTCAAGCGATGCCCATTGACTTTAAGCATTTTGTTTGTTTCTAAACTCATAATTTCAACTGCACTATAAGAAAAAAAATTAGAAACAACAAAGGGTCCAATCCAACGAGAGCGCAACTTTCCAGGGAAATAGTTTCAAACGCGAATGATAAAAGAGGACTTTGTCTCCAACATGAAACTCTTTTCTCGTATCATTTGATCATGAATACTCTTAGTCTTTTCTTTGTAAATCATTGCATTCTCATAAGCATCATTTTGTATATCTTTTAACTCTTGCAATTGCAACTTTTTCGCAATCCCAGCAGCATCATAATCCATGTTATATTGTTTAATGGCCCAAAAAGCTTTATGTTCAACCTCCACGGGTAGATGGCATGCTTTTTCATAAATCATCATATAAGGTGACATTCCTATAGGTGATTTGTATGCAGTCCGATAAGCCCAAAGTGCATCACTAAGTCATAGACTCCAATTTCGTCGGTTAGGTTGCACTGTTTTCTCTTAAATGAACATAATTTCTCGATTTGAAATTTTAGTTTCACCATTCGTTTGAGGATGGTAGGTTGTGGAAGTCTGATGAGTCACATGGTATTTGCGGAGTAATGCTTCCATTGAATGATTGCAAAAATGAGTGTCATGATCACTAATGATACCTTTAGGGATTCCAAACCTGTCTAATATGTGAGTCCTAACAAAATCTAAAACAAACTTAGCATCGTTAGTTTGTGCAGCTTTTGCCTTAATCTATTTGAACACATAATCAACAGCAAGAAGGATATAAAGATTACCAAAGAAGAAGGAAAGGGACCCATAAAATCAATACCTCGAACATAAAAAATTTCACTTACAAGAATATTCGTTAAAAACATTTAATTCTTATGAGTGATATTACCTGTTCTTTGGCATTTTTCACATAATTTGCAAAAGTGATATGCATCTTTAAAAATAGAAGGCCAATAAACCACTTTTAAGTACCTTGTGGGCCGTTCTTTTTGCTCCAAAATGCCCACCACAAAAATAAGAATGACAAAAATTAAGAATGGAATGAAATTCATCTTGTGGTACACATCTCCTAAATACTTGATCCACATAAAATTTCTACAGATAAAAAGTGTCCTAAAAATAATATTTAGCATCAGCTCGTAACTTGTCTTTTTGGGATGTAAACAAATCTGAAAGGAATTCTTTGGTGACTAAATAGTTTACCAAATCAGCATACCATGGTCTTGTAGAGGAATGTAACACATACAGCTGCTCGTCGGGAAATGTCTCTGTTATTGTTTCAGTGGGTATATCCTCGGTCCTCAGTCGGCTCAAGTGATCAGCCACATGGTTTTCGACACCCTTTTTGTCTTTGATATCAAGATCAAATTCTTGTAAAAGCAAGATTCACCTAATTAATCTTGGTTTGGACTCCTTTTTCTTCAAAATATACCTTAAAGTTGCATGGTCAGTGTCGCACGGGTGCGGCGTCGCGGCGAAAATATATGTCCCACTTTAAATCTAAAATGTAAACCTATTTGGCAAATATGGGGAGACAAGAAATTCTTGTCTTTTATCAGTGAAAAATGGAATGAGAGTCGCCACCTAGTATTTTGGTCACTAGGAACCCTAACTGGTCTCAGAGATCGGGTACGGGGACTGATTGCGTAAAGGGAAGGTATTAGCACCCCAAATACGTCTTACCTAAGGTAAGCTGCATTGTTTGATTGTCTGATAAAAAGCTAAGGTGTTATCGTATTTCTAGTTGTAGGTATGTCTATGGTTTAAGAAAAGTCCTCCTCAGTAAGGAGATCCTTATCTTATCGGGTAAAACCTAACCGTTCTACTGTCTAC
>Ga0325410_1005616_pt1 | contig 13851 bp, 18 predicted proteins | sample PopdelMetagenome_16_FD_206182 | JGI IMG/M metagenome (GOLD analysis project Ga0325410, IMG submission 206182) | Populus deltoides microbial communities from Bellville, Georgia, United States - Xylem-PdIQD-R3 | ecosystem: Host-associated > Plants > Phyllosphere > Stem > Wood/Secondary xylem... | reverse complement strand
TTTGTTATCACAGTGACTCCAGACTTCTTGGGTACAACTTGGGTAGGACTTACCCATTTGCTGTCAGAAATAGGATAAATGATTCCATTATCTAGAAGCTTAATGACTTCATTTTTCACTACTTCTTTCATATTAGGATTAAGCCTTCGTTGCATTTCTCTAGAGGGTTTAGCATTTTCCTCCAAATAGATCCTGTGTGTGCAAATCAAAGGACTAATTCCTTTTATGTCAGCTATGGTCCATCCTAATGCATTTTTGTGCATTTTCAGAGTTTGTAATAACTTACCTTCTTGATGTGCATTAAGTTTGGAAGAGATTATTACCGGAAAAGTTTCATTTTCTCCCAAAAATGAGTATTTGAGATTGAATGGTAACGGCTTCAAATCCAGTTTTGGTGGTTGAACACTTGAAGGTATGGACTCAATTGATCGTGGTGGCAATTCCTCAATTTTCGGTCTCCAATTATTTGCCTTTGATTCTTCCTGAAAATAAACCATTTGCAAATCTTCAGATTCATTAATCTCAATTTCACTAGAAGTGGTTTGAAATTGGTCATGAACTAATTTTTCAGTAAAGTCCACTTCCTGTAAATCATTATCATCTCCAGGTTGCTTGCAAATGTTGAAAATATTCATCTCCAATGTCATGTTTCCAAAAGATAGCTTCATCAGTCCATTCCTACAATTAATCAATGCATTAGAAGTTGCAAGAAATGGACGTCCTAAAATAACAGGAAATGAATTACATGCTTCAACAGGTTGTGTATCCAAGACAATAAAATCCACAGGGTAAATGAATTTATCGACTTGTACTAACACATCTTTAATTATTCCTCTAGGCACTTTCACAGATCTATCGGCAAGTAAAAGAGTTACAGAAGTTGGTTTTAAGTCACCTAGATCGAGACTTTGAAAAACTGAATATGGAAGTAAATTCACACTAGCTCCAAGATCAAGTAAGGCTCTTTCAATTTTATGTTATCCAATAAAGCATGAAATTGTAGGACAACCAGGGTCTTTATATTTCAAAGCATTATTGTTGTGAAGAATGACACTTACTTGTTCGGCTAAAAAGGCTTTCTTTTTCACATTCAGTTTTCTCTTCACAGTGCACAAATCTTTCAAAAATTTAGCATAAGAAGGAACCTGTTTAATAGCATCCAACAAAGGTATATTGATTCTTACTTGTTTGAAAGTTTCAAACTTTTCTTTGTTTGGTCATGGCATAAGAAAATGGAAGTGCTGGTGAAGAATCAGTCTTATCTTTACAATGTTCAGATTCAACCTCTTCCTTACCCTCAGAGATTGACTCATCATCTTTCTCATAAGGTTCAAGAATTGGTTTTTTAATAACCTTACCACTGCGAAGAGTGATGACTGATTTGGCTTGATCCATGTGTTGGCTTCCCGAACTACTTGTATTCGCATTGTATTGCCCCTTGGGATTTTGTTGTGGTTGAGATAGAAACTTACCTTTCTCTTGGAAACTGAGAGCAGATGTCAATTTTGCAGGAGTATCTTTAAAATCTGTTATGCTTTGAGCAAGTTGAGTATTGATTGTCTCTTGCTTTTCAATGAATGCATGCAATGTTTCCTCAAGATTTCTTTTAGGAGGTGGAGAATAATAAGATGCATATCCATGAGAACTTTGGAAATTATGATGTGCTTGAAACGGTGGTTGTGAAGTTTGTGCATTATTGTTCTCACTCTTCCAACTGAAATTTGGATGATTTCTCCAACCAGGGTTATATGTTTACAAATATGGGTTATGGTTGGGCCTTTGAAAACTGTTTAATGCATGGGCTTGTTCATGGAGACATTCTTTAAAAGAAGGCAAGGTTGGACATTCATTGGTTGAATGTTCATTGGTTTCACAGATTTGACACACAATGTCTTGAACATATTTTAGTTGACCACTCTTTTTTAATTCTAGTGCCTCAACTTTTTTAGCTAAAGATGCAAACTTGGCTTGGAGGTCATGATCTTCCCTAAGGTTGTACATACCTCCACTAGATGTATGAGGTTGGGTTTTACTTGGTGCCTCATAAGTTCCTGTAGTGTCCCAATTTTGCGTATTTTCAGCTAGCAAGTCTAGGTACTCCATTGCTTCATTAGGGTCTTTATCCTCAAAGGTTCCATTGCACATCAATTCAACCATTTGCCTATCTCTAGGAGTTTACCCTTCATAAAAATATGAAACTAATCTCCATGTTTCAAAACCATAATGGGGGCAAATATTAAGCAAGTCTCGATACCTATCCCAATATTGATAAAATGTTTCTCCTGGTTTTTGAGAGAAAGTAATGATTTGTCTTTTGAAAGAGTTTGTTCTGTGAGATGGAAAAAACTTTTTTAAAAATTATTGTTGCATTTCATCCCAAGCACGAATGGATCCAGGTCTCAAATTTTGTAGCCATGTTTTAGCTTTATCTTTTAGTGAAAAAGGAAAAAGCTTTAACCTAATGGTGTTCATGCTACAATTTGAGTCATTATAGGTGTTACAGACCTCCTCAAATTCCCTTAAATGCAAGTATGGATTTTCTGACTTCTTCGTTATTGCTACAATTTGGACTTGCAAACAACCTTGTTAAATTTTGGGCTCCACATGAAAGTTGTAGGCCTATGTCTTACCTTTCCGTCCATATAAAGTAGACCTAAATCCGAGATTTTCAGCTCCAGATATGACCTGATTACTGAACAATGTTCCAGTTTGGACCGCACCAACATCTCTTTTCTAAGTTTGGCCATCTCTTTGTCCTTTCAATTTCCGTATTTCAACTCATCAATCAATTCTTTCATTTATGTGATAGGCCTGCATTTAAGATGAACATTTACCATAAATTAAAGGTATCTTATATTATTAGATATATTATTATAAAACATTGCTTTAGTTAAGGAGTTATTGATACTTCAAGTGCAAAATGATGATATAAAACCTTGATAAAAATGCACTTTTAAGTACTAATCAGTTGACTCATGGATTTGTCAGGGCACACAGTCCCAGTTGACTCGAAAATCGCAGGCGAAAACTGAGTCGCTGCTGACTAAGAAACCATCAACGATACTGCTTCCACAGCTGACACTTGGATTCGTCACCGCAAAAAAACCCTGTTGACTCTGAAATCGCAAGCAAAAACTGAGTCGCTGCCATCTAAGAAGCCATCAACGAGACTGCCTCCCAAGATGAAGACTGGATTCGTTAGCGAACACAGTCGCTGTTGACTCGGAAATCGTCACCGAAAGAGCAGTAGCTGCCGACTCAGAAACCATCAACGACACTGCTTCTACAGCTGACGCGTGGATTCATTAGCGTAAAAAGACCCTCTTGACTTCAAAATAGCAAGAGAAAACTAAGTCGCTGCCGCCTAAGAAGCCATCAACAAGACTGCCTCCCCAGCTGAAGCCTGGATTCGTCCGCGCACACAATTATGTTGACTCGGAAAGCGACACCGAAAGCTTAGTAGCTGGCGACTCAGAAACAATCAACTACAGTGCTTTCAAGGCTGACACGTGGATTCAACAGGGCACAAAGTCCCGGTTGACTCGAAATCATAAGCGAAAATTGAGTCGCCGCCGACTCAGAAACTACCAACGACACTGCTTACTTAGCTGACGCCTAGATTCCTCGGCGCACACAATCACACTTGACTCGGAAATCATCATCGAAAACCGAGTCGCTGCCACCTCGAGAATTGACACCGAAACTACTTTCCCAGCTGACTCTTGGTTTCATCTATGCAAACAGTCCCAGTTGACTCAGATCATTACTGAAAACTGAGTAGCTAACGACTCAGAAATAATCACCGAGACTGCCTTCATAGCTGACTGATGGATTTGTCAGGGCATACAGTCCCAGTTGACTCGGAAATCACAGGCGAAAACTGAATCGCTGCCTACTCAGAAACCATCAACGATACTGCTTCCACAGCTGACGCCTGGATTCGTCAGCTCAAAAAGACTCTGTTGACTCTGAAATCGCAAGCGAAAACTGAGTCGCTGCCATCTAAGAAGCCATCAACGAGACTGCCTCCCAAGATGAAGAATGGATTCGTCCGCGAACAAAGTCGTTGTTGACTCGGAAATCGTCACCGAAAGCGTAGTAGCTGCCGACTGAAAAACCATCAACGACACTACTTCCACAGCTGACGCGTGGATTCGTTAGCGCAAAAAGACCCTCTTGACTCTGAAATAGCAAGAGAAAACTGAGTCGCTGCCGCCTAAAATGCCATCAAGGAGACTGCCTCCCAAGTTGAAGCATGGATTCGTCTGCGCACACAATTCTGTTGACTCAAAAATTGTCACCGAAAGCGTAGTAGCGGTCGACTTAGAAGCAATTACCGAGACTGCGACCATAGCTGACTCTTGGATTTGTTAGGGCACACAATCCTAGTTGACTCGAAAATCGCAGGCGAAAACTGAGTCACTGCCGACTCATAAACCATTAACGATACTGCATCCACAGCTGACGTGTGGATTCGTCAGCCAAAAAGACCTTGTTGACTCTGAAATGGCAAGCAAAAACTGAGTTGTTGCCGTCAAAAAAGCCATCATCGAGACTGCCTCCCAAGCTTAAGATTGGATTCGTCCGCGACCACGGTCACCGTTGACTCGAAAATCGTCATCGAAAGCATAGTAGCTGCCGACTCAGAAACCATTAACGACAATGCTTCCATTGCAGACGCGTGGATTCGTCATCGCAAAAATTCCCTATTGACTCCGAAATCGCAAGCGAAAACTGAGTCGTTGCCGTCTTAAAAACCATCAACGAGACTGCCTCCCCAGCTAAAGCCTTGATTCGTCCGCGCACACAATCCCTGTTGACTTGGAAAATATCACCGAAAGCTGAGTAGCTGCCGCCTCAAAATCCATCAACGATAGTGCTTCCAAGTCTTACGCGTGAATTCGTCATGGCACAAAATCACGGTTCACTCGAAAATAGCAAGCGAAAACTGAATCGATTCCAACTCAGAAACGATCAACGAGATTGCCTCCCTAAATGAAGCCAGGATTCTTCCGTGCATACAGTCCCTGTTGACTTGGAAACCATTAACAACAGTGCTTCCAAGTCTGACGCGTGGCTTCCTTAGCTCACACAGTCACACTTGACTCGGAAATCGTCATTGAAAACCAAGTCACTGCCACCTCAAGAATTGACACCGAAACTACTTCCCCAGCTAACTCTTGGATTCGTCTATGCAAACAGTCCCTGTTGACTCGGTATCATCACCAAAAACTGAGTTGCTAACGACTCAGAAATAATCACCGAGACTACCTCCATAGCTGACTCATGGATTTGTTTGGGCACACTATCCCAGTTGACTAGGAAATCACATGCAAAAACTGAGTCGCTTCCGACTCAGAAACCATCAACAATACTGCTTCCATAGCTGACGCGTGGATTCATCAACGCAAAAAGACCCTCTTGACTTTGAAATAGCAAGAAAAAACTGAGTTGCTATTGCCTAAGAAGCCATCAACGAGACTGTCTCCCAGTTGAAGCCTGGATTCATCCACGCACACAGTTCTGTTTACTTAGAAATCGTCACCGAAAGCTTAGTAGCTGGCGCCTCAGAAACAATCAACGACAGTGCTTCCAAGGCTGACACGTGGATTCAACAGGGCACAAAGTCTCGGTTGACTCGGAAATCACAAGCGAAAATTGAGTCGTTGCCGACTCGGAAACTATCAACGACACTGCTTCCCTAGCTAACACCTGGATTCCTCAGCGCACGCAGTCATACTTAACTCGGAAATCATCATCGAAAACCGAGTCGCTGCCACCTCGAGAATTGACATCGAAACTACTTCCCCAGCTGACTCTTGGTTTCATCTATGCAAACAGTCCCAGTTGACTCTGTATCGTCACCGAAAACTGAGTAGCTAACAACTCAGAAATAATCACTGAGACTGCCTCCATAGCTGACTCATGGATTTGTCAGGGCCCACAGTCCAAGTTGACTTAGAAATCACAGGCAAAAACTGAGTCACTGCCGACTCAAAAAGCAGCAATGAGATTGCTTCCACAGCTGATGCGTGGATTCGTTAGCGCAAAAAGACCCTCTTGACTCCCAAATCGCAAGAGAAAATTGAGTCATTGCCGCTTAAGAAACAATCAATGACAGTGCTTTCAAGGCTGACATATGGATTCAACAGGGCACAAAGTCCCGGTTGACTCAGAAATCACAAGTGAAAATTGAGTCGCTGCCGACTCAGAAACTATCAACGACACTGCTTCCCTAGCTGACACCTAGATTCCTCAGCGCACACAGTCATACTTGACTCGGAAATCGTCATCGGAAACCAAGTCGCTGCCACCTCGAGAATTGACATCGAAACTACTTCCCCAGCTGACTCTTGGTTTCGTTTATGCAAACAGTCCCTGTTGACTCAGTATCGTCACCAAAAACTGAGTAGCTAACAACTAAGAAATAATCACCGAGACTACCTCCATAGCTGACTCATGGATTTGTCAGGGCCCACAGTCCCAGTTGACTCGGAAATCGCAGGCAAAAACTAAGTCGCTACCGACTCAAAAAGCAATAACGAGACTGCTTCCCCAGCTGAAGCCTAGATTCGTTCGCGAACAGAGTCGCTGTTAACTCAGAAATCATCACCAAAAGTGGAGTAGCTGCCGACTCCGAAACTATCACTGATACTGCTTCCACAGCTGACTCGTGGATTCGTCAGCGCAAAAAGATCTTATTGACTCATAAATCACAAGCGAAAACTAAGTCGCTGCCTTCTAAGAAGCCATCAACGAGACTGCCTCCCCAGCTAAAGCCTGGATTCATCCGCGTACACAGTCTCTGTTGACTCGGAAATCGTCACCGAAAGCTTAGTAGCTGCCGACTCAGAATCCATTAACGACACTGCTTCCACAATTGACGTGTGGATTTGTTAGCACACAAAGACCACGTTGACTCCAAAATCGCAAGAGAAAACTGAGTCGCTGCCGCCTAAGAAGCCATCAACGAGATTGCCTCCCAAGCTGAAGCCTGGATTCGTTCGTGCACACAGTTCTGTTGACTGAAATCATCACCGAAAGCTTAGTAGCTGTTGACTCAGAAACAATCAACGACAATGCTTTCAAGGCTGACATATGGATTCAACAGGGCACAAAGTCCCGGTGGACTCGGAAATCACAAGCGAAAATTGAGTCGCTGTCGACTCAGAAACTATCAACGTCACTGCTTCCATAGCTGATGCCTGGATTTCTTAGCGCACACAGTCACACTTGACTCGAAAATCATCATCAAAAACCGAGTTGCTGGCTCCACGAGAATTGACACCAAAACTACTTCCCCAGCTAACTCTTGGTTTCGTCTGCGCAAAAAGTCCATGTTGACTCGGTATCGTCAACAAAAACTGAGTAGCTGACGACTCAGTAAAAATCACTGAGACTTCCTCCATAGCTGACTAATGGATTTGTCAGGGCACACAGTCCCAGTTGACTCGAAAATCACAGGTGAACTGAGTCGCTGCCGACTTAGAAAGCATCATCGAGAGTGCCTTCACAGCTGAAGCCTGGATTGGTCCGCGCTCACAGTCCCTTTTGACTCGGAAATCATTATCGAAAGCTAAGTAGCTGCCAATTCAGAAACCATCAATGACACTGCTTCCACAGCTGACGCGTGGATTCGTTAGTGAACTGAGTCGCTGCCGACTCAGAAAGCATCAATGAGACTGCTGATGCGAACCCTAGCGGAATTTAATGGTATTCGTGACCCCAAGACCAATCTAATCCAAGTTTATTGAGTTTTGAATGAGCTTATCCTAATGGAAGACTTGCTCCAAGGCAACAAGACTATGAACCAACTCGATCACAACACCAACACCTGGAGACGAGCAAAGGAAGTATAAATTCACAACAAAGAATGGTCAATTCTTTGAAGAGTTGAAAGTTCAATCAAGAACCAAGATTGAGCAACCAAAAGTCAGCTACAATGCTGAAAATATCATCAAAAGTCTGACCTAAAATTATTCCTAAAGAGTATTTAAACTCCAAGTCAAAACCCTAGTTTCCCTAATGGGTCTCACATAAACCCAATTTAAATAATAATTAACCCAAGTTAAAACTAGCCCAAACTAATTAAAATAAACAAAATAAACAAGTCTAAAACCTAAAAAAATTGTCTCCTTTCAAAATAATTAAAGTTTGATAGCCCAACTAATTAAATAAGACAAGTTTGTTGTTTTTGCATTCTGTCTGGCAGCAGCAAGACCCAAATTAAAATGGATGGTTCTCTCTTGTCTTAATGAATTAGAAGGCATGCCATATACCGTTAGAAAGGTATGGAAGTCTAGTTTCCATCCCAACTAGAATCATATCAAAATTCGATTTTTAGCTCTAGTTATGATTAAAAGAGTAATGAAAGGTCAAACTGTCCGAATTTAGTCTTCTTCTCCCAATCCTTGTGTAATGGTCCTGGTTCCACCAACAAGCCTCTCTTGAACATGAATCAGATTAATCAAGGCTTGCTCTTTATTATTACAAATCCTCTTGAAGTCCACCTTAGCCCATGTATCTTGAAGAAGTCCATTGAAAGCTTCTTTGGACTTCTTAGCCCTAAGCCTAGTAACTGGACCAACTAGAACCTCCAATGGATCCTTTGATAGTTGGATCGCATCATCCCCTCGCTTCTCAAAAGGATTCGACCTCGAATCATCACCTACATCAAACGAAGAAAGATCAGAAACATTGAATGTAACACTACCACCATACTCACCTGGTAGATCCACTTTGTAGGCATTATCATTAATCCTTTCTATGATCTAATAAGGACCATCTCCTCGAGGCATCAACTTTGATCTTCTTTGTTCAGGAAACCTTTCCTTCCTCATATGCACCCAAACCCAATCAACTGGCTTTGTTTGCATCTTGTTCATTCTTCTTTTCTATTTGTTGCTGAATTTTTGTATGGAGATATTTCACCACCTGTGCTTTTTAATTACCATCAAGACTAACCCTTTCATCAACAGGCAAAGGAATCAAATCTAATGTGTCAAAGGGTTAAAACCATAAACAATCTCAAATGGGGAATAATCAGTAGTAGAATGCACACTACGATTATATGCAAATTCAATGAATGACAAACAATTTTCCCAATTTTTTAAGATTCTTCTGAATGTTAGCCCTTAACAATTGAATCATAGTCCGGTTAACAATTTCAGTTTGGCCATCTATTTGTGGATGACAAGTAGTAGAATATAAAAGTTTAGTTCCTAACTTACCCCACAAAACCTTCCAAAACTAACTCAAGAACTTAACGTCTCGATTGAATACAATGCTCCTAGGAAGACCATGTAGCCGAATGACCTCTTTAAAGAATAGGTTAGCTATATTTATTGCATCATCTGTTTTATGGCAAGCAATGAAATGTGCCATCTTAGAAAATCTATCCACAACAACATATATAGAATCTCTCCCTTTCCTAGACCTAGGTAGACCCAAAATGAAATCCATAGAAATATCAACCCACGGTTCCTTAGGAACATGCAAAGGTATGTATAGTCCATGAGGCATTACCCTAGACTTAGCTTGTCTACATGTTATGCATCTATCACACATTCTTTACACATCTCTTTTCATATTAGGCCAATAAAAGTGCTCATGCAGAACCTCTAAAGTTTTAGTAATTCCAAAATGCCCCATTAAACCTCCCCCATGTGCTTCCCTCACAAACAATTCACGTAAAGAACAATTAGGCACACTTAACTTATTTTCCTTAAACTAAAATCCATCATGCGTAAAATATTTATCCATGGCTAAAACCTTGCATGTGTCATATATAGCACTGAAATCATGATCATCAAGATACAATTCCTTAATATACTCAAATCCTAGCAATTTAGTATTAAGAAGAACATATGTTCGCGACAAGGCATCGGCAACCACATTTTCCTGACCTTGCTTGTATTTAATCACATATGGAAAAGTGTCAATAAACTCAACCCATTTAGCATGTCTCCTACTTAACTTACCTTGACCCTTCAAATGTTTCAACGATTGGTGATCAGTATGTATGACAAACTCTCGGGCCCACATATAATGTTGCCAAGTCTCCAAAGCCCGCACGACTGCATACAACTCTTTATCATAAGTGGGATAGTTAAGAGTTGCACCATTGAATTTCTCACTAAAATAAGCGATGGCCCATTTTTCTTGCATTAAAACAGCTCCAATACCTATTCCTGAAGTATCACATCAATCTCAGAAGTTTTATTAAAATCAGGTAAACATAGTAAAGGTGCCGAAATCAACTTTGATTTTAACAATCTAAAAGCATTTTCTTATGCTTCTCCTCACTTGAAACCTACAGCTTTCTTAACAATTTGAGTCAATGGAGAGGCTATCGTACTAAAGTCTTTAACAAATCTCCTATAAAAATTAGCCAAACCATGAAAACTCCTTACGTCTGTTATGGATTTTGGTGTAGACTATTCTTGAATAGCCTTAACCGTAGCCTCATCCATTTCTATACCTTTCGCACTAACCACATATCCAAGAAAAACAATCTTATCAATGCAAAAGTCACACCTTTTCAAATTAGCATATAAGGACTCTTTTCTAAGCACATCAAGAACTTGTCTCAAATGACATATATGCTTATCAATCTCCTTACTATAAATCAAGGTATCATCAAAGTAAACGACTACAAACTTACCAATAAAAGCACGTAATACATGATTCATCAATCTCATAAAAGTACTAGGTGCATTAGTAAGTCCAAAAGGCATAACCAACCACTCATACAAACCATATTTAGTTTTAAAGGTAGTTTTCCATTCATCCCCTTCTTTCATCCTAATTGATGATAACTACTTTTCAAATCAATTTTCAAAAATAATTTAGAACCTTGTAATTCATCCAACATATCATCTAATCTAGGAATGGGATGTCGATACTTTATAGTGATGTTATTGATAGCTCGACAATCCACACACATTCGCCAAGTTTTGTCTTTTTTTGGAACAAGAAGCACGGGAACTACACAAAGACTCATGCTCTCTTGAATTTATCCTTTCGACATCAACTCCCCTACTTGTCTTTGAAGCTCTTTATTCTCTTTCGGATTGCTCCTATAAGCCGACCTATTTGTTATAGATGCTCCTGGAACAAAGTCAATTTGATGCTCAATACCTCTAATTGGCGGCAAACCACTAGGAATGTCATCCAGAAAGACATCCTCAAATTCCTGCAAAAGAACTTTAACAACACTAGGAACACAAGAATCTAATTCATCTGAGTTAAAGAATGCCTCCTTATACAAAAGTAAAATCATAGGCAAGTTAGAAAGATAGGCATGTTTAAGATCATTAGATTTTGCAAAAAAAATTAAGGTGTTTCCCCACTTTTTCAACACACTCTTCTTTTCTCACCCTTTCTTTCTTCTCTCCACTCATTTTCTCTCCACTCTCAGCCTTCTTTTCATTTTTTTGTTCTTGGCCATGACCCTCCCCTAATGTCCTAAGGGCCAAAACTTTGTTCCCTTTTGTTTTCAACTCATGACTCACTTTCTTTTCTCTTTTCCTCACATCTTCACCATGTTGTTCAGCTTGTTTTTCCATTTTAGCCTAATCTTTTTGTTCCTCCAGTTTGGCCGAAACATGTTGCTCTTCCTCATAACCCTTCTTCAATTGAATTTGATCTTCATACACTTGCTTTGGTGAGAGTGGGGCCAGTGTATAAATCCTTCCATCCTTCTCTAATGAATACATGTTCTTAAACCCATCGTGCTTGGCTTTTTTATCAAATTGTCAAGGCCTCCCTAGTAACAGATGAGTAGCATGCATAGGCACAACATCACATAACACTTCATCCTTATATTTGCCTACTGAAAAAGAAATCATCACTTGTCTATTCACCCTAACAACACCACATTCATTCAACCATTGAAGTTGATAAGGCCTCTCATGCTTTATGGTATTCAATCCCAACTTTCTAACCAAAGTAACACTAGCAACATTAGTACAACTACCACTATCAATGATCATACTACATACCTTATCGTTGATTAGGCATCTAGTATGGAAGATGTTCTCCCTTTGTTGCTCCATATCATCCTCCTTAGTCTGAACACTAAGTGACCTTCTAATCACCAAAACTTTATCACCAACAGCATACTCTAAATCACTAGCATCCTCAAGTGGGGGCATGTCATCACAATCAGACTCCTCACTAGTGGACACAATCTCTCCATCATCCCTTAGAATCATAATTCGATGATTTACACATTCTGATGCATTGTGACCCAATCCTTGACACTTGAAACACTTTATATCACGATTACACTTCGGTTGAACTTCTCCCTTAAGTTTTTTTATCATTGGTCGAAACCTGCTTCTTCATGAAGGTAGGTTTGGCAACTTTAGAAGTCACCAAAGGCTTCGATGACGCACTACCCTCTCTCCTATAATTCATCTTCCAACCCGAAGAAGACCCCGTATAAGCTCTAGATCATGTATTACCCTTCCTTTTCAACTGTCCTTCAACCTTAATGGCTAAGTGTACTAATTCCTCCAAATCAACATATGATTGCAACTCCACAACATTAGCTATGTCTCTATTCAAGCCATTAAAAAACCTAGACATAGTAACTTCCTCATCTTTATTAACATTAGCTCTAATCATAGCCACCTCTAATTCTTTCTGATACTCGTCCACACTCTTATTACCCTGTGTAATCATTTGTAAACGATTAAACAACTCCCGATAATAGTGTTTAGGAACATACCTCTTCTTCATTATTGTCTTCAACTCCTCTCATGTGCTAATTGGTCTTTCTCTATTCCTTCTTCTTTCTACCACCAATCTTTCCCACCAAACCATGGCATAATTGATTGGTACTTAAAAGTGTATTTTTATCAAGGTTTTATATCATCATTTTGCACTTGAAGTATTAATAACTCCTTAACTAGAGCATGTTTTATAATAATAGATCTGATAATATAAGATAGCTTTAATTTATGGTAAATGTTCATTTTAAATGCAGGCATATCTCACAATTCAAAGGATTGATTGATGTGATTAACTATTGAAAGTGAAAGGACAAAGAAACGGCTAAGATTAGAAAGGAGATACCGATTCAATTCAAATTGGAACACTGTTCAGTTATTGGGTCATATCTAGAGCTGTAGATCTTGGATTTCAGCTTAATTTATATGGATGGAAAGATAAGAAATAGGCCTACAATGTTCATGAATAGTGTAAGACCCAAATCTGCTGTTTTCAAATTCAAAGTTTGGCCACAAAAGAGAAGTCAGAATCTGTCCTGTAATCCAGCCCAAACACTGCTTAGAATTTTACCCATATCTGGAGTTCTAGAAGGCCAAATGATGTGAAATTTGGTGGGTGGAAGGAAAAGACAATTTCCAACAACTTTCATGAAGAAGATTTTCTCAAATTCGGATGGTAACAATGACATTTCATCCAGACAAGAGCTTGAGGTCTATCCACCACGTCCACCAACAGCACTACTCAGTATTTTAGCCATATCTCGAGCTCTAGTGATCCAAATGCTCTGAAATTTTATGGGTGACAAGATAAGATGATTTCCAACAACTTTCATGAGGAACACTTTGCCAAATTCTGAATGGAGCAATGTCATTTCATCCAGCCAAAGTGCTTGAGTGCTGCTGTCCACCAAGTCCACTAAATCAATAGTTGGCCACTACATCAATAATCAATTACCAAATGAATAGTTCTGAATTTTAGCCTATAAAAGGAGGCATTTGCCATTCATTTAAGAAGCTTGGTTCTAAGATCAAGATCATGTTCTTGCTCTCTCTTTATTGTTGTAATCCTTAAGTTTTATTTTCATTAATCTCTTGTTCATGCTTTTCATTTCCTTTA
>Ga0325410_1005615_pt1 | contig 13854 bp, 10 predicted proteins | sample PopdelMetagenome_16_FD_206182 | JGI IMG/M metagenome (GOLD analysis project Ga0325410, IMG submission 206182) | Populus deltoides microbial communities from Bellville, Georgia, United States - Xylem-PdIQD-R3 | ecosystem: Host-associated > Plants > Phyllosphere > Stem > Wood/Secondary xylem... | reverse complement strand
GGTGTAACTTCTTTATGTGTGGTCTGCGGATATTCAGGACTAGTTTTTCAAAATCCTCTTCACCTATCTATCGAGAAAGCAAACACAACCTTAGCGTATTTCTGTTTTTAGAGAGGAGAAAAAGTGGAGATGCGGGGTATCGATCCCCGTACCTCTCGCATGCTAAGCGAGCGCTCTACCATCTGAGCTACATCCCCTTTGCGTTGACTGCTTTTGTTATCAATACTGTATACTAAGTTATGTGCTCTTTACAATACTAAAAGAACAAGTGAAATGCAAGCCTTGCTGGCACGATAGCGATGTCAGAAGAGCTCACCTTGAGCCATTGCGGTGTTGATTAAAATTAATGAGATGATTGTTTGAACACCCTTTCTTCACTTTTAATGTAACTCTTATAAAACTGATTTGTGTCAATATCAAAAGGACAGAGAGATACGTTTGATGGTGGCATTTACGACCACAGGTTGATGAGAACTTTCACGAGATAAACTTGAAAAGAAGAAGATGGATGGATAGATAGATTCTAACGTCACAAGGTAATGAAAGCAGCCAGATAAAATAATGGCCTTGCCAGGTCAAAATTTCTAGAAAGCTAGGGCTGTTAATTGTAGATTATAGAATTAAAAGTAAACCTAGGGCATCAGTCATGTACTTAGACAGTGATTTTTTGGAATAAAATATAAACATTTCGATGAATTTTTTTGGTTTTCCACAGTATCATCTGCTCTGGAGATGAGATTTTATGTATGCTGACCGCAGATACAGCTAAACGACCAGAAAAACGTAAGCAAAATGCATGACGGGGAAAGATAACACTCGAGTCATTTCTGATACTACACAGGCATGAGAAGTCGTTGCTTGGACCTTGCTTTCCTACATCATGCTTTTACCATCTATCTCCCAGCTATTGTGTTCCATTTTAACCACTAAAACAAAGAAAAAGACCTTGCGTTGTAATTTACAAATCTGCAGAATCAATATACAAATGTGTTTTAGCTGTTGAAAAAATGGTATTTTGATTCAACATAGCTTTCTGCATCCCATAGGAATGATCCAAAACCTACCGCCTCCAAGACTAGCATTGTAAGTCCTGAGAATGTTATTGAAACCACTTCATCATTAGCTGTCTCAATGGAACCATCATCAGCAATCCTTATATCTGGCCTCCCAAAGAGTGCTTGAGTTTGCTTTTCGATCAAAGAAATAGCTTCCTTGGATCTTATAGTTGCGTATCTTTGCAGTGTCTCCGCATCTAAATACATGACATATGATCTTAGCCTATATGATTTTTCCTCACCAGTATCCGTGAAGTCCCCATCAGGCTCACCGCTATCAGGCAGAATCCTTATCAAAGAATCTGGATCCCAGAGTCTGTTCGCCGGACTTGGATCTTCAAATCTTGCCCTGTCTTCATCAAATCCCTTGGGAAGGGTATTCATGGCTCTCTCAAGCTGATATCGCTGATCAACTCTTCTGAGGAAATATCCATACATTAAAGAAGCAGCATATAATTTCCCAAGTTTGATTTTGCTAATTTGAACAGTGGCCTCAAGGGGGCCAACTAATCGTTCTCCTAGTACAATAGACAAGTGGCTCTGTATCATCTCAAAGGCTTCAGGGGAATGAACAGATTCTAATTTTTGTTCCTGGTTTGGCCAAAAATCCACTCGTCCAGTGGGATCTGATGTCGGAGATATCTTTGGGATCATGGAAATGTCATTGTCTAAAAATTTATGTACAATCATGGAGTAAATTATCTCCTCCAGTGCCTTTCTCCTTTCTTTCTCCTTGACTTCAGCTATTCTCCTAAAAATCCAAGGATTGGTGACATTAGTTGTTGTATCGCATGCCAGTGAATGATTAACAAGCAATTGGTACATATGAAAATACAAGCTTGGAAATATGGGAGCGCCTTTATGAAAATTGGAAAAGCAAGCAAACAACAATTAAAACCTGTCTGTTTAAGCATTGGATGAAACGAACATAAATGTCAAACACAAAACACAAAGCAGTGAGCTAGATATCTATGCCATACTACCTTTTTTCCAATCTTCATGTAACTCAAGGGAGACAACAACGATAACATATGTTGAATTGGACAGTTAAATAAGATGGGTGTCAGCCAAATTTCACGAGGGACGGTAGATCTTTATGAATAATAAAAAAAGGTTAAGCTCGTAACAGGCAGAGGAGAACCACACAAGTTCAGAAATAAAATGAAGATACCTATCAACCCAGATAAGGGTAACACAGCACCCCTCCATTTCAGATTTCCTATTTCTCAACAAGTCTGTATAAGGGCTTTCTAAACACATGTTATCAAGTAACATGATGGTTCGGTGACGAGATCCATTTAGAAATGCATGAAGTGCTTTAATTTGAAGTGCAATGTTAAAGAAGAGGCATCCGTGAATGTCGTTTATGCCACCGGTGACAATTGTGTTAACGTGCATACTTCGCCCTATTGAGATGTGGGCGTGCTGTAGAATCCAGAATAAGGGTTTCTATTCCAATTTGCTACACATTTACAATGTCATGCAAATGCATATATTTAATGGTAATCATTTCTGAAGATAATGTCATTATGCAGATTCTTGGGAGAACTTCGGTAGTTTTTAAATAGAAATTGCCTTCAAGCCCTTTAGTTTATCTAGCTTCCCTAATGTTTCTCTTTTTAAAGTCTGGATTTGTGCAGCAAAACCCTTGCTCTCCTCCATGATGGACTAATTTGTACTTAGTGTTTAATTTTAGATTCTTTTGTGTTTGTCTCAATTAAGAGAACTTTGTAATTTAAGATTAAACTTTTAAGTTAATTGGTTTGAACTCTGAATGTAGTCCTAGATCCACTCATGTAATTCCAAATTTTTTTTACAGAGTTACATGAGTATTATTGTGATTAAATCCACTTTATACAAACAGTAGTTCAACTGAAGAAATAACCAAATAATTAAAACAACTTGAATGCAAAGTAAACTTAATAACTTAGAAAATGAATACTTACATTCATAAGGTGATTTATACTCTAATTACATCTACGAACTGGAACTCCTCCATAATAAAATATCTTTTTAGTATTTTTGATGAATTGAAATTGCAAGCTTACAGATTACATAGAAAATTGCAAGCCTATTTGATTATCGTCTACTGTTCTATCGTATACAGAGTTATCGCCTACAAACTTATCGCCTACAAGCTATCGCCTACTGGTTATTAGCCTACAATTACATACCTATTTGATAAACATGTTTTGAAGATCTTGTGAACTTGATTGAACTGCATTGCAGTTGTTGTTTTGTTTAATTGAGTTGTTGTTAATTGTTCTTCTTCTTGGTTGTCTTGCCTCCTTTAAATAGAAAAGTTCAAGATAACTTCTAGTGACTACCCACTCATCTTATTCAAAATAACTTCTAGTAACTACTCACTCATCCTATTCAAGGTAACTACACACTAGGGGTGAGTATTTTCAGTTCGGTTTGGTTTTTACTTAAAAAAACCAACCAAACTAATTTTTTATATTTTTTTAATTTAAAACCGAAATCGAACCAAAACCGGTTCAAACCAACCATTTTTGGTTTGGTTCGGTTCGGTTAATTGAGCAAAAAAATCAAAAAAACCTATATATCCAATTCTGTTTCATGTGAAGGGCAAGTTGATGCCAACAATGTGGAGAATATGGATGATGAATTGATTAATGGCAAGAATTTCAGCCATGTACAAGTACAAAATAACGATCCTGACTTTTTTTTTTAAAATGATGAGAGGATCAACAAGATTTCCACCAACTTATAAAAAAGTCATAACAGCCCTGAAAAATCCATGAAACCGAGATAGATAGAAGAAGTGCACATCCTTTTTATGCAAGAACAGATAGAAAAGGCACACATCCCTTTTATGCAAAAAAAAGCAGTCTATCTCCTCATCTAAATGTTACTCTGATAGAAAAGCTGCATTAATTTGTATTGGGCAAACTAAATGTTACAACCGTCTTTGTAGCTATTTTAAGAATTTTCTACTGCTGTACTGTTGGCAAACTACTATATGGTTACATTTATTTTGTAAGCTTATATTAGAGTTGCAACGGATACCAAGAACAGGTTTTCCAAAAGGATACCATACAAACATTTATTAACTTGTCAAGGTTTCCATATGGATGTTTGATTGCCACACTGTGAGGAAATGCCCCGAGGTTCCCAGGAATTGTTCCAAGGCACACACCTTAGGTTCATCACGAGGCCATTTCCTGCAAGCAATAGCATGATGCAGGGAGTCATATAGGCTAACCTAAACCTTGGCCAAATTCAGTAATCCCATGTAAGTCCATCCCCACAGATGTAGTCGGCATCTTAATAAATGCCCAAATCCACAGCAAGTGCACCTCAGAATTTGCAGTTCATCACCGCGATTCTATTTCTATACAGCTCTGAAACATGTTTGGTTAGAGAGGACGAAAACAGATACTTCAAATAAATCTATCTCACAACAGTTTGAGAATGAATTTATATCCTGTCAAGTGACATTTCCTCGCTATCCCAACTGTCTATATTTTTTTATGTCTCGAGACAGTAATCATGCGTGGTCATGCCAAAATCTAAAATGAAATCAATCTTTAACTTTAATTAATAGTGCTTATATCAGAGAAGGTGGAAAACACTAACTTGTAAAGGAAATCTTGAGATGACGCAGCTTCTTCTTTCTGGGCATCTCTATCCGTTTGAAGGTTCTCAAGTTGCTGATCAATGGCTGCAGGGAGTAAATGTGGATGGGTTTGCAATATTTGTGCCAGAAGCTGCCCAACTGGGGACTCGAATTCAAGAGGAGAAACTGGAACCGGATTACCAGCCGAATCCCCTGACGCTCTCACAGTTAAGCCTCTTGGTCGGCACTTATACATGCCGGCTCCTAGCCTCGGAATGCCAAAAGAGGGGCATCTCTAGAAGAGAGAGAGATTGTATAAGAACAAATATCAAGCATTCCAAATTCAAAGACTGGCTTTCCATTGAAATAATGAGCAAGAGGAACGAAAAAGAAAACACAGAAAAAAAAATTATCATGAGAAGAACATCAAGTACATGAATGATCAAGAACCAACAAACACACACACAGAGACAAACACTTGCTTCCCATTATTACAACATGAAAAGCATAACAAAGAATATGAAAGTACAGACAACGGAGGGAGAGAATTATAATTTTTTACTTTAGTAAGATGGGAAGGAGGAGAGAGAAAGGACAGAGAATGGAAATTCTGCGCAAGTAGTTGAGGAGACTTGAGAGCTCCTCCAGTTGTTGAAGTTGAAGGGATAGAAACCGACAGCACTTCGCTTGCTGCTCCTCCTCTTATCTGCTGCATATTTTTATTTCCTCTTCTTTACTTTTACCAAATCCAAAAGGTAGATGGAAGGAGATATTGAGAACCGTTCTGATGGTGATACTGGAGAGAAATTGTGGTTGTTGAATTGTGCATGATCACGGGTGGGTGAGGTTATTTTTTAAAGAATTTGTTTTTAAAAATTATATTAAAATAATATTTTTTTTATATTAACAATTTAAAATCATTCAAAAACAAAAATAAATTAATTTTAAAAGAATTAAAAATTATTAAAAATAAATTTTATTTAATAATATATTAAAATAAATTTTTCAAAAAAAAATTTAATACTAATACACTAAAATTATCATAAAAAATATTAATTTAATAATTTTTTACATCAAATATATTTTTAAAACATAATCAGCACGGTTTTAATAAGAAAAACAAACCACCTCGAAGTCTCTTCTCTGTTTCACATCTGGTATGGATTCTCTCGGCTTTTTCCCTGTTTCGCTTCTTTCTTTCTTTTCTTTTATCCTGAGCATAACATAAAAATGGGCCAACCCAACAGAAACAATGTTTTATTTTATTCTTATTTCAAGATTGGAGGCCGGAAGCTAAATCTTTTTGCAGCAGTATTCATGGTTCAATTGATATATTTATGAAGATTTTCTAATAAAAGATTTCTTTCTCCTTAGAAATAAGGTAAAGGGAAACAAAAACCAAGCAAAAGTTGTAAAAAAAGAGTGATCATAATTGATCTCTTGGATGAGGAAGTAAAAATCTAGAGTGAAAGAAAATAAAAGGTAACATGATTAAATAAGAGTCAAAAGATGAAAGCAGTAGAATACACTCGATCCATCTCCTCCTCCGAGCACGCATACGAGGGAATTATAATAATTCAGACGTATGGCTGGCAGTGTTTTTCATTGATGCCATGATATTAAACAATTTCACTTTTTTCTTTTTCAAAAAACAGAAGAAAATGATATCTCCTGATAAAGATTTCCTATTTCAAGTTCTAAGCACTAATACCGTGGACAGTGTGCCTTTTGACATGAACTATATGGCCAATATTTCGACAGACAAATCATATCTTAATCCTGGAAGAGAAATGATTTCACTAATATCAGCAATTGTAGCATGAAATAAACTATAAACTTCAGAAGAATATTTTTTATTATTCCACCAGTTATGTATAGCTTTGAAGCCAATACTCGGATGAGATAGCATGATAAATTTAGAGTCTATCTCTTTACCACAGCATGAACATTTTATATCACTTGCAAATTAAGATAGATTCAATTTAAGATGTCAAATTAGAAATGCAGGGTCAGAAGCACCCGAGCAGCAAAACATAAGAACCAGGCACACTGTATTTAGGGATCTATATAGAATATAGCACAGTTAAGTTTAACAATTAACACCATCCTCATCCACGTTTTTTAATACAGATAAACATAAGAAAAGTGTGGATACTGCCCTCTTAAAACAGGGTACAACTCAAATTTCACTCTGCATCCCATCCTAGGTCTTCAAGGGTTACAGATGGACCCAATAAGAATTTTAGGATGATATGAGATGAACATATCCTAAAACTACAAAGGTCAGCTTCGATAAATTCAAACTAGATGCTATGTAAAATATGAAGAAAACTCCTGTTGCTAATTGGTTAGGTTATGCTCCTTCAAAGCTGCATGAAAACAGAGTACCTAGATCCTAGAGACCACCCTGAAGAAGCTATGTTTGTCCAGTCTGTTGTGTATCATTGCTCGTATGTTGGTCATTCCTGCCAGCCCTGGAATCTTCTTGTCCATGAACTTCCCCGAGCCTCTCCTGTAATAGCAACCGAATTTGTATTAGAAAACCACTTTATACAAGCACAGTTTCTTGTTTCTGAGGTGGCTAATGAATTTGTGCTGTCTCAAAGCCGTTCAAAAATTATCTGCAATTAGCATTAAAGATTTTAATCCCTTCAGGACCTTCATCGGGATCCCCCCAAGTGTCATTTGTAAAAGGTGCTCATCATCATCAACCAACAGCCTACTTGTACTCAAGTCGAAATGAAAGGTATTTTTGGTCCAACTGAAATTTTTCATGGAAAAGTTCCCACGAAGTCCGGTTAATTTGCCACTTAATTCTGTCCTCTCACTCAAACAACTTGTATGTTTATTTTCCAACATGTGAAATCAAAGTGCTCAGATCCAATAATTCATGAATCATAGCTATGGTTGTAAAGCCTCTTCCAGGGACCCCACCTTGCAATGCATTGAACTTCATTATATGTCACGTGCAGGATATTTAGATGATGACTGGTTGAGATAGAAGACACCAGAATTCAACAAATCAAATCAAAGATTAAAACATCACCTTGAGAGAGGCGTTCTCTGCAAGAAGCTGCTCATACTCGCTCTTGATCCGATTTACTTCTGATCTAAGATTGGCATTTTCTTCTTTTAAAACTTCAGCACGTTGGGCCAGCTCATCGCATTCAGCCTGACTCGAAAGCATGCATGCAAGCCAATGAATTGATATAGGAGCACGTAGCTTGACATACCCAATGAATTGATATTAAGGAACACTTCGATACCTGTTTACGCAACCTGGACCGGCGAGCAGATTCTCTGTTTGACTGCTTCCTTCTCTGTCTCTTAAGCTCTCTTTCATCCTACACCCAGAAAAACAAGAGGAGAGGACTCATTATAGATGTGTAACAGTTGAAAATACAAAAGTATGACAGCAACTTCAGGCTCCTAACAAAATAATCCATGTCGTTCCACTTGGGTCTGATTCAGATCTCTAACAAAGATTAGAAAGAATTAGTTTTACACTTAATCCAATAACCATGTATGGCAACTGATAATTCAAACTTCACCTCAAAAGCTGTGAACTTGAAATGAAAGACCAAGGCTCCATTTGGTATGACTTTTGCAGATTGATTCAAGTTACTTTTTAACTTTTGACTCATAGAAAAGTCATAAATATATTTGGTTAAAAAATAACTTTTGACTTGGATCAAAATTTTGAGTTAATCAAAAGTTAAATTTTTTAACTTTTAAAACTTATAGATTCTAACTCATACCACATCTTTTCTTCAAAAAAGTCGCCTTGAGTCATTTTTACCATACATACTTCTAACTTATAGTCATTTTAACTTATTTTTGTCATAAGTTATTTAACAAAAAACAACTCGTGAATTATGACTCAAAATCCAAAGTCAGTTTCCATAAGTCATGTCTAACAGAATCTAAATTCATTCCATTTGAGACAACTCAATTGGAGAGCATAAAAAATATTTAAAAACACAGACGATAAAAACTGAATTTCTTCATAGAAGAACATCTAGAATATCACTATCAAATATAGCAATAGACCTTGACATTAGATAAGAAAAAAATCCAACAAATCCAATTTTTGCATGGAAACTCCCTTGAAATACTATGATCTGTCATGGTATAAGAGTTAATTTAGAATGCTGAATGAATGAGCATGGCAAAAGCATGATTTCACTAAGGTATGGCCTTAGAAAAGCAGTGGGAGCAGCATTTTTAGATGATTTTATTTCACTGTGTGGCCTGTTCAATTAATCTCAGGTTTTAAGTGTTGAGAGAGCCCTCTATGCCAGTGAATATTGCCTCTCCTATTCTGAGAGTATCTACATTACAGATGTTCCAATATAATTAGAGTCTCAAACAGCAAGGAGTTAGTTGACTCTACAGTAAATAAGTATAAGGCCAAGCGAATGCATTGGCAGGTGCATCAAAACAAAACTCATGTAGGTAGGTGCAAACTATGGAAACAAAGTATTTCCATCAATTTGAAACCAACAATTTAAGGACTAAAATTAACCTGTAACCAATGCTGCGATTGAACACCGTCCCGTGATCCAGCAGCAACAATCCCTCCAGCAACTGGAGTAGAAGGAACCTTCCCACGAATTGCAGGAACACTAGAAGCAGCAGGGGCTCCCCAATAGTCCATTCCAATATTTAAGTTGGTAGTGGGACCAGGTATAACTCCCGGGGCACTGGCAGCAGATATTGGCAGGACACCCATTGTTTGATTCATGATTGTAGATGCACCCTGTCCTCCATTCTGAGCAACATGTGCAGAACCACCATTCTGAGATGTTTCTGTTGTAATAAAGTTCTTTATCAATAAACATGCAACACTCAGTATGATGACTTCACTAAAGATAATATGATCATAATCAAACCTTCCAGAGAATCTTGTCTGCCACCTGACTTCATTTGTGAGTCCTACAAAAGTAAAGGAAAATGAAGCGTGTGAATATGCTATTATAAGATGCATACAGATAAAGAAAAGGTGCCCCAAAATCCATAAGCAACCAAGTCCATTAGATGATGAATGACAGGTATAAAAACCTTATTAACTTTATTTGGGATAAGCAGCATGCAATGATGACAGGAATAGAAAATTTTATTTAGGATAAATGGATTTGGAACAAGCCTATATTTTAAGAAAACTTTATGAAGCTTTTCTTGATATATTGAGACTAATTCATACTTTGTGCTAAAAAACAATGCCTTCAACTACCCCTGTCATACAACGGTCCTTGTGAGTGACTAAACATTCACAAGTCTAAGGACATAGCATTTTGTTTTTTTTCTTTCTTTCTTTCCTTTGGGCATCTTGTAGTTAGCATTTCATATACCTATATTGCAATCAAGTTTCATTGCACAAAACACTAATTGAGAAAGTTCATTTGTTTGTGGAATAACAAGGATGCAAAGCAACCAGAACAAGATTACTCATGTAAGTGATTTTCAACGTGTCAATTCAAAGGTCATAAGTGCAGCGTGCGAAAACAATGTCTAATACTGGCTTCTATACAGATTAACTGTCCCCATAACATTTAACACCAGTAATAATTATTCCCAGAGACATGTGATCATGAACCAGATATATGTATTCCTACATGAGTGAAGAAAAGGTAACAGGAAATGGCAATCAACATTCTATCATTGACCCTATTATGATCACAAATTCCATGCTCAAAATAATACCACTGTTATTAGTGGCAATATTGCTCCACAGTTACTTGAGGAGCAAAACTCTGTATTACATCAAAGCATTTAATATGCCACACAGACAGCCCAAAGAACTTTCTTGTCCAATCATCCAGGTAATGCTAAAGAATTAAGATGGGGCATAAGTTTGATTAACCACAAATTCTACATTTAAGTGGCTGATGCAAAAAAGAATGGCGCCAAGCATGCCAATCAATCATGTGAGGCATTTAATAAAACTAAGATAAACAAATGATCTTAATGCACTTACACTCTGAGAATCCGCATCACTTCCTTCACTTGTGCCTTCACTTCCACTCTCAGCACTACATATCAAGATTAATTCCAATGTCAGATTATTAGGAAAATGTCATGGCAGCAATAATAAGTAAATGCAGTGTGGAGACCAAAGTGACACCCTTTCTACAATTAGTTATGATAAGGTCATGGTGGTCACAAAAAATCTGAGACACATGATCCTACCCTGCTATTTTCCTTCCATCTAACAAAAAATATCATCAATAAATGGTGAACTTGGACCACAAAGCCGAGCTCAACAACATTTGTAGCCCAAAAAACACTAGGTAAAATTCATCTATCAACATACGTCACAGCCATGCATGTTACATACGTCCATCATTACCTTTTCGAATAAGCTCCATTAGCAGATGCTCCTGTTGTTCTCCCATGCTCATTATTCTTCCCAGTAATCATGTTTAAACTGCCCAAGCTCCCTTTGGACCTTTTAATAGGTAATTTTTCCTTGGCATCAGATGGTCTTCCTTCCGCTTCCATGCTGCCAGGAGTGTTTCCCTAAATCAGACATTCAAACATACAAGTTAAATTTATGTTGACATGCAGAAAAAGAGATGCCTTGTCATTTGCAATTATTCCAGAAGAAACTTAGTAAAGGAAACTCACAGAAACCTCGGCGATACCATTTGGAGAAGGCATTGCAAAAGGACTAAAAGGATAAGAACCCTATATGGATTTAGGATAAGATTAACTTTTGCTGGATTTGATGGTGTCAATTTGAGAGCAAAAATCTTAAGCATAATGAAAACAAATTACCGGGGGAATGGACGGATGAGCATATACACCGTGAGGATACATTGCAACATATGGATGTGGTGGGGTACCATAGGGAGGCATAATGTGCTGCAATGTAAAATTTACATGGGAACTGTGACAATTTCCAACCAAAAGGTGAAATTACAGAAGCTGAAGGAGGATGTTTAAATTTCCTGAGAGATATAAATATACTTGAAAAGATGCAAATGAAATTAACATGCAAACAATCTAAAGCTTCATGTAATGTGACGATTAATATCTTTGTGTGACCCAAAGACAATCTATAACATCTTTTGGCTACAGGTATAGAAAGCACTAGCCAAATAATGGCATTTCAATGAACTATAAAGCATGCTGCCTATGAGCTGCATCTAATCATTAACGCAACTAATTTTGGATTGTTTTAGCCAGGCTAGAAATCAAATTTCAAGCTGGCGTTCAAATCAAAATGGAGCTGCAAGAAGACAATCTATAACATCCTGGAAGTGAAGCAGCCATGATTCCCAGATGCTTTCATGATTGCTAAAGAAACCAATAAGAAAAGTAGTTTTTTTCTGCTAGAAGCACAGTTAGTATGACAAAAGAATCATGCAGATCTCTGAAGCAAATTGTCTGACCAATATGTTACATTTCAATTATTAAAAAGGAAAACAAACCACATTGACCATGCTACTTCACAAGACCAGTCAGACAAGCAGTCTCAAGGTTGTCAAAACAGACAAGGACAAAACAGGCATTCATGTGACCTGTAAACTCATTTATCTTTCAAATGGTCAGATGCCTGACACAATTGAGTCCATTTCGAGGCTAAGATAAATAGAGGTTAATTACACTTTTTTCTTGCAACACCCAAATTTAGTGCCTCTATAGTTTTACATTAGGTTTTAATAACAACTAATGCATACTGGATAAGGTAAATACAAAATCATTGGTACCTGAACCCCCCACATATATGGGTGAGCTTGGGGACTTGATGCCAAGAACCCTGGTGGAGGTATATGAGAATAGGCCTGTTAAAGAAACAACCAATCTGTATAATAAGCCTGATAAAGTATGAAACCAGAATTATCTTTGAAAAAGAAACCAAGAAAAGGTCTTCCTTAATAGAACCTGAAACCCAGACCAGTCTGGATTTACAGTGGCAGCACCGGCAGTTGAAGGCTGTTCCTGAGGAGCATAAAAATATCACATTTTTTCAGCAACAGAGTGAAAAGCATATGAGAATAGTTTATTCTATGACAAAAAAACAAAATATTCAAAAAACACGCAAGTAGACCTGTGTAGAAGCAGCAGATGGTGTCTTGGCCTCCTTCTCCTTTCCTGTTTTATCCATATCACTGCTACCCATTATTATATATAACCTTCCAACAATTCCTCACACCATCCTACAATATAACAGCCATCATTCTCATCATTACAAACCCATGAATTGACTCCAAGTACAATTTAGTAATTTACAGTCAAATTACTGAAGGAAGAAAAAGAATAATACATATCATATTTGTGCCTCCATGTAAGTTTTAATTTCAAGGCTAATAAAAATTCCCAAAAAACAAAGCCACAGCAGAAGCTGCAGAAGCATATCCAATACAGCAAAGCTTCAAACTTTCAATAGATTCTAACTTCTCCGTAATAGTTATCATCATATCCAAAACTATTTGCGGAGACTATAATTCATTTTGAGAAACCCTAGATTATGAATTAATCATTAATTGAAATAGTAAAAAATGAGACATAAACCGTATGAATTAACCAAATCCCTAAAAATGAAAAGAAATTCAGGTAATGGCAATCTGTAAATAGAAACTGATCAATCAAAACCCTAAAAGGAAAGAAAAAGGAAAGGCAACCTTGTAATTCAGCTTAATCATGCAAATTAACGGCTAAAATTAACAGAAACCATGCAAATACAATCAGGCGATTTAATTACCGCTTGTTGAAATCCTCGAAATCGAGCTAAGAATCGAAACTTGATCCACAGAAACTAATAACCCAAAAATAAAATACACGTGAGCTGGTTTCAGTTAAGCACAGAGATGTTAATTTGAAAATGATTACGGCAAAGATTGGGAAAGGGAATTATTTGTACGAATTTTCAATACAAATGAATAAATTCGAGGGAATTTCAGAGAGAGAAGGATCAGAAAATTAGGGTTCAATTCTGGGTATTTTTCGGGTGGAGGTGCTGGGAGTTCAGGAACCAGACGCTGTGGGCCGTCGTACTATAGTCGCTGGTTTCAGTAGAAAAAAACACATGGAATTATTTTTTATTATTATTTTTAACTCTATGTCGCAAAAATTCTCTTTTTAGTTTTTAGTAATAATAATAATCAGTGACTAATAAAATGGAGATCATGTGGTGGTGGTTGGTTGGTCCAGTCGATGTATGATTGGGATGGACGGTTATTGATGGGTTTTTGCGTTTAATGGATGAATTTGATT
>Ga0325410_1005614_pt1 | contig 13855 bp, 7 predicted proteins | sample PopdelMetagenome_16_FD_206182 | JGI IMG/M metagenome (GOLD analysis project Ga0325410, IMG submission 206182) | Populus deltoides microbial communities from Bellville, Georgia, United States - Xylem-PdIQD-R3 | ecosystem: Host-associated > Plants > Phyllosphere > Stem > Wood/Secondary xylem... | reverse complement strand
TGCCAAAACAAAAGACTTGTAAATCTTCTCTTGAATGAATACTAGCACAAAGTCCCTTAGAGACCTCTAAGAGGGTGTTGTTGGGGGACCCTTCGATGATCAAGTCAGTACGAGGTATTTTGTATGATACAAAGACATTAATGAAGGTATTAATGTCAAAGATTGTTGAAATACCTCGTACGATGCATTTTGATGAAATCGTGAGTATGTCCTGGGCCCCAATGATTGTTGAAATGGATTGATGAATTCAGAAATTCTTAAAGCATGGGTCATGATTAAGAGATGGGTCAATTAAATCTATAATTAACTTAAGGCCATAATTAAGAGTATTAAATTGATTAAATGAATAAGGTCACCCTTAAATATAAGCCACGATTATTGAAAGATGTAATGAAACCATAATCAAAATAAGGTATGGGTTAAATGTATTAAATGGGAAAATAAACCCACAACTGAAGTTAAATATGATTCAAGTGTGCTGAACAGGGTTGATAAACCGATAATCGCAGTTAAATATAAGTTACATGTATTGAAAAGGGTTAACGAACCCTTAACAAAAATTAAGAGTTAAATTTATTGAATGAGAATAATAAATCAATATTCGATTCAAAGCATTAACTATAAGTATTGTATAAGGCTAATATAAAATATATATTGAAGATAGTGAAATGATTCAACAAATGTGGTTAATGTAAAGCATGAGCTAAAATTATCAGAATAAATAAATGAAGCCATAATTGATGTAAACCATGAGTTAGGGGTATTGATGCAATTTGACGAAAACAGTCAAGGTAAAGTATGAACTTTGATTAATTAAAATGAAGGAACAAATAGATGATGATATCTTGAAGTATTCACAAGAATGATAGTCCAATATGTATAATGTAGGAATTGATGGTTATCGTTTAATGATGATGATGAAATGAATTAGAAATCAGGCAGGGTTTAAATATGCATATAAAAAGTCTAATGATATTTTGCTCACTTCTATTGGCTAGTGAATAATGATCATTTATCATGTTAGTATTTATCTCAAAAAATTTATATGTTTTACAAGTATCTTTCCGTCCAGAATCTCAACCTTAACACAACGCCCTCGTTTTACTTTGTCTTTTTATATTAGGAGGAATTTTGTAATTACCATTTTATGGCATGTAATTAACTTAATGTTTATGTTAAGTTTTGATATTATGAAGTTGTAAGAAATTAAAAGAATGGTGTGTGTGTGACGTAAATAATATCAACTTTACATGTGTATAACTATCACGGACTATTGTAATTGATGAAATTGATTGGGTGGTATGCCTAAGATGACCTGACTATTGGTGATGTGAGTCGAATGTGATTTGGGTTGTTGTTGTTGTGTTCTACACGTACTAATATGGATAAAGTTTTGGGTAGGGCTCCTGTGAAGGGGAGACTTTACCGAAATTTTGTTAAATTGGATAAATCTCTTATTTTAAATGGAAAACTCTTTGCATTGTTAATGTGCATGCATAATGTATATTTTGTGTGTTGGCAATGATAGTAGTGTTTTTATTGGTATGTTAATATTTTGACTTTGCTGGAAATTTTCTGAAATTTCTAGAAAATGGCCTTACCGTTTGTTAAAACGGTTAGATACAGTGATACCGTTTTTCCAAAATAGATTGGCTTTTTAACCATCGGAGAATTTTGGTCATTTAGCCATTGGATACTTTCATTTAATGCACTTTTGTTTACACTTTTTCTCCAAATGTAACATGTTATTATACCATAATGTATGAGCTAACGTAAGGAAAGATTATCGTAAAACAAAAATGGCCTGATTTACATAAATATGATCGTTTGAAGTATTTAAATTGATATGAAATTTTAGGCCGGAACTTGTACGCAACACTTATACGTAGGTGCATGCATAAAGGTTTGGAACTCTTTTCTTATCTGAATGTTAAAGACGGGACCCTAATTCTCGAACCCTCTGCCGAGCCCCGCCCCCGCATTCCCTTTTGAAGGGGGCCAAAGAAATGTCTCCACCTGTTGCCAACAGTCTTTCTTCAGAATTATACTGAACGGGTTGAATCTTTTAGTAAGTCGTCAAAGAGGGTCGACAAAGCGAAGTTGACGGGCCGATAGGACAACCATTGCCCGGTCACTCTCCTGCCTGTGTATCCTATGCCTGGTGCTGTTGATCTGTCTGATGGGAGAGATCAACCAATTCCTTTATTTCAATGTGTTGTATCCTCTCAAGAGGTGGAGTTCTCTCTATTCAATAGATCATTTCCTGCCCGGAGAGAGCTCTATTTATTTACGTTATTCCGATCTCCCAGTAGCGCAATCATCAAGCTCACCTCACCGCATTCATATCCCCATCTCTCTTTCTTACCTTCCCTTCGCTCTGCCCACTAGAACTAGCCTTTTTTTTTGCTTTATCAGACTTCATTGTCATCTTTCCTGCTACGACCATGAGCGCTTCATCAGACTCGCTTGTAATCCTTGCTTTCGTTCGGTTCCGCTCTTTCTGGTGGGTTAGATAGAATATAGGTGTTTGTCAAGTCCAAATGGTTTGGACTTGAGGAGGTTGAAAAAAGACAAACAACCTTAGCAAGAACCACGTTGTTACATAATTATCAAATATGCATCAGATTTTTAATTTATAATTATTATTTTTTTACTAGAAAACACGTTAGCAACACCAGATATTTTTTTTACATTAAAAAGTGATATGATCCACTTAGCATGGGTCAATAATCTAATTCTTTCTATTCTTTAGAAAGAGGATTTGTTCCCTGAATCTTTTTGTTTAGTTTCAAACAACTAAGCCTTCACCCAAAGTTTGTCCTTCCACCTCGGTAGTGGCCTCCCCATTACAACCCAAACTTCCAGATCAGCCATTAGAAAAATTATTTTGATGCATGGAACATAATCTAGATCATATTAGATATACATGACTATCACTTCGTTGTGAGTAGAATATATTTTTTCTTCAGTAAATAAAAGAATATACAGGCTTTTTCAACGTGTTTTTAGATATAAAAAACTTCTAAATTCTAAATTGAAATGCTTATACATGAATCTAATTAATAAATTAATATTTGATCAACAAATAACTTAGATTAAGATATTTAATCTCATAAAACGGGTCATACGCTCAGTTGTGTTTCATAACTTTGTTTCTTAGAATAAATGTTTTACTTAAACAAACAATTATTTGTGTCATTAAAAGGTAATTGTTTTTTAATGAAGGTGAGTTGAATAAAACCATGAAGTCCAACTATTAAAGAACTCAATGTTGTATAGAAAAACAAAAAAAATTAAACTCACCCCGCGTCCATGGACACATGATTGGAATAATCCCGTAGAAAGGAAAGAGAAAAAAAAACATGAAGATCAATTCACAAAAAAATAAATGTTGAATGATGAAATATAAAGAAAAAATTCAATTTTCAAAAAAGACCAAAATTAACATGTTTTAACCTTCAAAAGCCATAATTGTCGTCATAAGGCTTAGATTGGCCACGTAGAATGCAAATCCAAAAAACAAAATGAAGCAAAATTCTCAATAAAAAAAATATAAAGTGGTTAAAATAATAAAAAAACTAAAAGAAAAAAAATATTGAAGTCAACCTGGTAAACCCATAAATCCCCACTACTATCAGCAGTGATAACTCCAAGGAAAGAAAAGTTAGAGAAAAAAAATATAAAGACCAATTCCAAAAAAATCAAATATTGGAAGACCAAATTGAAATTAAATCAATTGTATAGGACCTAAAAAAAGACCAAATCCAGCTCGTGTCAACCTTTGAAACCCGTGACCCTATCATGAGGTCAGGACTAATCCTATAAAAGGCAAAACTAAAAAGAAAAACGAAGCAAAATACTCGATAAAAAAATATTGAGAATGAAATTGAAAAAGAAATGCAATAAAAAATTAAAATACAATAAAAGAATGGGGACCAAATTCAAAATAAAAATTAATTGAAATGAAATGCTATGGATGAAATTGAAAATAAAATTCAATTAGTAAAAGGGAAAAATTCAAAAGAATGACCAAATTTGATATAAAAATCAAATTAAACCAAATGATTAGGGAGGAAATTGAATTAAGAGATAAAATTAAAGAATATAAAAACACAAAACAAATAGCAATCAAAAGAATGAGAACCAAATTGGATATAAAAAATAAATGATAGGACACCACCATACCTTGACAAGGAGAAGAGAGAGAAAAGATGGAGGAATAGAAAAAAAAAAGCCACCAGAGACCAACCACCGCTCTGCCCCATATATAGGCTGCACCACTAGATAGAGGACATCAATGTGCTTCCAACGCAGTCACAAAATGCGGTGTTTAGCCACCGCAAGTGAAGAGTATGTGAGGCATCCACTCGCTAGGGCATGTATGGCTTGCACCAACTACTTTATATATATATCTGTGTTTGTGTGTGTGTGTGTGTGTGTGTGTGTGTGTGTGTGACTTAAAGACCAAAATGCCTCTTAGTCCACATGAGTATAACAAAAAAACCAACAGTCAAAGACAAAAAAGCTCCTACAAGAAAGTTTAATTTTTTTTATTATGAGGGCAGTTAATTAATATCATTGTTCATTACAAAACAAAATGTACATAAAGCCCTTGGATGCAAGTTCGTTTTCCCCCTAAAATGCAGTAATTAATTGTTTAAGTGTTAATGAATTTGGAAAAGATCAATGTGTCCATATGAAAAAGATCATTTGACCCGAATTGCAAGTTATTTGGTTTGTGTAGAGAAGGGTGAAATTATCTTTTCATAGTAGACATCCACATAGTTTTTTTATTTTAGATTATCTGTTAATGTAATATTTATTACAACATAATTTATAATGTGAAAAGATTCTTGAAATGAAATTGAAAGGAGAAGAAATAATCATCTTGAGCAAAAGAAATCATCCATTGATGATTGTATTGCTACCATAAGAATAAACTTATTCAACGATGTTGGCCTACTTCCAAAGGCGTAGAATATTCACTAGCTCCCCTCACTAGCCTTGCCTACATCGATGTTTGGCTTTGCAACCTCTTCTTGAAGGGGTGGGTTGAGGCACCAGGGACTCTTCTTTGGGTCACATCCAAGACCTTTATAACTTAGGTATGGTAGTTTGTGTCTAATGGTATCGGCCACATCTCCGGCTACAATTGTGGTCATCAACAACATGAAAACCCCCAGAACCAGCAATGCATTAGATGATGCCATTAAACACCAACAATCAATATAAGTGTCACTCCTTTCTGAATATTGATTTGGTGACAATAATACACAATGTCTAGCTTTTATAAATATGTAGCATGCATGCAGTGTTTGCCATTTATAGCTTTTTTTTTTTCCGGCAACTTGGATTAATGTGTGGTTGTCTCCTTGCTTCCCACATTATATGCACCTTTTTAGCTATTTCCTTTCTACCACATAATTTTAAACTTGATATTATAGAGAAGCATGGTAAAATAAAATTTCTATCTAAAGGGCATTTCTAACCTCTCTTTTACGCACCAAGAGAGTATTGATACATTGCTATCTATAGCAGTCAAGAAAAGGAAGATGCACACCACAACCCTTAAAATCCTCCCAACCTTTTGGTCTTAAGAGTACTGGTTTTAGAACGAGTGACCTTCATCATGGCCTCAACGGATAGAAGTGGAAGCTTCTAATTAATTTCCTAGCTGGGGATTAGGAAATAAACAAAGAGTGTTTGTTGATTAATGCAATGTCTGAAAAAAATAAAATAAAACAAAATTTATGCAGTGCGGAGAGAAAATGAGATGAGAGAAGTCTATTCCAATCAATAAAAATCTTCAACCATGTTCTTAGCATATTGTACATCGCTTAATGGATTTGATCTCACACGTAGGAGCATATTGTGGCCACATCTAGCTTTAGAGACTGAGAGGATCTGATTCAACTTAATTGGAGACCTTGATCTGCCAAACCAAGAGCTTCCACTCTTCTCGAACATTAGATGAGCCATCTGCAACTTCAGTAAACAGACTTATAGTATAGTTCTCGATTAAGAACGAAAGGCTATCTACTAGCAGCATGATCTGTGCCCTGAGCTGCAACTTAGGTCCATTTCCTTTTCATGCATGAGGAAGACATAGATGGACTTGGCTCCAATCACCAGCAAAGAAACGTAGTTCTCCTTCAATACCACTACTTACCTTTTTTGTTGCAGAACGGTGAGACCTTACTAAGAGATTGGCATTTACAAATATGAAAAGGTGAAGTCAAAGATGCACAAATTTAACTCAAGGAATGCAAGGATCCCAGGAAGTCCATTAGAGACACCCAACTAGAAAAAAGAGTGCAACAAAAACAACTAAAGAGAGTTGATGCAATAAAAGAAATGTGTCTCACAACATTTCACAGTCTTCATTCATGATGGCAAAAAAGTTGGTTTTTCCATAATATTCTTAGCTAAAGCTTGACAATGATCACAGTGAATTCCCTTAGAATTACCAGTTTATAGACAAAACCTTAAGTTTAAGGCTAAATTATGCGTACTGAAACTCATCACTCATTTCTAGCATTATATTTCACAAATAAAAAAACAAAATGAGCCCTAGAACCACATTAGGTTCATAACACAGCTCTCACAATCTTATGGTAGAATAAATGACACAAAAGATCAACAACTAACATCTACTAAAAGGAACCCCAAGATACATAAAGTTCCAACAATCAAAGTAGCAGCAATTCGACTCATGCATCGACAAGGATTAAACTTAAAATAGTCAAACACAACAAACTCTATAGCCCAAACCACAATCACTATTTTCAACGGGCTATGCCCGTTGTATATATATATCTTGCCTAATCAACACAATTTCTTGTGATAACAATTTTACAAAACATGTAAATTTCATTACAAATTAACAATTTATGAAAGTATTGATTTTTTAAATGTTCTACCTTGATTTTTTTCGGTGTCGAGCTCTCTCTTCAACATGTTGATCTTATCAGTTTGGGAATTCCTAACAACTTTCCCTTGGACTTTTGCTTCAGCCAGCTCACTTTCAAGCATTACATGTTCCTTCTATAACTACCCATATTGCTCAATCTAGCTTTCTAACTCCGCTTGGACTATTGAAGAAATATCGGTCCTTTCTTTGCAATCATTGAAACATGCTTTCAATGTCAAAAATATTATTTTGGTTTGCATCCAACTTACTCCTAATTCTCCTCACTTCTTCTTAGATTGGTGTCTAACCACTTTTTCCTCTTTTAATTGCTTCTCTAAAAACACAACTTTCTTGTCTTTCTCCATTAATTGTTGCTCCACAAACTTTTTTAATTTCTCTTTAGTGAGGAGTTGCTCCTCGAGGGAGATCCTAAGAGTTTTACCGGTGCTCAATTCTACCTGGAGCTTTTCTAGTTGTTCTGTTAGTTCTTTCTCGTTGTTAATCTTTTTTCTCTTATCTAGTTCAATGGCTTACAAAGTCCCAGATTCAAATTTGAGATTCATGGGGACAATTATGAATGATAGATTTCTTCACTTCGGATACTTTTCAATAGTGATTGGATCCCTCAAACCATCTGATTCTTTTTTTTTTATATCAAAACCAGCAGCTTCTAGTCTTGTTTGATGTTTTCCATGATGACTTTTAAAACGGAATGGTCTTTAAATAACCTAGAGAATCATGATAGTTTGGTCATCCTCGACACATGTTGTATGCCCCCGAGCTGTCTAGCAACTAAGACGGGCATGTAACTAACATATCTAGTTATCACAATTAAATGCACCTTGTAAAACCCGAGGAAAAATAAAGATCGCTTAGACTGCAAACTAACTATATGAAAAATAAAAGTGAAGAAATTCATGTATATGGTTAAATAAAAATGGAAATTCAGAAATTTTTGGATATAAGTTTCTGGACAAAATATTTCGAGACATTATAAATCAACCCGAAAATGTTGAGGGTTGGATTAAATTAATGAAAATAAACTAAAATAAAAGTTGTGGGGTGAAATTATAAGAAATGAAAAGAGGTATAACTTAATTATAAGAAGAAAAAAAGATGCGGGGGCCTAAATGCAAATAAAAAAAATTATAGAGCATAAATACTCCTATTCTCACCAAAAATCTGCAGCAATCGTAAGGAAAGAAAAGAGGGAGTTTTTTTATCCATTCTTGCAAAATCAAGAGACAAACACCAAAATTTCAAGAACCCATCCAAGATTAAGGGTTTATAGATGGAATAAACACTTGTGGGCAATGGATTAACAAGAAAAAATAAACAAGAAGAGAAGATGGAGGGCTAGCTGTCATTAGATAAGAAAGGAGGGAGTTGAAAATCTTCAACTTGTTGAAGATCAAAACCTTAATTCGTACCAGGTAAGGTTTTCTAAACATGATCTTATAAGTCATTTCAAATTTGATAATGAATTGATGTCTTGATGTGAGTTATAGATTAGGGTTGTTAGACTTGATTGGGAGAAAAGTATTTGTTGTTAAAATTAAGTTAATTCATGTGTGGTATGTGATTGGGGATGTGAAACCATGATAATTTACCCAGAAAATATAGTTTGTGAAAGTTAGGTGTGAAGGGGAGGGGGTTAAACGAATCTGGACAAACTCGTCTCCTGAATTTTGGTAAGATTTCGGATTGGAGGATGAGGGAATTAGAACCAGGTTCCTTCATAGCAATTGTAGTTTGGATGTTAGCTAACTAAGAAAATTGGTCTTGCTCAATTTGGAGATGTAGAACTCCAGTTATGGGTTATCAACCGAGACTGGGTTACGACAGACCCTGTAGGGCAGTAAGTTTGACTTGTTGATGAGCAATTTTGACAGTCTTAGATGCAGAACTGGGTTTTTCTTTCTTCAGAGAACTTGTAGCCACATGTCTTAGCTTTCCAACGAGACTAATCTCGCTTGAATCGGAGTTCTATAACTCTAGATATAGTTAAATATTTGAGAGAGGTCAGACATTAACAATTCAATGTCTAGACAGTGATAGTTCGGGATTTAAATAGAAACAGTTCAAATATAAAGAAAGGAATGATAACTGTGGTTGGACAAAGAACGACAATATTAATGGATGAAATGAAAAAAACGTAAAATATTAAGAAATGACTGAAAGAAAGACTTATTGGTTGTTGATATGGTTATTATAAAATATATCCTTGAGTGAGGAAAATTTATGAGATAGACCTGTGATTTGTAGGAGGGACCACATGCTTGGTGCAACAGCAGCAGCAGGGGAGCACGAGTAGAGCTTCTATTGCAGGTAGGTGATCCGCACCTATACTTTCTAGTTAAATTCTATGATTTAATATGTTATTGATGTGAGATGTGAATTACTGAACGTTGGATATTAGGAGAAAGGAGGAAATTTTATGTAATGATGCCGATATTTTTGATAGTATTCTGAATGTACGTGTATTTAGGGTGAACAGTTGTTGTGTGAATTGCTAAGGGATGAAATTATCGTTGACAAAGGAAATATAAGAAGTGTGATTTGGGGCGTGAACTAGCATACATTTAGTGTATGTTAGGATCCCGGGTGAGGGGATCAATCATGTATTGGCTAGCATACATTTAGTGTATGTTAGGATCCCGGATAAGGGGATCAAGATGTATCGACTAGCATACATTTAGTGTATATAAGGATCCCGGATAAGGGGATCACCATGTACTAACTAGTGTTAGGATTCCGGGTAAGGGGATCACCATGTACTGACTAGCATACATTTAGTGTATGTTAGGATCCCGGGTAAGGGGATCACCTTGCATCGACTCCTACGTGGTAATGATGATAACAGTGAAATTGGTATCGGTAATGTGTTAAGCAGAAATAATTATAGGTGGTTTTATGAGATCTTAAACGGAGGTTGATAATGGAAGAGGAAAAGGTTCTTAGTAGTTGAAGAAGAAAGAGTTTCTAATGAAAACCAAAAGGGAGAAGTGAATAAAATATGAATGCATGTTTGCCTTTTTAAATTGCTGGATATTTGTATTGCTATATTATTGTGATATTCATATTTCAATAATATGTGTTTTTTTTCAGGGCCATCACATGCACGATAGGAGTAGATTCTAGCTTGGGTTCATTTTTTGTAATTTAGGTTCTAGGGAGTTTACCCTTGTATTTGGTAATATTACAACTTTTATATAACTCAATTTGTATAATTGATGTTTAAACTTGAATAGATGAATTTAAGTCTATAGTTTGTATAACCATGTTCCATGTATGCATGTTTATATCTTTATCCATCCATAATGATTATTATTGTACAATGTATATCATAAACATTGTGGTTGATATGAATGATGATGTTTGTGGGACTGAGACCCAGGATGATTGGGTTGAATTGAGTTAGGAGATGCGGTATATTAGAAGTGTAAACAGGTCGTATGTCGATAACATGGGACCTCCCGGTATAGGGGAGACTCTGTTGAAATTTTGGTAGACTTTAATACAAACACCATGAATAAATATAGAAAAAAAAAGTAATCACTCTGTTTATCAATTAACATGAGATGGTTGCTTTATCACGGATACGGGAATGTTACTATTGTCCTTGCCCACAACCCATCAGACAATCTGTTGTTCTCATCCACGAAGCTTTCCATTTAACTTCTCCTTGCAGAATTCTTTGAAGCTTGGCATCTGTAAATCCCGAGATAATCAAGGCTGGATTAAATTAAAGAAAATAAACTAAACTAAAAAGAAGTGAGGGCAAAACGAATACATTTAAATAAAATGGGGTTTAAATGCAAATAAGAATAATTATAGAGCATAAATACTACTCTTCGTACCAAAAACAGATCTGCAACTATCGTGAAGAAAGAAGAGAGGGAGTTTTGGTATCTATTTTTACAGATCAAGAGAGAAACACCAAATTTCAAGAACTCATCCAAGATTTAGGGTTATAGGTAAAAATAAACACTGGTAGGCAAGGGATTAACAAGAAAAAATTGAACAAGAAGAGAAGAGGGGAGGGTCGGCTGTCATTAGAAAGAAAAGGAGGGATCGAGACCTTGATTCGTATCGGGTAAGATATTGTAAACATGGTCTTATGAGTTGTTTTAAAGTCGATTATGAATTGATGCTTGGATGTTAAATTATAGATTTGAGTTCTCTAACTCCAGATATAGTTAAAAATTTGAGAAGAGGTCAGACAATAACAATTCAAAAACGAACAGTAACAGTTGGACAGTAACAGTCCAAGTGTTTGTTGATGAGCAATTTTGACTATCCTAGAGGTAGAACTGGGTTCTCCTCAAAATAGAACTTGTAGCCTCATGTCTTATCTTTCCAACGACATAAATTTTGCTTGAATTAGAGTTCTATAACTCCAGATATAGTTAAAAATCTAAGGAGAGGTCAGACAGTAACAATTCAAAAAAACGAACAGTAACAGTCCAAGTGTTTCTTGATGAGTGATTTTGACTATCTTAAAGGCAGAATTGGGTTCTCCTCAAAATCATAGAAGTTGTAGCCTTATATCTTATCTTTCCAATGACATAAATTTCGCTTGAATCGGAGTTCTATAACTCTAGATATAGTTAAAAATCTGAGGAGAGGTCAGACAGTAACAGTTCAAAAAACAGATAGTAACAGTCCGAGTGTTTGTTGATAAGCGATTTTGACTATCTTAGAGGCAGAACTGGGTTCTCCTCAAATCATAGAACTTGTAGCCTTATGTCTTATCTTTCCAAAGACATAATTTTTCTTGAATCGGAGTTCTATAACTCTAGATATAATTAAAAATCTGAGGAGAGGTTAGACAGTAACAGTTCAAAAACGGACAGTAACAGTTGGACAGTAACAATTCAAATGTTTGTTGATGAGCAATTTTGATTATATTAGAGGCAGAACTGGGTTCTCCTCAAACATAGAACTTGTAGCCTCATGTCTTATCTTTCTAACGACATAAATTTTGCTTGAATCGGAGTTCTATAACTCCAGATATAGTTAAAAATATGAGGAGAGGTCAGACAGTAACAGTTCAAAAAAAACGGACAGTAACAGTCCAAGTGTTTGTTGATGAGCGATTTTGACTATCTTAGAGGAAGATTGGGTTCTTCTTAAATCATTGAACTTGTAGCCTCATGTCTTATCTTTCCAACGACATAAATTTTGCTTGAATCGGAGTTTTATAACTCCAGATATAGTTAAAAATCTGAGGAGAGGTCAGACAGTAACAGTTCAAAAACGAGGCAGTAACAGTTGGACAGTGACAGTCTAAATATAAAGAAAGGAATGATAAATAGGATTGGACAAAGAACGACAATAATAATGAGTGAAATGAGAAAAACATAAAGTACTAAGAAATGACTGAAAGAAAGACTTATTGGTTGTTGACATGGTTATTATAAAACATATCCTAGAGTGAGGAAAATTTATGAGATAAACCTGTGATTTGCAGGAGGGACCACAAGCGTGGTGCAACAGCAACAGCAGGGGAGCACGAGTAGAGCTTCTATTGCAGGTAGGTGATCCACGCATATATTTTCTAGTTTAATTCTATGATTTAATAAGTTATTGATGTGAGATGTGAATTACTAAATGTTGGATATTAGGAGAAAGGAGGAAAGTTTGCGTAATGATGCTGATATTTGGATAGTATTCTTAATGTATGTGTATTCAAGGTGAACGGTTGTTCTGTGAATTGCCAAGTGATGAAATTATAGCTTATAAAGAAAATATGAGAAGTGTGATTTGGGGCGTGAACTAGCATACATTTAGTGTATGTTAGGATCCCGAGTAAGGGGATCACCATGTATTGACTAGCATACATTTAGTATATGTTAGGATCCCGGGTAAGGGGATCACCATGTATTAGCTAGCATACATTTAATGTAAGGATCCCGGGTAAGGGGATCGAGATGTATTGACTAGCATACATTTAGTGTATGTTAGGATCTCGGGTAAGGGGATCACCATATATTGACTAGCATACATTTAGTGTATATGAGGATCCCGGGTAAGGGGATCACCTTGCATCGACTCCTACAGAAAGATGATGATAACAGAGAAATTGATATCGGTATTGTGTTAAGCGAAAATAATCATGGGTGGTTTTATGAGATCGTGAATGGAGGTTGATAATAGAAGAGGAAATGGTTTTAGTAGTTGAAGGAGAAAAGGTCTCTAATAAGAACCAAAAAGGAGAAGTGAATAAAATATGAATGTATGGTGCCTTTTTAAATTGCCGGATATTTGTATTGCTATATTATTGTGATATTCATATTTCAATAATATGTATTTTATTTTCAGGACCATCGCATGCACGTCAGGAGTAGATTCTAGCTTAGGTTCTTTTTTTTTTGTAATTTAGGTTCTAGGGAGTATACCCTTGTATTTGGTAATATTACAACTTTTATTTAACTCGATTTGTATAATTGATGTTTAAAATTGAATAGATGAATTTAATTCGGTAGTTTATATAACTATGTTCCATTAAGAATGTTTATATCTTTAACCATCCATAATTATAATTGTTGTACAATGTATTTCATCAACATTGTGGTTGATATGGATGGTGATGTTTGTGGGATTGACACTCAGGATGATTAGGCTGAATTGAGTTGGAGATGCGATATATTAGAAGTGTAAACGGGTCGTATGTCGATAACTTAGGACCTTCCGGTATAGGGGGGACTTCGTCGAAATTTCGATAAATTTTAATATGAAAATCATGAATATATATATATATAAGAAAAAAAAATTTCTCTATTTTCGGTTGACATAAGAGTGTTGTTTTTATCTCCAAGTAGGGGATGTTACATTTTGGTATCAGAGCTCAGGTTGCTATTCCAGGGATAGGAATGAGTATAAGGTTTTGAAATGTGGTAAAGGATAGGGAGAACAAGGCAAGGAGCTAGGACTGATCCATTC
>Ga0325410_1005613_pt1 | contig 13856 bp, 14 predicted proteins | sample PopdelMetagenome_16_FD_206182 | JGI IMG/M metagenome (GOLD analysis project Ga0325410, IMG submission 206182) | Populus deltoides microbial communities from Bellville, Georgia, United States - Xylem-PdIQD-R3 | ecosystem: Host-associated > Plants > Phyllosphere > Stem > Wood/Secondary xylem... | reverse complement strand
AATATTTGAATAAATAAGGGTTATCCTAATAAAAGTTCTTCACTTCGTTCAAGAATTTTCTTTTGTCTTGGGTACTCCAATGAGCTGGCAATTGTCCTGAAACAAGAAAATTAACAATATTAGCAAACCAAGGCATTGTAGAGATAGAAAATAAAGATTCATCAGGAAAGTAGTCATCAATTGGTGTGATGTCAGATCTTGAATCTGTTGTCAATCTTGACAAATGATCTGCGACAACATTTTCGGTGCCTTTCTTGTCTTTGATTGTGATATCAAATTCTTGAAGTAACAAAATCCACCGCACCAATCTAGCCTTAGAATCTTTCTTAGAAAGAAGATATTTCAATGCTGCATGATCACTAAAAACAACAACAGGTGAGCCAACAAGATAAGACCTGAATTTTTCACATGCAAATACTACTGCAAGTAATTCTTTTTCAGTAGTGGTGTAATTTGTTTGAGCACTATTTAAAGTTTTACTTGCATAGTAAATCACATAAGGTTTCTTATCTTTTCTTTGTCCCAAGACAACACCCACAACATAATCACTAGCGTCACATATTATTTCAAAAGGTAATGACCAATCAGGAGGTTGAATGATAGGAGCAGAGGTAAGCAAGTTTTTAAGTTTAACAAAGGCTTCTTCACAATGTTTAGTCCATTCAAAAATATTATCCTTTATTAAAAAGTTACTCAAGGGCTTAGATATTACACTAAAATATTTGATGAACCTTTTATAAAAATTAGCATGTCCTAAGAATGATCTAACATCTTTAATAGATTTTGGTGTTGGCAAGTTAGCAATTAACTTGATTTTAGATTTATCAACCTCAATTCTTTTTGATGAAACAATGTGACCAAGTACAATGCCGTTTGTTACCATAAAATGACATTTTTCCCAATTTAGTACAAGATTCTTCTCTTCACACCTGCTCAAAACCTTTTCTAAGTTAGTCAAACAATCATCAAATGAATCACAAAAAACAGAAAAATCATCCATAAAAATTTCAAGAAAACGTTCAACCATATCACTAAATATATTGAGCATGCATCTTTGAAACGTGGCTGGTGCATTACATAATCCAAAAGGCATCATTCGATATGCAAAAATACCAAATGGACATGTGAAAGTAGTCTTCTTTTGATCTTCCAATGCAATTTCAATTTGGTTGTAACCTGAATAGCCTTCTAGGAAACAATAAAATTCATGACCTACAACTCTTTCTAGGATTTGATCCATGAAAGGTAAAGGAAAATGATTGTTTCTAGTCATTGAATTAGTTTCAATGCATATGCACCAACCAATAATAGTCCTAGTTGGAATTAACTCATTTTTTTCATTTGTTATCACAGTGACTCCAGACTTCTTGGGTACAACTTGGGTAGGACTTACCCATTTGCTATCATAAATAGGATAAATGATTCCATTGTCTAGAAGCTTAATAACTTTATTTTTCACTACTTCTTTCATATTAGGTTTAAGCCTTCGTTGCATTTCTTTAGAGGGTTTAGCATTTTCCTCCAAATAGATCTTGTGTGTGCAAATCAAAGGACTAATTCCTAATGTATTTTTATACATTTTCAGAGTTTGTAATAACTTACCTTCTTGATGTGCGTTAAGTTTGGAAGAGATTATCACCGGAAAAGTTTCATTTTCTCCCAAAAATGAGTATTTGAGATTGAATGGTAATGGCTTCAAATTAGGTTTTGGTGGTTAAACATTTGAAGGTATGGACTCAATTGATCGTGGTGGCAATTCCTCAATTTTTGGTCTCCAACTATTTGCCTTTGATTCTTCCTGAAAGTAAACCATTTGCAAATCGTCAAATTCATCATTCTCAATTTCACTAGAGGTGGTTTGAAATTGATCATGAACTAATTTTTCAGTAAAGTCCACTTCCTGTAAATCATTATCATCTCTAGGTTGCTTGCAAATGTTGAAAATATTCATCTCTAAAGTCATGTTTCCAAAAGATAGCTTCATCAGTCCATTCCTACAATTAATCAATGCATTAGAAGTTGCAAGAAACGGACGTCCTAAAATAACAGGAAATGAATTACATGCTTCAACAGGTTGTGTATCCAAGACAATAAAATCAACAGGATAAATGAATTTATCGACTTGTACTAACACATCTTCAACTATTGCTCTAGGCACTTTTACAAAGCTACTAGCAAGTAAGAGAGTTACAGAAGTTGGTTTTAACTCACTTAGATTGAGAATCTGAAAAACTGAATATGGAAGTAAATTCACACTAGCTCCAAGATCAAGTAAATCTCTTTCAATTTTATATTCTCCAATAAAGCAAGAAATTATAGGACAACCAGGGTCTTTATATTTCAAAGCATTATTGTTTTGAAGAATAACACTTGTTCGGCTAAAAATGCTTTCTTTTTCACATTCAGTTTTCTCTTCACAGTGCACAGATCTTTCAAAAATTTAGCATAAAAAGGTACCTGTTTAATAGCATCCAACAAATGTATATTGATCCTTACCTATTTGAAAGTTTCAAAGATTTCAGAGTTGTGATTGACTTTTCTTTGTTTGGTCATGACATGTGGAAATGGAAGTGCTGATAGGAAATCAGTCTTTTCTTTGCAATGTTCAGATTCAACCCCTTCCTTACCCTCAGAGATTGACTTATCATCTTTCTCATAAGGTTCAGGAATGAGTTTTTCAATAACCTTACCACTGCGAAGAGTAGTGACTGATTTGACTTGATCCATGTGTTGGCCTCCAGAACTACTTGCATTTGCATTGTATTGCCCTTTTGGATTTTGCTGTGGTTGAGATGGAAACTTACCTTTCTCTTGAAAATTAAGAGCAGATGTCAATTTTACAAGAGCATCTTTAAAATATGTCATGCTTTGAGCAAGTTGAGTGTTGATTGTCTCTTGCTTTTCAATGAATGCATACAATGTTTCCTCAAGATTTCTTCTAGGAGGGGAGCATAAGGAGGTGCATATCCATGAGAATTTTGAAAATTATGGTGTGCTTGAAATGGTGGCTGTGAAGTTTGTGCATTATTGTTATCACTCTTCCAACTGAAATTTGGGTGATTTCTCCAACCAGGGTTGTATGTTTGTGAGTATGGGTTATGATTGGGCCTTTGGAAACTATTTAAAATATGGGCTTGTTCATGGAGACATTCCTTAAAAGAAGGCAAAGTTGGACAGTCATTGGTTTCACAGATTTGACATACAATGTCTTGAACAGATTTTAATTGACCACTCCTTTTCAATTCTAGTGCCTCGACTTTTCTAGCTAAAGATGCAAACTTGGCTTGGAGGTCATGATCTTCCCTAAGGTTGTACATATCTCCACTAGATGTATGAGGTTGGGTTTTACTTGGTGCCTCATAAGTGCCTGTAATGTTCCAATTTTGAGCATTTTCAGCTAGTAAGTCTAGGTACTCCATTGCTTCATTAGGGTCTTTATCTTCAAAAGTTCCATTGCACATCAATTCAACCATTTACCTATCTCTAGGTGTTAACCCTTCATAAAAATATGAAACCAATCTCCATGTTTCAAAACCATGATGAGGGCAAGTATTAAACAAGTCTCAATACTTATCCCAACATTGGTAAAATGTTTCTCCTGGTTTTTGAGTGAAAGTGATGATTTGTCTTTTGAAGGAGTTTGTTCTGTGAGACGAAAAAAACTTCTTTAAAAATTATTGTTGCATTTCATCCCAAGCACGAATGGATCATGACCTAAGATTTTGTAGCCATGTTTTAGCTTTATCTTTTTATGAAAAAGGAAAAAAGCTTTACTCTGATAATGTTCATGCTATAATTTAAGTCATTATAGATGTTACAGACCTCCTCAAATTCCCTTAAATGCAAGTATGGATTTTCTAAATCTAAGCCATGAAAAGAAGGTAAAAGTTGAATAATGCCTAGCTTAAAATTAAAATGAGATGCGTCAAGAGGAAAAATTATGCATGAGGGTGCACTTGTTCTTGTGGGATTCATGTGGTCTCTAAGTGTTCTCACACGATTATTCTCATTATTCTCATTATGAAGCGACTGATTATCTTTTTCGGCCATATTTTCTGAAAATGATGAGGATACCCTATAAAGTCTACCACTTAATGTACGTGACCAAACTGTCATGCACGTGTAGGAAGAGAATAAAAGGAAGAAAAGAAAAGAAAAAGAAACAAAAGTTAGATAAAATGAAAAGTGAAAAGAGAAAATAAAATAAGTACTATAATTTATACAAGAATTTACCTTCCTAGCAACGGCGCCAAAAACTTGACATGACCAAAAGATTGATGTCTTCTCCCAAGTGCAGGAGTGTCGAAGTAATAAATAACCCGGCAAGACTGGAGTCGAACCACAAGGAGGTTAACTATAAAAATTATAAACAACAACAACAACAACAACAACAACAACAATAAAGAGAGCTTCGAGATGTGATATTGATATAAGGATTAAACAATGATAAAAATAATTGTCAAGGTTAGAGGATCCACTAATGGTATTTCAAACAAGTATAGTATAAACTCTTATTACTCAACTGGAAACCACACACAAAGGAGGTTCCAATCGGATTATAAATTATTAACATGATTACATTAGTTATCTTATTCGAATAATGCTAATACTTGTAAATGTTGTCAAACATTCATGATTATAACTTATGTTAACAACAAATCAAGTTTCTTTCATAGCACAAGTGTCAGTTATACGTTTGGGCTATGAAAGTACCAAGTATTTGTTGTACCAAAGGTTATACAACATAAATCTAGATTAACCATTTAACAAGTAAAGTATTAAAAGTGAATAAGATAACAAATATAAAACATGTTAGTATCAAACATTAAGGTCCATGTTGAGTTTATACTATACTTATTCTTACACCATTAGTGTAACCTTTTCACCTTGACATAATAAACTTAGCTAAACATAATGAAAGAAAGAAACATAAATAAGATATAAGTTAACTAAGTAAAGGAAAGGAAATGAAAACTATAAACAAGATATTAATATAAACAAAACTTAAGTATTACAAAAATATAAAAAGAGAGCAAGAGCATGATCTTGATCTGAAAACTAAGATGCCTTAATGCATGTTAAATGCCTCCTTTTATAGGCCAAAATTTAGGACTATTGATTTGATGACTAATTGTTGAGTGGGTGACCACATCTTGACTTGGTGACAATCCTTATCTTCTTATCTGAACCAATCGTCATTGATAACGTCAGAATTTGAACAGACTTAAATCATGAAAGTCCTAGGACATTGGCTCAGCTTTCCAAGAAAAAAATTGAGGTGATTTGGACTTCTAGAACTCGAGATATGGGCTGAACACTAAACAGTGTCTGGGCTGTAGGACAGATTAAGACTTCTCTGTTTTTGCTACAATTTGGATTGAAAACGACCTTTTTAAATCTTGGACTCCTCACAAAAGTTTTAGGCCTATGTCGTAGCTTTCCATCCATATAAAGAAGACCTAAATCTAAGATCTACAGCTCCAAATATGACTCGATAACCGAACAGTGTTCCAATTTGGACTGAACCAACATCTCTTTTCTAAGTTTGGCCCTCTCTTTGTCCTTTCAATTTCAGTACTTAAACTCATTAATCAATCCTTTTATTTATATGATAGGCCTGCATTTAAGATGAACATTTACCATAAATTAAAGATATCATATGGTATTAGACTTGTTATTATAAAACATGCTTTAGTTAAGGAGTTATTGATACAAGTGCAAAATGATGATATAAAACCTTGATAAAAATGCACTTTTAAGTACTAATCATTTCTTCAGCCATAAGTTTGTTCCTTGTCAATATTTTGGTTTATGGGGATAGGAAGGGCACATTTTAAAGCCTATAAATGACTTTTTTGGGCGCATTTTCAACTGCCAGCTTCTAGGCAACTTTTCTGCATTTAAGGTAGATTAATTCGTTGAATCTTACCTTAAATGCTAATCCCAAACCTTGTTTAGTTTAATTCTGTTTCATATAGGTACACCCTTTGTCTTTGATAAATAATATGGGAATTTCTAGCATCAATAATAAGTTTTAATAGGTTTAATTCTAGGGTATCGGTTTTCAAACTGAAACTCTTTTTTGAGCAAAATCATGTGATTTTGTCAATCATCAAGAGTTTTGAACCCTTGATTCTTGATCTAGGAAGGTTTGTGAATAGAAACATACCCTTTTTTGTTTGAAATCCTCTCTAGATTGAGAACTATGTTTTGGGAGGAGATGAAGAACATTCGTCTGTTTGTTTTTGTCTTTTCTGTTTTGATATGTTTCTGTAAAAAAATTTGTAAGTTTTTGTGTTTTCATCCTTTTTGATCCGTTTTGTTTTCTTTTCTTTCCTTCGATCTGTTTCTTGGTTGACTTGATCGGGTCAACCCATTCGGGTTGACCAGGCCCCTCCTAAAAAAAGAGAAAAAAAAGGAAAAAGAATATACATATAATAATAAAAAATTAAAAAAAACAAAGAAAAACTTTTTTTGGTTTCTTTTTTCTTAGTGATTTCCCCCCTTTTAGAAAAATTCCTCTTAAACCTTGTTTTTTTTATAGATGAAAACATAAGTAACAAAAAATGATAAATATATTTTTGTGTATTGCATTCGGTCAAGTGTTTAAAAAATACAAAGAAAATCATATTGCGTAGTATTTCCATATGAAAATTCAAAATATGTATTTGAATGTTTATGATTTAATAACCAGTTTATTAAATTCATGAGAATTTAACTATTATTTTAATAAACCATTATTTTTTTAATTCATGAGAATTAATGGTTAAAAATCCTGATACAGAATGCTGAACCTATAAAGGAGGCTAATATTTGAAATATCATAGTTGACTAGAAAATTCTAAGAGTTATTCTAAATATTCATCAATTTTAATTGAGAGTATTTTTCACCGTAATACATAAATTACAAAAAACAAATTTCTAAGAATTTATTTGGGTACACGAATCCATAATAAATTCTTAAATACTAGGTTTATTCATACGAGTAAATCTCAATCTTAAACTACAGATAGACCACCAGCCAGAAAACCATTTAAACCACAAAGTAGCCTACCTCAGGTAGGGGGCGCTAGGGGTGCTAATATCTTTCCTAGCCACTACCAGTCTCTTACCCTCGAATCTCTAACAAGACTAGTACACTCGGGTTTCCTACCGACCTTGAACCAAATAACTAGGTGGCAACTCCTTCTGCCCTTTTAACACCATCGTCTTTTGCCAACGTGCGATAAAATGACGACTCCACTGAGGATTTATTGTTTTATAGTATTGGACAGAGTTTTGTGTTTTATATGGTTTTGGGTTTTTGCAACATGTTTAAATTTCCATGTTTTGTTTTGTTTGCCTTACTCTATTTATGCATAGCATGTTTTAGCTTGCACATGCATAAATATCAAATGTGAATACGCATTTCATACATCTTTTTCATTGCTCCGAGATACATGGGGAAACTTCAGGTTAGGAGGGGGAGTAACGGAAGCCCTATGACTTTCAGTCAGGGTTTAAGTTCGCAAAACCATCCAACTCTTTGTTGAGTGCTTGAACCGGTCGTGATTGGTACACAAGTCATCCCACTACCTAATGAGCCCCCATTTTACCTTCACGAGGGTGATCATTGGGACAATAAGAAACCCTTTTTAAGATTAGATAATGCCTTTTTCCTATCTCATGTAGAGAAATTAGAACCTATCCGTAAGATGTATCATTTTTTAATAAACCTTGTTGCATTAAGACATACTTAACCTTGAGCATCTCACCTTGCAAGATTCTGGACTGATAACATGGCCACCATTAAGAAAACAGCTTCTATTGAATATGGGTTGGAATTTGAATCCCTGCAGTTGTTAGAAGGGGATTTCCTAACACTAAATGACAATAAGTTGCCACCCATAAAAAGCATAAGCAGCTCTGAAAATGACCTGAAAAAGCTCCTTTTGCATGTAAGAAGCATTCATGAAGATGATTTTTCTAAGAAATATAGGAGATTAGTGGAAATTACAAAGGTGCCTACCTAGAATTCAGCCATTAAAGCTCTGTTGCATTTTTGGAACCCCAAGTACGTTTGTTTCACCTTTGGGGACATAGACGTATGTCCCATCTAGAGGAGTATAGTTTACTCATAGAATTCCCTAGAGATCTATACAAGGTTTATCTTCACCCAAAACTTGACAACGTGATAACTAATTTAGCCAAGTTGACCAAGATCCTAGATCTACATAAAATGTCATAGAAAAGCACTGTGATTTGAAGTGGAAGATAATAGAAGAAGTCTTTGAAGGATGAAGGGGTAACCCTATTCACTAAAGAAAATAGCATAATACTCGCCTTGGGAATCTTAGGTTTAGTGTTGTTTCCAAACTTAATCGGAGTAATCAGTTTAGAGGGGGGCATAACTTTCATCGAATAAGAAAACAATCAGATAAATCCCGCATGAACAATCCTGACAGTCAATCATTGTAGAAAGGTTGGCAAGGGGGCAATAAGCTATCATGAACAACTGCTATACATATGGTTGATCAGCCATATAGAAACCAAGAAGTTAGTATTTAACAATTTCTGGTGGTTTACTTAGAAACCACTGGAAATAATTGGAAAAAAAAGAAGAGTGGAAGGACCTGAATAAAGAAAAATAGAAATCAAAACTCTAAAGAATTCTGCAAGGAGAAATTTAATGGAAAGCTCCATGGATGAGAGCAATAGATTGCCTAATGAGTTATAAGCAAAGACAATGGGTACCTTTGGTTGGGATAACCGGGTGTTAGTTACACATTTGCTTTGGTCGCCAGACAGCTCGGAGGCATACAACTTGTGCCAAGGACCACCAAATTATCATAATTTTCTAGGTTATTTATATACCAGTCCACTTTAGATGTCATAAAAAACATCAAACAGGATTGAAAGCTGCTGATGTTGATAAAAAAGAATCAAATGGTTTGAGGGACCCAATCACTACCAAAAAGTACCCGAAGTGGAGAAGTCTATCATTGGTTTCTATCCCTGTTAATCCTGGATTTGAAGCTAGAACTTTGCAAACAAATGAATTAAGTAAGAGGAAGAGGGTTAACAATGAGGAAGAGTTGATAGAACAGTTAGGGAAGCTCCAAGTAAAATTAGGCTCCAGTAAAACCTCCAGGATTTCTCTTGAAGAACAACTCTTTACCAAAGAGAAATTGAGGAAGTTTATGGAAAAACAAATAATGGAAAAGGAACAAAGAATTGTGTCTTTGGAGATGCAACTGAAAGGGGAAAGAATAGCAAAAAAAACAAGCCAAGAAAGAGCGAGAAGAATTGGAAGCAAGTTGGGTGCAAACCAATGCTGAATTCAAGACATCGAGGACCAATTTCGATTATTGCCAAGAAAACACCTATTTGTTTTCAAAGGTCCAAGCAGAGTTAAAAAGTCAAATTAAGTAGTACGAGCTATTATATAAGAAACATGTGATGCTTGAGAGTGAGCTAGCTGAAGTAACAGTAAAAGAAGACGGTGCCAATAATTCTCAAACTAAAGAGATCGACCTGATAAAAAGAAAGTTTGACAAGGTAAAGATCAGAATAAAACATTTAGAGGAGAAAAATGGGCTGCTAGAACACTATAATTAGATGATTGATACCAACAACAATCAACTGACTAGAAGAAACATGATACTTTCGAAAAAGATAAGCAACACGGACGAGCAGAATGAATGAGCTTTCATCTATGCTAAAAAGGTTCGTCTCAATGCTCAACAAGTAGGAAGAGAACTCCATCGATATCAACAAAGTATAGCCAAAACTGATGCTTTCCTTAGAAATATAAGAATTAGAGGCTTTGTGTTTTCCCTTATAAATGATGATGAATAAATGTAATGGCTAACATCGAATATTAATGAAAAGGTTTAGACCTAACCTTTTTGAAATAGTATAATGTATTAACGAGTACAAATTTATTGAGCATCAACTCGGGACAAATTCCATCAATGATTACAAAAGGATTGGAAAGCTCGCCCAAATGGCGACCATATATCAATGCTGAAAACTTGTATAACCCATCATCACACATAACTAGACATCTATTTACATTTGTATTTCTGAGTCTTGAAATATGCCTAATAAGGCATTTGAAATATAGGCCCCTTTGCCAAGGTTTACAATACAAGGCTTCACAAAAAGATGGAGAATGAAAAAAAAAGCCCATTTCAAGGCTCACTACCAAAAAGAGTTAGATGATATCAAAAGTAACACGGCTCATATGACTAGCTTACTTAAGCAACTCTTACAAGCATAATCAGGGGAAGGGATGTCCAGTCAACAACCGACTTTGTCACCACCATCAGCAATCCCAGTCATTATGGACCCAAAAAATCTAGAGATAAATCCCATTGCCAGACCACAAGGAATGACAAGCATTCCGATGGCTCGTTCGACTACACTCGCTCAAATGCCAACCACTATAGACTTGACTATGGGAGAATCCCAAGGGATTAAAGCTTCTAGTCACCTCAAATAGGATAAGTGGGCTGCTTGGGAAGAAAGGTTGAGGGTTGTTGAGGGTTTCAACATCTATGACCTGGTCAGGGCAGCTGGCATATGCTTGGTACCAAATGTAGTGATACCCAAGAAGTTTAGGGTATAAGAGTTTGTCAAGTACATAGGGTTGGAATGCCCTAATACATATCCAAGGTCATATTGCAATAAAATGGTGGAGGTTATACACGACGACAAGTTGCTTATACTCTTCTTTCAAGATAGCTTGATAAGTTTTGTGCTAAGTTGATATATGATGTTAGATAATATCAGGGTCAAGAAATGGAGCATCTTGCAGATGCTTTCTTGAAGCAATACAAATTCAACATTGATATCGCTCTAGATCGAACAAGTTTGATGATAATAGAGAAAAACAACAAAGAGACAGTGAGGGAGTATGCTCGCAAATGGAAGAACAAGGCGTTACATGTGCAACTGCCTTTATTGGAGAAAGAAATGGTGACTCTGATCGCCAATACTTTCAAATCTCCATACTATGAGTACTTGATGGGAAGCTTTGCTCAACATTTTTGTGATGTTGTTGTTATCGTCGAAGGATAGAGCAAGGGGTAAGAGCTGACAGAATATCGAAACCTATTGAGAGAAAAAGGTTTGTAAGGAGAAAGAAAGATGTTGAAGTAAGCAATATAGAGAAGGGTATAGGGGTAAGAAGATTTACAAGTCTAAAGCTATCACAACCAAGGCTATTAAGCATAACCTCCTAAAATACCGAACATCAGCTTTGCCAAGTCCTTCTTAGCTAGCTAGCCCATCTACCTCGTTGAAGACCAAATTGAAAGTAACCAAGAAGAACATACCAAAGTAGACAAGAGCAACTCTAGCCTTTACCAATGCCTTTAAAAGAAATGTATTTAAAACTACCAAGCATAAGTCATATAACCCCCCTCCTTTTCCACCATTTAAACCACCTTTCCCAATTTGGTACAAACTAGGCTAATTTGTGAATACCATGCTAGAAATTCAAGTCACAATATTGATACTTGTTTTGCATTTAAAAAGAAGCTTTTGCAGTTATTCAAAGCAAGGTGGATAACCTTCGAGTATACATCCAACATCAATTCTAACTCATTGCCCAATCATGCTTCTAGTAGTGGAGGGGTAAATGCAGTACAATATGGAGAAAAGAAGAAGTAGGTTCCGAAAGTAACCATGGATAGATTATATGACATGTTGATGCAAGCTGGTTACTTGCCAACAAGAAGTATGACAGGAATGGGAAACCATTTTTATAGGTTCCACGAAGCCACAAGACACGACATAGAAGAATATGGAGAGTTTCATCAGAAGGTAGCATAATTGATGACTCTTGGTCTTCTATAGACTGAGGAGAGGGAAGGATATGAGGTTGTTAGTATGATAGTTTTCCAAAGAGGAAAACTAGAAGCGTGTAAAATCTAGCTTACTAGAAACGGACCACCAAAACTCATCCTGACAAGGCCCGCTTTTACCCATAATAAAAACTATAATGCGCTGCTGTATAATTACAAAGGCTCCTCATTTTTGGAAACTGAGATTGGCAGATTAACTTGGAGTTGTAGGTGCTTTACACTTGAAGAACTAGAGAAACAACAAAAGGCCAATGGCAAGGAAGTTATGGAAGCTACTAAAGATATAGAGGTAAAAAACCGATAAGCGAGGAGGAGATAGATGAATTTCTAAAGCTAATTGTCGCACGTGTGCGCCGCAAAAACATCCACCCTCATAATTGTATTATCTAATCAGGCAATGTGGGAGACAAGGAATTCTTGTCTTTTATTAGTGGAAAAATTAAAATGAGAGTCGCCACCAAGTATTTTGGTTACTAGGAACCCTAACTGGTCTCAGAGATGGGGTATGGGACTGGTTGCATAAAGGGAAGGTATTACCACCCCAAATATGCCCTACCTAAAGTAGGCTGCATTGTTTTATTGTATGATAAAATCTAAGGTCTTGTTGTGTTTTCTAGTTGTTAGTCCGTCTATGGTTTAAGAAAAGTTCTCCTCGGTAAGGAGGTCCTTGTTTTAACGGATAAAACCTAATCGTTCTAACGTTAATAAAAGAATTTAATATCCGAAATACATCTTACTTATAAGGTCGTAACCCCAGATATTAAAAGAAAACAAAATAATTTTTTTGGAATTTTTGAAATATTGGCTAGTTCTCATGATTTTAATAAACTGGTTATTAAAGCCAAAATGTATGCTAAAACCTTTTTTTTTTTTATGAAGATACAATATGATCTTTTTTCTTTTATTTTTTAGAGACTTGACAGTATGCATAAAAATATATATGTTTTATTTTTTCAATGTTTTGACAAAAATTAGGTATTTTAATACCGGATTTGTATCTTTACAATATAAAAATACAAACTGATATTAATTAAAATGCAGTAAAAAATTTATGAAAAATCAAAAATTTTTTTGAAATAATTTTGATTTTTTTCCGGGTTGGGTCTAGCCTGGCCATGTGGCAAGCCGGACCCAGCTGGTTTCTACCCGCAAGCGTGCGTGAACAATTCATGCATGCCTGCTACAGTCATAGTGTAATTAATCTTCAAGTGCACAGTGTTTGTGCATTATCTGAAAAGTTGGAGAAGTTTAACTGGAAGCAATGAAGGCAACAACATGCGACCTCGGTTCCTTCCCTTTCGTCTCTGTCTTCTCCTTCCTCCCTGTATTCTTTGTTTTTTTTTTTATTTCTATTTATTTGCTTCTCTTTCTATTGGTTTCTCTGTTTTCTCTTCTGCCCTGTCTCTCTCGTTTTCTCCTCCTCTCCCTTCTCTACTCCTCCTCTGTTCTTTTCCTCCCCTTTCCCTATTCATTCTCCTCTTTTTTTTTTCTCTCATATTCCTCTGTCTTTTCCCCTCTGTCTTGCCTGTTCTGCTCTCCTTTCTTTTTTTCTCTTTGTCTGCTCTATCTCGTCTCCTCCTCTTTTTCTCCCCGTTTTCTTTCTGCCTTTCTCTCATGTATTCCCTTCTCAACGGTTCTTGGTGTGGCTGCTGGGATGAAGAAGATGATGAGCTGAAAATGGCGTTGGCAGTGCTGGTGCGGTTGTGATGGAGAATGGCAGCGATTCTTGGTGTGGTTGCTGGGATGAAGAAGATGATGAGCTGATGATGGTGTTGGCAGTACTGGTGCGGTTGTGATGGAGAATGGCAGCGGTTCTTCCCCTGCTTTAAAACAAGCTCCTCCCTGTTTTCATATCTTTCCCATCTTCTTTTTTCTCTATTCCTTTCTGTATTTTTTTTTTATCTTTTTCCCTCCCTCTGTTTCCCCCCTCGTTTTCCTCCTCCATTTGCCCCTCTGTTTCTCCTTCTTTTATAGGCAAGAGACCTTGTGCTAGTAACGGCCAGCTTG
>Ga0325410_1005611_pt1 | contig 13857 bp, 6 predicted proteins | sample PopdelMetagenome_16_FD_206182 | JGI IMG/M metagenome (GOLD analysis project Ga0325410, IMG submission 206182) | Populus deltoides microbial communities from Bellville, Georgia, United States - Xylem-PdIQD-R3 | ecosystem: Host-associated > Plants > Phyllosphere > Stem > Wood/Secondary xylem... | reverse complement strand
TCAAGAAATGGATAGCCTATCTTTTATCACATTTAGAGCAGAAAAGGTAGGCTTAGATATACTATGTAAAAGCTGGTTCGAGGATACACACACAGTTCATATACACGTGGAGGCCTAAGATAGTGAACACAGAAAAGACAGGTGTTTTTGAACAATTATCTTATATGATGGATAATGGATATCATCAAATCCAATGATATGGATATTCGAAACCGATAAATAAGGTATAAATATCTAGATTTTTTTTTATTGTCATCCATAATTGAAGCCGAAAATTAATTCAAGCTTGCGTCTGCCTTGAGGAACATTATTTAATTGAATCAGAACAAATATGGCGACCATTATACTGTATGGAGAAAAGTAGAGTTCAGACAAAAATGGCAGAGACCTATTGCTACCTTGAAGAACAGTTTGTTGATGACAACTTGCAAGATGTCAAATCTGGGAATTTTTGTTTGATTGTTCATGTCGATTAGTTTTTTGACTACTCTGCGTTGATGTGAATGCTGACTTCAAATTGGCTTTGGCATATACAGGCAACGTGGATGGTTCTCATCTTTCCATTGATCAGCGCATCCCCTCCGAAATTCTCTTGGATTTTGACAGTTCCTTTCAATTAAACTTTGTAGCTAGTAAAGGTCTAATCTCGGTTGGCTAAAGAATTTTTGCATATCTATGTTACTATGTTAGGGACGATATGACGATGCCAGGGTAGATTATAATTTTTGGTATTTAATTTAATTCTTATTGTGATGATAAAAATTAAAAAAGAAAAAAGAGTTTAGAAAGTGAAATAAAAGAAAGAGAGAATAAAGGGACTCATGTGATTATCAACCAAAAAAATAATAAGAGAATATACAAAAGAGAAAAATCAAAATTAGTAGGATGATCAAACAAAACTGAAAAATTAATAAAAGAGATATTACACATTAAGAAGAAAAAATTTAATTAATTAGAAACTCATGGTCAAAAAAGAAAATAATATATTTGCCTAACATTATTTTTTCAGATTAGTTTTTCCTGTTTTGTAAGTAATATAAATAGAACACTCATAGATATTGAGGAAGAGACACTCTTGCAAAGAAAAACCTAAACAAATAATAAAAGGAGATAAGAAAAAATAAAAAATAAAATCCAAAACTTGCAAGCTGCCCAGAAATTCCAGTAGCACAGAAGCGACTTCCTAGCATCGTAGCTCTCAACTCCAGTGAAAGTGATATACACCGCTAGCACTAACAGGAAAAGAAAGAAGTCTCTTACATAGGCAGTAGGAGTGGTGGAGTTATAATTTTTTAAATGATGGGGTAAATTATTAACAAATATTTAATTTTATGTATTATATAGACATGTATTATATAGAGAAATTAATTTGAAATATATGTACTAATTCATATCAAACAAAATTAATTTAAGAATACTTTCAAAATGAAAAAACTTACGTTATAATTGTTCTTTTCGAGTCTTATATTTTAAAACCGCTTCTTAATAACTTTATCATCAATCTCATCAAAGATATTTTTCTCAATATATAATCAAACAGTCATTCATCTATTTTTAGTTTAGGGTGGGTTCAATGCTTGTGTTTTCTAAATTTTCCAGGACTAGTGAAGTTCTTAGCAACAATTCTATGCTGAAATATGGTAGAGAGTAGCTAAAACCATAGCTTAAAAGGATTGTAATGACAAATTGATTCTGTTATTGTTGACTTATTGTTTTCTACAGGTGGGTTAAACATAAATGTTAAATATTTTTTTATTTCTCTATTGTGTCCTTAATTTTTTAAGTTGTCCTATACTTCATTTTTAATCACTAGTAAGTTCATCACCATCCATTTTCAATATGAAATTCATAGAAAAATATTTATCAATTCTTCAAAACTCATTTCAATTCATATCCATATACATATAATATTACTCATACACATATTAATTCAACAAACTCTTAAATTATTATAAATCATAACATTTTCAATAACTAATTGTAAAGGAATAAAACTAAAATTAAATAATGAAACAAATAGAAAAGATGAAGAAAACTTACCTAAAGCATAAAGCATAAGAGGTTATTTGCTTAACTAATTAATAGCTTATGACTTGAAGAGAAATTTTGCAAAAAGAGGAGAGGCAAGAATAGTAGCTCGAAAGAAAGAAGAAAGGCTCTCAGTTAATTAATGGAAGAAAAAGAAAGAAAAGAAAAAAGATTAGTGAAATTTGCTGGACATATATATTATATATTATATTATGCTGTAAGTTAACAATAACTAACTTGGGTTAATTAGCCAGCAAAAAAAATTAAACATGTTAAGATATTATTAATATTCTAATATAAAAAGTATTTTAAAAAAAAAAGTTTAAGGAGGCAATCGCGTATTCTAATATAAAAAAATATTTTTAAAAAAAATAGATTAAAAAAGTAATTGCCCGCTCTTGACCCTACGTGGCTCAGCCACCTTGCTGCAGTATAGGCTACATGACACCTTGAACATCTAGCAACCTCCGGGACGCTCCAAGAGGTAGACTATTCCTAGATATTCAAGGTGGCAAATGACTTTTCAGTCCTTGAAGATGTCAAGGTTTACAGATTAATTATAAGTATATTCTAAATCATCCAATAAAGAATTTATTTTTTCTACTCTAAAAGCTTTTATATCTTAAAGTATTATTAACAAAAAAACCCCAAGAACAAACACTATTTTTTTGGAATTTAAAGATTGTTTTTATTTATTATTATTTACATTTAAAATTATTGATTTTATTATTGGATGATTTTTAAGTCACATTGATAAGGATCCATTTTGCAAGTACTAGGATTTCTATCATTAATTTTTATACTTCCTAGACTTAAAAAAAAACACTAACATGAACATTTAATTTACCACTACCTAAACATAAAAAACATGTTCCTTCAATATTTTGGATTTTGAATTATAATCCCATGTCAATCACCAGTCAACGTGACAAACATTGCTTAGTAGGCCTAATTATGACAGAATGATATAGATGCACTAAGGGGAAAATAAAAAAAACTACTGATCAAACGTATTTTGATGGGAGGAATGCAGGTCAAGTGGTGAGGTCAATTCGAGTATCCCGTAAAAATAAAAATCCCGTTGGACTTTTCTCATGCAAGTAGAAGAATAAGCCAGTAGTTGTATAGACTTTGAAAAGCATAGCCACATGTTGTGCAATACGTGGGAGAATTCCTCCTGGAAATGTCCATCAGCAATAATAGAATTGTATTCTTCTCTCTCTTTGTTTTCGTACTTTTCTTAACTGTGCTCCTTAATTACTTATTGGACCACTGGCAATTGACAGTTTATTGAATAAATTTTGTACAAGTCTCGGATGTTTTCTTAAAATAAAAATCGATTTCCTTTAAGAGTTTTTGTACTTTAATCAAATAACTAGATTTTTTTCCCTGCTCTATATTGTAGGGCTCTATATTGTAGGGTGGGTCAATTGTATAGATATAATGATTTTGTACATGTTATGGTTTGTTTTAGATTTTCTAAAATTATATTTATTTATAAATTATTGAAACTTATGTTGAATTACTGATTTAGATGTGTTGTGATGATATAAATAGTGGCTTGTTTAATGGGTCTGTTTTATACTTTGTTAATTTTATTGTCAAGTTGTAATTTTCGTAAATTCATGTGTACAAATTTATATGGACGTTGATAATTGATAATAAATTAAAAGAAGTATGAAAGTAAGTCAATAGAAATCATTGATGATTGTTCATACATGTACAAGGATTCACCTCAAGGATTGCAGATGATAGATTATTGTTGTCGTAACCCAATTTTTGACCCTTTTATTTTTTTTTATTATTACTATTATTTTATTTACTGAAAAATGATATTAAAAAAATAAAAAATTATGATGAAAAACAAATAAAAATGAAATAAATTAAAATTTGGGTTAAGGGCAACATGATTGAAAGTTTAAAGATTTAATTAAACTCTTGACTAGTTTAATTAATCAAATCAAGGGCTTAATTAAAGAAATACTAAAAGTTTGAAGAGTCAATTAAGGACTGAATTGATACATTCTGAAACCAAGGACTGTTTCGTAAAATGCGATGAAATGCAGGGGTCCTATTAAAGTTTACCCAGGGGTTTGCTTACAAAAAGTTCAAAACTTCAAAACCACATCAAAAATAGCAATTTGAATTGAAAACGGAGCCGTTTCTTGGACAAACTGTTCACTGCCCATTTCAGCTTCCGTTTCGACAGTTACAGACAATGTTTATGTTTCAGCGTAGAGGCATTAACAAGGGAGACCCAAGGGACAAAAACATGGGGGGAAAAGAGACCGAGAGAGGGGAATAACTGGAGGAGAGGGGACCGAACGAAAAAAGGAAGAAAAAACACAAAATAAAATAAGTGAAAGTGATAAAAACCAATAAATGATAAATCTACAAATTGCATCAGGAAAATATTTGTTTGAAAAAATTAATATTTTTTAAAAATATGTTGAAAGATAGGGGCAAAATGGGTTATGACAATTATCTCTCTTCTATAATTATTATGGTACAAAGACATTGAAGAAATTATTATTTTTAGCTTTGTATAGTAAGTTTGTAAAAAAAAAGGGTTTTTTTTTCTTTTTTCTTTTTCTTGTCTCTAATCTATAGTGTTGAGCACCCTAGAATTATAGTGTTGAGCACCTTAGAAAATAAAACTCAATAATTAATGGAAAAATCTTTTTTTATTAATAAGATCCATAAATTTTATGGTAAAATATTATTATTTTTTTCATTTTTGAAATGTGCAGGATTTATCCCTTTTTTTAATCCTCCATTTTTGTTGCTTATTATCATCTCACTCCCCAACCTTTTTATTTTTATTTATTTATTATTCCTATTTTTATTTTATAAAAACTATTCATAGAAAATAAAATAAGTGAAAGTACAAAAAAACTAATAAATGACTATAAATCTTCTTAATTGTATTGAGAAAACATTGTTTGAAAATTTTTATATTTTAAAAAATATATTGAAAAATAGAGATAAAAATGAATTATGAGAGATATAATTAAGTAGAAAATAAAAGAGCTCAGCATTGTATTGTGCTCTGTGAGAGGAAACATTGTTGTAATGATGACAATTGATATTGAGGGGAAGTGTTGGAGTTCAATATCAACTAGGATTTAGACTAATAGAATTTAGAGTTAATAAGAGTTTTAATATTAGCTAAAAGAGGAATTCTAGTAATGTAGGAATTCTTGATGAAGAAATATTTGTAATAGACTAGTTTATTAAAATCCTTGTTTAAATTACTTTATTAGAATCCTTGTTAGATTATGATTTTTTTTGAATAGTTTAATTTCTTGATTATCTAGGACTCGAAGTCTATAAATAGGCTTGCAATCTTAAACATTATACACAAGTTGAGAGAGATATAGAAAAGAGCTAGAAAGGTGTATCTTTAGAGAAAACTATTAATAAAATATCATTCATCTCATTCTTCTTCTTATTCTTTAACTTTGTTCTTATAAATTAGCTACCAACCCTATCCTTCTTTTCCGACACTCATCATCTATTGAGTGCTTCTTACTTTTTACCTTCCATGGCTAGAAAGATCTACCGGTTCCTTTTGTTTTGCTTCTGTGCCTCTCACGTTTTGGAAGCAGATACACTGTACCAAGGTGGTGATTCCCTCAATTCTTCCAGTACTCTAGTTTCTAAAAATGGGCTCTTCACTTTAGGATTCACAAGAGTCGGCTCTGCCGAGTCGAATGCTAGCTACTTGGGAATATGGTACAACAATGACACAAGCCACCCTTTTTGGCTAGCCAACAGGGGCAAACCCATAGCAGACAATTCAGGGGTTCTTGCAATAGATGGATCAGGAAATATGAAACTCACCTACTCTGGAGGTGATCCTGTTGAGTTCTATTCAAGTCAATCTTCTACAACCAATATAACAGCTATTTTAGAAGATTCAGGCAATTTTGTTCTCAAAGATGAAAATTCTGGCAGCCAACAGGTCTTATGGCAAAGCTTTGACTTTCCTACTGACACATTCTTGCCTGGAATGAAGTTAGGGATCAACAATAGAACTGGCCAAACCTGGTACCTCAAGTCGTGGTTGAGCGACTTAGTACCTACTCCCGCTGGTGCTTTCACTTTTGAATGGGATACTTATGGAAAGGAGTTGGTCATTAAGCGGCGAGATGTAATTTATTGGACTTCTGGACCATTGAGGAGCAATAGTAGTTTCGAAATTCCTTTTCTGGATGCAGCGGTTCTTGATTTCAGTTATATTAATGATTCTAACGCAGACGAGGATTACTTTATGTTCAAAGTTTCTGCAAATGAATATGCTTCTCAGGGTCAAAGGAATTTTTCAATGTGGCAGTTGGGATATGATGGGACCATACTAGATCTAACTACTAGTCAAGCATTTGGGGGCCCACCATGTAAAGGAAATAACGCAGATGCTGGTTGCGTGAGGTGGTCAGGACCGACATGCAGGAGCAATAGTAACAGTTTTGAATTGAGATCAGGTTACTTTGTTAACACAGTTCCTAGTAAGGATGACGATAATTCTAGTCTGAGCATTAGTGATTGCAGGGACATCTGCTGGAAAGATTGTCGATGTGTTGGTGTTCCTAGCAGAGGCAATAGTGCCAACAATACTGGATGCAAGTTTTATTATGGAAGCTTTACACCAGACCCGACTGGAAGAGCAGTTCCATTCCACATCATTGTTCAAGGCTCTTCAGGTTAGCTGTTCTTTCGTTTTCTGGTTACCAATTTATAACCCAACAATGTAATTAATTATAAAATAAATTCCCATTTGATGTAGGGAAAAGGAATTGGATATGGATTATTTTAGCTTCTGTGGGATTTGTTTCATTGATGGGGCTCGCGGGACTCTTGTGGTATCTGAGAAGGAGAAGACTTGGAGGTAACATTTTCGAAATAATATTTTTTCTATATGCACTAAGACTTGTTGAATCCAGTGATTTACTTACTTAATCATATCAATCTGAGCAGAGAAGTACCTATTTGAGTTGCTGAAAATGGATGCAACGAACGACACGCTTGAACTCGAAAATGACGGAAACAAGGGCCATAATTTGAAGGTATATAGTGCTGCAACAATCATGGCTGCTACAAATTCCTTTTCTGCAGAGAATAAGCTTGGACAAGGTGGTTTTGGACCAGTTTACAAGGTAGTCTAGTTAAAAATGTTTTAACGAACCTTGTTAATTTTGTACCTCAGACCAAGTATTGAGTTGAGAGCTGTTTTACTTCAGGGGACATTGCCGGATGGGCGTGAGATAGCTGTAAAAAGACTGTCTAGAAGTTCAGGACAAGGGCTGGTGGAATTCAAAAACGAGCTTATACTCATAGCTAAATTGCAACACATGAATCTTGTCAGGCTCCTAGGCTGCTGCATTCAAGGGGAAGAGAAAATGTTAGTGTACGAATACATGCCTAATAAAAGCTTGGATACATTTATATTTGGTAAGTTAATTATGCCATCATACTATAAAGTGAATGGATCTCTGTTCTTGAAAGGTTTGGACTTGGATGAATAACATTGCTGGAATATTCACTGGTATGTTTTAAATGCAGATCAATCAAAAAGGGAGCTCATAGACTGGAAGAAGCGATTTGAAATCATTGAAGGGATAGCTCAAGGACTACTTTACCTTCATAAGTACTCGAGATTGAGGATAATTCACCGAGATTTGAAGGCTGGCAACATACTACTTGATGAAAATCTGAACCCCAAAATTTCTGATTTTGGCATGGCAAGAATTTTCAAGATCAATGATTTAGAAGGAAATACGAACCAAATTGTTGGAACGCGGTAAGTATAGATTTACAGTTCTATGTGTCATTACTCTGTGAAGTGCTTAAAAATGACATAACATTCACTTTGTCCATACAGTGGTTATATGTCCCCTGAGTATATCATGGAGGGCATCTTCTCTGTGAAATCTGATGTCTTCAGTTTTGGAGTTCTACTGCTGGAAATTGTGAGTGGTAAAAGGATCCAAAGCCTCCTTGAAATAGACGGCCACCCTCTCAATCTTGTGGGATATGTAAGTTCATTTCATGCAACCTCATAAATGATAACATTTCTAGCTGCATAAGCTTAATTTTAACATTAAACGTAAACTTGATTCAGGCATGGGAGCTATGGAAAGCAGGCAGCCCATTTGAGATGGTGGATCCAATACTAAGAGAATCTTGCTCTAAAGACCAAGTCTTGAGATGCATTCATGTGGGCTTGCTATGTGTAGAAGACAATGCAGTGGATAGGCCGATTATGTCAGATGTTATATCGATGCTAACAAGCGAAGCACAATTACCACTTCCCAAACAGCCTGCATTTTCCAATGCAAGAAGTATTGTGGAAGAAAAGCCTGCAGAGAGTGGTTCCATAAATGATGTTTCTATGTCAACCATGTATGCGAGATAGAGGTTAATTAGAGCGTTAGATGGTTTCTTTGTCCTCAAATATTGTTTGTCATATGTCTTTATGGAGCAAAACTTATATTTCTCCATCAGTATTTTGTTTTTTCAATGATTAGTCTTTTATGGTGCTCTCAAAATTTAAGTTTCATTTGGAATATGCTTAGAAATTCTTAACAAGGTTGTATTTCATATTATATGTACCATTATTCGTTATGATATCTAATAAAATAATGAAGAGAATTAGCGCGTGTATATATATATATTGATGATATTCCAAAATGCAAAATATGTAAAAAAAAGAGAGGCTTGGATTGTTTAATTAGATGTGCATATAAGTTTTTCAATTTACATTTATAAGTTTTTTTAGTATAAAAAAACATGTTGAAGAATTCTGTATATCCAGTTTTTTTATTATCTTTTGATGTTTAGAGCGCATCTAATTCCAATTGAAAAATTCCTTTGACTAAAAGTGAAAGCACCAGGGGGAGTGGGTGCTAAGTCGCTCAACCACGACATGAGGGACCAGGTTTGGCCAGTTCTATGGTTGATCCCTAACTTCATTCCAGGCAAGAATGTGTCAGTAGGAAAGTCAAAGCTTTGCCATTAGACCTGTTGGCTGCCAGAATTTTCATCTTTGAGAACAAAATTGCCTGAATCTTCTAAAATAGCTGTTATATTGATTGTAGAAGATTGACTTGAATAGAACTCAACAGGATCACCTCCAGAGTAGGTGAGTTTCATATTTCCTGATCCATCTATTGCAAGAACCCCTGAATTGTCTGCTATGGGTTTGCCTCTGTTGGCTAGCCAAAAAGGGTGGCTTGTGTCATTGTTGTACCATATTCCCAAGTAGCTAGCATTCGACTCGGCAGAGCCGAGTCTTGTGAATCCTAAAGTGAAGAGCCCATTTTTGGAAACTAGAGTACTGGAAGAATTGAGGGAATCACCACCTTGGTACAGTGTGTCTGCTGCCAAAACGTGAGAGGCACAGAAGCAAAACAAAAGGAACCGGTAGATCCTTCTAGCCATGGAAGATAACATTCATGAACAAGGAAGAAAAAAGTAAGAAGCATTTTGTAGACGATGAGCTATGTATCATGATCTACCTCAAATGAAATAAAAAATGTAGCCAACAATTTTGACCTGCCGGCCGTTCGTTAATCATTGAAATTGACTTGGACTTTTCTCTTTCCTAATTTCATAAGAAAAATAAAAAATAATAAAGAAAAGAAGGCAAACAAGAAATGGTTTTCTTGTAAATGGTCAACAGAGGGAACGCTTATTAAGGACAACGCAATAAGTTTTAGATTATCGTAAATAAAAAATACTCTAAAAAACGTGGCAAAAATATCCTTTTCCACGCAACTGTTCAAGAGAGACAAATTATTATGAATTATCACAATGATTTTTATTTTTTTATTCTTTCATGATTATACCTTTAAAGACCCAAATTGATGGTCGATTATAACATATTTATTAAAGAAGAACAAGATACAAAGATAAGGGACTAAATTGAAAAATAGATAAAAAGAGGTGGTTTTTTTAAACTTGGGGCTAAACATATACTTTGGTTCTCTAACTTTTCAAATCATAAACTTTAAGTCTCTAAAAATTCATGAAATTTAATTTTGATCCCAAACTTTATTTTTTTTATTTTTTGGTTCTTGGTTTGAGAAATGGAGAGAAAAAACAGCCAGATTCTTGTTGTAACATGCTCCAAGTAATTAATTTCTATAATTTTATGTTTGGATGAAAGAATTGAATTATTGTGATTACATAAAATTGTGAGTTTATGACATTAATTTTGAGAATAATACAAATTATGATTGAACCATGTTAGGATGAATTATGATTGGGTAAGTGTTTAATTTTAAATAGAAAAAACAAAATCTCTTTCCCCCTTTTTATAAGAGGTTTGGATTGAAGAGAAAGATTTAAGAGATTTAAGATTTTAATGCAATTGTATTGGAAATTGTGGGAAAATATAAGTTTATAAATGTTAATAGATGAAATGAGCAAGGATTTTCAAAGAGTGGAAAAATCCTCACTTTCTTCATTTAGGTGAATTTCGTTTAAGAAGAAGAAAATTGAGACAATTGAGTTTTAATAAAAAATGTAGCCATCAATTTCTTGGACTTTTCTTTTTTCTAATTTCATAAGAAAAATAAAAAAATAATAAAGAAAAGAAGGCAAACAAGAAATGGTTTTGTTGTAAATGGTCATCAGAGGGAACGCAATTGTACAATGAGAAACTATATATATATATATATATATATCCTCGAACCACCTTTTACATATAACAGAGTCCAGTGTTCTGAATGTGATCAAAGAAAGGCTTATTAAGGACAACGCCATAAGTTTTAGGTTATCGTAAATAGAATAACTAACGTCCATACATAATTGAAGTGGATAAGTAATTCCTGGAACTACTTTCTGGATTCCTTAAACTCATTGCTGCGTCATCTATGGCAGTTCTTGGATTTGAAAACGTAGGCTGTCTGGGCAACGGTAACTGTGCTTCACTTGTTAACATTTGTCACACCCGGAAATTTTCTATGCCTTTTTTTTTTTTCTTTTTTCCTTTATCATTATTGATCCTTTTAGATGGAATTAAAAAAACTTTGTACGATATATTTGCATTTAATAGTAATAATTCACAGATTAAGCATATAGCTAAAAAAAAAATACAAACACAAAGAAAAAAAAAAAAGCATGAGGGGCTCGCAAATAAATCAATGAAGATCTCCAAATATTTTTTAAATTTTCTAATATCGAAAAGGGATTTATTTGACCAAACATCAAACTAGAATGAGCATAAAAAATATAACCAAGGCATAAAGGTGTGTTTTGCCAAACACACCTTTAGCAACACAAGTTCAGCCGGCTGGGTTTAAAGTCCAAGCTCGACCTATTTTTTTTTGGATCGGGTCCAGTCCAGCCCATGAAAATTAGGTGAGACCCAACCAACCCAGCCTGGTCACTAGCCCAAGCTAGTGACCCGGTTGGGCAAAGCAGGCGTGAACTTGTTCACGCGTGCATGACACAATATGAATGTGAAGGTAATTAATTACCTTCGCATAGTGCTAAATGCACAAAAGATTCAAAAAGAATGAAAAGGGAGAGGAAAACTTACCTTTTCTGGAGATTGCTCTAGAGATGAACGAGCAAAAAGGGATAGCCACCGCGCAGTGACCCCCACCTTTGTTTTGTGTGTTCTCTTCTTCTCTGTTTTCCTCTTCGCCGTCCCTCGATTTTTTTCTCGCTCTTTGCTCTCCTCTACTTTTTACTTCTCCTGCTTTTTTCTGTTTTTCTCCTCCCCTTCTTCTCCGTCCCCCTTCTGCCTTTTATAGGCTTTCATGCTGCTTATCTTCCCCAAGATCATGATAAGGCCTGGGGACATTGTGTTTCAGCCGGATTGAGGCATCGACAGTCCCGCCCCTGTTGGACTCCCTTCTATAAGCATGAGGGCGTGGGAAAAGATAAGCTTTGTAATCTCCCTGGGGTTGTAATCTTCAAAAAGATAAGATTTGTAAATTGAGTTCTGGTTGGACTGGGATGCCGGTGTTTCACCATTTCCATTCCTTCTTTGCAGGCGGGCTTTCAACGTCCGAGGAAGAAGAAGAGAAACAGCGCATGCTTGAAAGGTGCGTTTTGGACTGGAAATGACAATTTCTAAATTTGGTCCTCCAACTTTCAACATTTTAATCGGGCCATAGACATAATTTCAGCGCTTTTTACAAAATGATCCCTGGATCTTAATCACTTGTAATTTTATCCTTAATTAACTCAGGAATTTAATAATGATTCGATTATGCCCCTGATTTCATTAATTAAATTAATTCTAAGCTTAATTAAATCCTCAAACTTATTCATTCTTCAATCAAATTCTCGATATCATTATTTAAAATCTGGTTGATATCCAATATTTATGGTTACAATTCTCTATAAAACATCATTGTTATTGTTATTGTTATTTTGTTTTTGTTTATTTATTAATTTTTTATAGGATGGTATCTTAGTTTTGGTTTTTATAATTTATAAACATGGTTAAAAAAAATTTAAAAATTGGATTTTATTTTTTTTAGATGAATCCAGATTTGATTAAGTGATCGGATCTTTGGGTTTATAATTAAGATTTAGAGTTTGTTTGTTTGTGTTTCAAAAATAATTTTTTTAAAAATAATTTTTTCTTTAGTATTTTTATATTATTATGATATTATTAAATTTCTAAGGATATTATTAGAGGTTTATATTTTTTAATGATATTATTAAATTTATTCAAATTAATAACTAGAATTTAGGTTGTTTTTTTAAAAAAATATTTTCATTGTTTAATATCTTTTCTATTATGAAAAAAATAATAATAAACACATGGCATAATCTAGTCTGTTATTAAGCTGCAAGGCGAGCATTTTTTGACTGCTACTGGATCATTGAGGAGCAATGACACTTTCGAAAATGTTGACTGGATGTCTGGACTTTTAAACAGGTAAAATTGTAAATCTAACAAAAACATCTTTAAAGCTTACGAAATTGTTTATTTTTGTGTTTTAAAAATATTTTAAATTAATATTTTTTTTATGGTTTTAAATCATTTTAATATGTTAATATCAAAAATAATTTTTTTTAAATAAAATTATTTTAATATATTTTCAAATAAAAACCACTTTAAAAAACAATTATAATCATATTTTTAAAACGTTTTAAGTTAAATGAACATTATTTTGCCTAAACAACATCAACGTGATAACCACCAACCTTTAAGATATGTCTGAGAATATACCGTTATGATTTAAAATATTTTTTGCTTTAAAATTTATTAAAATAATATATTTTTTTATTTTAAAAAAATTAATTTTAATATCAACCCATCAAAACAATATAAAAATAAAAATAAATTAATTTTAAATAAAAAAATAAAATTTTTATAAAATACGGATTCAATCACCAGTAATTGTATTCTGTGTTCTGTTAATAAATTCCATTTATCAGCTCTGGCAAAAAAAAAAATCTTAAAAAATTAATAATGTTAGATATTTAATGCAGGTATAAGACTAAGCCTGTCAAAATCCTTGTCCATCAAATCAATGAAGAAAGTGTATTTCCTTCTAAATCTCTATGAGTTAACAACCTTTTTCCTTTTCTTTTTTTTTTTTTTTTTTTTTTTTTTTGTCATGGCCGAACTTCAATAAGGAAAAAAGGTGAGAATTTTTCTCCCCTCTTACAAAAAATCATTATTAAGTTAACTTATCAACATCAATTATCTACAATTTGATAAAATTTCTAAACAATTTTATTAAAACTCAATTGTCTCAATTTTCTTCTTCTTAAACGAAATTCACCTAAATGAAGAAAGTGAGGATTTTTCCACTCTTTGAAAATCCTTGCTCATTTCATCTATTAACATTTATAAACTTA
>Ga0325410_1005610_pt1 | contig 13857 bp, 5 predicted proteins | sample PopdelMetagenome_16_FD_206182 | JGI IMG/M metagenome (GOLD analysis project Ga0325410, IMG submission 206182) | Populus deltoides microbial communities from Bellville, Georgia, United States - Xylem-PdIQD-R3 | ecosystem: Host-associated > Plants > Phyllosphere > Stem > Wood/Secondary xylem... | reverse complement strand
TTAGAGTTAAATAAATGGTATTTTCTATAAATGTACTTGTACTTGTGAAATTGTAAATGTTTATGTCGAGGAAAATATAGTGGACTAGCTAGCTTGAATATAGTTAGTGACGCTACTATACTGACTGTCGAGTTAGATGCGTAATAACAAAAATAAAATGTACTGATTTTAGGGTGATAAATTTATGATATATTATGATTAAATTATTGATGCTCGATTTATATATGTATACTGATGATGTGTACGTGTTTAAATAATTTATATGAAGGAAGTAGATGTTCGACACCTTGGAGTAATTAATTAGTTTATATTTTTTATTGTAGAAGGAATTTTATAGATTGTAAATTCTAGTGCTGGTTACTGGAAATAATGCTCTGTTGAAAAAATTATTTCCTGGTTACTGGAAATAATGCCCTGGTAAATGGGCAAGCCTTGAAAAATTATTTCCTAGTTACTAGAAATAATGTTATGTTGAATGGGCAAGCCTTGAAGATTATTTCATGATTACTGGAATTTATGTCTGGTTGAATGGTCATGTTAAGAAAATAAATTTACGAATTAATGGGATAATCACTTGATGTAAAATAGATTAATTGTAAAACTTTAAAGTAAAATATGTTGGTTTGTGGGAGACACTCTTGATATTTTTATTTTATTAGATTTATCTCTACGTCTAGAAGAGAATTTATGAAAATTAAAAATTTCAAAAAGAAAATAAGACAATTTATTCGATGATATGAAAGTCACTTTTAATGTATATGAATAGTTAGTCATTAATCAATTACTTATTGAAATGTGTAATTTTTTTTTAATCATGTTTAATGTGATTATGTTTTTATGTACATTGTACCCTCCGTCTGGAAAGTAGAACTATTGATGTAATTGGAAGAACTAATATTTTGTTATAATATACTTCCATATCTAAAAATTATTATGATTAACTTATTATCATGTGTATGATGTAATTTATAATGTTATTATTATTAAGTTGAATTATGGTTGGTTATATATATGTTTTGAGCACAAATACTTAAAAAAGAGAAGAAAAGAAAAGAAAAAGACGATGCATATTATGAATTTTTTTGCTTTTATCATAGTGTTCTATAGAAAATACAATTGAGATATTAAAATATGCTTGAGTTTTGGAAGTCCAAATGATTAGACGAATATTGTGATTGATGTAACAAGTTGAGAAATGATTGAGTCGATAACTTGGTATCTAAAGAATACAAAGGAAACTTTGCCGAAATTTCAGGAAAATAATATATATATTTTGAGTTTACAAGTTGAGGTTGTTACACGGCCGAAATTTTGGTAGAAATTTTATGGAATCAGTATATTAAAAAAAATTACCTGAAAATTTTCAATGTATCGCAGATGTTGGAAATCGGGGTTGTTACAATGGTGAAGGAAAACGAGGTATCGTTGTTTTGATCTAATAACTTAGAAACTTTATGTATCTTGTCATGTTGTCTTTTTCGAGATATACCTTTCTTTTCTATTCCATCAATTACTCATAGCTTGATTAGATCTAATTTTATTCATATAGATCCTTTTTCTGATAATTCTGATAGTTTATCATCTTAGGTTCCTAGTACCTCAAATACCCCTCTTTATGTTTAACCAATTCGTACTAATCATTCTGTAGGTACTGATATTTTATTCTCCGTCACACTTGAAGCTTCATTCTCCTTTACGGTCTCTTCAGCTCTGTCTGAGATTATGGATCTGTCTCTATGTCAATCCATAAGCATTTGTAAATCCACAAAGTTACCAGATTTTGTTTGTTCTTGTTATTCTTCATCATTTACTTTATTTTTAACTTCTATTCATTGTCTCTCTGAGTCCTCTTCCTATAAAGAGACAATTATTGATCATCTTTGGCATCAAGCTATGAATGAGGAATTATATGCTTTGCATAAGACAAATACTTGGGATTTGGTTCCTCTACCTCCTAGTAAGAGTGTCGTTGGTTGTCGTTAGATGTATAAGATCAAGACCAATTCTGATGGGTCTATTGAGCAATACAAAACTAGGTTGGTTACAAAAGAATACTCTTAAAAGTATGGTATGGATTATGAGGAGATACTTTCCCTGTTGCAAAAATGACTACTATTTGTTCTCTTATTATAATAGTTTCAGTTTGTTAGTGACATATCTCTTAACATAATGTTAAAAATGCCTTCTTGAATGGAGATCTTCAAGAAAAAGTTTATATGGTGCCTCCTTCTTGTGTTTTACATAACTCTAGATATATTTATAAGCTCAAGAAAACATTATAAGGTCTTAAACAAGCACCTCGTGTTTGGTTCGAGAAATTTTCTATTGTGATTTCTTCTCTTAAATTTGTTTCTAGTAGTCATGATTCTACTCTTTTTGTTAAGTGCACTAATGCAAGTCATATCATTATGTCTTTATATGTTGATGACAAGATTATTATTGGTGATAACATTGGTGGTATTTCAGTTTTTAAGACAAATTTAGCCAAACAGTTTGAAATGAAGGATTTAGGTTATCAACGATAATTCCTGGGTATTGAGGTAGCTTACTCACCTATAGGTTACCTTCTTTCTCAATTGAAATATGTTGTGGATATTCTTGAGCCAGCTGGACTTCTTAATAATAAAACTAAATACTCTCATTAAGGTTAACGCAAGGTCAGATTATACTTTATACTGTACTATTATTGAGAGCTTTGTATATTATTACTTGTCCATATATTGCATATGTTGTTAGTCAGTTTGTTACTTCTTCTACTACCATTCATTAGGTAGTTGTTCTTCGTATTTTGCGATATCTTTGGGGTATAGTCTTTCAGAGTCTTTTACTTTCATCCACTTCTTCCTTAAAGCTGCGTGCATGCTCTGATGTTGATTATAGCAGTGATCTTGCAGATCGCAAGTCTGTTACTGATTTCTACATCCTTTTAAGTGATTCTTTTATTTCTTGGAAGAGCAAGAAACAATCTATTGTTTCTCAATCTTCAACAGAAATAGAATACCGTGCTATGACATCCAGTACCAAAGAGATTGTTTGGTTACGTTGGTTACTTGCAGATATGAGAGTCTCTCTTTCTCATTCTACTCTCATGTATTGTAGCAACTAGAGTTCTATTCAAATTGCTTACCACTTGGTTTTTCATGAATGAACTAGGCACATTGAATGTCATTTTAGTGGTCGTTTGGTATTGTGGCTGCAAGTGAACATTTTAGTAGCCTTTGGTATTGTGGTTGCGGGTGAGGTTCACCCGCAGCCACAAATATTGATGTTTGGTTAAGTTAAAAACAAACTTTTATATTGGTGGGACCCATCAAAAATTACGGTCGTGCCTCAGGTTTAGCAAAAGCACAATTTATGTGCTTTGCAAACAACATACCCTCCATTGTTCACGTGAACAATAAAGATGTAGAGAGTGAATTAATTCACTCTGCACTCTGCATGACATTGTTTGGATCATTCAGATTGCTCCCCACGCTATGCAAAGCATCACCTGTTTTCAAGCAAGTAAACCAGTTAAGTTAAGGGTTGACAACTGATAACAATACACTAGTTAAGGCATATTGAGTCCGTTTGTCTAAGCGGCAACGTTTGCGTTTCTTAAAAACGCACTGATATATGTGTTTGGTTACCACATGCTAAAAAATTCTAAAATGTGGGTCCCACCATTTTGTTGAGGCAAGACCGTGATTTTAAAAAAGCAGTAAAATACTGCTTCTTGCAAGTTCAATTACAGGTTGACCTTTCTAGAGATAACAAAGATGGGAAATTTACTAGCTTATCCTTTTCTTTTTTGTTGCTCTTCTCGTCCATTCTTCGCATTCATTTCTCTTCACTGCGCACAGCAACCCTATAGGAAACCATTACTGCTAACAACAATTAAAGTGATGGTTGCGTCTCTTTCTATAGTAAACCATTGAATTATGGGGAAAAAACGAGGGGGCAAGGGAAGGGGGCATGAAAGAGTTAGAAATGTAGGGCATTGCTATTGTAAAGCCATTAATTGTCTATATAGAGACTCAAGTTTGGTCAATATTTGTAGTGGAACTTTTTTAAAATGGGTTTGAACATGTATCCCATGGCATTTTATTGGTTGTAAGATTATTTTTTATGTAATTATTTATTAATATTAATATTAATGAAGTCCTTATAGGTAATTATACCATAATATCAAATTGAACCACAATATTTAACCAAACACATTAAACTATTTTTTGTTCAACCTCAATTTTAACCACAGTTTTAACCAAATATATATTTTTCCAAACAAACCACAACTAAAAACACATTTTATAAAACTATTTTTTCAAACCATAACCACAACATCCACCACAATACCAAACACACTACAAAGATACGTCAATGAGGTATAGGAACAATGTGTCTTCCTCTTCCCCTTCTCCTTCTCCTTCTCCTTCTTCTTCTCCTTCTCCTTCTCCTTCATCTTCTCTTTCTCATTCGTCTTCTATATTTATCCACTGTTCGAAGAAGAAGAACAGAAACAGAGCACAGTGAAGAGCATCTCTCTCAGCTCACCACTAGCCTTCATCGTTCCCACCGCTAGCCACTGCTCATCCTCTTCCCCTTCTCATTCTCCTTCTCCTTCTCCTTCTGCATTAGCCATTGTCCGAATAAGAAGAATAGAAATAGAGCACAGTGGAGCGCAGCTCCCTCAGCTCACCATCGGCCTTTGTCGTTTCCACCGCCAGCCACTGCTCTTCCTCTTCTCCTTCTCCTTTTCATTCGTTTAGGCTGCTCTCCACTGTTCTACAACGTGAACAGTAGAGAATGACCGACCTCCGGCTTTCCACCGTCCCTCAGTCCATCATCGTCGCACTGCTTTTGGGCCACTCTCTAATGTTCTGCATAGTGAACAGTAGAGAGAATCTTCACTGTTCATGGCCAGACCGTGTCTAGCCCAAACCTAAATGCCTGGTGTTTGGATCCGACCCAGCAAAATAAAAAAAATCCAAAATAATTTCTCAGATATTGTGTTTTATTTGAAAAACTAGTGTTTAATATTATTCAATGACACTACATAATTATATTATAAGGAGATCGCATGATGACGTGGCATTTACAAAATTTGATCGCAATTCCAATTTTGTTCCTAATGATATTTTACCTGATGTTATTTCACGCTCAAGAAGCCATGGAAACTGTAGTACTTGTCGGATAGATTTCGTATGTGATGAAATTACAAATAGTTTAATGGAATAATAAAAAATAATTTATATAAAATATTGTTTATTTCACAATGTAATAGCAGTAGTTAAATGTACAATATTTCAATTAAAAACTATCAATATTAATATATATATTTTTTAGTTATTTTATAACCTCAATTTGAAAAGTATTCTTAACCAAACACATTAAATTACTTTTTATTCAGCCTCAATTTCAACCACAGTTTTAACCAAATATATATTTTTTCAAACCAACCTCAACTAAAAGTACTTTTTATAAAACAACTTTTTTCAAACCACAACCACAACAACTACCACAATACCAAACACATATACTTATAATCATCTTAAGCATGACACCATTACTTTGCTTTTTGTTTTTTCTTTTCTTTTTGTAGATTTCTTTACTAAGTCACATTCCATTTTTCTTTTTTTATTTTCTAGTCGGTGTTAGAGAATTATATAAATCATACCCTGAGACCTCACTTAATAACTTAAGCTATTGGGTTGAGATAATTATTTGATGTGATATCATAGCCTTAATGGTCAAGAGATCACGAGTACAAATCTCACTATTTCAAGCTCAAAAGGCTTTCACTTGAGGTGCTGTGCTAGAGAATTATATAAATCAGATACTAGACCTCACCTAACAGCTTAAATCATTTGGTTGAGATAGTTCTTTAACAGATATTAAACTCTCAATACTTGTAGCTGTCCATCATAATTTGAAAAAAAAATATTTTATTTTATATTTTAAAGATATAATAATATTTTTATTTTAATCTATTTTTAATCTCTTCTCTTCAATTTAAATTAATACAATTTTCTTGAATATAAAATAAAAATAATAAGCAATATAAACCCTAACCTTTTCCTTGTTTATATTTTTATTTGTTTAATTTGAATTGCCTGCCATATAAAATATAAAAAAACAAAGAAGATGGAGATCTGAAACGAATGATATTTTGTGCACACCAGATATCAAAATTTTCCACTAATACCGAGAAAAAGTCAATTAACGAAAAGAAAATAATAATAATAATAATAAATAAATAAATAAATAAAACAAACGGAAATACACGGCAAGGGGTCCATACTCGATTCCTGTCCACAAAAGACTCGCGCTTTCTGATTTCTAAAGCATCTAACCATCAGTTCACCAAACTTGTCCAACTTCAATGCTTTATGGAGCGGAGACATGTGCTTTCTTGGACACGAAGTTTAATTTATCATTTATATTATGATCAAACCCCTTCAACAAGTTTTCGCCATGGAAATTCGCAAACATGCTGTCATTTAATGTTTTAATGTCATATTATACATCGATTCTCAAAGCTAATGGAGGGGAATCATACCCCCTTTCAATCCATGATACAATTCTAAAACCAAAAATCCAGAAGAAAACAAAGTAAGAACTAGATGATGCATGAACAGAAGAATAAAAAGACAACGTTAGAAACCATGCATTGATTAACTGATTTAATTGAACAACGACGTACGTACAACATTATAGAGTGAGTCTGAGATCTAAACCATCTTCCTCTTTAGGTTTCTTGTCATCTAAGATCTTCTTGTCATTACAAGGACTAGGGAAGATGAGAGGAGGCCTTCTAAACTCAATATCCTCTGTGAAATCTTCCCATTCAAAAGATGGCACCCAACTTGACTGCGGTTCTTTATCATTTAACCTTCTTACCTTCTTCTTTTGCTTCTTCTCCAACTCATCCTTCCTTCTATTACGTGCTTCCTGAAAACTTCTAATCAACGCGAAAAACTGCTCCATCTTCTGGTCTTCTTGCTCAATATCTAGTTCGCCCGTGTTGGAAGCACTCACCTCGCCTTTCTCATTTTCCATGTTAGATTACACAGTGTACCAGCGGTTGAAAAACAAAGCTAGGAAGAAAACGGGCTCCAAAAGAATTAACCTTTTCAATGGAGATACTGAAAACAAAGAAATATGCAAATTTTCTTGGTGGTGGTGGTGGTGGTGGTGTTAAAATTTCTTATCTTGAAAATTCTTCGAAGTTAGGCAATTTATAGCGGGTGTTTTTTTGTCATCGTCAAGGACGAAAGGATGAAAATGCCCCCACCCTCGGTAGGTGGGCATCTAGTATATGAAGACTCTTGTGAACATAAGAGTAAAGGTGACGCAATCGGGGGTGCGTCAGCAAAGAAACGTCGGCGTTAAATGATTTTAGTCCTAGAGGCCAACAAAAGGCACCCATTTTCCCAGCTGATGGGTTAGCTGAGGTGATATGCATGACATCATTCATTATGGTGTGGCTTGCGTTTCTTGCTGGCTTGCCCACTGAGTACTATCATTGATTTTGACCACTCAAAACGCGTCCCCTTTCAGACAGTTTCCACGGAATGATGATACCGCGTACGAGAAAGAAAGTTCTCCATTTGATTTTATTTGATTTTTTCTTTTTGAACATTTAATTTGAATTGATATATTGATCTCACATTTTGAATTGATATTTTGAAGTGTTATTAAAAAAAAAAGTTTAAAATAGATTTTTTTTTCAGTGCAAAATCCTTATATTTTTTTAATTATTTCAATTTTGATTTAGAAGTATATTTTTTTAAAAAAAATTTGAGCTAAAAAGAAAAAAGAAAAAATCTCATGAAAATAATAATAAAAAATCATCTATTCAAAAACTTTTGAGCTACTATAATCGATGTTTTTAGGTTAACGAGTATTAGTTATGGTTTTTTTTCTAAATATCCTTAAAAAAAGAATGAGTTTAGTTTAGTTTTTTTTTATTCAGTTAATTTTATTTTTTTTGTGTTTTTAGAGTTATTAGAGAAATTATAAAAGATTTTATGATTTTTTTATTTGTTTTTAGGTGAAAATAAATTGAAAAAAAAACAGCCAAAAAATCATCTTTTCTAATTTTCCAATCACTGATAATTAAAATTCAAGTCTCATCATACATATATCTCCTGTTTCCTTTTTTTTTATAAAAAAAAACAATAGAAGTTTTGCTTAAAAGAAGATGGACATAAATGATCAATAATTGTTCGTGTATGCAAGTGGTTAAAGTGTTGGACTCTAAGTTAGTAATAGTATGCAAGATTCCATGAACTAAACATAATAATTTTTTATTTATGAAGTTGTTTGGTATATCTTTATATAAAAATAATTTTGTCTTATCCAACATTATTTTAATAGAGATATTTTTATCTCACTAAAAAAATAAGAAAAGCTTGTCCAATTATCTACTCAAAGGTTAACTCGGGTGAATCCTAGTCAATATAAAAATAAAATTAATTATTATTATAATTTTAAAAAACATGATTTGAGAATGGACTTAGGGAAAGACTTAGATCACGAGTCGGGTTGACCATTAACCTAAATCAACGTAAGAATAAAAATGATTATTATCATAATTTTAAAACGCAATTCAAGAGTCGACCCAGGACCAGGCCTAAGTTACATGTCGGGTTGACCTTTGACCCGTATCAATATAAGGATAAAATTGATTATTATCATAGTTCTAAAACTCAACTTAGTGGTCGACTCGAGACTAAGCCCATGTCAAGGGTTAGGTTGACCATTGACCCTAGTCAATATAAGAATACAAATGATTATTAACATAATTTTAAAACCTAACTAGGGGGTCGACCCAGAGCAATGCTTAGGTTACGAGTATGGACGATCAACCGGGTTAACCTGAAAAAATATAAAAATAAAAATGATTGTTATTATAGTTTTAAAAACCTGATTTTGGAGTTGACGCGGGGCAAGTCTTGGTTACGAGTCGAGAGGGTCAACTCAAGTTTATCAAGGTTAATGTAAAGATAAAAGTGATTATTATGATATTTCTATAAACAAACTTGGGGGCTGACCCAAGGCAAGGCTTGGGTCACATGTCAAGAGGGTCAATCAGGATTGATTTAGGTCAATATATAGATAAAAGTGGTTATTGTCATAGTTTTAAAACCTGATTTAAGAGTTGACCCGAGACAAGACCTAAGTTACAGGTCTAGAAGATCAACTTGAGTTGACCCAAATTAAAAAAAAATCAAAGCAACCTTATTTAAAAAAAAATTCAATGGATTTGTTAACATGTTTTTATCTCGGGATGATCGGGTCACAGGTCGACCCGAGTATTTGACCGGGTCAGCTCAGATCAATTCTTTCTCTATTATTTTTAAACTCATATCAGTCCAGGTGCAAGCCCCAGGTTGGCGAATACCATTTTGTGTCTACTAAAAATAAAATAAGATAAATTATTCCCTCCAATTCAAAATATACCAAACACAAGACGATTATTTCTCTAGTCTAATCCTATCTAATCCATTTTAATCATGTTCAGTTCAATCCAATCAAATATTATTTGAAATATCAAACATTTTTCTTATTGTAGAGTTTGAGGATGTGTTCACATTTTTTTAAAATTTTTTCCACATGTTTCATTTGTTAACTGTTTTTCTTAATATTACCATACAATATGGTAATAAAAGTGGCACAATTTTTAATTACACCCATTCTTTTTTTAGGAAACATTTGTGGTTCTTTTTTTTTCTTCAAGGTTCATTAGTTTTTTTTTCCACATGGCCCATTTTTTACATTTTCTTTAAAGTTTTTAAGAATGTTTAGGTATGTTATATTATCATATAACTTGATAATAAAAGAGAATTTATAATTACTAAAACATATTCAAGTGTACATGCCTGGACTATATAGTTTTTAAAGGGTGACACACTAGCAAATTTTAAAAAATAAGTCAAAAAAATTTAATATTAAAAAATAAAATTAAAAAAAATTCACTCTAGGCATGTTTAATTAGTTTTTAATTACGGTTGATAATTATTTTTTGTTTTTTTAGGTTAATCACAATCTCCAAAAAATATCCTAAAAATTAGTTGGTTCTTGATTTTGTGTATCTATTTTTGTTGTTGTATAATTATATAAAAAATAATTTTTTAAAAATAAAGTTATGAGAGGTTAGATTGGAGATTTTTTTTTATATAGTAAAATTACTAATTTAATTCTAAAATAAATAATCTAATGTGGGACATTTTTATATTTTCAAGTGTTCTAGAATATTGTAATTATTTTAGGCCCCGTTTGTTTGCTGGAAAGTAGTTTCTTTTTAAAAAGTGAATTTCGAGAAAGTGAATTTCGAGAAAGTGAATTATTTTCTGATGTTTGGTAGTATAATGAAAAATAAGTTGGAAAACACTTTCCAGTATTTGGTTATGATATGGAAAATGTGCTGGAAAATAATTTATTAATATTTTATTTTTCTCAAGTTTATTAAAATAATGAGGAATAATCTTACAAATTAAAGTTGAATGAGAATGAAATTAAAAAAAATATAATTTCATAAATTATCTCAAATAAAATAAATAATAATCAAAATAATAGAGATCAAATCTAAAAAATAAAAAAAAATGAAAGATGAAGAAATTAAAATAATAATAATTAACATTTCATAAATTATTTTAAATAAAATAAGTAACAATTAAAAGAATGAGGACCAAATTTGATACATAAAAAATTTCAATAAAAAAATGATAAGCATAGTTAATATAAAAATTAAATTTTAAAAGATGAAATTGAAAAATAAATATTCAAAACAAAATATATATATATCAATCAAAAGTTTGAGGACCAAATTTGATATAATCAGCAAATAATATGATATTTTTAAATTTTTCACAACTTCCGGAAAGTGTTTTCCGTCTAAATTTTCTAGGAAAACACTTTCTTGAAAACCAAGCTAAATTTTCCTTTGACTGAAAAGTGTTTTTAATTGATTAATTTTTTTAATAATAAATAAACATAAAAAAATTTTAAAAATAATTTTTTTAAAAATAAATTCTAAAAAACAAATATATCCTTAATGCTTACAAAGACAAATGTTAGCAACTCACGGATATTTTCCTACTGTTCAAACAAAATTAAACTGAATTGTGGCGTAATGCGAGCCCTAGCTAGTATATTCTGATTTAAATCTAATGACTAAAATCACGTTAGATCACCTAAAAGGACACCAATAATTAGATATTTTTTATTTCAAAATTTTGAGAGCCGCTCGCTATTTTTAACATACGTGGCTCACTTCAATCATAATTAATAATAGTTTTTAGTATTATTAAATTTATTTTGTCAAAACCCTTTTAATATTACCAAAATATCATAATTGACGCTACAAGAATGTCTCGGAGATCTTATTTATTCATTCTTTCCTTCCCTTTTTTCTTTCCTCTTTTTGTCCTTGGAATTTATACCTCCTTATTTTGACCACTTGATTAAAATACCCCATTTTTCAATTGTGATATTCTTACCAAACTATATTATTTTTCAAAAAAAATTTGTATGTGCTAGTTTATCCCTTTTTTTTTAATGCACTGATTTTAAAAAAATCATAATTATTAACAAAACTCTAAAACGTATAGGTTTTCTATTATACATGAATGCACTGTGAACTAAGAGACAATTCACTGTGGACTTATTGTGCACGCATGCACTGTGGACCAAGAGACAATTAATTGTGAACTTGCACAGTTGCTTCGCTATATATTGAGAAAACACTGTAGAAACCATTCCCGTGTTTTTAGTCAACAATTGCTATTGGGGGCGTGGCCTTCTCTGCCACAAGCCGCTGGATCTGGCTTTGGTAGCCGGATCCAGCGTTGTTGGGTCTGGTTGACAATCCAAACCCAGAACACCAAAATGTGTCAATTCTAAGCTAGACCAAATACACACTATATCGTCTGTTGGGGGGGGCGTTGTCTTCCTTGTTGTTTGTAAGTCAGACAGGGTTGTTGGGTCGTTGCAATAGCTAGGACCTAATGGCGTTGGGTCCTGCTGGCACCATTAGAGTTGGGTCTTGCCCTAGTGGGACCCAAAACTGTAAATGGATCATTGTAGCAGGATCCAGTAGCTTTGAATCCTGCTGGACCATTAGAGTTAGGTCCTTCCCAGTAGGACCCAAAATTGTAATGTTTTTTCTTTTCCTTTTCATACGTGTGCTGGACCCAAAATCACATTGGATCCTGCCGGTGCAGGACCTAATTGGGTGTTGGGTCATGCACAGTGCAGAACCCAGAGGGATTTTGGGTCTTGCACTCGGCATTAATAAGATAAATTCCGTGTGTAAGGATTATATTAGTTGGTCGCGGGGTAATTGAATCTGAGTTTGTAATTTGAAAGAGTACTCAGAATTTAGTTAAATCTTCACAATTCTTCTTCTTTCTTTTTAGAACTTATCATTATTTTTATTTCGATTTTCAATGTTAAGAGAAGTAGATTAGTCTCCATACAAATAAAAAAGATAAATTGTATAGAATGATAAATTGTATAGAACTTCCTTCAATTATTGAGAGTCAGGTGTATTTATAAAAATATATTTATTAAATAGAAAAACGAGTTTGACTAATAATAATAAAAAGACTAAATTACCCAAATAATTATTCTATATTAAAAGTAAGTTGTTGAACAAAACTCTAAAGTGAAAATCCAATATTAGTGTTAGTTACATATTGTAGTGAATTTTTTTTTTGAAAAAAATATTAAATTTGTTATTGAAATTCAAGATATTCTTATTTGTATTATCAATATTGTTATTTTTATGATAATTAATGTTATTGAAATTAAAAATATTATTATTTGTATTATAAATATTATCATTATTATAATTATCTTGGGTCTGGCGACAGGACCCAAGGCTAAGGGATCCTACTTCAGGACCCAATGCTCTTGGGTCCCGCGTCCGGACTCAATGTCCTCGAGCGGCGTCATAACCCAATGCTCTTTGGTCCGCAGCAGGATCCAAGGCTAATAGGTCTTGCATCAGGACCCAAGAGAATTGGGTTTCACGTCAGTACCCATTTCTCTTGGGTTTGGCGGCAGGACCCAATGCTAATGGGTCTTTCATCAGGACCCAAGAGAATTGGGTCCGGCGGCAGGACCTAAGGCTGATGGGCTTCTGCCTCAGTGTTGGGCACACCCCTGTGCACACTTGACACTTGGGATGCTTGCCTGCGGGCTGAGAACACCCAAGCGCACACGTGGTGCTTGGGCTGCCTGCCTATACGCTAGGCACACCCAAGTGTACACATGATGCTTGGGCTGCATCCGAATGCAAACCCGTCTTCCAAATCAAAAGAGAAATGGGCTCGTTGGGAAGAAAGATAAAATATCTATCCATTGAAAATTATGATCCAGAGTTGCTTTTCTATTCTAACTCCTGAAGCTAGAATCCAAGCCATCAACCCAATTTACGAACCAAGTGTGCTTCCTCAGGTAGAGACCACCATAGGCCCAAATTTAACTCATCCCAAGCTCAATTCATCACTTACCTAATGAGAATGTAAATATTGTCAATTTTGTTTACCTAATGAGAATGTAAATATTGTCAATTTTTTTTGTTGTTGTAAAATTAGCAAAGTAAACCTTAAAAGTTGATAAATTATTATAGATTAAAAAAGATATGATGAAATGGCACAGTTTGATTATATTGCACTTTAGAAGCGTGGCATGGTCAAACTCTAATCTTCTACCTAAATCGGTTGACTAGTTGGATCCAATTATATGAACCGGTCGACCGGTTCACACAAAAAAACATAATTTTATGAAGTTTTTCTTCCAATATATATTTTATAAGTCAAAATATACCTCTTTGTCAAACTTATTGAATAAATAATAAACTTCAATTTA
>Ga0325410_1005608_pt1 | contig 13858 bp, 18 predicted proteins | sample PopdelMetagenome_16_FD_206182 | JGI IMG/M metagenome (GOLD analysis project Ga0325410, IMG submission 206182) | Populus deltoides microbial communities from Bellville, Georgia, United States - Xylem-PdIQD-R3 | ecosystem: Host-associated > Plants > Phyllosphere > Stem > Wood/Secondary xylem... | reverse complement strand
TCTCTCTCCTTATGATAAAGGAAAGAATAGCGTAGATCTTTGTTCTAGAAAGCAATTGATTCGAGTTGAGTTGAGCTATGGCGGTGAGTAGTAGTGTATGGGACTCGGTTCTTGAACACACCATGTCAGCTCAGGTCAAGAACAGTGAGCCGCACCTATGGGCGATTCAACTCAGCTCCAGTCTCAACTCTGCAGGCGTTGATTTGCCCTCATTGGAGCTGGCTCGCCTATTAGTCTCTCACATCTGCTTCGATAATCACGTGCCTATCACGTGGAAGCTCCTCGAGAAGGCCCTCTCCCTCAACCTCGCCCCTCCCTTGCTCGTCCTCGCACTTCTTTCTACCAGGCAACCCATCACCTTCAATAATAATAATAATATTTTAATTTTTTGTTAAAAGGGTGGTTTTGTTTTGTTTAATTCTTGATGTTATCAACAGGGTTGTTCCGAATCGAAAGCTCCACCCAGCAGCTTATAGGCTGTATATGGAACTTGTTAAGAGACATGCCTTTTCTTTTTCAGCACTAATCAATGCCCAAAACTACCAAATGTGAGTTTTTTTTTGGATTTCTTTGTCTCTATGAATGCATTGCTAATTATGGTTCTATGTGGTGCATTTTCTGCTACTTCTCTATATGATTCCAAATACTGGCTTTTCTTTAAAACTTGATATTGTTGTTTGGAATAGGCAGATATAGCAAGTCTTAAATTGTGTAGTCATGCAGGGTGACTTTTTTTTTTTTTTTAATTTTGGTTGATGAAACCAAAATGCACTTAATGAAAGAGAGATAATGACGAAATAGTAGGAGACTTAGTAATAGTAGGCTTCGTTTTTGGATTAAAGAGGATACTGCATCAATACCATGCTTGATTTTAACTCTCATTTGGGTTAGAAACGTGAAAGTGGGAATGAGAGTAGTTTCTCAGCCATTCTCTTTCATAATGAGTTGGTTGACCTTGGTGATCGCCGTAGACAGTGGTGATTTCAGTCTTAGCACTTGAAGTGGACACATAATGGCACTTGAAGTGGACACATAATGGCTCTTCAAGTGGTTTCCTGATGTACGATATATCTTTTATAAAACAGTAACGTAATGCAATGTTTGAAACATGAAGGATGTCTTAAAGAAATAATTAGGAAAAAAATTTATAGTTTTGCAATTGGTCCGTGCTTGCATTGTTAAGCAGATGCTTCATTGATGTTCACTCTTGGACCCAGACTTTGAATGTACTTGCTATGGATACTCTTAGGTCCTAGCAATCCTGCCAGTCGTGAATGCCTCAACCATGGAATTATAAACTTGTCTTTTTTATTTTTTCTCTTCAGCAGAATCTCTAGAAATAACTTTTGCAATAAATAATCTTTCATTTTCTACCTAACAATTAACAAAAATCATGACAGACCATCTCAATCTTGCAATTTTAGTTATTTTTTTTTGTATACTTATAAACTTCTATAATAAATATTAATTTCATTGTGTTGCGATAACAGGACCATGAAATCAATAGATGATGTTGTTCATCTTTCCCAAATATTTGGCGTGCAATTGTGTGAACCTGGGATTCTTCTGGTTGAATTTGTCTTTTCAATTGTGTGGCAGCTACTTGATGCTTCCTTGGATGATGAAGGGTTGCTGGAACAAAGCTTGGAAAAGAATTCTAGATGGCTGTCCAGACTGCAGGATATGGAAATAGATGGCAATGAGAACTTCAGTGAGAAGAGAAATGAGCACCATGAGGGGTTGCACAAAGTGAATACTACAATGGCCATCGAGCTAATTGAAGAGTTTTTAAAAAACAAAGTAACCTCAAGTATACTTTACTTGGCACGTCAAAACATGTAAGATTTATGCTGTGTTATGATAATTTTTACTTGTGTTTAATAGGAAAAAGTGAAACAAGCCGTTAAAGTGATTTGCTATGCTCAGTTTAAATGATGCCTGGCCTGGTGCAGTCTTGTGAACTGCATGGTAGTTGCTGATAGAAATTGGAGAATCTTATTGAATGAAACATGATTAATGATGATCTTCTCTTAACCTTTTAGGCCCTCACATTGGGGAGGCTTCATTGAGCGATTGCAACTGCTTGTAGTGCATTCCACAGCTTTGAGAAACTCAAAACACACAACTCCAGATGCCTTTCTGCAGTTGACATCTGACACCCACAGGGTTTTGTCTCGAGAGGGCAAAACAATATCACACCATGAGTTTCACGCAGTCATGTTTTCTGGGTCACTCAAATCTTCTGTTGGTCAATGCCATGGGGCAAGTCACTCTGCGGTTTGGCTACCTATTGACCTATTTTTAGAAGACACTATGGATGGGTCACTAGTGACAACAACTAGTGCAGTAGAAAATCTTATCAGTACGAGTCATTTCTTGTGTTATGCTGAAGTCTTTTACAAACCTGTAGTGTAGAACTGTAGGTGATGAAAGAGAATTTATTGTTCCAGCTTTATGTTGCAGGTTTGGTCAAAGCTCTGCAAGCAGTCAATCGTACCACTTGGCATGATACTTTTCTAGGCCTGTGGATTGCAGCGTTACGGCTTGTTCAAAGGGTGGGTACTTGTGCTAACTTGATAAAGGAACTATGGGTGCATGTAAATTTTTTCAATTTGCTAAAAATTTGAATATCACTCCCTTTGTTATGAAAGTAGAGAAAGAACTGAGGAATCCCCAGAGCACCAATTGTTATTCAGCTGCGAATATTGTCATAAGTACATCGTTTTTCATAAACAACAATTTAGTATATTTGATGCTGAACAAGGGCTTAAACCAGTGCTTCTGAAATGTGTAATGTCTTTAAACACAAACCCAAATGAGAATATAAATGAAAAAGAACTCCCACAAGTATGAGATATAGCATGCGGTGAATCACAAGCAGGGAAAGAAGGCTAAGGTTTGCATGAAAATTGTATCTTTTTTAATATAAACTGGTCGAAGACAATTGACTTTTTTAATATACTAGCTTGAATGAGAGAATCATATGATATTAATTTTCCAGAAGCGTTGTTCTCTTTCTTCCAATGGAATTGTACCTTTTTTTGGTGCAAGGATTGCATCAACCTGTTTTAACTTTTATTGATTTATGCATCTTTCTCAGTACTTAAACTATTTGCAATCTTTCAGGAAAGGAATACTAGTGAGGGTCTAATGCCTCGTGTTGATACAAGCTTGTCCATGTTATTGTCTATTACAACCCTTGTAGTGACTAATCTTATCGAGGAGGAGGAAAGTGAATTGATTGATGAAACGCAGCAGAACCCTGCCAATCAGAGCAAAGAAAAACAGGGGAAGCTTCAGAAGGGTCTAATTACTTCCCTACAGCTATTGGGTGATTATGAGGGTTTGTTGACTCCGCCTCAGTCAGTTAGCTCAATAGCTAATCAAGCTGCCGCAAAAGCTACAATGTTTATCTCGGGCCTCACTGTCAGAAATGGTTATAGCATGAGTATCAATGACATGCCAGTCAACTGTTGTAAGTGATTACATTCATTAACATTGCAGTTCATATTTCTGAAGGTTGTGTTTGGTGCAGAAACAAGATAGTTCCAATACTGTCGACGAACATGTTTAACTTCCCCTGCTACCAAAATGTTATAACTTGAATTGGTAGCCTGATTTTTTATTTCTGTATTTCTTAGAAAGTTCCCTTGTATATGGAGGTTTCTTTTAAAAAACATTACATGAACTAATTGAACCTTTCAACTTTTTTTCTTCTTTTTTTATCACTCTTTTCAATTGCTGTTCGCTGTTTCTTTTTCCTCACTTCAGATTTTTGAGGGTCACAAAAACAACACAAATAGTACATTTCTTTAATTTGAACAATTTTTGTTCTTTAATTTTTAATAGGTCTTGTATCTGTTGTCTTCCCAAAAATATGGTTATCCATCCTCTTCTCTTCTAGGTCTTTTCTTTTCTTTTTTTCTCAACCTGTTGACCTTCCATGCCCGTCTTTATTGTTTTTACATGTGGCTCTGAAATGTAGTCTTCTTTTCCTTTTAATTGCTTTGCAGCTGGAAACTTGAGGCATCTGATTGTTGAGGCTTTTATTGCAAGAAATATGTTGGACACGTCAGCATATTTATGGCCAGGCTATGTGAATGCTCGTGCCAACCAAGTACCTAGGGGTGTTCCCAGTCAAACAACTGGCTGGTCATCATTGATGAACGGGTCACCTTTAACCCCTTCAATGATAAACATTTTGGTTTCAACTCCAGCTTCCAGGTATGCTGCCAGTGGTTTACTCTTAACAACTATCACTATATTTTGATTCCTATTTTACCCCCTTCATTTTTTTTTGCTTTTTTGCATGCATGGTGAACATAATAGTACTATCATTATAACTGAAACAACAGGAGTTTCCTACCTTCTTTTCACAAGAAGACTTGACATTTTGCACAATGGGTCAAATTAAATAATATAAATCATCATAATGTTTTGACTTATTTCAAGATAGCACACTTTCCATTGGTTTTGTTTCTCATAAAAGCTCTCACATTGATTTCTTTGTAGTCTAAACCAGACCCAACTCGAGATTCTAGACTTTTTTCTTTTGAGCAAAATTGTGATTCTTCAAAGCTGCAGTGTTTTTGTATGGAATTGTTTGTTTTATTTCATTTTTGTTCTATAAGTGTTTGGACTTTTTTTAATGTTATTCATATTGTATGGGTATAGTAAACTTGATCTAACCAGCTTCATAATTTTCATGCTGTTATGTTAGTAGTCAGAAAAATTATAGTTAAGAGAGCGTGTATGTTGAATCCTTAGGTGGTGTTTCTCTTCAGACGCCAGATTTTGGGAGAATCAATATCACTATTTGTTGTTGTCTAAACTTGGTAATTAGCATGTAGAAATTAGCTCTTGATGTCATTATATTATTGACTGGTGATGCTATTCTATGAATGACTTAAAAGAGGCTGGTCCAGGATGTGCTTTGTGTTTTATTATGTTGACAGATGCCATATTGGAGGTATTTGAAGTTGGCATGTCCTGTGTACAATTAAGTTGAGAGCTTTTATGATTTATGAATTGTCCTCCATAATGTTGTTATTACACACTAGGAAAGATTCAAACTGCTGTATGTGTAGACCATAAAGGTCTTAGCTGTCTTGTTCAAAATGCAATTCCCTAATCTCCTAAACTGGTCCCAGTTATGCCATTCTTTTTCCTGAAGCCAGGCATGCCATACTCTCTCTCTCTCTCTCTCTCTCTCTCTTGTATTTACCCAGTGATATGGAAACTGAGTTTAAGATGGATTTGATGGAAGCTTACCAGAGGTCGAGAAAATATATGAGATTGCAGTCGATGGTTCTGGTGATGAGAAGATATCTGCTGCTGCTATTCTTTGTGGAGCCTCTTTTGTTCGTGGTTGGAATATACAGGTAATGATCTGGAAGCCCACCCCCACCATAGCCCCCTCTCCAGTTGAAATTATTAATTATTTCTACTTTTGTTTACAGGAACATACAATTCTTTTCATTATAAATTTGCTGTCGCCTCCAGTTCCTGCTGATCACTCTGGGACTGAGAGTCACTTGATAAATTACGCTCCACTATTAAATGTTCTTCTCGTTGGAATATCATCTGTGGATTGCGTGCAGATTTTGTCCTTACATGGTTTGGTGGGTTGAATTTTAACAACACGTCTTTTGCTGTCTAGTGTCTGTGTGTGTAATGCATGTCATTTGCTGACTGGTGCCCTAGTGTCCTTTTTCACATAGAGGAGAAATTTATGAAGTTCTTGAAGAGGTCATCTAACGAAGAGTTTGTCAGTATGGAATACAGAGGGTTCCAATATGCATGGAAACTAAGAAATTATGCCTTTATTTGATTTTGTGAACTAATAAATCATGATGCCGGTCGGAATGCATGGAAAAGAAAATCAATGCAAAAAGCCTAATCAAAATCGAAGATTAGTGCAAAAGGTTAATAGGAATTAAAGAGAAGAACCAAATTGGGAAAATAAATGGAAAATTGTAGTTATTTTGTCTATGAATTGATGTTCAAAATCTGTTGGCAGGTTCCGCTACTTGCTGGTGCATTGATGCCCATCTGTGAGGCCTTTGGCTCCGCTGTTCCCAAGGTCTCATGGACTCTTCCACCAACAGGGGAAGAACTTTCTTGTCATGCAGTGTTTTCTAATGCATTTACACTTCTTCTGAGATTGTGGAGATTTGATCATTCACCTATCGATCATGTGTTGGGAGACATACCACCAGTGGGATCCCATCTAAGCCCTGAATACCTCTTACTTGTACGGAATTCCCTATTAGCGTCCTTTGGACCTTCAACTAGGAGTCAACTCAAACTTAAGAGATACTCAAAAATCTTGAGTCTGTCTGTAGAACCAGTATTCATGGATTCTTTCCCGAAGTTGAAACTCTGGTACAGAAAACATCTGGAATGTATTGCTTCTACCTTTTGTGGCCTTGTACATGGGACTCCTGTTCACCAGATTGTTGATGCACTCCTCAATTTGATGTTCAGAAGGATAAATAGAGGCGTTCAGCCTTCGACTTCTGGAAGCAGTCTTTCTTCTGGCCCTGGTGCTGAAGATGCTCAAGCTAGACTTAAAATACCCGCATGGGATATCTTAGAAGCAACTCCATTTGCACTTGATGCTGCTCTGACAGCCTGTGCCCATGGAAGACTCTCTCCCCGTGAACTGGCTACAGGTTTGCACACCTTGCTCAATTTTTCATTCTGTCAATTGAAGTCTATATGGTTTGAGATCAGTTGGCAAGCATGTGAGGAAGAAGTCGGTGTCTTGAGGGAAAATATTGAAGCTATGTCAAGAGTACTGTTTCGCTATATGTGAGAAATAAATGTGAACAAGCTTTATAAGTAGGAGAGTTGATGTTACTGAGATCTTAAAATGGTTTAACTTTTCCCCTATTCTTTTAAAACTCAACACTGTAATCCCTTTGTGGCTAATGGGGCATATTAGAGCAGAGGATGGTATAGAGGGATTTAGTTTCACATTATCATAAATCATCAAATGATTATATTGTTGGTTTGGACGTGAAAAAAATAAAGTTTAGTTGTACTAAAACTTCAAAAATAAATCATCCCTAATTACCATATGCCCATTCAAATCTATTTATGCCTGCTCTTGTTATGACTTATGATAGGGCTTAAAGATCTTGCTGATTTTCTGCCAGCGTCTTTGGCCACCATTGTAAGCTATTTTTCAGCTGAAGTTACACGGGGCATATGGAAACCAGCTTCTATGAATGGAACTGATTGGCCAAGCCCAGCTGCAAATTTATCCTCTGTTGAGCAACAGATAAAGAAAATACTGGCTGCAACTGGTGTTGATGTCCCAAGCCTTTCTGTAGGTAATCCTTTGTCATACTGATTACCGTTCCTTTTTTTTGTAAGGCTATGAAGGGTTTTCAGTTGTCAAATTCTTCATGTACATTCCTTTGAATGCTTAGTTAAAACAAACCACAATGACCTGTGTTTTGTAGGTCAATAGCTACACTCTTACAGTTTTAGGTACGGGATTTCGTATCCTTTTATTAGATGTCAACTGTCAAGGCCATTCATGTGTTAGACCTAGAGATCCTCATATCATGATGAAGCAGGAAGAATGAGTATACACGAGTTGCGTTTAAATTTTTACAGGGGAATTTTTAGAAAAACGAAATCCATTAACAAGGTCTCAAAACTTGTCCTTGCAGGGGGTACTCTGGCTACACTTCCTTTGCCATTAGCTGCCCTAGTAAGCCTCACAATTACTTATAAATTGGACAAAATGTCTGAAAGGTTCCTCACCCTGATTGGCCCAGCCGTGAATGCCCTTGCTGCTGGTTGCTGGCCATGCATGCCCATTATAGCCGCTTTATGGGCACAGAAGGTTAAGCGTTGGAGTGACCACCTTGTGTTCTCTGCTTCTCGTACTGTATTCCACCATAATAGTGATGCTGTAGTTCAGCTTCTGAAGAGTTGCTTCTCATCCACTCTTGGTTTAAGCCCCTCACACATTTCCAGCAATGGTGGCGTGGGTGCCCTTTTAGGTCATGGGTTTGGCCCCCACTTTTCTGGTGGGATCTCTCCTGTTGCCCCTGGAATTCTCTACTTACGAGTGCACCGATCTGTCAGAGATGTCATGTTTATGGCAGAAGAAATTCTCTCGCTTCTAATGCACTCTGTTAGAGATATTGCTAGCAGTGCGTTGCCTAAAGGGGCAATGGAGAAATTGAAGAAAAACAAACACGGGATGCGATACGGGGAAGTTTCTCTTGCTGCAGCAATGACGCGTGTCAAGCTTGCAGCTTCACTTGGAGCTTCTTTAGTTTGGGTTTCTGGTGGATTAAGTTTGGTTCAGTCTTTGATTAATGAAACCTTACCCTCTTGGTTTATATCAGTCCATGGGTCGGAGCAGGAAGGTGGAGAATCTGGAGGTATGGTTGCAATGCTAAGGGGTTTTGCACTTGCATACTTTGCAATGTTTTGTGGGACATTTGCATGGGGTGTGGACTCAGAATCAGCAGCATCAAAAAAACGGCCAAAGGTGCTCAGGACCCACTTAGAATATCTGGCAAGTGCTCTAGAGGGGAAAATATCGCTTGGTTGTGATTGGGCTACTGCATGGGCGTATGCATCCGGGTTTGTGTGCTTGATGGTGGCTTGCACACCAAAATGGGTGCTTGAGGTTGATGTGGATGTATTGAAGAGGGTGAGCAAGGGGCTGAGGCAATGGAATGAGGAAGAATTGGCTGTGGCCTTGCTGGGACTAGGTGGAGTTGGTACAATGGGCGCAGCAGCTGAACTGATTATTGAAACCGGATTGTAAATTTTGCCGAAAGCATAAAAGCTTGAATGCTAGTTAGAACTTATTTTTGGGATCCTTCTCTGGTAGAGCCAGGTGGGTGTTACTGGGTTCAGTTCAGTCCTAGAGAAGAATATTTAAAGCTACTAACATCTTTGGTTTTGTTTCTCAGTATAAAAAGCTCTTTTTCAAACAAGTTCCGTAGGATATTAGGATTGATGCTGTTGTACATTCGTCATAAGGGATATTACCCTTCATATATATATATATATATATATATATATAAAATAAATAAATTCTAAACTTTGCTTTACTCTCGATACCCCCGTCTATGTCTGTATACCATTCCTCTTCGTAGTTTTGAGTTTGTTATCTTAATTATTGTTTTTTCTATCTAAGTAGTAATTCTTAGATTTAGAAGCTTCTTCTAATCTTAATTATCCTTTTGGATCTGCTAATTAATTTATAATCGTGTGACGTTTTATTGGTTGTGAGAAGGAATTTAATCTTCTAGCCAAAATCAACTAAAAGAAAATAACTTAAAAAGACACTGAAGAGCAGTGCCATCAGGTAATGGGTTGATGGTACTTTTGGTCTCTCAATTCTAGATTTTGTCTTGATTTAGTCCCCCTAATATTTGTTTTCATCTTTGTGTTCAAGAGTGTAAGCTAGTGGTTGGTCAAAATATAAGGAAAGTTGGGAGACAATCTGAAAAGAAAAAATATAAACAAAATCTGTTTGATTTTAGATAAATTACCTCTGCGATCCAAATTTTTAATTTTACACTTGATTGTAAACTCAAAATCCTACCCGTATGCACACGTGCAAGTTGATAGAGGGGCCTAAATAGAAAAGTGCAAGGACTGGTATGTTTAAGATTTTAGTGGATTGATTGACAATATTAAAATCAGTGTAAAAAGGAAAAAAAAACAGAAACTTCGGAGAGCCCGTGTAATTTACTCTCTGCGTCTCACTTTATCCTTTTGAGCCCAACTGTGTTGTCTGTCTGATTCTAACAAAGGGATGGAGGCCAAGGTGTTACCGCTAAAATGCACGCCGCCTCTCTTGCCATCTATTCCGTTTCAAGCTAATATGCGCACTGTCTACTTCAAGCCCAGAAGCCTAAGCTGCTGCGCAGGTTAGTCTTGATCTTCCTATTATCTGCTCTGGTTAAAGATTCCAAGTTTTGGGTTTAGTTTTGATGTAGTTTCTTTTTTGTAATAACAATGAAAAGCTATGAGAAAGAGCACAGCCAAGACCAAAAAAGGAGAAGAGCAGCTTCTTGACGGAATGCCGAAGGAGTATTATGATGAGGTACGTACCTACCTTTTTATCCTTGAAGTTTGATAATCTCTTGACGTGGGTCAATTAGATTAGCGCAAAAGGTTGGAATTTTAGTGATTAAAAAGTTAACTGGGTAGGAATGGCAAGCCCAACAACGAGAAAAGACCAAGGAGTTAGAAAGACTACGTAAACAAGAAGATGATGAAGAAGAAAGGATGGTTGAAAACTATCGTGAAATTGGTATACGGTTGAAGGGGTATCCTGAAGAAGATGTTAAGAAAGCAAAGAAACTGGTTTCAAGCTTTATCAGAGCTGAAGAAGAAGTAGAAGAGGTAATTAAAGACCGTCTGTGTGCATTTCTTTGAGTGATAGCATTCTCGTTGGTAATTAATGTTTGATGGCTGTTGGTTATCTGATTCTATGCAGAAAATTGAGGAAGCTGCTGAGAAAGGAGAACTCACTGAACTTGTTCTAATGGTCATATGGAATCGCCTTGATCTTGCTCGGCGCGATGTGAGTGGTTATATATTCTACATATGTTTCTTTGGCTTATAATCTTTTTGCGTAAAGAGTGACCTTGGTGAATGGTGTGCTCGTTACAATTACATACTCCATGCCTGCTGTATAAGCCTGTGTGTGCGAGATCAATATTGATAAAGTTATTGATCTGCTTTTCTAGGATGAAAAGGATGCTATTCGAAGTCTTGATCTTTTGTACAGAAGAATTGAGGTATGCAATTTTTCGTAAAGCATGTAATAGCTGAAGGGATTGGTTCCGATGTGGAATTGTGCAAGTGATTTTTTTGGTTTAAAAACTTATGTAGAAAACTTCAGAAAATAATTACTAAAGGTTAATCAACACCTATACAATCAGCTCCTTAACGGGCAAGATTTTATTGTGAGGAATTTGCAAAATAAGCGGCCTGGTAAATCAGCTGCTTCTGTCTATAAATGCAGTACACTTCCAATTCCCTTTTGATTTGGAGTTGTAACCTTCTTATACCTTCAGCTGTTTTTGAGTTTCTTGCTTTCTTGTTTACCTAAAAGAATCACACAACATATTTAGACAGAGATTCTGAAACGAGAGGCTACTCCTGCCATGAGACTGCTGAATGATCTTTTGAATATGCACGATGGATTTAATGATGATGAATGGATGAAAGAATGCAGAAAACGCATGATTGACACCTTTCCACGGGAGGACCCATTTAGCATTCTTGCTCCACCTGGGTTTGACATTGATCAGGTATAAGACAAGTCATACAAATTTCATGGGTTAAGATTTTGCATATTTTATGATAGACACAGCTAGCGTTTATGTTTTTTTTTTTTCTGTCAATCTAGAAGTGCACTTGATTGTTCTGTTTCAAACAAATTATATTGACACGGCCAGTTTCTCTTTCCATCAGCATGCAGGGCCAGTAAGACCACCACTAGAAGCTGATGATATTCTCTTGAGGGTAGATTTTGTAAGAGAGGTTGATGCTTTGCTTAAAGAGGTTCGGCAAGAACAAAGTGAAGAGCAGAATGTAGAAGGGTTTGATCCTGAATCTGTTGCAAGCAAACTGAAGCAACAGGAGAAGCAAAGAACAATACACAAAGTAGAAGCTCTGCTAGACCTGGCCATTAGTTTAAAATGGTAGCCACATACTTTGTTGTTTTCTGGAAAAGCTTAGGGAAAAGAAAAACAACGAGACCTCATGCCTTTTGGATTGTGCCTACCTCTAAACCAATGACGTGATATAACGAGTTCCATAATCAAAGGACTTAAAGCACAGCTTGTATCCATAGGTCGATGTAACTATAATGGAAGAATAGTTATATTTGTACTAAATGAAGATTTGTCAAGGAACCTTGTGTACACAGACATTCATTTGGAGTTAATATACATGATGGCAGGGATTCTTCCTGAAAATTGAAGCATTATCTTACCATTTAAATATCCATTTTGAGCCTTGCTACATTATCTACGTTTCTTCTTAATCTCTTGTAAATTTATAGTTCTCAATAAAAAATGAATTGGCTTGCAAAACACCAGGCATGCTCCTATATAGCTTCTTGGCTTCACTGCTTTCAAATAAAGCAAAAGGTGAGTGCGAAACGGATCTACAGGAACATGCAGTTGTAGCCTGGGGGTTGCCATAATTAGATTCTTTAACGAAAGGTAAAAAGAATTACAAATAATATTTTCATTGAAAGAAACTAAAAGTATGCACTCGCTGTGTTGGAAAGACATCCTTATTTTCCGCATTTCCATCCCATATAAAATTACTCTACAACACACGAGCCCTGATCCTCTATTTGCAAATGTTTCCGTGTAGAAGAAAATGAGGAAGAGGGAAGGCCTCAACGATCATGGATGTTGGCTTCAAGTAGTATGCAGCTGTGAGATTTCATTTCACGAGACTGCTAAATGACAGGTTCACCACCATTTGAGAAGAACCCTGAGAATGGAAGAACTGGATCAACCAAGCGATGCCATGCCATCCCTTCAGGGATTTCAGGTAGAGGGACACTCTCTGAATGTCCTACTGCAATGAAAGCAATGAACATGTCACCCTCTAAAAGGGAAGATTCTGAGCTCAATCCGTTCTCTGGTTTGTCAACCTTCAACGTCGTGACAAGGAACTTGCAGGATAGATCCTCCCATCTTGGTGGATTCTGGTCAATTCCATGCCAGTTAATACTTTCTTCCTTCATAAAGCTCCTCTTCTGAAGGTCACTTCTCATTCTCAACGAACTAAAAAATGAGATGAACTGAGTAGTTTGGATACCAAAACCCTTTAACAACGCATACCAATCAAATGGTTTTCTGTAACCACATGAACTGGAACCACCAGAAGGTTGTCCGCATTCAACTCCTATGTTAAGAACAGGAACACCTAGTGAAACAAATAAAACAAAGAGATATTTACGGATTTGTTTCTAGTTGTTTTTCAAGGATAGTGGTTTTTTTTTGGGTCATTCTTCTCCACAATTCCAGCTTAATTCTGAAGCTAACTCACTGCCACTGAAACTGACCATGTCAACAACAGGAAAGGTGGTTTTAGCCCATCTCTTCCAATGATCAGGAAAGGTGGTTTCCTTTGGCTTCAGGTCTCTGGGATCCCAACAATCTGGGATGATCTTCGTCTTTGAGAGCAATGGATCAAAGGCTATTGCTTCAACCAAGAGAGGAAGAGGCAAATATTCACCACCAAACGACCTCAACAGAGATGAGGCATTTATGAAACAAAACCCATCTATGTGAAACTCAATAACCCAGTGCTGAAGACTCTAAAATCATCCTTTGGACAATAGGATAATTACAGTTCAAAGCATGTTATGATCCAAATCCGTAGCACTGATAGTGTAATAGCAGGATGAGTCATCAGTTCATTGTAAAGCTCCAGCAGAATGGGTGAAAACAACTTACGGCAAAACTTCTATCCCAATGGCATGCAATTTCTTTGCCATCTCTTTTATTGACAAAACGGCAGCCACAGAGCGACTACGTAAAGGTTTGATGGTTAAAAGAAATGACATGGAAAGTACGGCCCCTTTTGCTCCTCAAATGGAAATTATCGGCTCTAGTAGGACATCGTTCACACCAAGATCTTTAAAATGGCAACTTCTCACTCAAATCAGAAAAGGTACCTGCAACATCACTGGAAATCTGGCTAGAGCTGTCTTCCGTAAAACGCATCACATTCGCCCGATAAACAACTAGTTTCTCCATTACCGAGTTACAGCGAACTCTAATCAACCAGTTGGTTTTTAGTAATATTGATTTTATTTATATAAATATATTTTATTTATTTA
>Ga0325410_1005607_pt1 | contig 13859 bp, 9 predicted proteins | sample PopdelMetagenome_16_FD_206182 | JGI IMG/M metagenome (GOLD analysis project Ga0325410, IMG submission 206182) | Populus deltoides microbial communities from Bellville, Georgia, United States - Xylem-PdIQD-R3 | ecosystem: Host-associated > Plants > Phyllosphere > Stem > Wood/Secondary xylem... | reverse complement strand
TTGATACATTTCAAAACATCAGAGACCAAACTACAATTTGTCATTTTCCATGCCAAATGACGTCGTTTTGGATCCTACTGTTCATCATCTGTTTGCCAAAGACCGGTTCAACAGGGGAAAATCCAGTAGATCATGGCCACTATACTCACGATGTGGTCATAATCTCTCGCTTCCACGATGCCCACCATTTGTGGAGGCAGGGACACCAGACCTTCTCTGGCTTTATAAAAGCCAGAGAAAGGCCTGGAAAAAGGGGGGGATTTCGGGGGAGGATGGACCGGAAAAATTAACCCAAAAACAGAGAAAACAGAGCAAAAAAAAAACCCCAGAGCAAAGAAATAATACACGGAGAGAAGGAACAGGGAGGGGGAACCCAGCAAAAAGCAGGGGAAAGAACACTGGAAACAGGGACACAACGGGAGGAACCCAGCAAGAAAACAGAGAGAGTGAGCGGCTGGAAACAAAAAACAAAAAAGAGGACGAACAGGCCAAGAACCGGGGAAGGAATCACAGAACCGAGGGGCTGAGAGGGACACGAATAGACCTGGGGAAAACTGGGGAGGAATTGGACCCGAAAACCAGAAGAAAAAAGGAAACCAGAGGGGAAGACGAAAACAGAGAGGGAGTGAACCTGCAGAAGGGAGTATCACCAAACGAAACAAAAAAACAGAGGAATAAACTCAACGCAGGGAAAGCAAGAAAATGGCTGGTTGATCAGCAACCGCACGCCTTCGCCTCCAGCAGACCAGGTAAGAGACTTCTTCTGCATTATTTCAAGTGTATTTTTACACTGTGCAAGTGAATTTTAATTCACTTGCACAGTGCAGCAGCACGCGTGCGTTAGCGCACGCATGCTGCTGAGCCCAGCCGGGCCACTGGCTTGGGCCAGTGGCTGGGCCGGGCTGGCTGGGCTGTGGGCTGAGTTGGACCCAGCCAAAAAAAAAGTAAAAAAAATAAAAAAATAGAAAAACAGAAAAATAAAAAAGTAGAAAATAATAAAAAAATGTGTATGCATGAATAAAAATAATGTAAATTTATTGGTTTATTCACTGACGCCAGAGTCAGGAATAAAAATACCGGTTTAAATTTATATTATATTTTTTTTTCAGTTGTATTTTATTTTATTTCGCTAGAAAAATAAAAAAAATATATGTGCATGTGTAAAAAATAAATTTATTTTTATTCACTAGGCGTTAGAGTAGGGAATAAAAAAAATATTGATCTAATTTTTTTTCGTGGCTACGAATTTTTACCAACGCCAGAGTTGGAATTATTCGAGCTCGAATATTCACTGGCGCCAGAGTCAGGAATATTATAAACAAATCATCATAGCATAAGCAAAATAAATGTTTAGCAATTTAAGACAAAACCGGCAATGCAGTCTGCCTTAGGCAGAACGTTTAAGGGGTGATAATATTTTCCCTTTTATGTAACCAGTCCCGTACCATAGAATCTCTGTTGACCAGTTAGGGTTCCTAGTGACCGTAATACTTGGTGGCGACTCCTTAAACAAAGACCGTTCTCCATCAAAGAACAGGATGCCAGAAATCCGTTCTTTTCCAATGAACTGATAATTTTTAATCGGCCGCCGCGATGTCGGGTGCGACATCTTACAATAAAAAAAATCCTTTTGTTCTGCGACAAAATCTAAAAGAAGGATATGGCAATCAAAAGTGTACTATACTTCCTCAAGCTCATTATGATTGGTTGCACATGAGGTTGCAAGATTTCAAATTGATTAGTGAACATAATTTTGCTTTTTTAAAATTACTTCACAATTAAAATTATGTGGTGAAAATATCACGGAAAACCAAATATTAAAGAGAACATTCTTTACTTTTCATGCCTCAATTATTATCTTGCAACAACAATATAGAGAACGTAACTTTAAGAGATACTTTGAACTAATTTCATGTCTTCTTATGGGTGAGCAAAATAATGAGCTTTTGATAAAAAATCATCAATCTCATCACACAAGTTCTAAACTATTCCCTGGAGTGAATAGAACCTTTGTTCAAAAGACAAGATAGAACCAAACCTTTGTCTAAAAGATAAGAAAAAACCAAGGGTATAAATATGAAAAAAATAAATGGAAAAAGAGAAAAGATAATCCTTCAAAAGACAACCCACCATACCACTAGAAATAGAGACACAATAAACCCAAACAAGAAAAGAGCAAGAATTTGCATAGACCTGAAGATAAGTGTCATAGATGTGGTATGCATGGTCAATGATCTCACTCTTGTTATATGCCAAAACATCTTGCAGATTTATATATCAAGCCTCTCTGAAATAGAATGTAGTTGAGACTAATTTTATTCATAAAGATGATTTCGAAGGTCATAATACTTTAAAAGACAACCCACCATACCACTAGTTATAATACAAATTTTATTCAAGTCTCAACAGAATGCAGTTGAGACTAATATGTCATAATACAGATTTATAATCCTTCAAAAGACAACCCACCATACCACTAGAAATAGAGACACAATGAACCCAAACAAGAAAAGAGCAAGAATTTGCATAGACCTGAAGATAAGTGTCATAGATGTGGTATGCATGGTCAATGATCTCACTCTTATTGCATGCCAAAACATCTTACAGATTTATATATCAAGCCTCTCTGAAACAGAATGCAGTTGAGACTAATTTTATTCATAAAGATGATTTCGAAGGTCATAATACTTATCTTGATGTTTTTTATTTCTTTAAAAACCTAGATAAAATAGATAGCATGCTTAGTGGTGGAATCTTTAGGGATGATTAGTTTTTTTTTATTTGTACTAGGATATTTATCTTATTGAATTTTGAATAAACAATGTAAATATTATTTTAGTTGAATAATAAACTTTAATTATATTTTAAATAGAAGCATGACTTTTCATGATGGAGATTTATATCTGGCAAACAATGTAACAATGCACACAATTCTCAAGGAACAAAAATACTTTGAATATTTGAAATTAACCAAAGCTAATGTTACTATAATATCAGGTCTAACATACATGATTAAAGGCTTCAAAATAGCTAATATTTTGTCACTAAATAACACAAAACTGGGCATCAAAGATGCATTATATTCACCTGAGTCCAAAAGAAACTTACTCATTTTTAAATATATACGTGCTAATGGTTATCATATTGAAACAATAGATGAAGAAAGAAAAAGAATATCTTTATATTATTTCATGTATTTTAGGCCAGGAGCTTGTACTTGAAAAATTACCTGCCTTTTCTTTTAGAATTTATTATATGATCATGAAATCTATTGAAACAAATATTGTGATACACCAGAAGCGTTTCAACCCAAAAATATTTATGCTTTGGCATGATCGATTTTGATATCAGGGGATCGATAATGATGCGATAAATTATTGAAAATTCACATGGGCATCCTTTAAAGAACCTGAAGATTCTTTTACCAAGTGAAAATCCATGTGCTATACATTCTAAAGTAAATTAATTACCAAGCCATTCTCATTAAAAGGTTGTTCTAGAATCACATATTTTCTCAAAAAAATTCAAGAAGATATATATGGACCTATTCATCTATCATGCAAAACTTTTAGATATTTTATGGTATTGATTGATGTATCAAGTAAATGGTCACATGTTTGCTTACTTTCTAGTCAAAATATTGTATTTGCTAAATTAATAACTTATATTATCAGACCAAGAACACAATTTCCTGATAATGCAATCAAGAAAATTCGATTAGACAATGCTGGTAAGTGTACTTCTTATGCATTTGATAATTTTTATACTTCTATTAAAATTGATGTTGAATATCTTGTTGCTCATATATATACTCAAAATGTTCTAGCAGAATCATTTATAAAATGCCTTCAATTGATTATCAAAATTGCCCATATCTATTTGGGGACATGCTACATTACATACCGCATCATTGGTTATATTAGATCAAGTGATCATTGGTTAGAACATCATTAACTGGTGATGTTTTTAAAGCTTGTTTTGAAGACTACCATTTTTTTGATAACATTTTCCCATCATTAGGGAAAGATAAATTAGTGCCTAAAGCACGATAATAAATTACTTGGAATAACCTAAAGTTTTTTCATTTTGATCTAAGGAAAAATCAATGTGAACTTGAAATTTAAAGATAATTCATTTAAAAAATATTGTAAATCAATTACCAGATGTTTTCACCAACAGTTAAAGGTGGTTAAATCCCATATTCTAGCTGCAAATGCTCCATCTAGAACCGAAATCTCTAAAAAAAAAGACAATATAGTAGTAAATGAATTTATACCATGCCTAAAATGTGGAAAACTTGTAGGTGCTAAGGACAAAAATCCTAGAAAAAAATCACAACTAATAGATGATGGTACTCCTGAAGATTCCTCATGTATAAAACAGATGATAAATATTATGTCAAAATCATCTTCTAATACTGATACTCCTAAATATTCTCACAAAGACCTGACATTAATTGTGAGAAAACTTATTCTCCGGTAATGGATGCAATCACTTTCAGATTTTTGATTGGTTTAGTAGTCTCAAATACTCTAGATATACGTTTAATAAATGTAGTTACAACATATCTATATGGATCATTAGATAAAGATATACATATGAAAATCCCTGAAAGATTCAAAATGCCTGAAGCCTTTTATGATAAACTTAAAAGTGTTTATTTTATTAAACTACAAAAATCTTTATATGGGTAGAAGCAATCTAGTTGCATGTGTTATAATCATCTTAATGAACACCTTATAGAAAAAAAGGTTTGAGAATAATGAGATTTGCCCATGTATTTTTATGAAAAAAAGTTTGTTATAGTATATGTTGATGATTTAAATCTTGTTGGTGCTCCTGAAGAGCTCATAAAACTTCAACCTATTTGAAAGATGAATTTGGGATGAAAGATCTCAAAAAGAAAAAAAAATTATCTTGGTTTACAGATTGAACATATTTCAAATAGAATATTTGTCTATCAATCAACCTATAGAGAAAAGGTCTTGAATCACTTTTACATGGACAATGCTCATACTTTGAGTATACCTATAGTTGTTTGATCACTTGATGCGAAGAAAGAACCTTTTCGACTGCTAGAAGAGGATGAAGAAATTTTTGGTCTAGAAGTACCATATCTTAGTACTATTGAAACACTCATGTATCTTGCAAATTGTAAAACACTAAATACAACTTTTACAATCAATTTATGGGCAAGATATAGTTCCACCCCCACAAAAAGACACCAGAATGGGGTCAAACATATTCTTTGTTATCTCCACAAAACAACTAAAATGAGGTTATTTTTTATAATGGATCAAATTCACAATTGATTGGATATACATATGCATATTATCTTTCTGATCATTATCTTTCTAATAATTACAAAAAGAGATCACAAATAAATTATCTATTTACCTATGTAGGTACTATAATTTCTTGGAGATTTATTAAACAAATATTAGTTGTTACTTCATCAAATCATTAAGAAATTATTGCAATCCATGAAGCAAGTAAAGAATATATATGGCTAAGGTCAATTATCCAACATATAAAAGAAAAATGTGGTTTGTTAACCATTGAAGATAGTCTCACAATATTGTTTGAAGAAAATGTTATCTGTATCACTCAACTTAGAGGAGGCTATGTTAAAAGAGACAAAACAGATTACATTTCACCAAAGTTATTTTACATTAATGAGCTTTTACAAAAGGAAAAAAAAGAATTGATATAAAGAAAATGAGGTCAAATGTTAATTTAGAAAACTTATTTACAAAGTCTTTACCAACCTCAACTTTCAAGAAGCTTATCCTTAATATTAGAATGTGTCATCTTAAATATTTATCATAAAACATGTGCTTTTGAGGTGAAGTCAATGCAAATTGAAATTTTTTTCCTTCGCTTAGTTCCCCCCCAATGAGTTTTTCTATACAAGATTTTTATGAGACAATTTGATATTTTTATAAATCCTGAAGTATTCAAATATGAATCTTGAAGTATCTATATTAAACCTTCTATTGAATTTTGAAGTATTCAGAAATCACACAAGAATGTTGTATTCTTTTTTCTTCACTTAGGTTTTTTCCTTTTTCTTTGCAAGGTTTTAATGAGATATATTTTTACTACATGATCATTCAAGGGGAAGTGTTATGAAATATATATTATATATATTGAATGTCCATTATAATCTCTTAGACTTAATGACTTTTGGATTTAGTCTATTGATTTTTCGTAACACTTGTGTTTTCTAGTGTCCTTTAATGTTCTCATTTTATTCTCTTATAAATAGTCTACTTGTCTTGTATTCTAAGGAATAAAAATATATAAGAAAACATATGAATTTCTCTTTCAAGTTTTATTCTGAATATACATGTTCTAACCTGTTCTTAATTTTTAAAAAAACTTTTTATTTATCCAAGTCTCAATTGCTAAAAAACCATTACAATCTTTTATATATAAAAAAACCCAGAAAACCCTATTAATATTGAAAAAAAATAAAACTAAAAAATTATTCCATTCAAATAGAAAAGGTAGAAAAGTCTAATAATACTAAAAATAAAAAAATATATTTATAAACTAGAAAAAAGAAATAAAATTTAAAAAAATATTTATTTTTCTAAAAAGCTCTTAGAACAGTCTTTTTAGGTTGGAAGAAACTCTTCCTTGAGTTCAAATTATTTGTTAGGGCACAACCTTCTTAGTTAAAAATCATGTTGCACCATGAAAATATTCAACGTAACATTTATTGAGTAGAATCTCGCCTGTCAAAAAACCAATGATTTTTTTATTTGCGGATCGTCATATCGTGGACCTCTAACACTTTTGTGCATGTTGCCCTATACCATGCTTCTCATCTCTAAGATTTCCAATAACAGCACAAAACATTTAACCACCATGATTCTTTGATCTCTGATTCCAACTAACTTAGCTTTGATATCAACTCAGAAAACTGAAAAAGAAAATGATAATAGAGTTTGTTAAAAATCAAAATTCTTAAAGACAAAGAAAACCTGTAACAAAGAAGATTTATAAAATAAATATTTTTTATTCATCTAAAGCTCACTTGCTAAAATGTTATTATAACCATTTATATAGGAAAAAAACTAGAAAATCCTATTAATATTTAATAGAAAAAATTAGCATTCCTAAACTAAAACAAAAGGAACTAAAATAATTACAAAAATATTTATTTTTTGAACTCCTTGATAGAGGACAATTGAGATCGATATTATTAAATCATTGATAATTTAAATCTAATTAAAGTGATTTAAAGTGTATGTAAAGTAAAATTATTAAAAACAAAAATGAAAAATGTAACTAATCGTAAACAAAAATTGAATTTTAATTGATAAAATTTAGTATTTGAACTTAAACTAAAAACTTCAATTTGCAAGACGATCTTTAATAGTTCAATTTATATCCCTCACTTTATCATATATATAGAATGATATCTTTAGGAATTAAAAAGAAAGAGGACAATTAGCTAATTTTTATTGTTATTTTTGGTCTATTTGTTAAAAAATATAGGATTATTTTATTTTATTATTTGTTAAGGGTATAATAGTTTTTATATTTTCCTTTCAATTTTCTTTGTTTAGCCTATATATAGTCTTTTTATATTTAGGTTAAAATTATTCATTTTGATTATTAGATTGCATTATGTAGTATTAATGAAACCCTAACTTTCTTCTTTTTTATTTTTGTATTTCTCTTTATTTATTTAAATTGTTTAACATGGTGTCAGAGCAAGGTTTCATAGGACGAGACTTAATCTCAAACTCAGCTTTCATAGATCGAACTTTTGCATTCAGTTTTTTAAAGTGACCGTACAATTTCGAGAGGGTATTCGTTCAGTTTCTGCAATTTGGTATTTTGTTGTCCTTTTTGCAATTTGGTATATCATTTTCCTTTATTTTGCATTCTGGTTTTCTTTGTTTGTTTATTATGGCTACTGAAAGAGATGATTCATTTCAGTATATGAGTGTGAGGTTGGATGAAAAGAATTATTCATATTGAAGTTGCGTGATGGGAAATTTTCTTAAGGGTAAAAGGATGTGGGGATATGTTAGTGGAACTTCTGTGAAACCTAGGAATACTGATGAGAGTTATTTTGATGCAAAAATTATTACTTGGATAAATAATTTTATTGAGTATTCTATAGATACATAGTTGGCGAAGTATGAGACAATAAAGAAGGTTTAGGATCATCTAAAAAGTTATTCACTCAATCAAATTTTGCAAAGCAGTATCAATTGGAGAATAACATACAAGCTCTTCACTAGAAGAATATGAGTATTCAGGAGTTTTAATTTGTTATGACAAATCTTTGGGATCAATTGGCTCTTACAGAATCAGAAGAATTAGAGGCATGTGGTTCCTATATTGCTCATAGAGAGTAGCAATATTTAGTATAATTTTTAGTGGCATTTCCTAGTGATTTTGAAGGACTTAGAGGTTTAATTTTGCATCGTTCTCCACTTTCTTTTATTGAATCAATTGTCAGATAGTTATTGGCTGAAGAAATATGTCTTCAATCTTATTGTAAAAAGAGAATTATTTCTACTTCTAATCCTTCTGTGTTAGTAGTACCTTTTAAGCTACTTTTTAATAATCAGAATAAGCATTATATAAGGGTTGCCTTCGATGAGTGCAGTTTCTGTAATCAGAAAGCTCATTGGAAGGCTCAGTGTTCTAAGTTGAGACAACAAAAGCAATCGCAACAATAATCTCAAACTTAGACGCCTGATAACCAGTCATAATTTAATGCTCGTAGACTACCTCGGGGTTACAAATCACCATAGTCTAATACTGCAACAATAGTTTCATCAGGTCTTTTCACCGATCATAGTACTTTGACTGAGCAATTTCAGAAATTTCTCTCCTTACACCTATAAGCTATGTCTGCATTTTCTTTCATAGGTCAGTTGCTTCATAGTTCTTTAGGTATGTCACATTCTGAATGGGTCTTGGTTTTTAGTGTTTCACATCATGTCTCCAGATTCTTCATTTTTTGCTTCTATGACTTGTTCGTCTTCTATTCTTGTAATGATTGTTGATGACACTTTTATGCCTTTAACAAGTATTGGTTATGTTGTCACACCTCACTTGTCACTCCTTAATGTTTATTTTATTCCAAAACTCATGTTGAATATTGCTTATGTTGGTCAGTTATGTGATTCTGGTAATTATCTAGTCATCTTTTCCTCTTTTTTTTTTTGCATGATCTGCAATCTCAGAAACTGATTGCGATAAGCCGTAGGAAGAGGGGACTATATATTTTGGATAAGTTAAAAGAGTCAGTTGTTGCTGTTAGTACTTTTGATTTGTCTTTTTTTTTGTTTGAGTCCTTTTTCTTCTAGTTTTTATTAATGGCATTCTCATCTAGGTTATATTTCGTCTTTTTATTTTAGATTTTTAGCATCCATAGGAGATTTAAAAAATTTGCAAACTTTTAATATTTCTAATTGTAGTGGATGTAAACTGATAATATTTTCTACTTTACCTTTTAATCAAAGTATTTTTGTTTTTTCTTTTTCATTTGATTTGATTCATTCTGATGTATAAGGACTTTCTCATATTGCCATAAAAGAAGGGTTTTGATATTATGTTTCTATTATTGATGATCATACTCGTTATTGTTGGATTTATTTAATAAAACATCGTTCTGAATTCTTTGAGATATATATATAGCCTTGCATGCTCTTAATAAAACTCAATAGTTTATTATTATAAAATGTTTTAGGTGTGATTTGGGTGGGGAATATACCTCTAATAAATTTTATGAGTTGTTTGCTCTAAATAGAACTATTCACCAAACTTCATGTATAGATACTCTTAAGCAAAATGACATTGCTGAAAGAAAACATAGGCACATTGTTGAAACTGCTTGTTGTCTACTTATGTTCCTAGCGTGTTTTGAGGTGAACATGCTCTTACTGCTGTAGGTTTGATTAATCCGATTCTATCTTTTTATATTCCAAGTTTTGCTCCTTTTAAAAAGTTGTATGGGTATGCCCCTGATTATTTTTTCTTTAAAGTTTTTGGTTGTACTTGTTTCATTTTTTGTCCTCATGTAGAATGCAGCAAGTTATCCTCTCGATTTGCTATTTGTGTCTTTCTTGGTTATGGTAAAGGTAAAAAGAAGTATCGTTGTTTTGATCCAATAACTCAGAAACTTTATGTGTCTCATCATGCTGTCTTTCTCGAGTATATGCCTTTCTTTTCTATTCCATCCACTACTCATAGCTTGACTATATTTAATCTTATTCGTATAGATCCTTTTTTCTAAGGATTCTAATAGTTTATCATCTTAGGTTTTTAATACTTCAAATCCCCCTTCTCATATTACCTTTACATTCTACTTGATCAATTCGTATTGATCATTTTAAAGGTACTGACACTTCACTCTCGGGTACACTTGAAGCTCTCTTTTGTTCTATGGTCCCTTAAGCTTCATTTGAGATTGTGGATCTACCTTTACATCAATCCATATACATTCGTAAGTCCAAATAGTTATTATTTTTAGCTTCTATTCATTGTCTTTCTAAGTCATCTTCCTATAAATAGACAATTCTTAATCTTCTTTAGTAGTAAGCTATGGATGAGAAACTTTCATCTTTACATATGACAAATATTTGAGATTTAGTTCCTATACCTCGTAGTAAGAGTGTTGTTTGTTGTCGTTGGGTATAAAAGATCAAGACTAATTTTGATGGATCTATTAAGCGATACAAAGTTAGGTTGGTTGCAAAAAGATACTCTTACTAATATGGTATGGATTATTAGGAGATATTTTCTCCTGTTGCAAGAATGACTACTATTTGTATGCTTATTATAGTGGCTTTAGTTTGTCAGTGGCATATCTCTCAACTTGACGTTAAAAATTCCTTCTTGAAAGGAGATCTTCAAGAAAAAGTTTATATGGCACCGCATGCTTGTTTTCACATGATTATGAGCATGTTGCAAGCTAAAAAAAAACATTATATGGTCCCAAATAAGCACCTCGTGTTTGGTTTGAGAAATTTTATATTATAATATTTTCTTTTGGATTTATTTCTAGTAGGTATGATACTTCTGTTATTGTTAAATGCACTAATACAAGTCATATCATTCTGTCTTTATATGTTGATGGCATGATTATTATTGGTCACTACTAAAAAGAAGGGTGATTAGCATCGGATGTTAGCATCAGAATAATTTAGATGCAATTTTAGCAACAGATTAGCAACGGATTATATATATATATATATATATATATATATATATATATATTAATTTTTTAATATTAGCAACAGATTAGCAACGAAAAATTAAATACTAAAAAATAAATTAATATATTAAAAATCAGCAACGGATTTGTCGTTGCTAATATGGTTGCTGTTAAAAAAAGAATTAAATTTTGACTTAAAAAAAAACAATAAATAATAATGACCCTTTATATACTTCTTTATAAAGCAAAAGGAACCTCACAGTTGCAAAATTTCTTCATTCTCCGGAAGAACCCAATATTGTCCCTTTCTATACTTCTCCACAGAAACCTAATTAATCCATATCTCCTTTTCTAATCCTTCTCCATAAACCAAACCCATATCTCCCTTTCTATTCTTTCTCCAGAAACCAAACCCATATGTCCCTTTTAATTCTACCTATCTCTATCATGCGTCATTTTCCATAAACATAATTTGTTATTTTCTTAACTTCTTCTCCAGTTAATTTATGCTTCCAAACTTCTTCTTTACAAGTAGTTGAGAGATAGACGAGAGAGAGAGAGAGAGAGAGAGAGAGAGAGAGAGAGAGAGGGGATGTTTTTGGCTTTGAATTGGGATTGTAATAGAAATCAACGAGAGATAAGGACAAAGTTTTCCTGGGTATCGAGCAAAGCTTTCTCTGGGGGTCTTGGTTGGCCCCGATCTTTTCAACTAACCTGGCGTCACCCCGCTTTGCGATATGAACAGACACGAAGAAAGAACGTAGGCATCGAAAATGCAAAAGAGGGCAGATTGTAGGAATGTGGGTTTGATTTTGGGTCAATAAAAATATTAATATTTGAACTTTTTTTTATATTAGATTTAATTTTGGCGGAATCAATTTCAAATTTTTGAAATTGAAATTGAACTGGATAAGAATTTTTAATCAGCAACGGAATATCCGTTGCTGATTTACACATTCAACAACCGAATTTCAGCAACAGATAATTAGTTACTAAACAAATCAGCAACTGATAATCTGTTGCTAAAAAATTAACATCTATTATTTATATATGAAATTATCTGTTGCTAATTCTGTTGCTGAATTTTATCAGTAACAGATTTTAATATTATCTACAACGGACTAGTTAGTTGCTAATAGGCTCATTTTTTAGTATTGGGTGATGATATTAATGATATTTTAGTTTTGAAGATAGAGTTAGCTAAACAGCTTAAAATGAAGAATTTAGGTTCTTTATGATATTTCTTAGATATTGAGGTAGCCTACTCATCTAGAGGTTATCTTCTTTCTCAGTTGAAATATGTTGCAAATATTTTTGAACGAGCTAAACTTACTGATAATAAGACTGTAGATACTCTCATTGAGGTTAACACAAAATATTTTTCTTCTGATATTTTCTTTTATCAGATCCTACTTTATATCGTACTATTATTGGAAGCTTGATATATTTCACTATTACTTGTCCAGATATTACCTATGTTGTTCATATTGTTAGTCAGTTTGTTGCTTCTCCTACTACTATTCAGTGAGTAGTTGTTCTTTATATTTTGTGATATCTTTAGGGTACAATCTTTTAGAGTCTTTTACTTTCATCCACCTCTTTTTAGAGTTGCGTGCATACTCTAATGTTGATCATGACAATGATCCCACATATCGCAAATTTGTTACTAGTTTTTGTATCTTTTTGGGTGATTTTCTTATTTCATGTAAGAGTAACAAACAACCTATTGTTTCTCAATTTTCAACAAAAACAGAATATCGCGCTATAAAATCTACTACCAAAGAGATTATTTGGTTATGTTGGTTACTTGCATATTTAAGAGTTTTTCATTCTCATCCAACTCCTATATATTGTAACACTAGACTTCTATTCAGATTGCTCACAACTCGGTTTTTCATGAATGAACTAAGCACGTTGAAATCGATTGTTATTTTACTTGTCATCATCTCAAGCATTGCATCATTACTTTGCCCTTTGTTCGTTCTTCTTTATAGATTACAGATTTCTTTATCAAGCCACATTTTATTTCCCGTTTTTGTTTTCTAGTTGACAGACTCTCGATGCTTGTAGCTGTTGCATTGTGAGTTTGAAGGGAGATATTAATAAATATAGAGTTGTTTTATTTTATTATTTATTGAAGGTAGACTATTCTTTGCATTTTCTTTGTTTAGCCTATATATAGTCTCTTTGTATTTAGATTAGAATTATTCCTTTTGATTATTTGATTGCATTATACAATATCAATGAAACTCTAGCTTCTTTCTTTTTTTAATTATGTATTTCTCTTTATTTTTTTTTGTATTGCTTAACACCTTCAATGAAGTGTAAAGATCATGTAGTGATTACTTTTCACTTAATGATTTTCTTTGCTAAAATCCATTGTGTGTTGCTTGTAAAGATATGTTTTCAATAATTTAATGGTTTAAGATTTTTTTGTTTTATCTTTCAATTTTCATATCAATTCAAAATGAAAAAAAAAAAGCTTATCACTCTTAAACATTATCATAAAAACTCTCTTCTAGCTTGCTAAAGACCCTATATAACATCTCTAACACCCAACTAATTCTTTTTATCTACTTATATAATGATTTAGTCATTCCTCAATCACCCAATAGTTGAGAGAGCTTTGACATTTCTTTCTAGTGAATAGTTTAACACATATTCATCTATC
>Ga0325410_1005606_pt1 | contig 13859 bp, 5 predicted proteins | sample PopdelMetagenome_16_FD_206182 | JGI IMG/M metagenome (GOLD analysis project Ga0325410, IMG submission 206182) | Populus deltoides microbial communities from Bellville, Georgia, United States - Xylem-PdIQD-R3 | ecosystem: Host-associated > Plants > Phyllosphere > Stem > Wood/Secondary xylem... | reverse complement strand
AGTTTTAGATGTTAGCTAACTAAGAAATTGGTCTTGCTCAATATGGAGCTGTAGAACCCCAGCTATGGGTCATCAACCGAGATTGGGTCTTGACAGACCCTGTAGGGTAGTGTTTGTTGATGAGCAAATTTGACTATCTCAAAGGCAGAACTGGGTTCTCCTTCCTTCAAAGAACTTGTAACCTCGTGTATTAGCTTTCCAATGAGACTAATCTCGCTTGAAACAGAGTTCTACAAGTCTAGATATAGTTTAAAATCTGATGAATGTTCAGACAGTAACAGTTTAATGTCTAGATAATAACAGTTGGACAGTAACAGTTCAATATATAAACAATAACAATTCAAATGTCTAGACAGTAACAGTTCAAATGTAGACAGTAACAGTTTAAATGTCTAAACAGTAACGGTTGGAAAAGTCAAACAGTAACGGTTAGAAAAGTCAAACAGTAACGGTTCAAAGTCAAACAGTAACAGCTCAAAGTTAGACAGTAACAGTTGGAAAGTGGACAGCAACAGTTCAAAGTTAGACAGTAATAGTAGACTTTCATGTGAATATTATATAAAGGAATTGAGTCATACGAACACTTGCACATTAAGATACTAACTCTGAAAATATACATAATATATGTATGTATGTTACTATGAGGAAATGAACATGCATAAGAAAGTAACATATGAGTAATGGATAAATATGAATTCTCTATAATATCGGCCTGAAGGAATGATAACTATAGTTGGATAAAGGATGCCAACATTAATGGGTGTAATGAGAAAAACGTAAGATATAAAGAAAGAAATGATTGAAAGAAAGATTTACTAGCTATTGATATGATTATTATAAAACATATCCTTGAATGAAGAAAATTTATGAGATGAGTCTGTTACTGTAGGAGGGACCACCGGTATATATATCGAATATTCGGCGATAAACTATAATCAATTGATTAGCTTCGGCGATAAATAATTGATTAGCTTCGGCTAATGGCATCCGAAGGGATGACTGGGACAAACGATTGATTAGCTTCGACTAATGGCATCCGAATGGATGACCAAGACAAATGAATGATTAGCTTTGGTTAATGGCATTTGAAGGGATGATCGGGATAAACGATTGATTAGCTTCGGCTAATAGCATCCGAATGGATGACCGGAATAAATGAACGATTAGCTTCGGCTAATGGCATCCAAAGGGATGACCAAGACAAACGGTTGATTAGTTTTGGCTGATGGAATTCGAAGGGGATGGCTGGGGTGAGTGAATAGTTAACCTCGACAAATGATGTCTTAAAAAAATGGCCGGATTTAAGATTATAGTTGATTGCAAGAATTGGTGTATATATATATATATATACTGCAAGTTATGTATACCAAGAACATGAAGGAACTACAAATGTCATGCTTCAAACATGAGATAATGTTAATGCTTCGTTAAACTGCTAGACCATTTTCTTATTGTTGTTGTTGTTGTTGTTGTTGTTGTTGTTGTTATTATTATTATTATTATTATTAAGTAATTGCATTCTTGTAAATGTTTTGTACTGCAGTAGGGACGTCATACCAATAAGGTGCCTAGGAAACCCGATACATGGGAACCTACTTTTGCAAAGAATCATATAGTTGCATTCTAAATCATGATGTATTTTATATGAATCAATGTAATGAATGTATAACTATATTTAGATCCTTTTAGGTTAAATTCGTGATGACTATTTGTAGGATAGAATACAAACTCATGACTATACATGTATATTTTAAATGCGAACTTCTAATCATGCAAACATAATATTATAAGTTTATGTAAGTTTTACTTTTAAATGAAATGTTGATTGTTGTTGATGTATGGATTATATATTGATGATGTGAAGGGAACATGTTCATCGATTACCGACACGATGTGTGTCAAGTACAAAAAAAAAAATTTACTGTTGTTTTGGGCTTGTAAAAGCCGAGCTGTTACAGTACAGATTACCAGAATGCATAATTTTATATTTTTTCAAAATTATAAAATTGATCTAATTTTACCGAGTTTGACCAATTTTACTAGTTTTCGAGTTTTAATCCGATTTGACACGTTAGATACATGTTGACTCGTAAAATCGTAAGATTTTAAGAGTCAACTCGCTTTTTTTACAACATTGGTTGTATGTGTTACATTCCTCTACAAGACCATGGTATGCTAATTTGGTGAACTATTTAGTCACCAAATAATTCTCCCAAGGTTTGTCTGCATCCCAAAAACACAAGTTACAAGTTGATGCTAAATATTATTTTTTGAACACTCCTTATCTGTGGAAATTTTGTGTGAATCAAGTAGTTAGGAGATGTGCACCACAAGATGAATTTCATTCCATTCTAACTTTTTGTCATTCTTATTCTTGTGGTGGGCATTTTGGAGCTAAAAGAACGGCCACAAGATACTTGAAAGTGGTCTTTATTGGCTTTCTATTTTTAAAGATGTATATCACTTTTGCAAATCATGTGAAAAATGCCAAATAACAGGTAATATCACTCATAAGAATCAAATGCCTTTAACGAATATTCTTATAAGTGAAATTTTTTATGTTTAGGGTATTAATTTTATGGGTCCCTTTCCTTCTTCTTTTGATAATCTTTATATTCTTCTTGCTATTAATTATGTGTCCAAATGGATTGAGGTGAAAGCCACATGAACTAAAGATGCTAAGGTTGTTTTAGATTTTGTTAGGACTCACATATTTGACAAGTTTGAAATCCCTAAAGCTATCATTAGTGATCGTAGCACTTATTTTTGCAATCATTCCATGGAAGCATTACTCCGTAAATACCATGTGACTTATCAAACTTCCACAACCTACCATCCTCAAATGATTGGCCAAGCTGAAATTTCAAATTGAGAAATCAAGTTTATTTTGGAGAAAATAGCGCAACCTAACCGACAAGATTGGAGTCTACGACTTAATGATGTACTTTAGGCTTATCAGACTGCATACAAATCACCTATAGGAATGTCACCTTATAGGATGATTTATGGAAAAGCATGTCATCTACTAGTGGACCTTGAACACAAAGCTTTTTGGGCCATTAAACAATGTAACATGGATTATGATGCTGCTGGGATAATGAGGAAGTTGCAATTGCAAGAGTTGGAAGAGATACGGAATGATGCTTATGAGAATGCAAGGATTTAAAAAGAAAAGACTAAGAGTCTTCATGACCGCATGATTACGAGAAAAGAGTTTCATGTTGGACACAAAGTCCTCCTTTATCATTCGCGTTTTAAATTTTTTCCTGGAAAGTTATGCTCTCGTTGGATTGGACCCTTTGTTGTTTCTAATGTTTTTCCTTATGGTGGAGTTGAAATTACGAGTTTAGAAACAAATAAAAATGCTTAAGGCAAATGGGCATCGCTTGAAACCTTTCTATGAAGGTTAGACGTCAGAAATCATTGCTTCTATGGAGTTACTGAACCGATATGTGAAGCATGAACATGTGATGTGTCGAGCCAATGACATATAACAAAAGCGGTTGCTGGGAGGCAACCCAGGACACAAAAAAAAATTCAGATTTACTTTCTTTTTCCCTTATCATTTACTTTTCGCATTTTACATTTTTTTTTGTCATTCTTTTACATTTCTTTTCTTTTATTTCAACATTGAGGACAATGTTGTGTTTAAAGTGTGGGGGTATTGAGAGAATTTTGGTTTTCTTTGTTGTGTAAAAAAAAATCTATGTTTGATGTTTTTGAACTCTCATTATAGTTTATAAGAATATGAGTATTATGTATAAGAATTAATTGAGATAGATGACGATATAAATTGAATGAATGAGTGTGCATGCAAGTTTTAACGTTTAATTGGTTTAGGAACTGACTTTGAAAATATGGCACGTTGACTTTATAGTATTATACCAATGCAAGCTTTTGAGCCTTCAACATTATATTCATTGATTGTGCATTCTTTCAATAATATGTATCTCTAGAACTTGCTTCATATCTTGTTGAAATTACATTCACATTACATGTATACTTGAAGATGATAAAGACATTAGGAATTTTAACCATTTAAGCCAAAAAGTCAACCTAAAGCATATTATCCTTAGCGAGCCTGTTTTGAGCTTGTTTATCTTTTCTTTGCTTTACCAATGTGTAAACCTTAACATTTTATATGTATTCCTTTTCCCCTGGCCAAGAATTAGTAGAACATTACTTGTTGATATCTCATGGGATTATGGTTGAAAATTGTGTGGAAAAAAAAAACGATGCTTGATTTTAAGATGGGTAAAGTTGTCAGAGGTGAAAGAAAAAAAAACAAAATAAAAAGAAAAGAATAGAAAAGAAAAGTGTTCCTTTGTGTTCTTAAGATTCAATGTTGATGAAGATTGAAATCAAAAAAAGTTAAGCATTGGTGCTTAAAGATGGAAAATTTATGTGCTTTGATGAGATATTTTGTTTTAAAAAAATCAATTTTTTTGAATGCTCTACTTTCTTTGGTTTTAACCTTTTCTTTTCCTTTCTTTTACTTCACCTTAACCTTAACCCCATTACAACAAACAAGTAAGACTTTTTTATTCATGCATTGCTTGTAACATTTTAGTAATGGAGATGAGATTGTAGAGCAAGCTTATGATTGAATATATTCATTGATTGAATTTGAGAGATTTAAATACATAAGCCCTAAACACGTGAGTGTTGGAATGTATATCAATGAGAGGACCTATCACTTTGCCATGACATAGATTTCATTTAAATCCCAACGATTAATTGAGTTTTGAAGTTTGCATGTAAATGAATTCATAAAAATCTATACTATCTATCTTTCTTAATTGTATTCTTGTTTATAATACATATATTCTTGGACATTGATGGGAGATTAAGATATTGGTCCTAGTTATTTTCAATTTGATTTTTTCTATTGATTAGTACTTAAAAATGCATTTTTATCATGGTTTTATATCATCATTTTGCATTTAAAGTATCAATAACTCCTTAACTAGAGCATGTTTTATAATATCATGTCTAATACTATAAGATACCTTTAATTTATGGTCAATATTCATCTTAAATGCAGGCCTATCACATAAATAAAATAATTGATTGATGAGTTTAACTACTGAAATTGAGAAGACAAAGAGAGGGCTAAGCTTAGAAAAGAGATGTTGGTTTAGTCCAAACTGGAACACTATTCAGTCATTGGGTCATATCTGGAGCTGTAAAACTTGGATTTCAGTTTGGTTTATATGGTTAAAAATCTAAGACATCGGCCTAAAACATTCATGAGAGTCCAAGACTCAATTATGTTGTTTGGAAGTCCAAATCTTAGCAACAACGGAGAAGTCAAAATCTGTCTAGCAACTCAGACACTATTCAGTGTTCAACCCATATCTCAAATTCTAAAAGTCCAAATGCACCGATTCTTTTTCCATTGGAAAGTTAAGACAATTTCCTAGAACTTTCATGGGACAATCTCTTTAAATTCTGACATTAGCAATGATGTTTTGTTCAGACAAGAAGATAAGGATTGTCACCAAGTCAAGATGTGGCCACCCACTCAACAATTAGTCATCAAATCAATAGTTCCAAATTTTGGCCTATAAAAAGAGGCATTTGCCATGCATTTAGGCATCTTGGTTTTTAGAGCAAGATCATGTTCTTACTCTCTCTCTTTATATTTTTGTAATGCTTAAGTTTTGTTTATATTAATCTCTTACTTATGCTTTTTCATTTCCTTTCCTTTACTTAGTTAACTTATATCTTATTTATGTCCTTATCTTGTTTATTTATATTTCTCTCTTTCATCATGTTTAGATAAGTTTATTATTTCAATGAGAAAAGGTTACACTAATGGTGTAAGAATAAATATAGCATATCAACATGGACTTTAATGTTTGATACTTACATGTTTTGTATTTGTTATCATGTTCACTTTTAATACTTTGCTTGTTAAATGGTTAATCTAGATTTATGTTGTATAACCCTTGGTACAATAAATACTTAGCACTTTCATAGCCCAACCATATGGTATAACTGACACTTGTGCTATGAAAGGAACTTGATTTGTTGTTAGCATAAGTTATAATCATGAATACATGACAACATTTACAAGTATTAACATTATTCTAATAAGATAACTAATGTAATCATGTTAACAATTTATAATCCGATTGGAACCTCCTTTGTGTGTGGTTTCCAATTGAATAATAAGAGTTTATACTATACTTGTTTGAAATACCATTAGTGGATCCTCTAACCTTGACAATTATTTTATCCTTGTTTAATCCTTTTATCAATATAACATCTCGAAGCTCTCTTCAACTCCTTTTCTGTTATTATTTATTTCTTTATTTATAGTTTATACAGTTAACCTCGATATGGTTCGACCCCGGCTTTGCCGGGTTATTTATTACTTCGACACTCCTACACTTAGGAGAAGACATCAACTCTTTGGTCGTGTCATCTATCATTTCTTGAGGAAGAGCAAGAGCTAAGTGTAGGGGTATTTGATGCAACCATATTATTCGATAGTTTCACCCACATTTAACTAGTGTTTTACCTATTTTTTATATATAAAATGGCTTGATATTCTTTGTTTTATGTTTTGAAGACACTTTTAGATAAGAGATGCAAAAAGGAGTAAATTGGAGCTAATTGGCAGATTTGACCTTCAGTCGATGTTTTGTGCAGAGCGTAAGCTCTAGAGGTCGAAATGAAGTGATTCTAGTGACATTAAAAATTTAACATTCATACTTTTCTTGACTTCTAAGGCAAGAAAATAAAATAAGGAAGATCATGGAAACTGCAGCCTTCAAAGTCAAATCTTGCAATCTGATAGTGTTAACCTTTAGCCATTCCAACTTGAATATCTTGAGCTACAGAAGTCCATTTTATTCAAACTCAATGTTTTTGGATTCCAGACTTAAAGACCTATCCACGTACCAAATTTCAGCCAAAAAAGATCTCATATGCGAGAGATATGAGTTTTCTAAGATGAAAAATGAATTTTGCCAGCAAATAGGTTTTGTGAAGAAACAAGTCCAAATTATGTGTCGAAGCATCCAAACCAACATCCAAGTTTTTATTTTAGCAATTTAGCTCCTCTAATTCAAAGTTTTAAGATTTCATGCAAGGCTATTTCTCTTTTTTTTTGGAAAATAGTTATTGAAGTACTTAAATGTAAACTGTCTACTTAAGAGATGACTATTTTGTAAAATAGAGACTAGGGTTTCCTAGGATATAAAAAGAATGAGAGGAGAAGGGGGGTAGCCATACAACAATAACCATCAACAATGGTACCACTCTACCTAATGGCAAAATACAAGGTTGGAGAACCCAATCAATCTCATCCACCAACTAATGGATGCAACATATCAGTAGAGACTCCAACAGACTAGCTAAAGCACTTAAGATGGGAGAGACAATAGGTGAAGATTCCTAAGGGAGAAGACAACATTGCCCACTACAACATTTAATACGTTTACTGACAGATTGTTTCCTTTGGCATAAGATTACCATTCCATTGGTGTAAAATTTACCGACTAATCCCCCGATGGAATATGTCCGTTGGAATAATGTTTGCTGGTAATTCAATTATCTGTTGCTAATTCTATCGGTAAAAAAAAATTATAAACCAATGGTTTTATAGATGAAAAATACGTGCCAAAAAAAATTCCTCCTTGAAATATGCCTACAGAATAATTTCATCGGTATATTTCCATCGATGACAGTGGCATAAGCAGTAATATTTTTCAAACTCTCTAGAATATACCGACAAAATAATTCCGTCTATATTTCCATTGCTAAATCACTAACGGAATAATGACGTCGGTGATTGTGGCATATGCAGTAAATATTTTACAACTCTCTGGAAAATATCAACGACATATTTCCTTCTGTAAATCCGTGATAATTTAAAAATATTTTAAAAAATAAAATTGTGTAGAATAAATAATATAAAATTGTATAGAATTGAAAAATGTAAAAATAAAATAATATAATATAAAATCCAAATATTCATTACAATTTTAATTGTACAAAAAAAAATTAAACTAGAATAGTGGCGGTGCTGGAGGTGGAGGAGGAGGGCGTTGGTCGTTCTCGGGACCAAACGGCCAAAAATGTGGTGCATATATACCACTCATCTGTGATTTCATGTCCATGACCATTTAGCGGAGTTGTTCGTAATTCGCTGAAAATTGCTGATATTGCTAGGTGAGATAAGCCGTGTGTTGTTTCAAGGTCATGATCTCCTCAGACTGGGTGCTCAATACTGATTGGGAGCTCCCAATGGTTGAGATACTACAAGCTGCCTGCAAGTTCTCGGTCGTAGTGTTGGAGAGTTCGTACACCTAATTTTTATCGGGTCCACCAGACGATCCTGCCTCCATCCGCAAATCCAGATCAAAATCCAGGTGGGTCGAAGGATCGTCCCTATATCTCTCCCTCAACTGGCTATTATATGTCTCCTGAAAATTAAAAAAAGAAATCATTATGTTCCATTCAAGAAAATAATAACTTACAAAATAAAATGGTTGAACCAACATACCATGAAGTGTTGAGCGCGGTAGTCGATGAACTGTTGCACCCCTATTTGATGGTCTTCACTCCGCATGTGCATCTCTATAAACAGTTCCATTGGGCTCAGCTCACGTCTAAAAGATGTAGCCTGTAAGAAAAAAAATGTTGCAAGTTAACTATATTTATAAATAAAAACAAATTAATTAATGATAGATTTCATTAAAATTAATCTTGTCATCCGCTTCACATGTGCAATGAATGGAACAGAGCCACCGATGTGCGTGGTCACCGAACCATGAATTTACCGGTTCTGAACAGAGCGTCATGTGAACTGCTATTATGTGTTGGATATATTACGCCTATATATCCCTCGGTGACACGATCAAAAGATTGATGTCTTATTCCAAGTGCATGAGTGTCGAAGTAATAAATAACCTGGTAAGACCAAGGTCGAACCACATGGAGGTGAACTATATAAAATTATAAACAATAAATGAAAAGGAGTTGAAGAGAACTTTTAAGATGTGATGTTGATGTAAGGATTAAACAAGGATAAAATAAATGTCAAGGTTAAAGGATCCACTAATGGTATTTCAAACAAGTATAGTATAAACTCTTTTTATTACTTGACTGGAAACCACACACAAAGGAGGTTCCAATCGGATTATAAATTGTTAACATGATTACATTAATTATCTTATTCGATTAATATCAATACTTGTAAATATTATCAAGTATTCATACTGATAACTTATGTTAACAACAAATCAAGTTCCTTTCATAACTCAGGTGTCGGTTATACCATACAGTTTGGCTATGAAAGTACCAAGTATTTTTTGTACCAAGGGTTGTACAACACAAATCTAGATTAACCATTTAACAAGCAAGGCATTAAAACTGAGTAATATAACAAATACAAAACATGTTAGTATCAAACATTAAAGTCCATGTTGAGTTTATATTATACTTATTCTTACACCATTAGTGTACTCTTTTCACCTTGACAACATTAACTTAGTTAACATCATGAAGAAGAAAAACATAGATAAACAATATAAGAACATAAACATGATATAAGTTAACTAAGTATAGTAAAGGAAATGAAAAGCATAAATAAGAGATTAATATAACATAAAATAAAACTTGAACATTACAAAATACAAAGAGAGAGAGTGATCTTAATCTAAACACCAAGATGTCTAAATATATGGCAAATGCCTTCTTTTAGGCTAAAATTCAGAACATTTGATTTGATGACTAATTCTTGAGCAGGTAGCCACGTCTTGACTTAGTGACAACCATTATCTTCTTGTCTGAACAAAACATCATTTCTAACATCAGAATTTGAATAGATAGTCTTCATGAAAGTTCTGGGCATTTGTCTCCACTTTCCAACAAAACAAGAATGAGCTCATTTGGACTTCTAAAACTTGAGATATAGGCTGAACACTAAATAGTGTCGGGGCTGCAGGAAAAATTCCGACATCTCTTTTGTTGCTATAATTTGAGCTTGAAAATGGTCGTTTTAAATCTTGGACTCTCATGAAAGTTTTAGGCCTATGTCGTAGCTTTCCATCCATATAAACCAGACCTAAATCCAAGTTCTACAGCTCTAGTTATGATCCAATAACCGAATGGAGTTTTAGTTTGAATTGAACCAGCATCTCTGCTCTAAGCTTAACCCTCTCTGTCTTCTCAATTTCAATAGTTAAACAAATCTATCAATCCTTTAAATTATGAAACATGCTTGCATTTGAAATGAGCATTTACCATAAATTAAAAATATCTTATATTATCAGACTTGTTATTATAAAACATGCTTAAGTTAGGGAATTTAATGGTATTTTAGTGCAATATAATGATATAAAACCTTGATAAAAATGCAATTTTAAGTACTATTCACCCGACATCTATGGCGGCCTGAAATCCCTTCAAACCACCACGTCATTCCAGCCTTGTAGACCGTTATCTCTAGTGTATTTTTTGGCTTTTTTCTACGCTTCACACCAAAAGTCACGCAACCTACTTCCATCAACGAATTTTATTTGAGTTAATGACAAATTAGATTTTAAAATATATTTTTTAAAAAAATATATATCGTATCATTTTCGATGTTATATAGTTGCCGTGTGATTCTCCTATATCCTTCTCGCAACATTGTCATGAGCGCTATCTCACTCAAATTTGTTCTGTATATAAATAATTTATTAAAAATAAATCAATAATTTCAATATAGCATAAAAAATAAATAAAATTTGAAGTCAACACTAACCTGAAATCTTCAAAACCATACATCGATATAAGATCTCCAATCAAGATGTCTGGAAACCTGACTCCATTGAAATAGTGGAATCTCCGTCGACGATTTAAACATCGATGTTATTACTTGGGTGGCCTCAATGTTTGTGAAGCTGAAATTAATAAAATTAATGAAATATTAATTAGTTATTCACAAATTATGTTAAAAGTAAAAAAAACTAAAACAAAAACAAACTTACATTGAAAGGGCGTCCTTCCAATATGCCTCGTACTAGTGAGTGAATTGACCCCGCTGTGAAGGCACACCGCTTCTGTGCTATGGAACCGTGCTGGAAGAGACAGCGTCGTGAGTCACCGCAGGTTCCTCTTCTTGGTTGACACTTAAGGACACATCATCCTCATTGCTAAAGAACTAGTTGCAACCATATACTCATGACGTGTTGTTGATTTCGTTCTACGCATCTACGCAAATTTGATGAATAATTACATAATCAAATTCGATTATTTTAAAAAAATTTCAGCAGCACCTCTCTTATACTGGATACTACTCAAAATTTTCAAACCTGTAAATATTAACAATAAATATGCCACAAACCAGTTACTGTTTTTTTTATTTATACCAGAAATTTTATATTTTTCAATTTCATCTCATTTTCAAAATGATAATAAAATGTTTCCAACTATAAAAATAGAGAAGAAAAAATCATATATATAACCTAACATCTATACAAATTTAACAATAAAATAAAGAAAAAATAAATTTTAATTCTACATATTCAACTAACGTTCATACTGCAAATTCAATAATAACAATTAAAATTCAACAAAAGAATCAATTATTATTGCAATAAAAAAAATAAAATAGGCAACAAATTAAAAAAAATAAAATAAAGACTTTAGGAATGAAAAATACTTACCGTAATAGTGTCTTTATTTTTTAGACTTTATCTACGTACAATACAAAAAAGAAACAAAAATATATTGTTAATAAAACCAAAAAAAGACAAAAAATAGAAAATCATTAAGTAAATCGAATCACAATACATACCTTTTAAATTTTGAAGAAGAAGATAGAACCACAAATAGAGATTAAAAGCAAAAAAAAATAGAGAGATTTCATATTGGAAATGGAAGAAACAAAGGAGAGAAAAAAATGAACTGAAGGGGTGCTCACTGGGATTTTTACAGTGTTTTTTCCGATAAAATCATCGATGGACTATTAAATAATAATATTTTTAATTAATCCATTCGTGATTTCGTTGGTGAATTCACTTTGAATTTTTCATTTCGCACTAAAAGTTTTAAATAACCCTCCATAATTTTCACAGTTTATCGGTATTTCCGTCGGTAATATAAAATAAGTACACACGGTCAGAGATGCATTAATTACCCGCGCTTTGAAATTCACATTCCATCGGTGATTCAGAGAACTTCACTAACATAGAAGGAGAACAATTCTCATTGCCTCTGGAAAATATCGACGGAATGATTCCATCTGTATTAACGTCGGTGATTGTGGCATATACAGTAAATATTTTACAACTCTCTAGAAAATACCAACGGTATATGTCCGTCTGTAAATTCATAAGTGATGTGCATAGTGCATGACAGATTGTGTTTGTATTACATATTTATTCTCCTTGCAAACATTTAAATTGAAAACTGTTTGCACAGCACAATAGCAACAGTGAACATAACAATTATAAAATAAATATTTCTTGGTACAAAATTTCATCCATAATATTACATTATAAAAAATTCCTTTATACTTTCGTGTTCTGATACTTATAAAAAATTCTTCTTTTTCAATTGAATCGTCATCAGCTCCATCGCAATCTTTAATGTTGATATCATCATCATCTTTATTAACTGTGCTTGTTCGCTAGAGCTCGGAACAACATTCAACTCCTTTGCGTCAACATCAACACGACTATCATCAAAGACATGAAAATTTAAATTTTTTTCTAAGTCAATCGATGAAGCAACTCAATATGGTTCAACCAACTCACTAACTTGAAAGACATCATCTCCCACACCTATGTCTTCATTCTCATCCTGAACAACCTCGACATGACCCCTGGGTTTTGTTTTTAAAACGGATAACCAATCAACTCTTGATCGGTCCTTTCTAAAGGAAGGGGTGTGTGTGTAATAAACTTGTTGGCATTGCTTCACGAAAACAATGACATCGTTTACGTTGCAGAGTCTAACTTTTGAGTTAATTTCGACTAGACTATAGTGGGAATCTACTCTAATTTCTCTGTCAATGGTGTAATACCAATAGCATTTGAATAAAAACACTTTATTATGCTCGCTATGATATTGCAATTCGATGACCTCTTCTAATTTATTACAATAGTCAACTTCAAACTCACTACAAGTCGATCCCTTAATACAAACACCGTTGTTATATATTTTTCTTCCATGCCCATATTCTTCAGTATGAAACATATATCCATTGACAAAATACCTGTTGTAGCACTTAACTTTTATTTCAGGACCCAGGCTTAGTAAAGACAATGAAACACTAGCACTCCTTCCCATTTAATAAACCTTGTATATCAAGTACAACAATGAATAGTAAATGAGAATTCTGTAATGAAATACAGTAACTTGCAAGACATAATGAGTTTGTGATAGTACTTGCATGTGTTTTGAACCACGTGAAAAATTGTTCATCTTGTAATCGAAAGATTTGAGATTCGGTCAGCTGTGAGTTACTAGACAATAAATATTGTTGATGTTGTCTTCAAGGTTTTTAAAATTATATGAGTTTATATTATTACAATATATAAATAGTACATTTATAACAAAGTTTAAATAGTTGACACGATCAAAAGATTGATGTCTTTTCTCAAGTATAGGAGTGTCGAAGTGATAAATAATCCGGCAAGACAGGGGTTGAACCACAGGGAGGTTAATTGTATAAATTATAAACAACAATAATACAACAACAATAACAATAACAATAACAATAATAATAATATAGAATACTACTAGTAGTAATAGTAATAATAATACCAATAATTATTATTATAAAGGAATTTTTTATAATGTAGTATTCTATATGTATTCATACAGTATGAGCTATGAATGTGCCAAGTATTTGTTGT
>Ga0325410_1005605_pt1 | contig 13860 bp, 8 predicted proteins | sample PopdelMetagenome_16_FD_206182 | JGI IMG/M metagenome (GOLD analysis project Ga0325410, IMG submission 206182) | Populus deltoides microbial communities from Bellville, Georgia, United States - Xylem-PdIQD-R3 | ecosystem: Host-associated > Plants > Phyllosphere > Stem > Wood/Secondary xylem... | reverse complement strand
AATCAGGAGCCAAACACAAAACTTGAGGGACCAATTTTGAAACCCGAAAAACTATTTTGTCTATAAATAGCCTTTATTTTCAGCTAAGCAGGGGGCAATTTTGACAACAAAAAAAAAAGAAAAAAACCTAACCCTAAAAAACTTAATCTTCTTCTTCTTACAGCCGCCCCCGCCCCCCGCCCCCCCCTAATTTCCGGTTGCTTCCTCCTCTCCACACAGCCACGGCAGCATCATCTTCACCCTTTCCTCCACGCCATTTCACCATTTTTCCTTCCCCTCTCCACAGCTGCTCCCCACTCCATTTTCCTCCACACAAGCCGCTGCTCCCCTCTCACAAGTTTTTCCTTCGGTTTCTCCTTCCCTTCAGCCTCCTCCCCCACACACGGCCAAGCTGACCATTACAGCTCAAACAACCCGTCTTCTCCTCCAAAAACAGAGACCGGCCGACCCTTTGCCTTCGGTTTCTTCTTTTTCCAGCAGTGACGGCGCCTCCCCGTGCAGCAGCACCGTCTCCCTCCAACAGAGCTCGTCACAGCGGCGTCGTCTCCAGCTCCTCCCCCCAGCGGTGGCAGCAGCAGCAGCAGCGCCCACAGGCGCGGAGCAGTCCGCCTTCTCCCTCCGGTGGCGCCTGTAGATTCAGCCTCTTCTCCTCCGGCGAGCACCACAACAGCAGCAGCTCCTCCCCACAACAGCCGGCCACGACAGCTTCTCCTCCGATCTCCATGCCCGGCCACAGATCCACCATCAGCCAGCAGCGCCGCCCGAAGCAGAGGAGGAGATGAAATCCATAGCAGCAGACCCGAACGGGACAGATCCGGGAGAAGAACCCGAGAGCAGAACAGAAAAAAACAAAGAACAACTAGAGTGTGTTTGGCAGTGTGGTTGCGGTTGCTTTTCAAATAGCTTTTCGTGCTAAAATACATGCTAATGATGTTTTTTTATTTTTTAAAAATTATTTTTGACATCAGCACATCAAAATGATTTGAAAACACTAAAAACATATTAATTTGAAGTTAATAAAAAAATAAAAAATTTTCAAATTTTATCAAAAGCGCTTTTGAAACGCAGAAACAAACAGATTTTAAAACCGATTGCTTTGTGTGTGTTTTTCTTGCTGTTGCAGGTGACGGACTCTCACCGCCGGCAGGGAAGGGAAGAGAAGGAGAAAGCAGGGCAGATCCGCCCGTTTCCGGCATCAGTGGCGGCGCGTGGCCCCACGCGTCGCCAGTGACGGTGGCGCGTTGGAACACGCGCCGCCAACGTTCCTGCATGAATTTCTGCAGTTCCTGAGGGTTCCTATGCAATTTCTGGAGTTTTGGGGGACTGACTTGTAAATTTCGGATTATTTAATGTAATTTTTTTGAATATTATAATGTGTATGGTGGATGTAAAAAGGAAGAGTAAAAGAAAAAAGAAGAAAAAGCAAAAAAAGAAAAAGAAAAAAGAAAAAAGAAGAAAAAATATAATAAAAAATGTGTGTTTGTGCTTGTTTTTTTTTTATTATGTTATAAAAAATAAAAAGCAAGAAAGAAAATAAAAAAACAAAAAAAAATGCATGTTTGTGTTTATTTAAGGGATCCTTCTATAATGAGATGGCAAAAGAATAAAGAAGGATTTAATATTTTGATTGGATCACGGTGTAGAAGTACAAACTTGTACGAAAGTTGTATTTCTAAATTCTGATGAAAAGACAATTTTTAAAACTTCTTTAATACATCACAACCACGAAGCAGCTTACCTCAGGTAGGGTGCGTTAGGGGTGTTAATACCTTCCCTAACCACAATCAGTCCCTTATCCACGAATCTCTGATAAGACCAGTCAACTTGGGTTTCCTAGTAACCCTCAATTAAATACTAGGTGGCGACTCCCAACAAAATCAATTCAATAACAGAGAGAAACCGCCATCGCCAGGAAGCGGACGCCGTGCGGGGTGTTTTCCGACGTGCGACAGTATCCATTGGTAAACACTGACAGAAAAATTCTCTTAGTGTATACCAAGGAAATGACGAAGGGTATTATAGTAGGATTAAAAAAACCAAATCGTGCGGTGACGTGATATTTTTACCGATAAAATAATTGATGGAGTTACTAACAGAATAATTTCACCGGTAATGCCATTATTGATACTTAATTTATGACTTGTCGATTGATTCTCCTTTCTCTCTCCTTCATTTCTCCTTCTTCCTTATGCATTTTTTCCTGTAACAAATAGCCACCATCCCCCTAATTTCAACACAATTCAACCTTCCACAACAAATTCGGCCACCACAACACTTAGTTTGTCAGTATTTATGTTTTGATTCAAGTTTTATTGAGGATTCTCCATGTCGCACGGGTGCGGCGTCACGTCGATCGTCCTCCTAATGGTATTGTATTGGGAAATGGGGGAGACAAAGAATTCTTGTCTTATTATAAGTGGAAAGAGGGAATGAGAGTCGTCACCTAATATATAGTCACTAAGAACCCTAACTAGTCTAAAAAATCAAGCACGGGGACTGGTTATGTAGAGGGACAGTATTAGCACCCCTTGTACGCCTTACCTAAAGTAAATTGCATTGTTTAATTGTTTTATTAAACTAGTTGTCTGGTTGTTAGGTTGTCTAAGGTTGAAGACAAGTCCTCCTCAGTAAGGAAATCCTTATTTTATCAGATAAAAACCTAATTGTTCTAATGTCAATATATAAAAAAATTATTTAATATGAGGAATACGCCTTACGCATAAGTTTGTAATCCTAGATACTAAAAGAAAACAAAATAATTTTTCTGGTATTTTTGAAATATGAACCTAATTCTCATGATTTTAATAAACTAGTTATTAAAGTCCAAAATGAATGTTAATACATTTTTTTTTAATTTTTTTGAAAATATAATATGAATATGTTTTATATTTTTGAGAGACTTGGCCATATGCATGAAAATAATTTTTTTTTCTATATTTTATTTGGCAACATTTCGGAGAAATCGAGTATTTTAATACTAGATTTGTATCTTTACACTATAAAAATACAAACCAGTATTAATCAAAATTGGTAGAAAATTCTACGATAAAATCACAATTTTTTTAAAAGGATTTTTGGAATTTTTTTTGTTTTTAATTAATATATAATATCATATTATATAATATAATATTATTAAATTATAATAATATAACGGGATTGGCCGAACCCAATTATATGGGTTGAGCCCACCCTGGTTGGGTCGAGACCAGCCTAAAAGAAATTCGGCTAAGGTAGGCCCAACAAGTCCTTTACTTATAGGGTGACTGGGTCGGACCTAGCGTAGTCATTTTGGTCTGGGCCATCACTGGTCTGACCAAGAAACAATGGAGAAACTCTCAACTGTTCACTAACAGAACAGTGGAGAAGGCAGAAGAAGGGGAACCTGACCTACGGTGGCTCACAGTGATGCTGGTGGCAGCGACGAAGAAAGTAGGCGGTGGTTCTAGGCGTTATGTAAAGAAAATGGTGGCTACTATTGCGATTCTTTTTCTTCCCTGTGTGGAGGCATAAACTTCTTCTTTTTCTTTCTTATTTGTCTCTGTTTTCTCTTCTCTCTTCTATTTTCTATCATTTTTTTATTTCTTCCCTTCCCTTTCTTTATTTCCTTTCCCTGTTTTCCCCTATTTTTTCCTCTCTCTTTGTTTCTCTTCTTGTTTCGTTCTTTTCCTACCTTTTTTCTCTATTTTTTTCATTTGTCTTTTCTTTGTTTTTTCATCCTCTCCTCCCCCTCCTCACTACCTAGTGAAGGGGGGTATTTATAAGGGAAAGGGGTAAAGGGAGCCACCCTACTCCTTTGTCACATGATGAAGGGGTAGGGTGGCTGGGGCGGCCATTGTGCAGCCGCCCAGAGCCACCCACAGGGCTTATTTCCTTTGCCCCTTTCATCATGGTGGTAGGCCATTATGGGGTGTGGGTTGTGTTAGGGTTTCTGGGCAAGTGAGGGAGAGTGGGAGAGGGAGAGAGAGAGAGGGAGAGGCTCTGCAAATTAGGGGAAGAAAAACCTTATTCCCCTGCCTTTACACGTTTAGGAGAAGAAAAAGGTGTACAGTGCTATCAAAATTACACCGTTTGTTTTTTTTTTTTTGTAATGAACAATGAGTGAAACAACATTTTTTTTGTACAAAACGTGTCATTTCATTTAAAATAAAAAGGGCGCCAAAAAGTGTTTATTTCCAAATTAGTCCTTAATTTTTAATTTATTCAATCAAGTCCTCAATTGAGATTTGATTTTAAGAATCAATTCAATTGCATCCCTGCTAAATCAAAATGTCATCCCTGAAGTTGGCTACCTTTTCCATTTTGGTCCTTGGTTTTGAATTTGTGCATTTTTACTCTCAATTGATCAACAAACTTTCAATTTCTTCAATTTCACCCCTTATTCAGTCAATTTCAACCCTATTTACGTTCTTTTTCCAGTGTTTTGGATTTCTTCAATCATGTCCTAAAATTGCCTATAAACTTCAATATTTATGGAATTAAGCCCTTGATTTGACCAAATTAACTCTTAAAAATTAGTATTTGACCCCTAAACTTTAATTTCTTCCAATTAAAGCCTAAATTGAATTAAAAATCAATTTTTCTTACAATCAAACCCTTCATAAACTCAATTAATCTTTCAACAAAATCTAATTAGTCCTTAAACATCTGATTTTGGAATTTTCTTTCTCAAATTGAATTTTCTTTGTCAATAGGGCTTTCATTAGTCAAAAATATACTATCAAATTTCAATCCTTGTATTTTTGAACTTTCTCAACCAATCTTTAGTCATTTTTTGGGTGTCCCTGTGTCCTCTGCTCATTGCTATATTTTTTTTTTTGTATTCATCCGACAATTGTTTTTTGATTTTTTTTTCTTTTTTCTCTTTTTTGTGTGAGGAGCCAAAATGGGTAACAAGACTCCACTTTAAGTAAATCTACCCTTTTTTTATTTGAACTCAATTTTAAAATGTTTATTTTTTTGCGTATTTTTTGTACTATATGTATTTTGTTTGGATGCTGTTTTATAGTTTTTTCTCATACAAATTTGTTGTATGGATTTATGATTTGTACATGTTAGGGTTTATTTTAGATTTTGTAAAATTATAGTTGTTTGTAAATTGATGAAACTTATGTTGAATTTTTTACTTAGGTGTTTTGTGATGAAATAAATAATGGTTTATTAACGCGTCTATTTTATATTTTGTCAATTTTATTGTCGAGTTGAAATTTTTGGTAATGTGTAGAAATTTGAATTTATGTATATAATTGATAATGAATTAAGAGTACTATTAAAATAGATTGAATACGTTTAAGCTAAATCAATATTTTTGCAAATTATTTAGTTAACGTAGTTAATTAATGCATGTTGTCATCATTATTTTATATAGATTTGATATAAGTAATGGATGATCGTTCATGGATGTATAGAGATTCATCCTAAGGGTTGTAGAGGATGGATTATTGTAATGGGGTTTAGGGTTTTATTGATTATACGCTATCTAATCCGAGAAATATTATTGGATGGGGTTTTAGATGTCTATGCAAGAGGTGTAAAAATAAAAAGTTCCTCAATCTAGATGTTGTAACGATGCATCTTCTACAAAAAGAGTTCATGGAGAAACATCTGTGTTGGTATGCACATGGAGAACTATATGTTCCTCGAGATACCATGGTAGAAAGGATGGTTGCGTCCACTTCTAGTTCTAGCAACGTGCATGGAGTTGTATATAATAATAGTAATCATTATAGGAATATGATTATGGATGCGATGAGAATGAATCAGGGTCATGCTGGTCAATGTTCAATCATAGATGAAAACCTAATGGAGACGCGACCAAATTTTTTGATCTTTTGCAAGATTCTAACAAACTATTATAGGATGGTTGCACAAATCACAGTAAATTATCGGTCGTTGCACTTGTGTTCAACATCAAGTCAGATCATGGGTTAAGTGAGGCTAGTTATGATAGAATTGTCGAATGGACGAGAAGTATTTTACGTGAAGGGAATAGGCTAAAAAAAAACTTCTATGATGCAAAGTCCATGATGAAAGTCATTGGTCTAGGATACCAAAAAATTGACATGTGTTAAAATTTCTACATGTTGTAATATCTTGAAAATATAGAGTTGACCGAGTATAGAACATGGGGGTATTAAAAGTCCAGAATCATGATAGACGGGGCTTTATCTTCTTCTCTCACACACCCAATTCTCTCTTTCTCTTCTCTTCTTTCTCTCTCCTTCTCCCCCGAAATCAAGCATTCTCTTCTCTTCTCATCCTAAGGCATGTTGTCTTTCTTCATTCTTCTTCTTATTTTTTTATTTTTTTTGGTTTGTTCACAATGTCCTTTCTTCTCTTTTGTTTTTTTTTTTTAATTAAGAGCCGAAATAAAGCACACAATTAAGGTAATAATTTTTCATTCATTTTCATTCTTTTTTGTGTTTTTTTTTTTTTTGCATTATTGTTTTTGTCATTATTTTTGTTCAATTTTGTGCTCTTAATAATTTTATGAATTAATAAATGACATGAATTTTAGTTGTTATTGAAATAATTTTTGCATTATTTTGTTGAGTTCTAGTTATTTTTTTTTTCAAATTTGTTGTTCAATTTCAATTAGATGTGTAGGTTTAATTTTAATTATTACTTTGTATTTATTCCATTTAGAATAAATTTTTGTAAATTTATGATTAAAAATATTACACTTAGAAATAATTGAGTTCAAATTTTGTTGTTATTGTAATAATTTTTGAATTATTTTGTTGAATTTTAGTTTTTTATTTTATTTTGTTGTTCCATTTCAATTAAATGTGTATGATTAATTTTCATTCACTAAAATATAATTAATTTGTACCATATAAGTTGCAAATTAACCATGATAAAACATGCAATGCTTTATAAATGAAATTGAAGGATTCTATTACACATCAACCATTGCCTATCCTCTCTAATATAAATGAACATAAATTGGTACTCAGCTTTTAAATATATTTTTTATTCCACGTTAAGAATATTCTGAGAGCAGCTGCTGGTGTGTCAGTTGAGATTAACCCTAAGATTTGAATCTAATTTTTTTTTTAAAAAAAAAAACGATAAACTCTCTTAATCACTTGACCAACTCTATTTAATTTCAGTCACATATGGTATCAACACAAAGCACTCCCAAAAGGCCTTCAAAAACCAGAACCCAATTTTATCACCTCTCATGAACAAACAATGCTGACCCCTTAGCTTAATCACCCAATGATACCTTACAATAACTCATTTACTTTTGCCTAAACTACCCATCCATGGAAATTATGGCCATGATTCTTTCGTTCACAAATCATCAAAAAACTCTTTCAATAAATCATGCAAATATTTGATGAGAGTTAGCTTCAAGTCCATACAAAATAAAACCTGCTTAGCAAGTCTTACACAGGAGAGAAACAAAAATGAAGGTTGAAAGAACTTAGTAGATAAATTGAATATAGCAATTTAGATTTCCAATCAAGTGCAACATTCAATGCTTCACCCATCACTTTTCTTAACCGCTATAGAAAGATACAGTTCTTTAGCAAAACCTTGAAAACCTAACTTGAAAACCTTTTTAATTTCTCTTCAAGTTAAAGAAGAAGGGATCGATGTTCTATGACATCTAATATTAACTTTGCAGGATGTTGAAGAACATTCGGATGTTCTCTCACTATATCATCAGCATTTTGATGTAAGAGAATTTTTTTTAAAAATTATTTGTTTTATTATTTATTTTTATTCCTATCTAGTCTAGAAAAATATTTATTCATGGTTTCTCATTCTTATTATTTCGTTTAGGAATTTTATGTTCATTAAGTTACTTTTTTTCTTATTCAATTTAGAAATTTTATTTTTTTCTTATTCAACTTATGCTTAGAATTAATATAAATAAAGTTTTTTAACTTGTATTTTAACATATTATTTTTTAAAAAATATTCAATAATAAAATTTTGAATTAAAGTTTTAATGTTAGGTGTATTGCTTGTATTCATTATGTTTCTTCTATTGTCTTCCTCTACGTCGCCTTTCTTGTAGTTTGTTTCACCAATTGTTCACTCTCTTTTGCTCTTGATTTTGGGATACTATTGGTACGTGGGTCAACTTGCTCACTACCATTTAATTTTACACCAAGAAAATATTATGGTGCGTTCAGTAATAAAAAAAACTATTTTTGTTTTTCATTAGTAGTTTTTTTTCTAGTTTTCAATTTTCAATGAAAATTTATTAGTTGTTGAGAACGAAGAAATTTTTTTATATAAAAAAAAGAAATATATCAAGATTATAACTATTTTTAAAAAAATAAAAATCATAATTTATAATAATTATCTTAATATTTTGTATTTATGATAATATGATTGTAGAATATGACACCCAAGACTTACTTGATGCATCAACACGAGTTTGAGATTATGTAATTTTTAATACTCATGTTTTAACTCAGCGAAAAGTTATCAACAGATACATCTATTGTTTATCCATTTGAAATACATCAAGATTCTCCTGTCCTCCTCCTCCTCCAAAATCAAGTTTGATAAGTTGGCATATTTCAAATGGAAATACTATATGGAACTCCCTTTCCTGTTATCCCTGGCTTAGAAAAAGGCTTCAAAAGCTCATATGGCACAATGCCAGCTCCATGTCTATTCATCAATTTTGGATTAGCATTCCTTTCATCAATTATCCCTTCTAACTCTTTCAACCTCCCACTGAACTTCTCAAAAGCTGCCTTTATAATTGGATCATCTACCCATGCTTGTTCTATTCCCTCCCCGATATATTCCTCATCAGGAGAATGGTTTGATAGCACACTCAACACAGCCATTACTCTCGTTGCCTGAAGTTTTGAAGGGAAGGTTGCCAAGAGTGCTGCTTCAGGTTTTTCCAAGAAAAGCTTCCATTCTTCATCTGTAGGGTCTTCGGTTGGCATTTTTGTTCTGGCAATGGTAGGCCTGTTAGGAAAGTATCCTGCGTAAGGATACTGTCCAAAGTTCACCGCAGCGTGGTGACCTGAGGCCACCCATATGATAGTAGTGATGATATCGATAAGGTTATGTCGTGTTTTGAGTTCCGGCCACCATGGTTCATCTTTCTTGTCAGCATGGCCTATTGTCCGAATTTCAGTCCACCATGCTTGGAGCTCTGCATCGGAAGCTACTAAACCTGATTCAGGGTAGTAGTGATTTACATAGTCACTAACCCATTGTTTGATGGCATCCCATAAATACAAACCATCGTTGGCGAAAGGGTAGTCTTCGATTGTAAGTTTTAGGCCATGTGGGGCAGTTAGATCTTCAATCGCCATTCCCCTGGCAATTAGCAAATTGAGAAGAAAAAATGAATTTTACACCAAAAACTAAAGTTCCTCTATTTGCTTTATGTTTTTGAGAGAATTCGTAGATTGGAGGCTAATGCTTACCTGCTGATTAGGTCATTGGGTAGTGCTTCATGGTCAAACCGCCACAGCTTATCATAGGCAGCAGAGCAGATCTCCATAGAATACTTGCCAGGAGAGAATGAAGTCTCAATGATACCACCTGCATTGATTAATGATTCTCTAGCTAAAGCATTGATCTCCATTGTGTATCGAAAATGAGGATGTAACAGTCTGTAAATTGGATGCATAACACTAAGCTGCCGATTCGTTGCAATTATATAAGGTTCTGTCACACAATGTGTTCTAAGCCTGCAAAATTTGTAGAAAGGAAAATCAATTTAAAGGAATTCAAATTGTTGGTTATAGAGAACTATTAGGCACATACCAGTGGCTAACAAGTTGATGAAAACCAGAGTCATGAGCAAGGACATGAGCTTTAGCTAGCCTCCAGAGCCAGCAACCTGTGGAATGGTAACACGGTGTAAACACTTGCTTCCATTGAGGCTTCCCGTCCATCGGTGGGCGAGTCAGTTCAATTGCTAGTGGCCTTAATGTGCCCTCTGGGGTTAGGAAGAACAATGTCCTCGACCCGTATAACGTTGTTCCTTCGATTTCTCTGACTTTGCTAACAAATGGTAACAAGAGATCGTGGTAATCTAGGATGAACAGCTTCTTTTCTCTTATGGCCTGAATGTTATTACACACAAACACCCTTTTAGTGCATCAATCGGAATTTATTTACGCCCAGTTTTATTCGAGCATAATTTCATGGAGGGATAATTACCTTATCAACTCTAGTTACTCCTCCAATCTCTGCCTCTAATAGCTCTGAGGTAATCGCAGATTCTGGCGGACCGTAGATCTCTGGATCAAGCTCACTCTTTAGTGGCCATTCCTGCACAATTTTAAACAACGTTTTTTTAAGCAAACATGGATGAATACTATCGCATATTACTATATTTTCATGATGATTCTTTCCTTTTCATCAATATAATTTTTTCATGCAATGTCCATTCTGTATTTGTTTTTATATTCTAAGATAGATATTAACTATACACAATCTAAACATTGTGAATTGGGACTAAGCGCCTGTTTAGGATTGAGGTTGGACCTGCGGTGCAACCTCAAAAACAAACGGCAATCCCTAAGGTATTACCCTTTTAAAGCACACACCACACTCTCTAAAAGCAAAAAATACATGCTTTTTAGTAAGAAATGTGGTAGCTTTTAAAAAAAAAAAAAAACAACCACACCTCCCACCCAAACACCCTTAAGTGTCTTTGCGTGTTTGTGTGGAGAACATGTATCAATATTATACCGTAACCGATTTGATGCTATACGGATTGAGACCGGCAAGAGTCTGTCGAGCAAATTCTTCATCCTTAAACCAGAAGAACTTGTCTCCTGAAAATGCGAAAACTCATTTGAAACAATGTGTGAGCTCAAATAACTTCTCTTTTTTTAATAAAAAAAAAAGGCAAAGAAGAATGTGTTCATACTTTCCATTGGTTTAGGGACTTCAAATCGCAGCACATCTCCACTACCAGCGATGACCTTGAAAAGCCGGGGCATAACTTCTTTCCAAAAACCTTCTTTTGTAAGTGGTGGCATTGCAAGTCCTTCACTGAAGAGTGAGTCTATTGCAGTCATGTATGGGAATCCAATATTTGCATCATCAATAACATTTCCTATAGAAGGTATCAAGGCGTTGAACAATGAGTACAATGTCTTCGCAGAGAAGGTAAGCTGCTTCACTTCAGAAAATGCTTCATCTCTGGGAACGTAGAAGTCACTAGCCCTCTTCTCAGACGATGGATCTACATGATACAAGTTCATATAGTTAAAGACTATAATTATTTCGAAATGATTAGCTATAGATTTTTTGTCACCATCATTTGAAAAAAAAAATATACAACATCTTCGATAAACACATTAATTACCTCCAGAGTTTAATTAATTGATTTCAAGGATTATTAATGAAACTAGAACAAATTAGTTTTAAGGATGACAAGAACAAACTTTTCCTTTCATTTAGCTTCCTACAGACAAGCTATAGGTCCTAAAGGCATCTCCCAGTATGGCCAGAATATGGAGGGGCCACACTTTTTTTCTTTTTTTTCCTTTGGAAATGGACATATTTATACCCCAACTATCACGTAATTCTCAACTGGGCCCCTAAACAAAGAAAAAAATGTCAATTGGATTCCCCATCTAAACGTCACAAATGACATCATTTTTAGCCAAACTGGTCAATTTTATGATTTTAAAGGAAAAAATTTTGTGGGTATGGTTAACTGAGGAGTGCAAGATAGATTGGGGATTCAATTTGGAATTTATTTTGTTCGAGGACAAAATTCAGTTTTTGGTGATGATATTTTGGAGATAAAAATGTCATTGGCCTGTCCCTTTTGTGAGGCACTGTTTTTTTCTATGAAAATTGCGAGCCCTTCGCTATTCTGATAAGCTATTAATTAGCTATGTTTAGCAAGTCAATTTGTGGGGCTCAAAACAGTGGTCCTTTGGAAAACTCTGCCAAATAATGGCCTGCCCTTGATGACGATATATCATGCTGTAAACTTTACCACACCTTTCTTCATAAGGAAATCTGACAACTGTTAAGGGACCACAGCCCGGCTCCATTCCCGTTTCAGAAGATAACAATGGCTTGCCATAACTATCATATTCATAATCGAAAGGCAATGAGGCACCATGGTTTTCCACTTGGCGTTTTATCGCCAAAATTATGTAGCTTTCTATAGCTTCCATTTTGGGAGCACTCTCCCCATCTCTAATATGCACACATCAAATATAACTCGCTAACCATTAATGGTGTTCATTTTATGGTAACATTTTTCCTCAATGATATATAATTCTAGGCTTATAAAAAATATGATGAGAAGAGAACTCCAGTCCTTGGATGGATGGAGCCCATCACTATCAAGCATTGAGGGCGACTCATCTAGTGGTGGAGAAACTTCTACAAGTACTCTACTAAGATAATATCTTTTGATAGAGAATATGAAATACATAAACAAATCATAAAAAAATTTTATACAAACTCCAGTGTTTAACCAATTATTTAATATTTAAGAATCTACAATCCACTCTTTTATCACTCGTTATTTTTATTTCTGTAGAATCTAACTACGAGTTATTAGTATCCACCACATTTCTTTTAAATTAAGTTGTTTTCCTCATTGATAGAAAGTATTGATGATGAAAATCGAATTTTGTGAATAAACTCTTACCTGTCTCGCATCGTGGTCGTCCTGTTCGGCAACGTCTAGGGTAAGGATGTTCTTTACCGCCGAGCACCGGTCTAGCTAGCTCTGGTTTTTTATCAGGATTACCCATGTCATTATACACATCATAATCATATATTCTATCACCTGCTTTACGGTGTCCTTGCCCATTCCCTCGCAAAAGTACGAGCTCTTCCTCTCTCAATCTTCTCATCCCACTTGGTGTTTGTGAGGGTAAGTATGACTGTTTCACAAATTAATAAACACACAATTATCATGAAAATCTCAAAGCAGGATATTAATCTAAGCTGGTGTAGTGACAAATATAACAATAAATGTTTGAGAAGATTAATTTAAGTTTATTATTCAACTGCCTAAATGTTTGAGAAGCATGCATGTATCAAGAAATTATGTGTTTTCTAGTGAATCAGTGAAAACTTGAAACATGTACACAAGTGTATATTAAAACATAAGAGCTTGGCAAAGTTCCGAATATTTTGGATTTGGGTTTAAATGTAATTATAGAATAGTGGCAAATTGAATTGAAAGAGAAGAACTCTTTGTCAATATTGAGGGAAGAAGAAGAAGTTCTATTTTTCCTCATTAATGGTCGAAAATTAGTAAAATAGTTAAGGATAACAAAGGGCTTTTTGGTTGTATACTAGCTAGTGATATGATGTATAGCTCTAAGATCTAGGTCGGTGGATCTAGTTGATAAACCCGATCTCACTTCAAAAATATTCAAAACTAACTTTTTTGAAAAAATAAATAAATTGATTGATTTAGAATATTAGTCAAGGTTAATTACTTTGATATGATGCCTGTGATGACTTTAAATACTAGTCTGCAATTTTGCATGCAACCTAGCTACCATTTAGATTCTAGCATTAGGTGGAGAGATTGGCGTTCAAAAGCCAATCAATTGTTGCCCAGTCAGATTTAGGATTAGGCAAAATTTTGCCGAGGAAGAGATATTTCATTCTACAGTGTCAAAATCAATGACAATGATCACACGTACGTATACAGATGATTCATTCCTAACCACATATATAACATCAATACAATATCTTCTTCAATTGGTTTTATAGCTCAATACACACACACACACTTGTAGATATAGGGTTCAGAGCATGCTACAATGACTGAGATTCAATTTGATTTTTAATTTAACTATTGTAAAAAAAATCTTTTTTTAACAAATTAATAAGAATAAATAAGATAAGGAGTAGAATATCATCAATAAAATTTAAATTT
>Ga0325410_1005604_pt1 | contig 13860 bp, 17 predicted proteins | sample PopdelMetagenome_16_FD_206182 | JGI IMG/M metagenome (GOLD analysis project Ga0325410, IMG submission 206182) | Populus deltoides microbial communities from Bellville, Georgia, United States - Xylem-PdIQD-R3 | ecosystem: Host-associated > Plants > Phyllosphere > Stem > Wood/Secondary xylem... | reverse complement strand
AAAAAAAATCAATGCCACCTCACCTCAAAAACAATGGTGGAAGAGAATGTCTGTTACAATCTAAAGGACCAAAATTGCACGTTCAATACTTTCCAGAAATCGAACACCCACCCATTTGCCTTGGTTTTTAAGCTTTTTATACTTACAATCCCCAAATGTCTATTCTACCCTCCTCATTTAACCAAAATCACCACCTATCTTCACCCACAAATCCCTCCCTCCCCCACCCTCCCTGATCTTGCCACACCATCATCTAACCACGCAACCCCAATCTGATCTCACGTGTCCCAATCAGAAACTGTCGTGGCATTCTCGTAAATAATCACAAACACGCAGTCTCTTTTCAAAATCTGTACCGTCCTCTTTACTTCCTATGCCGTGCTGCATTGTGGCGCTCTCCCTTCCATGCTGTCCTCTGCTGCCCACTGTAAAGGCTATTGAAAGAAAGAAAACCCGTTTGGGTGGTTTTAGCGTTAGATAACTCAATGAAGAAGGCAAAGAGAAAATTGCCCTTCACTTTAGTCGATGAAGATGATGAAGGTTCACGTTTTTTTCTCTCATTTCTCTCTTCTTTTTGAAAATGGTTAATGGCTTGTTTGAGTTTGTTTTTGGTTTTGGTTTGCAGAGGAAGAAGTGGCAGTTAAGGAGAAAAGGGCCCAAAATGTTCGTGTAGACGATGATGGTAGGTTTTGTCTGTTGTTAACTTTCTAAAAGGTTTCAGCTTTGTGTTCTTTCCTTTGAGTTTTGTATTTCTTCTCATTTTTCTTTTCTAGGTTCTTACATGTGAAAAAGATGACGCCTTTTTCTTCAACTTTCACCGTGTTTTGTAACCCGAAATGATTTTTGATGATAGAACTCTCTGTTTTTAAAGTGCCTCTTCTTCTTCTTCTTCAAAATCTCCTTTTGTGACGTTTTATTTCGAAATGGCTTTTCATTGATAGGTTTTTTTTTTATTTGGTTAGGTTTTCGAGAACTTGTGTATTGTATTTCTTTTTGTTTATTTAATAGTTGAAAGATTTTTGTTTAGAGCCAAAAGGATATTTTATTCTCTTTTAGCCAAAGCTTTATCTCGTTGTCCCAGGAGATGATTGCCTATAATTTATTTTATCTTATAATGTTTCTTTTGGTCTGATTTACAGAAGGCTTTCGTTTTCATGTTATTCTGCAACTTCCTGCTTTCTACAGTAGCACAATGACAGTGGTTTCTGCTTTTTGTTTAAAATAAGATGCTGCTGTGAGATGATGGCAATATCATTACCCTATTTATGTTCGTTGCTGTATTGTGGTTGCTGCATGTCGGGGTTTGTTGAACATATTTCATCCTTGTAGTTGTAGACCCAGCGCCTTTTACCATTTGACCATCAATTTCAAGTAATGTTGGTTATTGGTATATTTTTTTTAATAGCTTTATCATCACATCTGCTATGGAAGCAGATTGAGTTGTTGTGATAATAAAAATGGTGTTTGTATTTTTTATTCCAGATGCAATTGCTGAAATGAAACTGTGCTGTTGGAAATGAATAGAGCTGTCTTTGAAAACGGTGCCTTTTTTCTGCTGTTGTGGTGGTTTTGGATAATCACTATCATGCTGTTCTTAGTTTTTGCCTTTTGTACTGATAATCGGAAATTACTTGTCGTGGACATGCAGAAGATGGTTTGGATAAGTTTGAGACTGATGGGTTCATAGTGGATTGTAACGAGGAAGAAGTGGAAGGTGACTGTGATGGGAAAGATGAGCAAATGAAGAAGAAAATGAGGAAGAAGTGAATTTATTCCCCCTCCTTTTATTTTGTAGCAGCGTTTTAAAGTAAATGTTTTATTTTTTACTCATTTTGAACTTTTGTGTTCGCTAGGAAATCTTCAAAGAATCTTGTCCTTGATGATGATGATCTTGAGTTGCTCCGAGAAAATCAAAAGCCAGGCCTGTTCCAAACAAAGAGAGTTGTGAGTGCCTAGTCTCCTTTATTTTTTCCCATTTCACCATGTCCTAGAGAAATGTGAATTTTAATTTTCCTCTTTAAAGATGCATTTTTCTCTTGTCAAATGGTTTGATTTTGCATTTCACTTATAATGTTTGAATGTTTTTATGTTTTTCATATGGTTTGATGCAAATATTCCCCAGGGAAATAAAAAATTTAAACGGCTCAAAAAGGCCAAGGGCTGTGCTCTGGGAAAAGACTCTGGATTGTCTGATGATGATGGTAATCAACCTCACTTTAGATGCTGGTATTTATTTGTTAGTTCAATAGCTTGAGAAAATCTATCATGTATTGAATTTTTTATTGAACTAACGCACTTACCTTGGTCAAATATTTATTGTGTTTGATTTATTAAAATCCTACTTTTTTTAATTTTTTTTTCTATTGGTAATTTCAGTTTTTTTTATGCCTCTTATAATGACTGTTGGTTTTAGTTGATTTCTTGCCAAATACATTTTCCTGTTTTTAGTATCATTATACGATGATAGCGCTGAAGAAAAGGAAGCTATGCATGATGATGACATAAATGACATGACAGATTTTATTGTAGACGATGATGAAAGATACGAGAAAAGAGCCCCCATGAGGTATGTTATGCCCACCACCAGTTTCTTGAATTACATGTTTTCTTTCATGAGATGCTTGAAGTTTGCTCTATGTTTATTTGATTAATTGATAAATTTTTGTTTTTGAATTTTTGTTTTAAATTCTGCGAACTATTGTTGACTTTTATTTTAGGTTGTGGGAGCTGAAAGAAAAGAAGTCGAGGCCAGTAACAATGGCTTCTTCTTCTTCCCTAGAGGAAGCTGGCTATGTATTTGGTGATGCTGATGAACTCCTTAAGCGTCAAGTTCTGGTTAAGATTGTCAAGCCAGATGATTATGACAACTTTGAGCTTGATCATTTTATGGCTGAGAGGGATGATCATGTGAAGAAGACTGATTTACCCGAGAGGATGCAGGTGGTTTTGTGTTGTGAATAACATTGATGGTTAACATTTTAACTTGGTCATTCGAGGCGACGAGACTAAACTTGGCATCTATTTTGTTTTCTATAGATGTCAGAGGAAATCACTTGCACTGCTTTAGTTGGCGAAACAAGAAGACAAGAGGAGAGTTCTTGGATACTTAATCAGCTTATCACAGACATGTATCCATTGTTGTGTAAGAAAAAAGCTCAGGAAGGAAATGGAGTAGGTCTGCTTAAGAAGATTAACAAGGAAGATATAGTGAGGTTCTTGGAAATGCATGATTTGGAAAAGTATGATGTAAGTAAGGCATAAATGTATGTAACATATCTTTACATGTTTTGAACTGCATTTCTACAATTTATTGCTGTCTTGGTTTCTAGATTCCATTTATTGCTATGTATCGAAAAGAGAAATGCCTTAGTATGTTGGAAGATCTGGGGGAAGATGGTATACAAAACGAATGTAGCAATGACACGGAGGGAAAACCTAGACTGAAGTGGCATAAGGTATTTTCTATTTCCACGTAACCCTTCATTCCCCAACACAGACACACACACCTCCTGTATAAATAGTTGTTTTGATGGAGTTGCTAAATGCATTATTGGTTGCTAGACCTAAGTAGAATAGAATTGACCTGACCAAGGGGGGAGAAGAATTAAGCCTTCTGAATATGGGAGCTGAATGAACATAGACTGAAATTATTGCATGTAGTGAAATTGTATCATGATTTGCAGATTCTCTGGGCCATCAATGAACTGGACAGAAAGTGGTTGCTTCTCCAGAAAAGAAAGAGCATGCTTGAAGAATCCTATAAGAAGCGTTATGAAGAGGAATGCAATAATATTGATGACATGGCAAGACTTTCTTTGATCAATCTGCACTTTGACACAATCATCAAGTCTCTGATGCTGGCTGAAACAGAGAAGGATATTGATGATGTCAGTATGAAGTTTAGCTTGCATTTTCCTCCAACTGAAGAGGTCCTGGAAGGAAAATTTAAGAGACGAGAGAGGAGGTCGGCATACAGTGACTACATTAAGGCTGGTTTGTGGGAGCTTGCAGTAAAGTTTGTCTACAGCTCCAAGCAATTCTGCCAGCATCTCCGTCAAGAGAAAATGGTAAGCTTCCTTTGGACTTGAGAGAATGATAAAGTTGTAAGTTAAATGGCCGCTAAAAGACTCATTGTGCATTATCTTACACTTTTTCTTTCACTTTATGTTAGAGTTATGGGTGCTTTTGTTCTGTTTGTAGGGAATGGATTTTTGGGAGGATCTTAATGAATCTCCCGAGGTGATAGCTTCAAAGTTTACATGTGCAAGTTTAGAAACTCCAGAAGCAGTGCTTAAAGGAGCCAGGCACATCGTATGCTTTTATTACGTTGTATATGATTCTGCTTAAAGCCTGCTTGGTGGAGTGTTTGATCATTTGCTAAAATTTTTGCGTTGCTTTAGGCTGCTCTGGAGATTAGCTGTGAGCCTTCTGTCAGGAAACATGCCCGGGGTTTTTTTACTGACGAAGCTCTAGTCTCAACCAGACCAACTCCCAAAGGAGCCAAGGAGATTGATTTCTGCCATCAGTTTTCATCTGTTAAGTGGCTACGTGATAAGCCCCTTGGTAAATTTCAGGATGCACAGTGGCTTCTTATTCAGAAAGCTGAAGAAGAGAAGCTCCTTGAAGTAACCATAAAATTGCCTGAAGATTCTCTGAATAAGTTGATTAGTTACTCTCACAAAATATATCTTGTGGGAGGTGATGATGGGTATACCCAACTCTGGGATGAACAACGAAAGTTAATACTTCAGGATGTGTTTTCAAATTGTCTCCTTCCTTCATTGGAGAAGGAAACTCGTGTCTTGTTGACCACAAGAGCAAAATGTTTGGTGCTTATGGAATATGGAGAGCAGTTATGGAACAGGGCATCTGTTGCCCCATATCCACACAAGCGGAATGTTGCTGGCATGGAGGAAGGTACTGGACCAAGGGTCATGGCTTGCTGCTGGGGTCCTGGAAAGCCACCAACTACGTTTGTAATGTTAGATTCATGTGGGCAATTGCTTGATGTGTTGCAATCTGGATCCATTAGTCTGCGGTCTCACAATGTTACTGGCCTACAACGGAAGAAATATGATCAGCTACGTGTCCATAAGTTTATTATAAGTCATCAGCCGGATGTTATTGTCCTCGGTGCAGCAAATCCATCCTGTCCACGGTTGAAGGATGATATCAAAGAGGTATATGCTCCTGCCTCAGATGCTTCATTTTACATTTGAGTCTGTCCTGCTTACCTATTCCTGGTCATATACTATGTTTTACATCATGGCATTTAAATGTATCTTTTCCTGAACCGAAATGATGGACCACCTTTGCTTGGAGCAGGCGTGATAAAAATTTTGAGACATTGAATGCAGAATGTTTTGTTAAAAAGTTAAACTTCACTTACTCTCTGGATTTTTGCTAGCACGGTAACACAATTCATGTTGAGGCTAGGGTTTCTATATCTTTATTTTTGAAGCCTCTTGTCTTTAAGTGTTTGAAATTGTCATATCTTTATATCGATAGTTGTGCTGGGGAGTAGAATCAAGCCTGGGCATCACAAAGTCTTGTACTATTTCAAGAGTGAATTTAGTGAGAGTTGAGTTCAGGATACTTCATATTGAAGTGTTTCCTATTGCTTGTGGTAATTAGCAAGAGTGTATTATAGGTTAATAACCAGTTATATCATGTAAAAGATTATGATCTGGATGTCAGTTTTTGATGAGACTCATACTGTGATAAGGTTGGTGAGAGACTTAAAAGATTTCATCCATAAACTCCTCGTCTTATTTGACAATGACAATAGAATGTAGCTGCTTCAAATTCTAGAAGTAACTGTTTTCCAGTTTCTGGTTCTGTTGGTTTAAACGGTCCCTCACTCTCTCATTGTAAGAAGTATCATTGTGTCAAAAAATTAGAAAGGTGTGGAAGCACTGAAGCAGATGGAGCAATTTAGAGAGGGGAGAGGTTAATTTTTTAATGTTTTATGTTTAAAGATGCTTTTATGAAAATCTGTTTTCAATTATTGTTTCCACTTACTTTTTCCCAGTCCACAACTTTTACTTCCTTGAAAGAAATCATGCTAACATGTAGAAAGTAACTGTAGTTTCGTATAAAAATTTATCTACTCCGCCTTTATATCATGCTAACATGTAGTAACTGCAGCCTCATATAGAAATTTATCTATTCTACCTTATGATGCAGCAGGGAAAACAATCCTGTGGTTAAAGGCACATACCATACCTGATGGCTGATACGTGCTCTTTTTTGTCTTAAATTTCTTAGCTCTTTCCAGTAGCAATCCATATTTTTCATGCACTTCTTGGTTCCTATTTAAAATCTGCATAATTTTTCTTGGGATTGCTTTAAATATTTCTTCCAAGTTTGTTTGCAGGTGTTCTTTTTCACTCTGTCCATTTAGCTGGGGCAATGATGATTTGCTTTAATAAATCTTGTTTGTTAAACCAGATTGTTTTGAAGATAGAGGAAAGTTCTATAGATGCTGACCAAGTGCTAAATGGGATTGGTGTTATTTATGGAGATGAAACCTTGCCCCAGCTTTATGAAAAATCAGAAGTTTCATTGCGCCATTTGCCTGGACAAGAAGGTATTGTGTGTTCCTGTTAATTTTTTCTTCTATTTTACTATTTTTGCAATGTTTTTACTTACTCTTTTATCTCGTCTGATGTTTTAAGGCATTGTCAAACGAGCTGTGGCTCTGGGGCGGTACCTGCAAAATCCATTGGCTATGATTGCTACACTGTGTGGTGTCCAGAAAGAGATTGTTTCTTGGAAGCTTACCTCCTTAGACCACTTTCTAACACCTGAAGAGAAGTATGGGATGATTGAAATGCTGATGGTGGATATTACCAATCAGGTTGGTGTGGACATAAATGCTGCTGTAAGCCAAGACTGGCTCTCTGCTCCTCTTCAGTTTGTATCTGGGCTTGGGTCTCAGAAGGCAGCCTTTCTACAGAGGGAGTTGGCTGCTGGTAAAATAGTTAATAATCGAAAAGAGTTTGCAATTTGTGGATTGACAGAAAAGAAAATTTTCTTTAATGCAGTTGGCTTTTTGCGTGTCTGTTGTGGGGAAATTCTCTCTTTTGGATGTGAATATGATATGTTGGATGGAACAAGAATTCATCCGGAATCATATGGTCTTGCAGAGAAATTGGTTAAGGATGTCTATGATGATGTTGCTGAGGCACATCCCTTAAAACATGTTAGGAACAATCCACAGCTGCTGAAAGATTTTGATATTAATGCTTACGCAGATAATTTTGAAATAGAGCAAGGAGAAAATAAGAAACTGACTCTTTATGACATTAAAACTGAACTTTTGCATGGATTTCTTGATCCTCGTCGTCCATACGAAGAACCTACTCAGGATGAGGAATTCTGTTTGATATCTGGCAAAAATGAGGATGCCTTTGCTGAAGGAAGAATTGTACAGGCTATTGTTTGCAGAGTTCTGTCACACCGAGCATTTTGTGCACTTAACTCTGGCTTGATTGGCATGATCACGAAGGATGATTATTCAGATGAGGCTGCTGATCATTCCTTGACAAAGAGGCTACGAGAAGGTGATATTCTTACCTGTAAGATAAAACAAATTGACAAGAGCAGACACCAGGTGCTTTTAACTTGTAAAGAAAGTGAACTGAAGAGTTCAAGAGACCAGAACTTGCATGAGCTTGAACCTTATTATTGTGGAGGTCAGAGCAGTTTAGTAAGTCATCAGGAGATAGCGTGCAAGGAAGACCTCAAAAATAAACATTTCATTTCAAGGATGATTATTCATCCTCATTATGAAAATATGACGCAGAATCAGGCAGTGGAGGTGTGTTATTTTGATGTGTCATGTCCTATTACTTTAGTGACATTATCATTAGAATTTTAAACTTTTGGTTCTGGAATTTTCATATACTGATAAGGGATTTCATCAACACTTTGTTGAGCAGTTCCTGGCAGACAAGGATGTTGGTGAGCGTGTTTTTCGTCCAAGTTCAAGGGGACTGCATTATTTGACTCTAACCGTGAAAGTCTTTAATGGACTTTATGTTCACAAAGACATAATCGAAGATGGGAAGAACCTCAAAGACATCTCAAGCATGCTTGATCTTGGGAAAACATTAAAGATTGGAGATGACATTTATAAGGATTTAGATGAGGTTGGTATTTCTACCCATCTATCTTGAAAGGTTTGCAAGCTTTGCATGCACTGTTTCTTGTACAGTTATGTGCATCTGTGATCTGTTCTCATGCTAGAAAATTAGTGGTATAGTTAGAAAACTGTTGTGAGGTTCAGAGCATTCTTTATGCATCAAACAGGCTGTATCAAATACGCTGAGTAATATAGGACTGATTAGTAATTGTAAAATGCATTTAAGTTTCTGCCAGTGATGTTTAATCATTTGTATCAGCAGTAAGCTACTGAGACATGTGGGTTAGTTTCCTTGTAAAACATAGTTGTGACCTTATCAGTTTCAATGCTTGTAGAAAACTGAAAATGGTTTCTTGGTGTATGGTGAATCATCAATGTGTTGAAACCATGCACGATACAGTAGATAAATAAAGACATGCAATAAATTAAGATAATTGGAGCAGTATTTTTATTAGCACGATTAACAATATTTGAATGTCTTGTATTTTTTAACATTGGTTACTAACAAGACAGTCCTGGAGAGCGATTGTTTTGGCTGATTTTTCAAGCCAGTAAATTGTTGATGCTGATACTGCTGATTCCCTTGTTTTTGAATCTAGGTTATTAGTCAATATGTTGACCCATTGGTGACCCACCTGAAAGCAATTCTAAGTTTCCGAAAATTTAAGAAGGGCTCAAAAGCAGAGGTTGATGAGCTCTTAAAATCTGAGAAATCAGATTATCCAATGAGGATACCTTACTGCTTTGGCGTTTCGTATGAGCATCCTGGAACTTTCATCTTGTTTTACATAAGAACAAATCTACATCATGAGTATATAGGTCTGCATCCTAAGGGATTCAAATTTAGGAAGCAGACATTCAGGAAGGTTGAGCAGCTCATTGCATATTTCCAGAAACATATTGATGATCTAAAGCATCAGCCAGCACAGATGACAAGACCCATTACTGGTTCTCCTGCTAGAGCATCCACAGAGTGCGGTAATGAAGGTGGTTGGAAAGGCCAGCTAAACTCAAGCAAAGATGAACTGTCAACACTTGTCTCTGCAGGTAAAACAATCTCATTTTCAACTGAAATAATTTTTCCATATCATGTTGCCATGAGATTGCGACATCATACCTTAGAATTAGTATTCCTCTTGTATCAATCTTTTCCCACTAAGAGACAGGAAAGATGCTTAAATATGCTGCTTACAAGATTTCTGTAGACGATGCTTAAATATGCTTATGGAATTTAATTTTCAAAATGGTTTTTCTGACTTTCACTGACAGGATTTAATCCTCAGCACAAAGTACAAATAGTAACCTGGTATCTCCTTTGTGTAGATGTAGATGTAGATGTGGTACAATTCTAAGTTTTGAATGTTGACTCTAAGTCAAGTCAAGGCACTGAGGAATTCACATCTTTTCTCATCATAGGAATATCTATGTACATGCTTTCTGAAACTTTTATAGGGATTGATAATTATTGGTGTGGTGGTATATATTTCAGGTTTGTAAATGCCTGTCTTACACTTGAAAGCTTTAGGGACATTATTGTTCAAAGATTTCAGTAGAAAAGGTTTGAATCAGTTGAATTTTTTCAAAATAAGATTGCTGAACAAACTCTCTGTTCATTGAGGATCTATCAAAAAATAAACCCAGTTCAACTATGTGAAATACACGATCCTACATGAATTCTGTTATTAAGAAGATTTGAGATGTATGTATATACGAATTTTTTTTCAATTGGTCATGTGATAAGCAATCATAGAAGTAGAATTCTAGCTTATTTTATCTATTCTTTATGGATGTGGGTGCATGTAGATAAATTAAGCTGCAATATCCTCACTAATGCGAGGAATCATTTTGCAGTTTTGAAGAATTGCTTGAAAGGTTTATATTTCATTTTATTTTCTGTGTTTAGGAGATTTCAGGATGGATCTGTTACTATAATTTTGTATTCTAGAACAATTGAATAGAAAGCTCTCTGCTGGTTTTCTTTCGTGACTTCTCTTCTGTTATTGAAGTAATTTTTTTTCCTGAAGTTACGAATAATGGTTTTACCTCACAAAGCCAGGTTACAAGTATTTTTATTCTTTGAAATGAATATATGTAAACACCAGCAGTTCATCTCGGTTGCAAGTGAACTTTCCTGGAAAATGTATCATGTGTGTATAACAGGATACAGATCGATTTTCTTATGAAGTTCCATTTCTAGGATATATATAACTTCTAGTTGAAGTATAGGAATCAAGTGCAGATATTTTGGGCATTGTTTATTACTTTCTTAAGGATATGGGCAACCAGGACCTACCTATGCATGGGAATGCATGCACATTTCTGAGCAATTTTCTTGTTGTTGGAAGCGTTCACTGATTTTTTGGTTGTGGCTTTTTTACCCCATGGCTAACAGGCAAGAAAGATTGTACTAGAGATGATGGTGGCATAGGTGGTCATGGTAGTGGTCGGGGACGTGGACATCCTAGTGGGTTACCTCGGCCTAATTGTGTTCATGGACATGGGAACAGAGGTGGCTTTGGTAATGGAAGGGGTGGTAACAACCGCAATGGAAGTGACTCTGGAAACAATACCTCTTACTGGCATGATAGTGGTGGAAATTCAGGTGCTGGCTCTAGCTACAGTTGGGGCAACAATACCGGTGGAAATGCTAGCAGTTGGGGAAACAATGCTGGTGGAAATGGTAGCAGTTCCAGTTGGGGTGGCAGTGGGCATCCTGTGAATGCTGGTGGTTGCAATTCGGGTGGAAGCGGTGATGATTGTCAAGGGATCCCTGGAAGGGGTCCTCCAAATGGTAGTGATTGGATGGGCAGTAACAAAGAGGGAGGGAATAATTTTTGGGGTACTGAGGGCAGCAGTGGTGGAAATCTTGGAGGGTTTAATACTAATTCTGAGTCTGGGAATACCGGATGGGGCGCGGGTTCTAGAAAGAGTTCCTTACACCCTGCTGGTGAGGATGGATGGTCAGGAGGTGGTGGTTGGTGATATTTCGTCATCCAAGTAGACTTTCTAACATCAATGTACTGGCATATAGTAAAAGTCGATCCTGCCTTTTGATTTTCTTGTTCGTCAGAGACTCGCATAGCTTAACTATGACAGCTAGTAGTTAACAAAGGCCTCCTCTTAGCACAACAGTTCCAGGAATCTAATTAACATGTTAATCCCAGTACAGGGCTGCTTTTTTGGGGTATGAGCATCGTGTTAATATATACTGTTCCATTTCTTCCGGAATCCCATTGCCTGAGGTAGCAGCTGCCAAAGTTTCAAGTGATAGTTAAATATTTGAAGTCCTTTTCCTGATCATCTTTTTCGTTGTGATTTACTGGAAGCATATGCTGTTAGTCACAATGCAGACTGAAAGGCATGCAATCCTTTGCTTGCTTAGTGTGTGCATTGGATGTGGATCTTTGTTAAGCAATGCATTCCAAAAGCCAGAATGGTAGCCTTGGTCACATGATATATGATGATGTCTGAGGTGCCAAAAACTGCAGGATCTTGGACCGGAGGTCTACTCTCATGATTATAATCCAAATTCGACAAAATCGAAATCGATAATTGATTGCCTAACTGACCACTCATGAACAACAATTAATCTTACCACCGATAAAAAAGAAAGTGGGGACAAACTTATAAAAAGGCCCATCTTGTCTTGGAAAAAATATTCCAATGAAGTCTTTTTCATCTATATTTGATTGTGTTTTGCCCCCAAATGATGACATTGTTCTGTAGGGAATTAAACAAAAACAAAATTCAAGAATTCCAAAGAGTTTAAAATTAAATAAGGATAAAATAATATTATTTTAATAAAAAAAATTGATCTAGTAACCCGAAACTTGGGTTTTATAATCATATAATACCCTAACCCAGAGGTTCCATGGCTATGATACAAATTGTTCTAACAAATTTACTGATTTTTGCCAACCCTTTTCTAGGGTCTTCCAAATATTAAGAAGTTTGAAAGAACAAAAATAAGGCACACAAAGCCCGCAATCATAGTAGGGCTAACATAGCCCAAATGAGCCCAAATTCTCTCCCTCGCTATAAAATCCCTCTTCACCATAACAATGGGGTTTTAGGGTTTTTTGTGTGCAAACTTAACACACACTCTGATTCTCTCTCTTTCTCTCGCAAAAAAGTAAGAAAGAAACCATGACTGCCCAGACTCAAGAAGAGCTCCTTGCTGCCCAGCTCGAAATTCAGAAGATTCTCGAAGTAACTCTCACGCGTTATATTTTTTTTTAGATGTTTTATATAGATATAGAGAGATCTAAAGTTCTTTACTTTCGACGTATTTCTATCATTTCTGAGGTTCTACTGATGATTTATTAGTAAGTCTTTAATAGGTTTTTGTTCTTTTTATTTGTTGTTTTGGGTCATTATGTTTGTGCTATATCTGATTTAATCAAGTATTGCTCTTTATTACTCTGTAGATGATGGGTTTTCTAGGGTATGTGCAGTTTTTATGTTTTATTTCACGGTGGTTCTGATTTCGGGTTAAAGTATTGATGGTTTTTTTGAAGAACTTTTGTTGGATATTGGTAATTTGGGTATGAATTTGTGGATGATAAATGAGTATTTGATTAGGTTTCTTTAGTGATCTTATCTTGTGGAAGTTTTATGTGAATAGATCCATTCATATGGAATGTACCTTGTTGAAAATTTTGTGACTGATTGAGAATTGATAACATTTTTTGTTTGATTTGTGCTATGCTTATTATAAATGTGGAAACTATCTGAAAACTGCCCCTTTTGTTGTGAAGGCTGATAAGCCCGAGGTTGAGGATGAAGAGGATGACGAGGAGGATGACGATGAAGATGATGACAAGGATGAAGACGAAGCTGAAGGTAGACTCTCAGTGTTTGAAATATTATTGACCTTATTTCATTGCTTTATATACCCAGATTCTTTTTTTTTTTAATCAATTTCTATGGTGAGTTTTACTTGCATTTGTTGGATTTGCACAACAAACACATTTTTTATGCACTTATTGTTATAACTGGTAATGATGAAATCTGATGTAACACATTCACATTGCTCTTGGTAAGGAAAAGGAAATGATTAGACTTTCCTTAGCTTCTATTGCTGTTAAGAGTGAATAAGAGGTTATATAAGTTCTCAATATTGATTTCCATTCTTCAACTTTGTTAGCTGGTATTAATATATGTTTAGTTGATTTTCATGGGTGGTACCTTTTGTTTGTCTTTGTTATTCACCTAAAAACAAAAAAGGAAGAGGAGATGTTTCAACATTCAAGGCAGGTGCACATGCATCCATAAGGCCTTTTTTATATGTGGCTCACATATTCGATATGGACACTAAATTCTGAATTCAAGTATCTGAAAGAAAAATAAAGATGGATTACTGTCCTCGGGTTTGGTTTTGAAAAATGATCTGACCGGTACATACAATGAATGACCTTGGATTGTAAATTTAAATCTGTGATATTCGTAATCAGTGACCCATTTTTTGTGGATTTGTGTTACACATGAATCCCTAAAATGGTTTGCCTCTCTTCGTTGATTGCAATTTATTGGGCATCTGGCGTTATGGCATTCATTTTCTCAGTGAACCGTGATCTATGTGATTATGATAGTGTCTTTAACAGAATGACATTATAATCTAAATAATCATGCTTTGGGATGAAATGGCTTGTAGATAGCTTTCTCTTATTTCATTTTTATTTTCCTATCAATAATTTAATCTTGCAAAGAGTATT
>Ga0325410_1005601_pt1 | contig 13862 bp, 4 predicted proteins | sample PopdelMetagenome_16_FD_206182 | JGI IMG/M metagenome (GOLD analysis project Ga0325410, IMG submission 206182) | Populus deltoides microbial communities from Bellville, Georgia, United States - Xylem-PdIQD-R3 | ecosystem: Host-associated > Plants > Phyllosphere > Stem > Wood/Secondary xylem... | reverse complement strand
TTTGTTATTAATGCTGCGTTGAACTCTGATTGAGTTAGGATAAGTTTGTGTGTAAGTTTGGGTTCGCATAGGTATGGAACCTTGGAGGGGAACCTTGCCTATGTGCCGGTCATGGATCCGGGATTCAGGTCGTGACATCAGCAGTGGAACCTACTCTTGCTCCTGTGGCTGTTGAACAAACAATGACTACTTCGTGCTGCAGCTTCGGTATGACATCGCCATTTTTTTACATAACCCTTTAATTTATGTTCTCACTCTTTACTTCTCTGTATGTTGTTCCTTTATCCTGTTTTCAGTTTTTAATTGACCAAATGTTCTACTCAATTCAAAGAACTGTCATCTGAGGTCGAGCTCTGGGATTTCCATGCATCTAGCATAACACAACTTGCTTCTGAATGTGTTTGGCATAAGGAAATTGTGCCAGACAGTAAGATGAAAACTGTAAATCTTCTTCTTGTTAATAATTTTAACAGGAGGTCGGATAACATTTCCCTGCATAAATTTTATTTGTTTTTTCGTACTTGATGGGTTATACATCTTGTTTGAAGGATATGTCCAAACCAATAGAGGCCAATAGAGTTTAGCTAATTATCAGGACTTGTAGGATTTAACTAATTATTCATATCATAATAACCGAAGATTTAGAATGGGATAATCTGTTTTTAAAATTGAAAGGGATGTTTTGTTCAAAACTTGTTCAGACTTCCATATATTATTATATACAAATTGATATGAGACACCATTAAGATTAATTAAAGGTTTTGTATGAACTGGAATGGATGAATCAAACTACACAAACTCAGAAATGAACTGTTATAACCAGAATTGCGAGGATGCTGACTTCCTTAATATGAACCACACACCTTAAAACTCGACTCGACAACAAACTAGATTGCGAGGGTGATGATCCTCAAGGCACCAAGTATTGACCTGCTTGCCTGTCAAATATGATCTTTTCTTTCAGACAATCCAGTGCATAGTAGTACATGCTTTAAAAGTCTCGTCCCTTGGATTATTATTTTATCATCCAGGTCAATATTTGAGATTTTCTGTCAAGAAATCATAGTACTTCAAAATTCCCAAGTGAATTTAGAATGGAGGCACAAACATGACCCTTTAGACTTCTTAGTATGGCCTATCATAATCACATTATCTGCTCATATTTTGGGTGGTAGTCTCCATTATTTGCATTACTTTTCTAAACTCACTGTGTTTGGTTCTCACAAACCAAATGGATATTTCTTATTACCTGTTCCCACAAGTGCCAGGTTACAACAGCAATATGCATCATGTACATGCTTCTTGTCCTTTGTCTTTTATTATTTATGATTTCACTTATTTCATTGATAATTGTATGTTTTTGGCTACTAGTAAAAAGAGCTAAAATATTTCTTTGACCAAGCACTTCTTTTTTGTTATTTGGATCTACTTGCATTATGATGGCTTTTCTCTTTCAGAATGCATTGCGGCAACAGAGATTTGTATGCGAAGTTACAATACAGCACAACCTTTGCAATGAGCCCTGGTAGATTCTAGATCGTTTTGATAACTATGATTTTCTGCAATTTTTCAGATCTCAACTTAGATCTCATACAGATTTTATTACATATACACCCAACAAATTCAGTTTTCTATGCTGTGCTTTCAGTAATTGTTTCATCTTATTGTTTCGAAGTTGATAGACTTTTAGGGGATTATTCTTATTTTCTGTATGGGATTTTTCTGGTTTTTGAAAACTAATAGCTACCAAGTTTATAAAGGCTTTTGTAAGTTTTTTTCTTAGCAACACTATATAGATATCCTCTATTTCTACATCTGTAGTCTACACAATCGCTGCTTTAATTTTCCAATAATCTCAAAGTATTGAATTAACTTGGGTCAACCCGGGTTAACCCTGTAAAAACATTTTTTATGGACATTTAAGTATTCTCTCACACCCAAAATTGCCTTCTGGCAGAGCTTAGTGGGCTAGATCTGCAAACAGGACTTTTGGTGCTAAGACAGATGAAAGCCGATACCAAGAACTACAAAATTATTTTGAACTTTTTGGATTCTTTCTAGATTTAGATGCAGAACAGAAAATAAAGAAAGCAGTGCAAATTATTAATTGTTAGCCATAAGTTTAAGGTGGGAACTTTTCATTATTGAATACAGCGTTCATTTTCAGATGGAACTGTGATTGCAGTGAAGCTGCTCTCCTCGAAATCTAAGGAAGGAAACCGGGAATTTGTGAATGAGATAGGAATGATATCTGCACTGCAACATCCAAATCTTGTAAAGTTGTACGGATGTTGTGTTGAAGGAAACCAATTAATGCTTGTGTACGAGTACATGGAGAACAATTGCCTGTACCGTGCTCTATTTGGTGAGTTAATTTCTTCCATTCATCAGAAGCATTTCTTTTGGAGTTCAAAAATTAAATGTCTTTTGGTCTCGCTGTCTCGCTGTAAGAAACCACTACCTTTTTTGTGCAAGTCTGAGATATTGAGATCATGAAGTTCACGGGGTGGATTCTTAGTGATGTTCTGATTCTGAATTTTTGATTTCTTATGTGAAGGACGAGCTCTGTTTTACAGGAGAGAAAATGGTGAAAGTGACACAGGCTTCTCAGGTGCATGAAGAGACAAATAAGTTCCATAGTCACAACCCACATTCCTCAAACAGTGAGAAGCACGACTCTGATAATGTTCTTATTGATGTATTCCGGTGGTCTCGCTTTAAGAAACCACTACCGCAGAAGGTCATGCAGTCAGTTGGGATCCCATTGCCCCTGGAACATGTTGAGGTACTTCATTTCAATTTCTTCATATTTAGATGTTAAAGTTTGGCATATTTTCACAAGGAGACTGCAGAAGAAACTCATATTGTCAGCTTGTAGTTCCGTTTTTCTTCAGTTTTTTTCCCCTTCTAGGCTGACTGCAACATCTTTGATTTTGAACAGGTATTGGAGGAGAATCTTGACTGGGAGGATGTGCAATGGTCACAAACTGGTGTTTGGATAGCTGGAAAAGAATTCACACTTGCTAGGGTGCGCTTTCTATCTCAAAGTTAGCTATGGCTTCTTGTGTATCTACAAATGGTTGTGTAACAATGTGATGTATGCAGGAATAATATTTGGTTTTTAATGGTTTTATTTCTTAAATAAATCAAAGAATTGAAGTTAATCTCTTTTCTTTTTCGTTTATAAAAAATCGATTGGACAATATCCGTACCATAGTATTTGAGCAACCAAAACAGAAGTACTGGAACTTTGAATATTGGGAAATCTGGCATTTCTTCCATTCCAAGCAAGCTAATGACCAAAGGAAAGCATCTCTCTGCAATTTCTTATTAGCAAAATTAATTTCAGTAGACCAGATTGATCGAACCTGTATCCATGCTCTCCTGACTACTTGGAACACCTTGCTTTAATACATCGCGAGATCCAGATATTTATCACAAGCTGATGAGTCCACTTCTTTGCCAAAAGCAGCGAGTGACAGCATAGTCAGGATCTGTTAAACCAACTAGCTAGAATTCATGTGTTGAAATACAAAAAACTACAAGGAAAACGAGAGATCACACAGAGACTACATCTTCCAGTATCAATTCTGTTAGATTAAAGATTTCATCTTGGTGCAAGTGCAAAAGCCAAACGGATCTGCAAGTTACAGTGTGCCAGATGGGAAGCAATGTCAGAGCCCTCTCTAACAAGGAAGTGATTTTCTTTGGAGTTTGTATCTTCATTAATTCATTAGACGCGAGGATTTAAAGCAGTGTAATGTGAACTCGTTGAATAGTTAGTGTGAATAAATAAAGCAGAAAGTGGCATAAAGTTTGCATGGTGGTTTCCATGAGAGTAATCACTGCATACAGGACAAAGAAAGCACTCTGTTTTATTTCTTTAGAGTAAAAAAACATAAAGATGCTTGCTAATTGCAACGACTTTAATAGCTAGTCTTCCACTAAGAGAGATCTCTCTCAGTATACCATTGATTTCCTAATTTCTTATTTGATAAAGTTGCTTCCACTAAGAGAGAGATGTCTCAGTATACCATTGATTTCCTAACTTCCCTCACCAAACTTCTTAAACCTATAGCATGTCTTAAACGGATCATACTGTTCTGATTCCACAAACTCGTGGATAGAACCTGAGGAGGCCAGCCGTGTTCTGAGAGTTCAGTAAAATCTAATTAGTAAATGTCGTTTCATATATAGAACCATGAAAAAATATTGTTCATCTGAAGCAACTAAATTCAATGAATCCAGGAACAAGCAACCAGGGGCTTGATCGCCTCCATGTACTTCCAGCATTCTTACACGAGGTTGAGAATCTAGCGGATTCAATATCTCAATATCCTAATTCTTGCATCTCCGGTTACAAATATACTTTATCCTTGAAAACAGCTGCGTGTTCAATCCTGGTGCACAATTTCCACTCAATAGCATAGTCAATGAAAATCCAATCGCCCTCATGATCTCCTCCATGTCTATAGAACTGTAAATAAGGGAATATAGTGGAAAAAGCTATGATAAATTGTTAATCGCCTGAAGAAACATTATTAGAATTGCATATATTTACCCATTTTCTTGTATAACATTATTAAGACAAATTCGAAAGTGAAAGGAATGACTATATTTACCCCTTTAATGGATTAGAATTGCATTCAATGTGAATGACTTGAGAAATTCAAAAGTGAAAGCAAAATGCAGCACTTGCATACAATTAAAGGTTAAAAGCAACTTGCTATATCTTATAATATAATCTTTGGTAGGAAAGCTGTTGCTTCCTTCCAAGTAACTTCCTTCTTATTAAACAATACAATAATTAATTATTATAATATAATCTTTGGTAGGAAAGCTGTTGCTATCATGGTAGCTAGCTACTGCAACATTGACATTGTCTTCTGCTTGATCTCTCTCAGTATACCCATTGACTTCCTAATTTCCCTCACCAAATTTCTTAAACCTTTCTCATGATCCGTGCTTCCTTTTTCTGATTGAATCGAATCATCTCGTATTGTGTTCTTGATCTGTATCTTTAAAAGGCATTCAGAGAGCATAGACGAGGAAGAGATCAAAGAGGAGCTGAGGTGCAATTCTTTCTATCCACTTTCATGGATGTCTGTCCTGCGTTCTTTGTTCCTTGTTCGCTACCAAACAACTTTGCTGCTTTCCCTCAGAAAATCTGATTTTAAGACTAAAATGTTTCTATTCTCTCTCTCATATTCATGTGCTTACATTTTCATATGAGCTTCATCAAAGTTTGAACATTGCGGTGGGTCCACACGTTAACTCACTCAACAATTAGCTTCTGATTCTTTTTTTATATTTCTTTTATAATTCTCTCATATTCATGTTTTTCTACCACTAATTTTGTTTCAAATAAGATTTGCCCATTTGGTTGTAGAATTAATAAGTAGGATTGTAGATTGATCAATCAGGTAGAACTTAATTATATATGTGTTGCTTGATCTATTTTAGAACTCAAAACTCATATTTAGCTTTGTTCTTACATATTGCCATCAACTTAAACTATTTATCTTGAAAACAGCTGCTCTCAAGGTTTCTTTTGTCTGTTGAGTGCCTCTTGTCAGCTTGACAGGTGACTAGTTTGCCTACTCTTTCTCATATTCTTGTGCTTGCATTTTCAGATCAGCTTTCCCAGAGTTTCAACATTGGGGTGCGTCCACACGTTTCCTCACTCAGCAATTAGCTTCAGATTCTTTTGTTAAAATTCTTTTGAATCCAGGTAAAGTGTTTATACTTCATCTTCTTCATTTTGTTGCTGTCTTTGTTTTTGAATCCTTTTTAGTAAACCGCAAGCTGTTGAAATCTTATTGAGAAACTTTTAAAGTCCTTGCCTTCTAGAGTTCATACCAAAATTCATTGTTAATATTAGTTGTTTTGATTCTTCCAAATAAAAGTATGAGTTTGAGTTCTATGCATTATAGAACTCAAACTCATATTATAACTTTGTTCATTTTGCTTTCAACTTCAGCTGCTTATCTTCAAAAAAAGCCGAGTTTCTTCCAAATTTTTATCTTAAATTGCTTTTCTAACAATTATTTAAATTATTCAATAGTTATAATTTTTTTATCTGCTTGAAGTGCATCTCTATAGGAAAATATATAGTTAAGTGCCTGCCTATTTAATTTTAGAATTTGTAATGATTGATTTAATTATACAGATTCAGTTTATTTTCTTAACACACTTACGGCATTAATGTTTTGTAAGATATTTGAGGTTTGCACTCTTTTATTCCTTTGCTTACTTATTTAAAAAATAATGATTTCCTCTAAATTTTCATTTTAAGATTGAGTTCTTATTTTCCAATTAATTCAACATCCATTTTTATGCCTTACTTTTGACAATTTTTTATTTGATGTTTGAAGGGCCAAAGAAGAAAGCGGTGAAAATGGCTAGACAGAATGATCCATTTTGGGATTTTGTTGGGAAGTTGGATGGTGGTCGTTTCAACTGTACATTTTGTGGCTATAAATATGCTGCTGCTACTTCCGTTACGAGGATCAAATGGCATTTGTCAGGAGTCCAAGGGCGTGGTGTTGCAATTTGTAGACAAGTGCCTGAAGACGTTCAAGAAGCAGCTTTTCAAGCTGTGCATGGTGGCAACAAAAGACATAAAGGCATAGCAAGTTCAAGCAATTTTAATGATAATGCCATTTCAACCACTCCACAAGAACAAAACAATGAAGTCGACAATTTGGCAGCAGATGCAGGAAGGATACAAGCACCAGGTACAATGGGTCAAGCACTTGAAAGATTTTTGGAAGAGATCAATAATGTAATTGAGGATGGGACTGGAGGAGTAGCGCAGCCTGGTGCAGGAGCTAGCTCTTCTGGAGGGCTTACATGCAACTCAAATGAGACTCCAGGAGATCCATTACCTACTAGCTTACATGTTGAAGTCGACAATGCGGCACCACAAGGGCAACATCTGGAGAGAGTAACTGGGCAGCCTGTTGTAAGAGGTAGTTCTCATGAGAGGCCACTTGTTAATCACGATGAGCCTCAAGAAGATCAACTCTGTCCTCCACTAGTGAACATGGTTGGAGACCCTGGGCAGCCTGTTGTGAGAGACAGCTCTCGTGAAGTTCTTCAACGTAATGGCGATGAGAGCGGACGAGATGTGTTTCTAACTGAAGAACTAACAGGTGGAGAGTTTGAAAATAATAAGAATGCTATCTGGTCGTGGATAATGAATGATGAAGCCTCATCAAGTATTGGCATTTACGGGATGGGGGGTGTTGGCAAAACAACATTGCTCACACATATCTACAATCAGCTTTTACAAGAACGTGGCACTTTTCCTCATGTTCACTGGATCACGGTATCGCAGGATTTTAGTGTTTCTAAATTGCAGAATCTTATTGCAAAAGACTTTCATTTAGATCTTTCAAATGAAGACAACGAGAGGAAAAGGGCTGCAAAACTGTCAAAAGCATTAATTGAGAAACAACGGTGGGTTCTCATCTTAGATGATTTGTGGGACTGTTTTGATTATAATAAGGTGGGAATTCCTATCAGAGTGAAGGGATGCAAACTAATTCTTACAACTCGATCATTTGGAGTTTGTCAGCGGATGTTCTGCCAGAAGACAATCAAAGTGGAGCCTCTTTCAATGGAAGAAGCTTGGGCTCTGTTCATGAAGGTACTTGGATGTATTCCTCCAGAAGTGGAAGAAATTGCAAGATCTATTGCAAGTGAATGTGCTGGTTTGCCTCTTGGAATTATAACAATTGCCGGAACCATGAGGGGAGTGGATGACAGATGTGAGTGGAGGAATGCTTTAGAGGACCTGAAACAATCAAGAATTAGGAAAGATGATATGGAGCCTGAGGTATTCCACATACTGAGATTTAGTTTTATGCACTTAAAGGAGTCAGAACTGCAACAATGCTTCTTGTGCTGTGCATTATTCCCGGAAGACTTTGAGATCCGTAGAGAGGATTTGATAGCTTATTTGATTGACGAGGGAGTGATAAAAGGGCTGAAGAGTAGGGAGGCAGAATATAACAAAGGCCACACGATGCTGAATAAACTTGAAAGAGTCTGCCTATTGGAAAGTGCTAAGAAAGGGCATGTTGATGATAGATATGTCAAGATGCATGACTTGCTTAGGGATATGGCCATCCAAATATTGGAAGAGAACTCTCAAGGCATGGTTAAAGCAGGTGCACAGTTAAGAGAATTGCCGGGTGCAGAGGAGTGGACAGAGAATCTTACTAGAGTTTCACTGATGCATAACCAGATTGAAGAAATTCCTTCCACGCATTCACCGAGGTGTCCCAGCCTTTCAACTCTATTGTTATGCGACAATTCAGAGTTGCAATTTATAGCAGATTCATTTTTTGAGCAGTTGCATGGGCTCAAGGTTCTTGATCTGTCTCGTACAGGTATCACAAAACTACCTGATTCTGTCTCTGAATTGGTGAGTCTCACTGCATTACTGCTCATTGATTGTAAGATGTTAAGGCATGTACCGTCATTAGAAAAGCTCAGGGCACTGAAGAGGTTAGATCTCTCTCATACTGCACTTGAAAAGATGCCTCAAGGCATGGAATGTCTATGCAACCTGAGGCATCTTAGAATGAATGGATGTGGTGAAAAGGAGTTTCCTAGTGGGTTGTTACCTAAGCTCTCTCACCTGCAAGTCTTTGTATTGGAGGAGTGGATTCCTCCTGGTACCACAGATAATGGAAGAGGACAACATGCTCCGTTAACTGTTAAAGGAAAGGAAGTGGGTTGTTTGAGGAAGTTGGAAAGTTTGGAATGCCATTTTGAAGGTTACTCAGACTACGTGGAGTTTATCAAATCTCGGGATGAAACCAAATCACTAACCACATACCAAATTCTTGTAGGACCACTGGATGAGTATGATTATGATTATGATGATTATGATTATGTTTGCAGAAGGAAAACAATTGTTTGGGGTAACTTGAGTATCGACAGAGATGGAGGTTTTCAGGTCATGTTTCCAAAGGACATTCAACAACTGGCTATTGATAATAATGATGATGCAACAAGTTTATGCGATGTTTCCTCTCAAATAAAGTATGCAACTGAACTGGAGGCCATCGAGATTTTTAGTTGCAATAACATGGAGAGCTTGGTTTCATCTTCTTGGTTCAGCTCTGCTCCACTACCATCTCCATCTTACAACGGTATATTTTCTGGTCTTAAGAAGTTCTTTTGCTCTGGATGTAGTAGTATGAAGAAGTTGTTCCCTCTTGTCCTGCTGCCAAACCTCGTAAACCTAGAAGAGATTAGAGTTTCTGACTGTGAGAAGATGGAGGAGATAATAGGTGGAACAAGACCAGAGGAAGAGGGGGTTATGGGTGAAGAAACCAGCAGCAGCAATATCGAATTCAAACTCCCAAAGTTACGATATCTGATATTGGAGGGATTACCAGAACTGAAAAGCATTTGTAGTGCAAAATTGATTTGCGATTCTATCGAAAGAATTGAAGTAAGAAATTGCGAGAAGATAGAGGAGATAATAAGTGGAACAAGATCAGATGAAGAAGGGGTTAAGGGTGAAGAAAGCAACAGCTGTAGCATCACCGATCTCAAACTCACAAAATTAAGGTTTCTAAGATTGATTGAATTACCAGAACTCAGAAGCATTTGTAGTGCAAAACTGATTTGCGATTCTCTCCAATTAATTATAGTAGGGAATTGTGAGAAGCTGAAGAGGATGCCAATTTGTCTCCCGTTGCTTGAAAATGGCCAGCCATCTCCTCCCCCTTCTCTTGAAGTAATCTATGCAAATCCAAAAGAATGGTGGGAGTCAGTAGTGGAGTGGGAGCATCCTAACGCTAAGGATGTCCTTCGTCCCTTTTTAAAGTTCTGGTAGGATGAGTACTGACGACAGTGCCCTTGAAATAATATTAAATTAAGAGGAAGCATTGTTGTTTTAATTGGATTAAGCTTAAGCTATGTGTCTACTTAATAACTGATGTGTTTATTATATCAAATGCAAGATAGTGGAGGATGCGATGTCATCCGTCCCTTTATGATGGAGTTTTCATTCGTAAGCATTCATGTGAAACTCTTGTAATTAAAAGTAGCTCATTAACTCTTTTTTTATGTCTGATTTATTGGAGGTTTGTTGAATCTGAGTTTGTCTTCTTTTATTTGACAAATTCGTCATTGTGTTATTGACTGGGGAACAAAAATACTTAAGCTGTCTTTGCGCCTTTAAAATAAACAGTAAAACAACTTTTAAACCTTTAATTGTTATTATTACGAGTTGATTCATAATATATAAAATTACTTTAAAAACTCGAAAACATATAAAATTATGTTAAAATTAGGTAAAATAAAGTGAAATCACGAGTTTGAAACCGTTTTTACGAATTTAATAAAAACAAATATATTTCTGCAGTGCCGTACATTAGATATTTAGATCTGGATGGACGGTGAGGATGCAATGCATCTTGGTCTAGGTGAGAGTTTTGAAAATAACATTAATGATATTTTGTAAAATTTGAAAAAAATTAAATTAATTTTTTTATATTTTTAAATCTGATATATTAATATTAAAAATAATTTTTTAAAAATAAAATAAAAATTATTTTAGAAAACAATCATTATCATTTTTTTAAATATCTTTGAAAAAACATCTTTATTTAACACATAGCTGGCTCGGTCAACAGCTGGCTCAAGTGAACTGAAAGCCATGTATTTTATAATGTTTTGCACTTTGCCTTGTTCATAAATTGATAGAAAATAATAGTAATATAACGTCTGCGTGTATACTCACCGTTACTGATCCATTTGGCATTTTAAAGCTTTATACCTAACTTAACGGAATTGTTTCATGACCATATTCATGTCTGCTATGAGAAGTACAAGTTTTAGCCACTCACAGACAAGGTTTGTTTGTCATGGATGAGTTTTTTGAATTAATTACATGATTGATTTAAATTGATTTTTGAATTATTAAACGTATGGTATTTTAAAAAAATTTCTTATAATTTTATGATTTTACTATTTATTTTTACAATCTAAATTTATATTTAAATTTTTATATCATGTAAAAAACTTTAATGGCGTTCAAAGGAGGACGCCATCATCTTCTCAATGGTGTTACGCATGCCTGCGACAGATATGTGGTTTGGCCTCTACCACATCTTTTATCTTCTCCTCCTTATTTTGTTTCTCTTCTCCTTACAAAAATGTAAAATTGTACTTTTATTTGGTTTTTGTATTTAATTTATTTTTTATATTTTTAATTGTTATATATTTTATTTTATTTTTAAAGTTTTTTCTTCAATTTCATACCTATTATTCTTTTAATTACTATTTTTTTAATTATTTTTCTAATTAAATTTTGTTTTCAATTTAATCTTTTAAAATTTGATTTCAAAATATTTTTATATCAAATTTAGTCATTATTCTTTTTATTATTTTTTTTTTTATTATTATTATTATTTTGTTTTGAAGCCTTTTATATTATATTTTTTTTTAAATTCATCCCTCATTATTTTGTTAATTTATAATTTTGCTTTTTTATTTTTTAGAGTTTGTCTTCTATGTGGTTCGTCCCTAGCTCATGAGATTTTTTTATTGTATTTTTTTTATAAATCTATCTCACTATTTTGTTGAATCTGATCTATATCTTAGGCTTTTTTTTTAATTGATTTTTTTTAATTTTTATATATTTGATTTATTGGAGGTTAGTTTTCATACCTTTATTTTTATTTTTTTATGTCTAATTATTTCAATTTTATGTTCAATGATTATAAATTTAATGTGTTGATCGAGCAAAATAAATAAAAAAGATTTAACTTAGAATGTGAAAAATCTTAAATATTACGGTGCAATAATACTGCACTATCAAACAAGAGAAATGAGACACTATTCAACACTTCAAGAGCATCAAACATCAAGGAATTGTTTTTGTATAAATATCTAAAATAAATTTGAAATTATCCGATTTATAATTTTTTAATTTTAGATTAATTTTTTAATGTTTTTATATTATTTTGATATGTAAATATCTAAAAAATATTTTAAAATAAAAAATATTTTAAAAACAACATCAACACAAACATGGAGAATTTACAGCAGTGGTTCGTGGAAGATGCTGCCAACTTTCTCTGCTTAATGTTCAATGTATCTCATCAGTCCAAAACACACTTCATTTCACAGTATCCTTTTCATGGATATATACAATGAGTTGCTAGGTAAGATTACGTTGTTCACTGGTAATTTTTTTCCCATTTCATTAATATAAAACGAGAGCCTTGAAGAAGTGGTTGATGTAAATTTTCCTTGTATGTTTTTATTGGATTTTTTTTGTGTTATTTTGAATTTTAAGTCAATTTTCTTTTATTTTTATGATTTTGATCCCATAGTCTATTTAAAATACATATGAGTTTCTCATATGTGATCTTACCAAATCGAACCCACCAACCACACCTCATAAACAGATGAGTTTCTCACCAAACTTGACACTTTCATGCATCAATGCCTTGGTGTCTTCTCTTTTGATCTTCGTTGTTGAAGTTTTCCCCTGTTCATTTTTGTGCAGACATGAAGATGTGAATCACTATGAGTTGAAGGCACCACATCCAAAAATGGCTCACCCTTGGCCAGACCACGTCCCACTGCAAGTAGCCATGGGTGCGGCGGGTGACGATGCTGAGGCCAAATTAGTGCACAGAAGTTGGACTCATGGTACCCTTAATTTCTTATGCTTCCTACCAGTTCACAGCCCCTAAATAAAATCTTCATCAACATTACACGTGCTCCTGGAATTCTCGTAGGCTGACATTATTAGCTATAAAATGATAATCTTGTGGATGATCATGTGAAATTACCCTAAACTGAAAAGAAAAAAAAGTCATTCAAAGTAATTACAACAAATTCTAAATTTTTAACAAATTTGTTATATATCGAGATGATTTCTTATCTTTAATAAATAGATCCATTTTAATAATGCATTGCAGTTAATTTATCCCTAATTTCACAAATCAACTCGTAAATACTTGTTGCATATATAGTTCACATATGCAACCCAAACACAAATAAAAATTCTTTGTCTTGAGTTTTCTTATTCCAGCTTCCAAATTCTTATTTTGATTAGTAATGTAAAAAAGTAATTATTTTTGTTAGATTTATTTTTAATAGTTTTAATATACTAATATCAAAAATAAAAAATAAAAAATCTAAAATAATTATTTTAATATTAATTAAAAAATACTTTTGAAAATGATCACTTGGCATTACTTTACCAAAACAAACTCTTAATACATATATTAGATTCCAGGTGGATTTTCAGCTAATATGAAAAAACAACGTCAGCCAAGACATCATCAAGAAGAGCAAGGTAAAACAAAATTCATCAATTGGGTCCCTAATATTTGAAACAAATGAAAATTTACAATGAAGAATTTATATGTGATTTTTTTTTAGGATTTTTTTTTGTTAAAGATATATCTTTTTCCCCCCACTAGATTCAAGATTTGTTTCGAAAGATGGTTATTTGTGTACGATGAAAAATTCTGATTTAGGAATCTGAATCTCCCTATGACGGATCAGAATTGCATAACAATCGCCTTATTACATATTTTCTTGGTAAATATATTTAGAAAAATCATTATTAGTTGTAATATTGGGAAAGAATTATATTGAACTGATTTACATTTAATTATTTATTGTATTCAAAAATTAAAATAAAAATATATGTCACAGCAATTCTGGAAACCAGGCACCGAGAAACCCCGCATCCTCGAAGAGGAAGAAGGCGGTGTCGTTTTCTTTGCCCCCTCTCTCTTCCGCCTCCTCCTCTTCCTTCAGGTTTGGATATGCAAGTATTGGGAGTAAAAGGCAGAGATTGATTTTTAAGCTGATGG
>Ga0325410_1005600_pt1 | contig 13862 bp, 6 predicted proteins | sample PopdelMetagenome_16_FD_206182 | JGI IMG/M metagenome (GOLD analysis project Ga0325410, IMG submission 206182) | Populus deltoides microbial communities from Bellville, Georgia, United States - Xylem-PdIQD-R3 | ecosystem: Host-associated > Plants > Phyllosphere > Stem > Wood/Secondary xylem... | reverse complement strand
GAGCTATGTCAAATCCTTTCACTTAGCTATAAGGGCAAAACAATAAAGACTATTATGATAAATTAAGTTTTTGATTCAATAAAAAACAAATAATTTATAATTATACTGTTCAAGAGTTCACAAAAAGTTTAACATTTATCCTCAAGTTTTTATTTATTTATTTTTTTTCGAAAATAAAAAATATTCTCAAACAAATTTATATATTTATTTATTTTTCTACAATAAATAATTTATATATTGAACGCAAAAACAAATGTTTTAATTTCCCACGTTTGTTTGTTTGTTTATTTATTTATTTTGTTGTGGGTTTGAGCAGAAGGCTTTAAAGGGTTGAACGCCAGCCCATACATTAAGCCCGACTGAAAGATAAAACCCACTAATAAAACAGAAAACCCACTCGAGCAACATCTCCCTCCAGAAAGAACTCGGCGGGAAAACCCCCTTTTCCCCAAATTTCCCCATTTTATTTTTTAAAAAACAAGAAATCACTTCATCCCCAATTTCCACCACCATAAGCGGTGATGATAAAAGTTCTGAACGTGGCGGAGAAGCCTTCTGTGGCGAAATCGGTGGCGACGATACTCTCACGAAATCAGCTTCGAGTGAGAGACGGACGGTCCCGGTACAACAAGATATTCGAATTCAACTACTCCATTAATGGCCAACAATGCCACATGCTTGTCACTTCCGTCACTGGTCATCTCATGGAAGTCGAATTCGAAGATAGATTCCGTAAATGGCATTCTTGTGACCCCGCCGATCTCTACACCGCTCCCGTCCGCAAATACGTCCCTGAGGTGCCTCTCCTACCCGCTCTATTTATATTCATATAGGAGTATTCTGCAAAGTTGCGCCTGCTGTGTTTTGATTTTTTTTTTTCTTGGGATAGGATAAGTTGGACATCAAAAGGACATTGGAGGAGGAAGCGAGGAGGTGTCACTGGCTTGTTTTGTGGTTAGATTGTGATAGAGAAGGAGAGAACATTGCATTTGAAGTGATGGAAGTTTGTAAAGGTGTAAATAGAAATCTTACAATAAAGAGGGCTCGGTTTTCGGCTCTAATTGAGAGGTTTTTTTTAAGGCCAAGTTTCTTTCTTTTTTCGTGACGAGTTGATGTCTTCTTGAGTTTGTGTTTGCTTATGTTTTGGTTTTACAAATGTAAGGGATATTCATGAAGCAGCCCAAAATCTTATTGCTCCTAATCAGTGGTTTTCAGATGCAGTGGACGCTAGGCAAGTGAGTGTCTTGAAAATCTTCCAGTTTTATTGTAGTTGCTATCAAGTTAGTTTCTATAATGCGGGCCATCTTGTGCTGTGAACTATTCATGTTTATGTATTAGATAAATTCTCTTTGCAGAGTCCTTTTCTGTAAAAAAGCTGGGAGTTAATGACTGCTGTATTTTTTCATATCTGTTCATACTCTGGATTCTTCTATTATGGGAAACAAGATTGATTTTCTTTTATTTGCAGGAAATTGATCTCCGAATAGGTGCTTCTTTCACTAGGTTTCAAACGATGTTGTTGAGGGATAGGTTTGTTATTGATTCTGCTCAAGATGATAGAAATCTTGTTCTAAGTTATGGGCCTTGTCAGGTATGTTGATAGTTGGTAGCTGACAAGTTTGCATATATCATTTATTTGTGCTTATGAATTGGTCATTGTTCCCCTCTATGAATGCAGTTCCCTACCCTTGGATTTGTTGTGGAACGTTACTGGGAGATACAATCACATGAGCCAGAAGAGTTTTGGACTATCAATTGTACTCATAGATCAGATGAAGGCCTTGCTTCTTTCAATTGGATGTAAGCTTTGGAGGCTCACTGCATTATGCATCATTTCCTTTTGAGTTCCTGAAATATATGGTTAAATCTTACAATATTTTAGTTTCACAGGCGTGGACATCTTTTTGATTATACCTCATCTGTTATACTTTATGAAATGTGTGTTGAGGAACCAACTGCAACAGTAAGTAACAGAAATCGCGTGCCTTGTTTAGTTTCAATTTTGAAGTGCAGTTCTTAGGAAGCTTAATTCTTTTTTACTAATTGCAAATCAGGTCACGAAGGTCCAGCAGCAGGAGAAGTTGAAGTATCCCCCATATCCTTTGAGTACGATTGAGCTTGAAAAACGTGCTTCACGGTACTTCCGGATGAGTTCTGAACAAACCATGAAGGTTAGCCTTTGGGAATTGGGATTTAATATCATCTTATGAAGAATACCTGCAATTCTGCATCTTGTTTATTGTTTTAGACTTCAGGGTCTGCTTTGTATAGTTTTTAGATTCCTTCTAAATTTTCTCAACTGGTTAAAGTTGCAAAGAACAAGAAACTGAACTAGATTATGCACATGAGCAATTGAGTGCATTCATGACAGATTATGCACTTCAATGCCCGAGTTAGTTCAGTGGTAGCTTAACCTTTTCAAAAGAAAGAATACAGTGCAGTTTGTCTGTTGTGTATTTCAAATTATAATACCACTGTCACCAGATTTGTTTCTCCAGTTTTAGTTATCAGAATCCATTACAAGTCTCAGATAATATATACATATATGTGTGTGTGTGTCTTTAATTATTAGGAGTCTCACTTTGTCTCCTTTTAATCATATACCATTTGAACCTATTTGTGTCTAATTGCATCAAAATAATTTTTTTTTTAATCTTTCCAAAAATTCTGTAGCCAATCATTCGTTATTTCATTTTCTTTGGTTTATAGGTGGCAGAAGACTTGTACCAAGCTGGTTTCATTAGTTATCCTCGTACGGAGACTGACAGCTTTTCTTCCAGGACTGATTTGCATGTGGGTAACCTAGTTTTTCTTGTGTGGACACCTATTACTTGAACAAGTTCTCTTAAGCTTCTCATGTTGCAATTGGTTTATGAATTATGACTCAACCTGATGTAGACAATTGTACAAGAACATCAAGAGCATCCTGTATGGGGATCGTATGCACAAAGATTGTTAGATCCTGGAGCAGGACTTTGGAGGAACCCTAGTAATGGTGGACATGATGACAAGGCCCACCCACCCATCCACCCAACAAAATTTTCAGCTGGAGAATCCCGGTGGAGTCAAGATCACCATGTAGTCCATTTCTTGATACTTGTATCTACATGTGCTTGGCAATCTTTCTTTTCCTTCTGGTCCAATTTGGTGATTATGGCTTTGACCGAGTTCCTGAAATTTAGTTACTCTCATTTTCTCCAGAGATTGTATGAGCTGGTTGTTCGACATTTTCTGGCATGTGTCTCACAACCAGCTGTTGGGGCTGAAACTGTTGTTGAAATAGATATTGCTGGTGAACGCTTTTCTGCATCAGGGAGAGTGATATTAGCTGTGAGTAGTGTCATATCAAATCATAAGCACTCATTGTTTCGTTTCAATTAGTAATTTTGTTTTGCTATTGTAGATCATTTGCATATTTGCCATGGAATTAATGTCCCTTACGTAACAATAATGGCTATGGTGGTCACTATAATTTTACAATTCTATTGTTTTGGATTATTTTATTTTATTCCATGTACAGTTGTTTATCTTTTATTAGAAGCACTTGGAATTGATTTTCTTGGTAAATTCTTACTGTTAATATTTTTAAATGGATGCTGTATTTAGAGTTAAATATTGTCATCAAGGCATGCACTAGTATGGGCAGTGTAGTTTGACACTAAATTGGTACATTTTTTCAATTAATCAGGTAAAGCAGCACATATATGTTTACTTATGAAAATTATGTTATATAATCATTTGATGTATTAGTATACTAATTTTTAGTTAAATTACTTAAACTTTGTAATTTGGAGATGATGTTCAACTAGTCTTGTCACTTTTAGGTAGAATATTAAATCTTCATATTACAGACAATGTGCTAAAATTTGTGACAGCTGTGGCCATTGCATAGAACTGTTATGCTGCAAGTGTGAAAGCGATTTGAAACCTGACTCTTACTATGATTCACATTGTTGTGTCCTGCTATTGGAGTTCTCAAAGACATTTTCTAAAATCACGACTCAATTCTAGAAATTAGGATCTGGTAAACTAAAAGTAGCTGTCGAATTCCTGTGATCCCCCCCCCCCTCCCCCGTGTAAAGTGATCCCCCCCCTGTATAAACACCAGATATCAATGGGGCATGTTGCTAATCAACCATATAATTTTTAACAATGAAATGAATTGCTTTCATGGCTTAGTCAAGTAGCCTGCTACTATAGACATAATTAATAAACGTGTTCATGAGTATTTCAAAAAAATTATGATAGTGCTACCTTTAGTTTTTTTGCAATTGTTTTATATGGGATCTAACAATATCTTGTATGGCCAGAAAAATTACTTGGATGTTTATCGCTTTGAATCATGGGGTGATTCAATGATTCCAACCTATGTCCAGGGACAACAGGTTTGGCGTTACCTTTCTGATTTGTAGGCTGTGTGTTTCTTGCTGTTTTTGTGAGTATTTGATATGCCATGTATCTGTTTTCAGAAGTCTGATGGAATGAAGTTATAATTTTTATGATATGCTATCAACGAGATGGATTTTCCAGCCAGCTTTTAAACATCACTAATTTGCCAAGCAAACTTGTGCTTGATTTCTGTCCAAGATAGCATGCCTCATTCACCACTTCCATGATTTATCTCATCATTTAGAAGATTAGAAATTTTTTTGGTAAATTGAGATAGAAAGCAACTGCTCACCTTCCGTGCCTGGCATTCTATGTCATACAAGTTATTCCGAATGCTTAATAACCATGCCAGCCTCAGTTGATGCTATCTCAACATTCAGATAATAGTTTGATGTAAATCTTGCCTGATAGAGAGTTAACCACTGCATTAGCATTAGAAAGATGGAAAGTTTGAATAAAAGGTATTGTAAGTATGCTTTTTTTAGTATAAATGTCATTTCCTCTTATTAAAAACAGTTCTACAAAACAAATGGACAGGTTTGGTTTGTTGTTGTCCTGGGGGTCTTCTCTGTTTCTCTTTCTTTGGTTTTTTCCTTTTTGGTGCTTACAAGGGCATAAAGCCCACAAAACAGGAAACTAATTTTGTGTTGAGTTGTTGGTCATTTTTTCAAGGCCTAAACTGAAAAATGACAGAGTTTGATGGTCGAAGATTTGGAGTTAGGATTTACTTTCTTTTATAAAACTCTTTTATATTTTAAACTACAGATAATTATACTATAGTTTTGGACAATGTTGCAGTTCATTCCGGCAACATTGACTTTGGACTCTGGAGTCACTAGACCGCCGCCTCTCTTAAGTGAAGCGGATTTGTTAAGTTGTATGGACAAGGTGAGAAGACTGGAATTCCAATTACTTTTGTTCTGGCTTTGTACTCTCTATGCTAGTTCATTATTTTCCCATAATTGTATAATTTTAAAATTGCGTCTTCTCCCTTTGCTTGTTTTTGTAAGGCCGGGATTGGTACAGATGCAACAATGCATGATCACATTAAAAAGCTGCTTGATCGATCCTACGTCACAAAGGATGCAAACACTCGCTTCTCACCTACTAATCTTGTAACTTTACTTAAATCTCTTAATGCAATATCTTTGTTGCTCTTATGCTTGATCTTCTTGTCCTTGTGGTTACTTGTATGAGGTTCCTATTTCATGTGCTGTTACATATGAAAAGGCACAACTTTTTAGGATATGAGTGAAGATAGGCTGAATGTTTGCAAGTTTACTTAAACTTTACAGTACCACCTTTTTAGACATTAATGGGTGTAAATTTTAGTCTTACTTTTGAAAGTGTTTGATTGGTCTACTAAATTATTATGGAAGTATTCCCTGCTAATAGGTTCAACCATGCAATTTTTGTCACTGTTCTTGTGTCTCGGTCAGGTTGGAAACCTGAGATATTTGTAATACGTTGTATGAGTTTATATTTTAAGATATTTGACTAAATGCAATGTCAATAGTTTTGGATTGCTAATTGCATCACTGCATTCTTTCATAAAAAAGTTGTATTTCTACGAATTTGAGAGTTCCAGATGTTGGCTTTAGAATTTTAAACTTCTTAGCATCAAGAAAAAAATACAAAAAGATGCTTGGTTGTTGATCTGGCAAGGTTAGTTTTCTATAGTTGACTAAACTCCTTATTTTTGCTTTACATAAGAGGTTTGTTTTAGTCATTCAACAGGATTTTGATACCATATATTGATTTTGATGTTTCTGTCTCAGTGTTTTTCATATGTTCTAGCACTGTTATAATGAGGCATCTAAAGAAGAGAGTTAACAGCAATTAATTAAAGTGATGAACAATTCAACTAAAATAAGCCTCAGTGCAAAACTAGTTGGGGTCATGTCAGTGATGGCAGTTGGTTAGATTATATGCTACAGTTGTCACTCAGGTCTTTTAGCTGTATTTGAAGTTATCTTTTTCCGTGTTGAGTTTGTTGAAAACCTCTGCCATGTAAGTTCATTTCTATCTAAAAGATTTTGTTTTCTGTTTTCATGGCTTGATTTTCCTGCCGAATCTTCTTATTTTACTATTGATGACAAATTGTGATCTTTGGTTCGAGCCTTCATGCAAATCTTTAATCTTTGAAGTGCTTATTAGTATGTTCATTACTACAATATAAGAGAAGCCAGTTTAGGTACTTAGTGATGGAAGGAGGATAAAATGATGGCATGATTATTTCCTTTAAATTGTTAACTGTTTCTTTACTAATTATGACTTCAATGCATTTCAGGGCGAGGCACTTGTTATGGGATATGATGACATGGGGTAAGTAGTTCCCCATTATCAGCTGCCAAAGATACTGTTAGATATCTGAATGTTTATTTTAATGTTGGCCTGTGATGGAGAATGGACTCTGTTCTGTATTCAATTGATTATTTCGGAGTTGTAAATTAATTGTTCTTGTGAGGTTACATGGGGGTATCCACTTGTTGCAGAGAGATTAATGTGATATAATTTGTGTTTGTTAGAATACCTGGTTAAGCTGTTATTGTTGTTGATCCTGCCTGAAGTGGTAGATCCTGGAAGGATTGAGATGGATTGGTTATGGCTCTAACTTTCAATAGTTCAACCTTTTCTCCCCATTTTTGCATCAGTAGTCACAATCTAGATTTGAATCCCTGCATTTGTGTGATTATGCCTGATAACCCACTAATATTCTTTTGTTATAATACTCTGGATATCAATATTGATCATATATCATGATTTTTCTAAGCCACCTCATTAAATCTTTCTGTAAATACATAATCTACACACACAAACTTGCAATATGATGTCCATGTAGCATACAGGTATGCCTGTTGCTACAGCTTCCTAAATGGGAACTGATATTCAAGAATACATCATCGGATAGACATTATAACAGTGTATTCATGGTCAGTTAAAATATCCATGATTTAACTAGTTTAGATGGTTGACTGTGACTTTGGTGGCAAAACTGGTTTCAAGCTATGAAAAAATCGAAAGCAACATTTTCCAGGTACTACTGAAAGTGCATCAGATATAATTTAATGATTAACTAACAACAGCAATGAAACAATATTAACGACACTTTCTGACAGACATGTCAAAATCAGCTGTTGGATGTCTTTGCGGCCATGATAGTGCATGAATATGTGCATGTATGTGTGCAGGGGGATTAGGGAGGGGCTGTATGTGGTGCACTGTTGTTGTGTGAGTAAATATACAGTTAGGAGCGATGCAGAATGAGGATTCTTAAGAAAGCAAGAAGTTGTAAAGATTCACAAAAAAATTGAGATGCAAATTTTGAAGCATGCCATCCTGATGATGTTCCATGCTCTGTTAAATAGATATGCTGGTCTGGTGCTGTTATTTTGCTTATGTTCTTAGTTACACTGCTAAATTCAACACTTATTTTGTTGTTTGAGTACTTCCTTTTCTATTTCTTTTTTCCACAGGAAAAATCCTTTTAGCCTAAGTGAGAAGATAAATTTTTCCTTTCAGGTATGAACTTTGGAAACCCAATCTGAGATCACTGATGGAGTGTGATATGAAAGAAGTCAGCGTGGGCAATAAAAGTAAAGCTGAAGTTTTGGCAACTTGCTTGCAGCAGATGAAAGCTTGTTTCTTAGATGTACGTTAGAATTCACAGAACATAAGCTCCATGACTATTTGGTTGGGAGGCCATGTTATAGTTGTCTTTTCCTCAAGAAATTGTGACTATTGTTCATAATCCTATGTTAAGTTCCTTTCTATATTAGCATGGTGATTCACTGTTGCAGTTTGTAGATAGTTATATGCTTGACCTGATGGACACACTATTTACTAAATGAAGGCTAGTATGAAATGCTTGCATGCAACAAACAGGTTGGATTTATAAAGGGGATCATTGGTCGAGAACAGTTCTAATGCATTATCTAGCATATGTTGTTTTTGTTGAGGTTTACAAGTGTTTGGCCCGTTCTTTTTTGATAATTTTCATTCCTCAAACACTTGAGCTTGTTTCTGAAAAAGGTTACTCAAATTACCCTGTACAATATATATACAGCAAATGCCACTTCTCTCAATTCATAACTGAACTGGAAACTTTTGCAGGCAAAGGTAAACAGAGTAAAACTCTTGGAAGCCATGGCAATTTTCTTTAACAGGTGGGTTCTTTCACCTTCTTGTAGTATTACAGATGATTTGTTTCTATACCATTAAGCATATCTTTTTCTTTTATTCAGATCTGATAGATCAAATGGAGATGACAGTAGTGCATTGGGGGAAAATGTTCGGCCATGTGGACTTTGCCAGGAAGCAAATATGGTGCTTAAGAAAAACCGGGTAATGATGGTTATTTTGTGAATTTCTTGGTATATATGATCAAAACTTCTTTCCACTTATGCTTTCCTGTATTTGATATTTATGAAGATCAGTTTCTGAGTTAACCTTCACTTTTAGTCGGTAGAGGTAATTAAGTATTTAGTTCCATTACTTCTGTTTATGGTATTCTAGAAACACATTTAAGCAAGTCATTGTTTCTCACAAAACTAGCATTTCCCCTCCGAACAGGATGGCAATTTCATGGTTGGATGCTCGGGTTTTCCACAGGTCAGTGCACTTGTGCTCAAAACCTGTAATTCATTGTAAATAACTATTTTTGAAGGCGCATCAAAGTAAACTCCCTAATTACTGATGAAAAGAAACCAAAGGCTGTTTGTTCCACTTCTTTTAGTGGTGCATAACTTGTAATTGCCACAATCCTCTCTGTTCTACTCCAAATCATGGCCGACAGAAATGTGCTCTATGCTTGTGTGGATGTGTTTTTTATCTTATACAGTACAATGAAAGATTATCTCTCTTTTTCTGTGTTGATAACTAAACTCACAATTGTTTAACTTTTAATTTATAATACCGATTCATGATTGTTGTATGTTGGAGGATTATTTCTGCCATAATATTTAAAAGATCTGTTTGTTTCATCTTCAGTGCAGGAATGCTGTATGGCTCCCTGGACCTGTTTTAGAAGCCACCATAACCAACAATATTTGCAACTCTTGCACTCCAGGTTTCTACAGCTAATTGCAACATGTCACTGCAATATTGGTAGCTAAGACTAGTTTTGCATGCAAGTTTACGTTGAGTTAAATTTGTGCTTGTTCACCAAAAGACAAATTCAGCTACTCACCCTATCTTAAGCATGCACTATAAATTGCTGTGATGCAAACAATCCCAAAATCTCCATCCAAAGTAAAAAATGTCATGGACTTTGGCAAACCCTAATTGAGCTTCATTATTTGATGTTTATAAAGAAATACTGACGTTGTTCTATGTAATATATCCTTTGGCTTTTTTGATTGCTCTGAATCTGAAACTAAGACATTCTGTACAGTCTATTTCCTTCATCATAGCATTTCACCTTTTCTGAGTGTTCATGTGGCATAAGCTATCTCATGCATTACATGGGTTTCTACAGAAAGTTATTGCTTCTATGATGTTTTCTTTCTTGAGTTCTTACTTATTCATTATTGATGCACCTTTTTAAGGTCCTGTTTACTTGATCCAATTTAAGTTCCGCCAGCTTGAAATACCGCCAGGCTTCAATGTCAACCATTTAGGTAAGTGCAACCCTATGGTATTGTAGGGATTGTTTGTTTTGATTTTTCTTAAACTATGATGTACATGCTTTGGGTTATATATACATAAATCAGATTATTTTGTTTGGATTTGATATTTGGTAAACTTTTGATAAATAAGGAGATTCGTTAGGAATGTGATCTGTGTTGCATCATGTTTTATTTGAAGTTTGAATTTATCTGGTAAAAATTTGGATGGTCAAATTTGCTTCAATTTTGCTTTTGAACAAGTGTTTCCCACTCTTTTAGATGCAGAAGAAAGTGAAGAGCTTGCCTTTCACCAATGATTTGGTGAAAGAGATTTACTTAGATCCCTAACAAGTGTTTCACACTCTTTTAGATGCAGAAGAAAGTGAAGAACTTGACTTTCACCAATGATTTGGTGAAAGAGACAGGCTTAGGTTTATATGGAGATCTATCTGGGTCTATTAAGGACTAATAGACGTAGCTGGGCCCATATCTAAAATTTATTCTTGTAATATGACATTTTTATAGTTGTCTGACCCACTATCAGATTGTGCTTTTGCATGGTCATCTTTTCTATTTGAAGCATAGTTTGAGGCACAGTGCTACTGGTTAATTAGTTGAGGGGCAGGAAGTGCAAACTGGAAAGGCCTGAGAGAACAAAACTTCGTAGTATTAGTTAAGATACAATTTTTTCTGCAATAAAACAGGCCTTGGCACAAGGATTCACCTCCTTTCATTGACAGTCATTTGAAGAAGCATTATTTTTTCTGCAACGTGATATTTCAGCCTTGATATTTGAAGGAACGGAAATATGAGATGCACCAACATAACTGTTTCAATCACCTATTCGTAGTATTAGTTAAGATATGATTTTTTCTGCAATAAAACAAGGCCCTGGCACAAGGATTCACCTCCTTTCATTGACAGTCATTTGAAGAAGCATTAGTTTTTCTGCCACGTGATATTTCAACCTTGATATTTGAAGGAATGAAAATATGAGATGCACCAACATAACTGTGCCAATCACCTATTCTTGATTGAAAGACATTTCACTACATGGAAGTTGATAGGTTATTTCAAATCCATCCTTGTGTTGAAGGAGAGTGTTTATGCAAAATCCATTTGCGCTCTTAACTCAACTCAATAGAAGAAAGCCGTAGACATTAACACTCGTGATGTCTTTTTAGCCAGTATGCCCTTATCATGCCATCTATCAATGCCATTTCTAGCTTCCCCATATGCATGTCTTTCAGGGCTTCTTGAAATGGGTTTCATACACATCAACTTCATTTGCTATTTAATTTTTTCTGCAGATGTTCATGGATGCACATGTGCACTTCCACATAGCTTTTTAGCAATCTTTGCCAGTGTTGAATCTCTTTCACATGTTATCAGGTTGCATTGGTGGTTGTGATGAAACTCTTAGACAGTTGATAGAAATCTGTGGAACCGGTTCCCGTGTTCAAGGTGGGTATATATGTTCAGCTTGATTTGTTACATAAACATGTTTAATTAGTCATATGAAGTAGAGTAATTAGACTACAGGTTTGAAGATGAATGTTCACATGTCCATAACTAGAATTGTGCCTGCAAGAAATAAACATGATATCCTTCCATGTAATTTAATGGTTCTATGCTGTTTGGAATTTGTTTGACATCCATCTTAGTGTAATTGTGCCTGGCTTCACTTCTTGATAAGAAATGTTGTTAATGGAAAGATTAACAATCCTTGAAATGATACTTATATAAGGGAATTTTAATTTGGAATTCGTTTTCTCCTTTCAGGAGAAATCTATTTTTTAACTGAATTCCAGAACATGTCAAATATATTGGGAAACTTGAATTACAGGATGATTATGTAACAGAAATGATCATGCACATGCAATTTGCTTTGTTAGGAAAAAAGTAGATTAATAAATGAGTTGATCTTTATATATTCAATATATTATGCAGCAAGAGGTCGACCACCAACCACAACACCCAGCAACGGACCACCCACTACAACACCCAGCAACCCCCAACGAAGTAACTCTAGGCAGGCACCCTGCATATATTGTTATCAAACAGGGCATGCTTCAACTGATTGCCCTTCACGGATTTCAGCCACTCGACATGTGCAGTCTCATGGAATGAACCAACAAAATGGTACTACTCGTGAACTTTTATTTTCTCCAAATCATAAATGAGATTCCAAACAAGACAATTTTTATGTTTTGGTCAAATTAACTGTCAAAGAAATACACACCAGATTGTATTATGATAACAAATATGGTTGTTGACGTTCTATCTCTATACCCTTTCAAAATTAAAATAATTGTTACATAGGGAATTTCAGCTGCCTTTTACTGTGAATATTTCACATTTGGCAGACACTTGGACTTCTAATCATTCAAATATATGTGGTTTTTCCTTTCTTTAGTAGAATTCTTTTGACATACACACCCAGTGACCTAGGAAGCTTACTGGTGATTCACGGTGACTACGAATCCTGCTAGTTTTGGTGAAGACTATAATTTCCTTTCTTGTCTAGGATTGAGCTTTAGGCATATATAATGTCAGCTGTAGGAGGGAATTGTTATTTCTCCCTTCCTCTTGCCCCTTCCCAACCACATGTCACTTTTTTCTCCCTTGTTCTTTGCGGTATGGAAGAACCATATCACCTCACAGTTTTTAGAATTAAATCTTTAATCCAAGTTCAAATCATAATATTGTGAAGTGTTGACTGCAAACATATAGGTAGAAGCATTATATTTCGTTCTCTGAATAATTTCAGAATGGGCGTCTTTCGCCCATTGTTTATATTTTTGGGGTTTAAGAATACACTAGCTTGCTCTATTTTCCTCCTAAGCATGTGAATTGAAAGTAATCTCAGAAGTGTATGGACTTCTGGAAGCATTAAAATTGTATATGCGTGGTATTGAGTTTTAGTACGGTATCTGTTTGCCATTGTTAGAGTTGTTACTTTTTTTGTGTGCAGATTGTTAGAGTTAATGTACCCTTGATACCTGCTCTTGAAAATGCTCTTTGTGTTGCAGGAGAATCTTCAATTCCATGTAGCACATGTGGAACGCCATGTGTTCTGCGGACAGCTAACACAGCAAATAACAGGGGAAGAAAGTTCTATTCATGTTCATCACAAGCATGCAACTTCTTTGTGTATGTAAACCTGAACCTGGATATCTCTTTATGTTATTCTAGAAAAATTGTTAAAGTGGACTGGCTAATGCAGAAATTACTTGATACTTCTAATGTGTACAACTCTTCTCTAGCACTCATGCGAGACTCATTTATGAGAGGCATCTGTGCATGAATGTCAGAGATGAGGTGTGTACACTTCGAGTATTCAATAATTTCTCCAGTTAAAGATTTAGCATTCGAAGGATTATCGTATTCTAGTTCCGGAATTCTCCTTTCATCCTCTTCTGATTTTATTCTGTCATCTGCTTACGGTAATATGATGCATCCTATTTGTCTGCGACGCAGATGGGAGGATAACCTCAACAACGGCTCTGCCCCAAGAAGTGCTCCTCGTCCAAATATGAGTAACTCGGCATCTAACCCTAGCAGGAGGGGTGGTCGTGGGAGGGGTGTTCAGAATGCAGGACGTGCAGCTGATGTAACTTTTGTATCAGCTACAGGTGAGCCGATATCTGGAAGAAGATGCTTCGTGTGTGGTGATCCATCACACTTCGCAAATGCTTGCCCCATTCGTGGTTCCTGATGCCTTGCCCTCTCAAAGAAGAGTTGAGACATGCTCAAGTACGTCGAGGACAGGTTTGGTACCTGCTACCTTTTCGGCTCTTGAGTGCCGTAATTTTGTAAAATTATGCTCTAGATATGATCGCATAGAGTGCACACACTGTATTTATT
>Ga0325410_1005599_pt1 | contig 13863 bp, 6 predicted proteins | sample PopdelMetagenome_16_FD_206182 | JGI IMG/M metagenome (GOLD analysis project Ga0325410, IMG submission 206182) | Populus deltoides microbial communities from Bellville, Georgia, United States - Xylem-PdIQD-R3 | ecosystem: Host-associated > Plants > Phyllosphere > Stem > Wood/Secondary xylem... | reverse complement strand
ATGACTTTATAATAGTAGAATAGAAATTAGTGTGATATGTAATTTAATTACTATGATTTTGGGGATTGTAAATAATTTTATAAGATAATTATTTATGAATTAATAATGTACTTAATAGAATTAATAAAATATTGTGTGGGATAGATTTTAATATTCTTAAATTGATTTATGTATATTTTAAATTTCTTTTCAATGTTCATACTATATAGATGTTTAAACATATGATTAAATTTGTTGAGACACAAAGAAATATGCATGAGCTGGAGTAGGATATGATTTAGGATGATTGGATTAGAATTGAGATTTGATGATTGATATGGTGAATGGAAATGAAAGTGTTGATAACTGGGTATGTCTGAATGCAGGGGAAAATTTGCCAATTTCTTATAAAAAAAATTTGCACCGCAAATTATCAATGTATCGTGAAAAAAAAAGATGTTAAAATTTGGGGTCATTTCACTTTTCATTCATTTAGAGGGTGTTTGAGAGTGTAGTAGTTGTTGCTTTTTAAAGTATTTTTCGTCTAGAAATGCATTAAAATAATATTTTTTTTATTTTTAAAAATTATTTTTTACATAAACATATCAAAACAATTTAAAAATATATAAAATATAAATTTAAGTCAAAAAAACAAAATTTGAAATTTCATGGAACATGGTGCAAACAGTGTCTAAAAGAGTAGTTGAAAGGGAATGAGATGAATGTAAAAAGATTAGAGAGTAAACGAAAAAAGAGGGATAATAGTTTGACATTTGTAATCATATTATATTTGTAATAGATGAGCATCTCATTCTGTGATCTATAACTAGAAAATTATCTTTATTCAAGAGTGAAGGTAAAAAAAAAAGTTGTAGGTAATTAGTCACTTAAAACATGTGATACTGCTGAAATAACTATAAATTAAATTAGGCCTAATCGATATAAGATAAATAATAACTATACTTATTAGGCTTTGTTTGTTTATTCCAAATTTTTTCATGTTTGATTAAAATTATAAAAGTTAGTTAAAGAAAAACACTTTTCGGTAAAAAAAATTTGATTTGGTTTTCAGGAAAGTATTTTTTTTATTTTGTGCGGAATACACTTTCTAGAAGTTGTATAAAATTCAAAAATATTTTTTTATTTGTTAATTATATCAAGTTTGGTCATCAATCTTTTGATTGATATATATTTTATTTTGAATCTTTTTATTTATTTATTTTTCAATATCATCCGTTAAAATTTGATATAATTTGATTCTTATATCACTTTTAATTCTTATTTTTTTATTTTTTTATTAAATTTTTTTTATCTATTAAATTTGATCCTTATTTTTCTAATTACTATTTAATTTATTTAAGATAATTTATGAAATTAATTTTTTTTTAATTTCATAATCTTTCAATTTTTTTATTTGTTAGATATGATTACATTATTCTAATTGCTATTTATTTTATTTGAAATAATTTATGAAACTTTTTTTTTAATTTCATCATCTTTTAATATTTATATCTGTTATATTTTGTCTCCATTATTTTTTTTTTTGATTTTTTTATATGAAATAATTTAGGAAATTAAATTTGTTTTTCAATTTCATCCTCCTTTAACTTTTTCATATATTAGATTTGGTCCCTATTATTTTAATAAACTTGAAAAATAATAATTATTTTCTAAATAATTTTGCTTGACATAAAAAAATATTAAAAATTATTTTTCAATTTTTTTCTTATAATACTACTAAATATCAAAAAATAAATTAATTTTTAGAAATCCACTTGCCGTGGAAAATACTTGTCCATACAAGCTTGTAAGCAACTTGCCCTTGGCAATCACTGTACCAAAAACATATTTAATATAATCTCTTGAGTTCCGTAGCCCAAGTTTACGTTTCAAGCGGTTGGCCCAAAACAAAATAGTAATAAAGTGGGCTTAGGAGTGAGAAGCTAAACACAGGTCAAAACAGGCAATTCGTACCTTCCAAATCAATCGGCGAGTATAAAATCTCCCATCCTCAAAAACTAGGGTATAAAAGGGTTCAAATCCTCTCCGCCCAAAAAGCTCTTCCCTCGAATAAACGTTAAATTAAAACCCACAAAGCATCAACTCCTCCAATCGGTAATTTCAATCTCTTCCATAGATTCACGCTCTTTCTGCACAAATCTACAGTAGCTTCTTTGTGTTTGATTTACAGATCTCTGGGAATGGCGACGTTTGAGCTGTATAGAAGATCGACGATCGGGATGTGCTTGACGGAGACTCTTGATGACATGGTTCAAAACGGTACTCTCAGTCCTGAGCTAGCCTTCCAGGTTCTTGTTCAGTTTGATAAGGTACATGTAAATCACACCTAATCCAGTTTGATAACTAACCACTCTGGGTTCTCTCTTTTTAATTTTTTTTGTTTTGTCATTTCAATTTTAGTCCATGACTGAAGCTTTGGATACAAAAGTGAAGAGCAAAGTCTCAATTAAGGTAAGTTCTTTCAATTTTATGTTTTATTTAGCTATTACGATTGCCATCTTTTGTCAATTGATCATCGTTTAAAGCGAATTGGGATAACGAGTTTTATGGTTGTCAATTGGATCTGAACTAATTCTTTTGTGCTATGTTATAACTAGTTTAATCAACAATTAAAAATGTTACTAAATTTTGACTCTGCTGATCTGGCCTCTTATTGATTGTGATTCCAAGTCAACGTCTTCCATGTGTGTGTGTGTGTGTGTGTGTCGTTGATTATCCCTGTTGATTTTGGCCAAAAAATATGTAATGACTCGAAAGTCAAAACAGTTTCTGAAAGTGTTGTGTGTCATGCGTTCCTGCATGCATGTGTGCGTTTCGCTTGATTCATTTTCTGAAGATGTGAAATCATTTTCATCAGCTCTTTATTCAATAATTGGGTCGTGTGAAGGTGAGGAACCTATGTAATATAAATAGGGCACCTTCTGTTATACAACCAAACAGCAACATCTCTGGATTATTAATTACCGTTTCAACAATTTAGATTTGTAAATATCGATTTTAACCACAATTATAAAGAAGTTTTGAATCACCTTGATTGATGAATGATAAGATTGGAGTCTACTTAAAAAAATATATCAGCATTAAGAGTCTTTTGTCTGTCAAATTTTGATGACAAACCTGCCTTCTTATCAATGAAGCAGAAGGTTTATGGAATCAAATTGTTGCTGATATAGAACCATTCTATTGTTCGGCACATGTGGAGTGGATGTAATTGGTTTAAGGACAACTTAAGTGTATGCTTGCTGGGAAATGTCACGTGCTCAAGGCACTTTTGGATGTTTGAATTTTCAATGTCAACTGATGCAAATAAACATATCGGATAAATTTAGCCATCCATGAGCACTGCATCATTAGTCAGTGGTTATTTCTCGATCAGCTTCTTAGGCAATTGAAAATTGGGGCTTTGAATGCTTCATTAGCATACTTGTACAGAAACTGTCTTCTATGTTAGTTTTGGGGCAGGTATGAATTCCTACAGTCTTACAAGGAAATTTTGGAGATGATTAATGTTGGAACTTTTTATATAGCTTAGGTCTGGACTGGCATTTGTAATTCTCAACCTTGTTATTTTCTTCCTATTTCACCCCCTCCCCCAAATACTTGCGGCGTAGTGACCTAATGGAGCCTCTGGTGTTTCCATGTACATCTGCTGTTGATGCACTTTTCTGTATTAATTGCCATATTATGCTGGAAGCTTTCCAAGCAGCCAGCAACATGTGGTAGGTTTTGCAGATTTTTGCATTTACAGAGCACTATAGTTGCACTGATGAATTTATGATTTTGTTTTGGATTTGATTGGGCCTTTGGGAGAAAAAAAGAACTGAAGTCCTAGTGATTACTGTAAGATGGTGCATTTTTTAATTAATCTTTTGTGGTCAGCAGTGGTTGTTGGCATAGCCTTCAGAACAAATTGAATCTGCATAGCAAAAGGAGCATCATGGTTGAATGTTTGAGTATCGCATGTGGCAGCTTTAACAGTGACTTGGTGGTAGAGTGAGGCAATAGAATGATGGGTGAGGTTGTGCAGCGAGAAGACAATTTAAAGAATGACTTGCTTTATGCTGCTCTGATCATTATACTTCATTTTTGGGAGGGAGGGATATCTTGGTGATTGTTGCTAATTGCATTTCCGTATTAGTTTTGGAGATTTTCACAAGTTAGGCAGGTGGCTGGGAATTGAATGTCATGTCCATTTGAAGTTTTTTGTCTTCACCTTTTTCCGGAACTTGTTCTTATATTCCCTCTATGGTGAAAGTTCGGTGAGGATCCTTTTTATGGATTTGCGTGGGGAAAAAAGAAAAAACGAATTGTGTACCATTTTGGTTGTTGACTTTGGACTTTATTGTCGTATTCTTCCTTTCCACTTTAGGTTTAATGGAGGAGTCCATATTTATAATCTGTGGAACTTGGGCTCTTTAACCAGGGAACTCCTGTCGTAGTTTTCCTGGATCAAGATTGTATCTTATGTGTTAGGGTAGCAACTGAAAAGACTCATATTATTTTTCTGGTTTTGGGTGCTACAGGGACATCTGCACACCTACAGATTCTGCGACAATGTTTGGACCTTCATTTTACAGGATGCTATGTTTAAGAATGAGGAGACGCAGGAGAATGTTGGGCGGGTTAAAATAGTGGCATGCGACTCAAAGCTGCTTACGCAATGAGGCTGTAGAGGTGGTTATTTGTAAAGGTGGGATGGCAGCAAGATGGGATGCGAGTGTTGTTTACTGTGGAAGACTGGACACAGCTTGTGTAACCCATCAACAACCTTTTCCAAGTTCCAGCTTTTGTTATTTGATGATGTATTATTTTGACGACGGTGATTGTTCGTTTTTTATTTAATCTGCTAAGAAGATGGTATACTCATGGAATAGGGTAGCATCATGAAACTACAATTTCGTTGGTGGCCGTATTTGTTTACGTATTATTAATCGTTTCTCGTGCTCGGATGCAAGTGCTTGCGTGAAGGCAGCCCTTTTCTTTTCTTTTTTTTAAAAAAAAAAAAAAAAGAGTTAAAAGATTGGCACCTCTAAATTATAAAAAATTAGCTAACCAAGCTACTCTATTAATTAATTTAATGTGTTTGTTTTGTTACATGCAACGTGTGTCCTTTACTAGTTGATCAATAATTTATATTCCCCCCTCTTTCCTGATAGCAGAAGACATTTAATGGGAACATATTTAATTTTAAAAGACAAAATAAAGCATGGATTTTGAATCTCAATAGTGAAGAAAGGCTTCCAAATGCTAGTGGATGGTTAGGTGAAGGGTCATTCATGTTACATGCATCCTAACATGTGAAAATTTCCTTTTCTTCTGTAGTTGTTCAGCACGTTTAAATGAATCGAGCATTCATCATCCCCTTCATCATTCTAACATTATTATTAATTTTTTTTTTTTTTTGTCATTCCAAACAGTATGTGCTCGAGCCTTAACAATCACCGTATGCAAAATGATTTACCAAGGAAGAATTGTATGGGCTTTTACAATAACTATCATTGTCTTTTGTCTTAGTACAGTATCTGAAACCCTCCCCCTCAACCTCCATACTGCAGTACCACCACAGCAACCCTTCAACCGTTGAAATACTTTCAATTATTTTAAAATTGTTGTTGCTTTTGAATTTTTATATAATTTGATTTTCACAAAACATAAAACATACATCTAAATCAATATTACCTTTGAATTTTTATATAATTTGATTTTCACAAAACATAAAACATACATCTAAATCAATATTACCTTTGAATTTTTATATAATTTGATTTTCACAAAACATAAAACATACATCTAAATCAATATGTAAAACAAAAATCAACTTTATTTTCACAAAACATAAAACATACATATAAATCACTTATTCTTGAGAATAAATATAAGTCTAATAATAAAATAAACTCCTAAATAATATCTAATGGGCTAGAATAAACCCAAATTTAAAAAAATTATTCAACATTAAATAAATAAATAAATAAAATAGGATAAGAAAACCAAAATTTTCATGTCAAAATTTCTCAATGTAACCCGAATCTCTAATTTTCGCATATTCTTGGCATATTTTCAGTCCTGACTTCAAACACGTCGTTCTCTCTCGTTTGGATGCATTATTGGGCCCACCACATATGGTTGGAGAGCTTGAGATGTCTAGTTTCCAGCCTAAACTAAATCGCGGCAAACCTCTATTTTTAGTTCCAGATATATCTCAAACAGTATACAAAGGTCTAGTCTTACAAATTTGACAAGATTTGTATAGCATCTTTGGCCGTCTGAAATAATATATTTCCGAACTCCATTTGACCTGAGAAAATACCAAAATATAGTTTCATATGCCTAGTATCTCCCTGTAAAGTTTCAGTTTGTTTTGATATATGGTTTAAAAGATATGCTCAATCTCGCAAAACTGGTCAGCAAATATTTTAAGACCATAGTTGGACCTGACTTGGTTCGTATCATCCTTCCCTTCTTTATATAGATTCAACCTCGAATCTATATCATAAAAAATATCTTATAAGGTCAATAAATTAGTACCAAACTGAAGAATAACATCATCATCAAAACCAAGAAAAACCTTGTTAGCGAAGAAAGTCCTCTTGATATACAAGTTCTTATTTTCAACCATCTTCTCATTCTTTAATTTCAGTTGCTTCTCATATATTTGATTATGTATCAAATATACAAGAGTTATAGATCTTCCATTCATCTCAAAGGAATACCTATTTGTCACTCTATTATGCATAACTCTCATATCATACTGACATGTCTACCATGCAACAAGTGATTAGCTTGCATTAACACAACATCACATAACACCTTTTAACAATATTTACCATTAGAAAAAGTAACCAAAACTTTTTTATTCACTTTCACTTACCAATTCAATACTAACTATATTAGTGTAACTACCACAATTTATAATTAAGTTACATACCTTATTATGAATATGACATCTCGTGTGGAATATGTTCTTCCTCTGACCTTCCAAATCATCCATCTTGACATGCATATTCAATGCTCTCCTCACCATAAGTGCCTCTCCCTCAACCAGATACTCAACACAAATATCATCAGCATCCTTTAATGATGGCATCTTCTCCTCTCCATCCTTCCCATCCATTTCAACCTTATTATTAGATTTCATAAACATGACTCTTTTGTTTGGGCACTGTGAAACAACATGACTAAAACCTAAACAACAAAAGCATTTAATGTCACAGTTACGAGAAGTATGAGTAACATTATTACCTTTAACAATGATCGAGGTGTCTTTCTTCTCTCTAGAGTATTTGACCTTACCCTTCTCATTATATTGTGATGGACCACCCCCAGTACTAGCCTTCTAATTAGGTTTCCAAGGGTTTAAAGGGCCTAATAGCTGGCTTTGTTGAATGGTATCCTTTCATTTAAGCTGTTTCTCCACCTTTACGACCATATGCATCATCTCCTTCATCTCTATATAATGATACAACTCCACAATATGAGTTATATCATAATTAAGGTCATTCGTGAATCTAGCTATAGTAGCCTCCCTATCCTTTTCAACATTAGCTCAAATCATAGCAAGTTTCATCCCTTGAAATACTCATCAACACTTTTTGTACCTTGACTCAAACTCTATAACCTTTGATACAATTTTCTATAGTAGTGGCTAGGCATAAATATCCTCCCATAAAGAATTTTATCTCATCCCAAGTATCACCTTGCCTCTCATAATTTCTCTTACGGTTTGTCACTAACGAATCCTACCATACAATGGTATAGTCAGTAAAACCAATCAAAACAAGCTTGAATTTCTTGGGCTCTAGATAATTATGACACTCGAAAATCCACTTCACCTTCTTCTCCCATTCTAAATAATCTTTAGGATCATTCTTCCCTTAAAAAGCTAGTATTTTCAACTTAATTGTCCTCAAATCTCCACCTAACTCAACATTATGGTCCTAGTACCTATAATTACCCCTTTAGCCAAAATTATCATCATATCTTTTCCCTACAAACTAACAATTATGTTGCTGTCCAAAACGTTCCTCATGTCCCACAAACACCTCTTTAAAATCAACATTACTCGGTTTTTGTAGGGTGGGAGTATTGATAACAGGAAAATACATAGGTTAGCTTAGGAAACAGTGATGAAAGAAAAAGATAGGGGAGGGCTTGGTGTTGGGACTATCTTGGCAAAAAATAACACTCTCCTCTTCAAGTGGATTTGGAAACTAGGAAGTAATGACAAAGCTAGCTGGACAAACTTCATTAAGGGAAAATACAGACCAAAGTTCATCAATGGGGTGCCCCGATTCAGGAAAAAACTCTCGGTGATTTGGTGAGGTATCTGCTCTGCTATTACTAGTAAGGATCATGATAGCACTCTTATTCGAGCTAGCTGTAAACTTAAAATGGGTATGGTAACCGGGTAAACTTTTAGTCAGATACTTGTTTGGCTGGCTTTTGTTTAGCTAACTTTTATCCTGCTCTCTTTCGCCTATCCTCCTCCAAAGCAAGGCTGTTAGCCAGATGGGATACTGGGTAGAGGATACTTGGTATTGGAATCTGAAATGGATAAAACCCCTTAGAACTAGAGAGAATCTAATGTTTCAAAGGTTAATGTCTGATTTTAATCTTGCAGTTATTCATCGAACAAAAGAAGACAGGTTGGTTTGGGAATAGGGGAAAAATATGGTTATACTGTAAACTTTTTGTATGTTTGCCCTTGATAGGATCAGGTTTGCTGGAACTAAAAATTATGTTATAGATCCCTAGAAATATATTTGCCCTCCAAAAACATAAATGACTTTATGGCTAGCCCTAAATGAAGGTCTTTGCACAAGATCCTTCCTGGTTAAGAGACATATCCTGAGCCCTCAAGATTATTGCTGCCCTTTCTGTGTGCACCATTCTAAAACTATCTCCCGCATCCTCATGCATTGCCCTATGGTTTGGAAACTCTGGAATAAATTGTAGCTTAGAGAGGTCTGAACTGGGTAATGCCATATGCCCTTGATGACCTTCAATGTCAATGGCAAGGTCTTCTACAAGAAAATCATTGTAAGTTTGAGAGATCTGTTTGAGAGGGGAGGTTTATGTTTAGCATTTTTTGGACTATGTGGAATACCAAGAACAACTTGATATTTAAGGAAAATCAACCTATCTATATCCTATGGCATTTGTTTTACTTTGCTGCAGGTTGAATAAGAAACCTGAACTCTTCATTATGGTATACAAGTGTTGATCTATATAGGAATCATGAATGTATTTTAGCTTGGTCCGTTTAAGTTCTGATTTCATTTGATTTTTTGTGTTGTTGCTCCATTATTAAGGTTGTTCGTTTCTTATTTTTCCTCATTGTCGATAGACTGTGGCCTTGGCTACAACCTATATAGCTAAAGTTCTGCTCTCTCTGTTCAGACTTTATTTTTATTATGTATCATCTAAAATTTTAGCAACACATTTATTTTCTATTTAGTATCTTTAATACTTGAGGGTATACTTTACAATATAATTTTATACCTCCAAATATTAAAATTTACAACTAAATCCCAACAATCTAAATATTAAGTAAACAAAGTAAGTGTTGTGGGATTTTTGGTATTTTATCCAAAACCTAATGGATAATCATAAAATGGTTACAATATCTATTTTGTATTTTTAGAAAACATGCATGAGAAACCTTTAGAATTTGGTCGTATGCATGAAAACAAACCATAATTGTTTTTTGAAATGAGAATTTTTTTAATAGTTTATGGATTTTTCAAAATTTTAGAGAAAACCGGGTTCATATTTTACAGTGTAAGTCTATAGCCCAATATGAAATGAAATTCTTGAAGAAAAACATATTTTTGTATTTCTTAAATAGGAAATTTTGTTGAATTTTTTAAATTCTTTTGAAATTTCACAGAAAAATCAAGTATTTTTAATATTAAGTTCATATCTTACACTATAAATCTACAACCTGATATTAGACAAAATTATTGAAAAAACACGCGAGGAACCCACAAATAATTTCAAAATGATCCCTGAATGTTTTAGATTTTTTTTTAGTTTTTTTGAAGGACTATTTAGCTAGACACCCAAATAGGTATAAAATTAAACTAAAAAAACAGGTTAAGGACATGTTTGCCAAGCACGTCTTTAGCCTAAAATCAAAGACATGAACATGCCTTAAGGTAGTGTTTGGAAAACATGCATGAAATTCACCCCTATTTATAGGGGATTAAATAAGAACATGAGGTATTTCTTGGGCATGGTTTATGACCATTGATTTGCTTGGGAATGATTCTAGCCATTAGCCATAAACCAACAACATGGTATTACAAAACAAGACTGTTAAAGCTGGTTAGATGAGAGGTTGTAACTATTTATTACAGTGGTTGAATGGCTGCAAATCAGTGGAGAAAAGGATTAGGGGTGCAGTACAAAATCAGGGGGTGAGGATGGTGTGTCTTTTGTCTCATTTGAAGGAGAGATAGAAACATTAAATGGCCCTCAAAAGCAGCTTCATGGGCATCTTTTTATGGTATAAGGTAGAAGATGACAAAAACGATGTCGTTTTGATTCAAAACACGTCGTTTTAGTCAAAACATGTGTAAAACAGTGTTAGACGACATGCCGTCCGAAACTAAATTTTTTTTTTTTACTTTTTTTTTTAACCAAAACGACATTGTTTTGGTCAAAACAACACCAAAACTCATTGTTTTATTTAAATGAAACGATGTTGTTTTTTGGTTTTTTACCTAAGTTAGGTCATTAATCTCTTTTTTATTTCAGCCTCTAATCTTTTAATTTATTCAATTAAGTCAACTGAACTTTGATTCCAAGAATCAATTTAATTTCACCCATGTTTTCAATTGAATTAGGTCCCTAAATTCACATACCTTTTACTCAAAGGTCATTGGTTCTGAATTTTTTTAATTTGGCCCTTAATTGACCCCCGACACTTTGATTTTCTTACAATTTCATCCCCGATTTCACCTAATTAAGTTTAAAAAAAAAATTGGTCCTCTAAAATTTTAATTTTCTCAATTAAGCTCAAATTAAGCTTCCAAACTTAATTTTTCACCAATTAAATCCCTAATAAAATTAATTTGACCAATTAAAAATCTAATTAAGTCCTTTCACTTAATTAATTATTTTAATTTGACCCAAATTAATTCTTAAACTTAATTAAACCTTTGATTGGACCCATGATTAAATCAAATTGACATATTAAAAGTTTAATTAAATCTTCAGACTTAATTTTTATGTAGATTCGTCTAATAATAATTTAATTTGACTTTGAATTTGCATTGTCTTTCAATTTTTGGGTACAATTAGGTTTTGATTTTGTCCAAAATCTCAATTTGGTTTTTCCATGCATTTGAAATCTTTCTCAACATGCTCTTACCAAGTTTCTAGTCTCTTTTTTTTTCTTTTTTAATTTTAAAAGAAAAATATACTTTTAGAAAAAATTCAAAATTAAGTTATGAGAGCTGTTATTATATTAAGATCTTGAAAGAAATTGCTGCATCTTTTGTATGGAAATATCATGCTATGTGATTCACATGTACCTGTTATTCTAGGATTAAAGCAACAATAATACCTAAAGGGAGTGAATTATATGTTCCACTAATAATGTCAAATAATACAAATAATCATACTAAGCATATATAACATAATAGTTAACAATATAATTAAAATGCTTAAAGTAAAAGATAACGGAAGAGAGATTGCGAACTTGATTTTTAACATAGTTCAACAAGCCTACATTCACATCTCAGGTATAAATAATACTTCAGTATTGTACTCTTTTACTAATTCAAGTGAAAGATATGGTACCTTATGTATCCACACCAAACAATTACACCATATGAAGATGTCCTCTTTTCAAGATTTTTCCTTGGTGACAATACCTCATCAATACCAAGAGTTGATCCAAACTCTTAATTGTTTACAATTGTGATTTGTTTATAACAAGATGCGCTCTCTCAAAGAGTAAAGTTTACAATTGAAAACTATTATCTCTAGAGCTTATTCAATAGCACCTAGGATGATTGAAGGTGTGTACGTGTAATGAGTGTGAGATTTGATGCTCTTGTGCTATAATATGAAGATTTAATTTAGCACAACTTAGAATATATTAGGATTGATGATTTCTAGTTGGTTTTTCTTTTGAAATAGCTTCTATATCATGTATGTTCAGAATTTTTCAATAATTTTGCATAAAAAAGAGCTACATATATGTTTCCAAAAGAAACTAGTCATTTATAGTCGTTGGAATGCCTCTAAAAGCTAAAGCGGTTGATCGGTTCAAATGACCATATCATTTGGTTAAACGGTTCCTGCGACATTCTCAAACATTCATCATGGATGACTAGCGATCGATTAGTTCACTTGGTATGCCCAAACAGTCGACCAGTTTAGCTTAAGTACTAGTTTTGGCAATTTTAAACCTGGTGAAACTTAAACTGGTTAAATGTATATTAATTCTATTTATGCAGGCAATGTGAAGTGTGTGAGTTCATTTTAGTTTGATATTGAGTAAGATATAAAGATTTAACAATAAACTCTAAAATGAATCCTTAATAGTGAAGTCTTCACTTTCTTTGCTTCTTGGACTTGTTGATGAATTTCTCCATTCAATTCCATATGTTTTTTTTATACGATCTTCATATAAAACTTGTTTAAATTTAATTTCATCCAAGTATATCATTAGTCCATTTCTCATTTAATTGGTTTCATAAAAAATACAAGATATTATAAATATTAATATCTAACCTATAGATCGACAACCTTTCCATTTTTTTTATGGTGACAATTAATGTATACTTATAGACATAAAAATATCTATCCCCCTTATATTTTGTAATATAGTTCCTTAGAGACTTAAACTATAATATACAATCTATAAATATATCTCCCCCCTTTGATTATGTAAACATGTATTTATATCTATTCTTTTTCCAATGTTTATTTTTCTATTTTCTCTCCCTTTTTGTTATCAACAAAAAGTAAATAGGGAAAGTAAATATGAATAGAGAAACGAGATATAAAAACATAACATAATTTTCAAAATACAACATTCATTACAAAAAGGGAAAGAAAGTAAAATGAAAAACATGAGAAGTTCATGGTACAATCATCTAAGATGGTGGATAGTGAGAGAGCAAGCTAGCCATCATATCCTTGATATCTTGTAGGTCGCCAACCATATGCTCTTGATTAGGGAGGATGTGCGCTTGTAATTCTCAAAGATAACTTACATCAGTCTCACCATGGAGTAGACGATCATCCATCCTAGATCTTCATGAATTAGCACCAACATCTTTAGGAAAGGAAGCCGGAGGTGGTGTCTCAAACATATTAGCAAATTCATCATCACCTACTTGTTCGTCTTTTTCATCATGCTCTTCCTTGCAAGCTTGGTCTTTAGGAACCCATATACCATCCTCATTTAAGAAAAATTTCATCTTTGTTAGAGTCCTATTATCTATCTCTAAATGTTTGGAATACTACGTCTAATCTGTATCCATGAATTCAACGTTGAAATGATCAAGGATAGTTGTTAAGCATTGACCATAAGGTAAAGACTTTTGTTTTTTTATCATATTCTATTATCAAATTCTTCATTATAATATATGGAAAATTAATTGATCTTCTTCTAATCATACAATCGATAAGACATAAGTACATAAAAGTCACTTAATCAAATGGCCTCTTTTTTGGCAAAATATTATGTGTTATGACCCTATAAAGCAATCTAGGTCTTAGCATCAAGTCTTGACTCTTAATCTTTACATCCAATATAAGATTTTGTCTCTCGATATGCATAATAACCGCCTCATCATATATAAATCCCTCAATTGTAGGGATGACTTTCATCTCAAATACATGAGG
>Ga0325410_1005598_pt1:0-10000 | contig 13865 bp, 6 predicted proteins | sample PopdelMetagenome_16_FD_206182 | JGI IMG/M metagenome (GOLD analysis project Ga0325410, IMG submission 206182) | Populus deltoides microbial communities from Bellville, Georgia, United States - Xylem-PdIQD-R3 | ecosystem: Host-associated > Plants > Phyllosphere > Stem > Wood/Secondary... | reverse complement strand
AAAACCAGCATGACCATTGGTTATCTTAGATCAATTACCATAAGAATTTCTTTTAATAAAAGTAGAGGATTGAAGGGGTGGATAATTATCAAATTATGTTAAATAGGAAATAGCTTTATGAATATCAGTATGATTCATGGTTTGTTGGTTGTTCTCATTTAGATGTATATGGTCTTTACTGTTTCGTTGGTATCTGAATTCTCTGCCTTCAATACAGATTCCTGCGAGTAGATGCATTATCCCTGTTGCTTTCACTTGCTAATGTTACTGCAAACTCTGACATCCTGTTAGTGGATATGGTTGGCGGCCTTCTTACTGGTGCTGTGGCAGAGCGTTTAGGAGGTTTGATCTCTGATTTCATCTGAAAAGCCCTTTCAATTCTATAGCTTTATAAAGCTGTTTGCTTTATGTAGTAAAAGAGAAATACCACCAAGAAAGGGAAAACCAAGCTGTTTGCTTTAATTATGTTTCTGTTATTCCTCAGTTATCCTTTTGACAGGATTTAATATATGATAACTTTTCAATTCTCAAACCAACAAATAAATGAAAAAGAAAGAAAACGAAAGTGTTATTATACCCTTGCCACAATCATGAATGTATCTTCTTACATGTGTTTTCTTGGCTTAAACCACTGTAGTTTGTCAGATGTAATTTATGGTTGTGAATGATGTTATTTGTTTAGCAGGTACAGGTTACGTTTGCAATACATATCTTGGAAGTACACCGTATCCTGTGGAGATAGTCAGAACATTCAACTTTGATAATGAAATCTGCAAAAGGTACTTTGTGTTGTTAGTTTCATCATAGTTTCAGAAAGTGGAGAAACATGACTCACTTATGGGAAAAAATGATCTGTGTTACCTCGTTTTTCAAAAATAGTTGAGAAAGCATAGGTTCGTATGTTGAACCGGAAAAGACAAAACAAGTTCTGATATGTTTGGTGCATACTTTGGACATGACTGGATAAGTTGCGAAGTATTTAATGCACATTTTGAATCCTTGTCATGTCTTGAGTTGTCCCAGGGCAAAATTCTAGTCCCACCATAAGGTATCACAGACAAAAAATTTCATTTCTCAATTTTTCATATTATCCACTTTTTTATCACTCATTTATTTTTTAATTTGGTAGACTAAAATTTGACCAAATTGATTAAAATGAATATTTGCATATAGAGGCTTAATTGCAAAAACCTTTTGATTTAGAGACTAAGTTGTACTTATCATAAAATTAGAGGATCAAGAAAATTACAAGGACTAAAATGTCATAAAAATAAAATACAGGGACCAAAATAAATTGTTGAAAAAACTCACAGACCAGAATGACATTTTTCAAAAAAAAATTATCGTGCCTTATCCAATGTGCTCCAAACACAAGACAGGAATATGTATTGTCCAGTCTAGTGTAGGCCAATCAAGTTTCATCAACTACCCAGTTCAGTCCATTTCCATTTATAGTCTAGTGACTAGTCCAGTCTAGCATACCAAAAACATCCTAGTTATTGTTTAATATGAAGCAGCTGGGACTTCTATGTAGAATTATTTGATATGATAGCCCTTCCTGGTCAGCGACAGGAGATTTTAATATGCATAGGATCAGCGTGACTCTTGCTTAGCCTCTTCTATATAAGAGATCCTCCGGATTCAACATTGCTTTCATTTTTTGTTTCTGGCATAGTCTCTTTGATTATGTTTTCTATTTAAACACAGGAATTTCATTTGAAGGAATTAATATTTTCTTTCCAGGATTGTGCGGGCTCCTCTGTGTGACCTCTGTTTAGACCAAACTGGAACATCCGAGATAATTGATGCCAGCAATGCAGAATTAAATGTTAGCGTTGTTTTGCTCATTGCCAGAGTATGTTTTTATCTTGCACTCCAGTAACTGTTTTGGAGAATCAATTCTTGTAGGGCCAAACCTCCCCCATCAACATGGAAGAAATGTCTCTTCCATCCAACCATGAGGCTGCGGATTCAGAGACTATTGTCTCTCCACAAATTAAAATGGGCAAACCCCCTAAATCTGGCGAAAAGGCATCAGAAGAAGCCATTAAGTCATGGAAGGAAAATGGGTTCTCTAGGTAGCTAGATGTGAATAATTTGTTTATTAGTCAATAGAATCTATAAATGGATATTTTCTATTTCAACATTTTTTTAGTTTTCAAGCGTGGTCAATAATTCTAGTTCACTCTGTGTGCAGTCTAATAATTGCTGCTCCAGATGCAGATGCTTGGAGCTTAGCCAAGGATCTATTGCCACTTCTATCATATTCAGCACCATTTGCTATCTACCACCAGTATCTTCAGGTCATTTGATTCAAATTCTTGAGATTTGTTCAACTTAAGACTTGCTAATGCATTATTTTCTATATTAGATTGCAGTTTATTAATAATTAATGCAGTATTGTTACTGGATAATTTTTTGTAGTATTACTGGATAGGCTTTCACTCATGGTAGAATATTTTCTTAATTGCTATTCTTGTTCGAATGCAGCCACTTGCAACATGCATGCACAATTTACAGCAGGGGAAAATGGCAATTGGTTTGCAAATTTCAGAACCTTGGCTACGTGAATATCAGGTTTGTTGGTTCCATTTTTGATAATTTTGGAAAACTTTTTGTGTCTACTTTTGCATGGCTGTTGATGTTTTAGTTTGAAGTTTGGAATTTGTGGGGGAAATAGAAATGGGAGTTTTCAAACAGAATCATATTATATGCTTCTTGCCCTTGACATCTATTCTCGAGGAGTAGAAGCAGAGAGTATAATTCTTCTAGGGGATGAAGATGCAGTGATTCAATATTCCCTGGTGTTTTCTGATGCAAATGCAGGTTCTTCCATCAAGAACTCATCCATTGATGCAGATGAGTGCCTTTGGGGGTTACATTCTCAGTGGGACCAAGATATGCAGCAGTAGCTAATCTGGACTCCCAGAGAATAGTACATCAAACCTAGCTCCTTCGTGCATGTTAGCTGCTTGTTGGCAAGCAAAATACCTGCCCATGAAATGGAAACCTGCAGCTCGGCATATTGAGTTTTTTTAGACAGGATTGCAATATGGTTTCTGTAGCTTGATTTTTTCTCCTGCCCGATCTTGCACTTGCAAGACGTGGCAACTTGCTGTTTCACGCAAGTTATATTTTGTGATTTCAAGACGGAACAAATCAGATTCTTAGGCTGCCCACCTGTGTACTTCGGTATTAAATATAATTTCTGGAAGTGTTTAGGGTCATATGATTCATCCCGCCTTACATGAATAGCCTGTTTGGCCCTGTTTTTATGTTCGTTGTGATGAGTTTTGAAATTAAATATATCAAACTATTTAATATGTTGTTAGTAAGTTATTTAAATTAAAATTAATATTAAGGATATAATTAAAATTAAATAATTTTTAAAAAGAAATTAAATACTTTCTTAAAAAATGAATTCTTTCTTTATGAAACACATAAATATTATATATAAAAAACACAAAATAAAATGGAGGATATGATCAAACATTACATAGCTTTTTTTTAAAGTACATAACTATAAAATAATTTAATTAAAAATCTAATATACTTGAGATAAAATAATTGAACTTGATTACTATATATAAAAAAAGAGTTATTTAAACTAATTAATTTTAAAATATTTATGATTATTTTTTTAAGTAAAATAAGTAGCTTTTCATCTCAAAAAAGTCACTGTTCATACTTTTAAATTATAAGCTAATATACCTTTAAACTGATTTTATAAAAATTATCTTTCACTTTTAAAAAAATTAAACGACTAATTTTTAAAATTCCAACCAAATATGTTTTTTTATTATTATTATAACTTCAAAGCAAAACTCTAAAAGAACCAAAAGGGAAAAATATTTCAGTTTCCTTAAATGGGTTCCCAAAAAATATTAAAAAAAAAGGAAAGATCCACACGTGGCCCTTGATTGTCAAGAGTTTCCTGACAATTCTAATTTATAAACTTCACACAAAAATAAAATGATTATACATCAACATGTGAAATTCGATTTCCTAGAAGTAGAAACGTTATCTCTTTTATTTCTCTCTCTGAAAACTTTTGTATTATAGACATGAAAAAAATAAATTCTATATTTTCAAAATAGCATTTTATTTATAAAAATTACCAAATTAGTACTTTAATAATTTAAGATCCTTCCCCATCAAATTTAACAACTCACAATTAATAAATAAAAAGTGATGTCATTTAACAGGACAAATGTCGAATATATCCCTAAACTATCACCAGAGTCTTAATTTTGCACCCAAATTGCTTTTTATATTATTTTTATTATCATATTATATTATTTTGATTTTTTAATAAGAACTTCTGTTACAATCACTCAATGGGAAGTATTAATATTTTTTATAAAATGATTTCATTTTTAATAAAAAAAATATAATATGAATGAAACATTAATGAAAAGTCTTTAAAATATATGGAAGTCGTTAATTATAATTTTAAAATAAAATTGACAAAGTTAGGCCTACTTACACAGCTGAGCTGGTGTTTTATGGGTTTGTCTTATTTAATATCAATATTTCAAAATTAGGGTTTATCCAATAGAAAAGCCCAGCCCAATCCAAGCCGAAAAATTTTATAGAAGAGGGGCATCCAATCCAACTGCCAACAAAAGGCGGGCGGACGTATTCGAAACTCACTTCCTCACCGCTTCTCCCCTACGATTCTCAAATCCCTCTCTCCCGGCAACTGCCGTGTTCTTCCCATCCTCTCTAATCCTTCCGTTCCTAAATCGGTTTCGCCCTCCTCCACTTCCCTTTAATTACCTCCTTCTCTTTCTCTAATCACCGCCTTTTTTACACTCAAATTCCTCCCCTTCCTTTCCCTCCAAACACTCTCTCAAGAACCCCTCTTTCCCTCCCTCTCTCCCTCTCTTCATGGCGAACGCCAGCGAAGATCCGAACCGGACAATCAATCCATCGCAATTTCACTTTCATTTACTTCACTCTCATTCTCACTTTCAAAATCAGAATTTATTTTCTTCTTCAAATAATTCAACTCCTTCAAATCGACTGTTCCCTTCCTCTTTCCGAAAACCTCACCACCCGCCTCCTCCTCCTCCTCCTGATAACAACAAAACTCCTATCGGCTTTCAATTCCATAGTTCCAACACGCATTCTGCATTTCGTGACGTTGCGGTTAGTTAGTTTTACTCTCCTCGTCCTTTCTTTTCCTTAAATTATTTTTCTGCTTAAATTCGTATAATTATTGATTGATATTCATTGTAATTATTTTTATTGTTTAATTTTTTATATATATATATACTCGATCGAAGCTTTTTTTTTTAAAAAAATAAACAAATTGAGCTCATAATTAAAATAATAATTTTCTTCCCTGAAGAAAATATTTAGTTACTGCAGATATGAAAACTCTCTAGCTTTAATAAGAAACACCGAAAATTGCAAAAACAACGTAACTATGACTACCTAATGCGCTAGGCGGTTCGGTGTATTTAAGACAAGTGTCGTATTTTAATTAAGGTTGCACTAGAATTTGTTGTCTAGACTCTAGAGATTAAATTAAGTAGCAATTCAATTACAAATTGTATGATATTTATTACAGCTGGGAATAAAAAGTGAAAGTGATGATCATGAGGTTTGGACTAATAGAGATGCCGCTTTCCCTGCGCAAAGTGATATAGTTACTGATATAACTCTTGCTCCTCGGTCATCTTCTGGGGGTAAGCATAAAAATAAGTCAAGGGTTCCGAAACATGCCAAATCAGTGACTCAAAGAATGAATGCTGGTAATGTACTTTTGCATTATCGATTGGTAAATTACTGCATGTTGTATTATTGAGCCTTTTAATGGGATGTTGATGTAGAAATTCTGGTTAAATTGATGTTCAATTGCAGAGTCTCTTAATGGACTGAATCTGGCTAGTGGTTGTCGATATGACAGTTCTTTAGGTAAGTTTTGATTAATTGGGTTTAGCATTCTTGTAGTCTAGAATATTGCACGGTTTATTCTATTTGCACATATAGTAAGCATTCTTATGTATCTACTCACGGTTAATTTGGGTGGATTTAAATTTAATGTTGCTGTGATGATTACTTACAATTTACAAATGGTCAAATTTCTTTTGGACAGGCTTGTTAACCAAGAAATTTGTCAAGTTGATCCAGGAGGCTCAGGATGGGACCCTTGATCTGAACAAAACAGCAGAAGTGTTGAAGGTACGGACATTGTTATGGGCTATGCACATCTGCTGCTAAATAAGAAAATTGAATTGCTTACACTGGAGGGTTCAAATAAGGTTTTCTTTCCAGTGCAGTATCTCTCCTTTCTCATCACAACTAGTTATATTGTGAAATCATATGTAATGCTTTTTATAGGGGTACGTGTAGCGTGAATATCTTTGCTATAAACTGAACTTTTTTGACATGATATTGATTTTGACAGGTCCAGAAAAGGAGGATATATGATATTACAAATGTTTTGGAAGGAATAGGATTAATAGAGAAAACTTCAAAAAATCATATACGCTGGAAGAAGTATTAACACCGATCTTTTCTCGTGCACTTCCTTTGTTGTTTGCTTTGCGTGGCTGGGAATTGACCATTGGACCTTCTAAACAGGGAATTTGATGACTGTGAGCAAAAGATGTTGGATAATCATGCTAGAATAAAGGTATTTCTGTAGTCATCATATCCTTTTCAGGAGTCAGATGCTTTATGATGGCTTCATTCTTTCTGCACTGATGACTCACACACAATGGATCGGTAGCATTGTAATGATGATGAGCATTTGTTTAAATTTCAAAAAATTCAAGATTCAAACTCAATTTGTTTTAGGTGCCCAGGAAATAGGTCTTGCCTCAGCTTTCGTAGGTTTAGGTTGTCGATGTTAGACTTGAATGTAAAACCTGGTTTTTGCAACTCAAAAGTTACTGGTGAAAGTTATGGGTCATATTTTTAGAAAGTGAAAACCTGTTGGCCTTTATGGGAAGAAGGTTGTGATTGTGCTCTATGATTTATGTACTTAACATATTTCAGGGAATAATGAGCTAACATGAAATGACCTGTTTATCACTCACTAATCAGTAATTTCTGAAGCAACCCTCTCATGTTGTGGATTGATAATGAATTATCAGTGTGTGGAAGATGCAGTGAGCACATTGATATGGACATATAAGATAAAGTTGATTTTGTTAGAAATTGATGGTAACTGATACTCTGTAACAAAGGGACTGTCAGTTGACCTTTCAGCTTTCTACACTTCTAAGAGGTAACACTATGAAATATTAAAGTCACTGGTCTTACTACCTGTTTATCTTTTGATTTGATTACAGGCTGAAGTGGAAAGTTTATATACTGAAGAGTTCAGGCTTGAGGAATCTATAAGGTTGGTTGAGTCAATCTTTTTATTTATATTTTTTGTAGTCCTCTGTGGTTAGCTTAACTCTTATCATGTTCTTTTTCCAGGGATAGACAAGAACTTCTGAGAGGCTTGAAGGAAGATGTGGTTTGTCGAAAGTATGCTATTTTCTCCCTCAGATTTTATGGTTTCAATATGACTTGTTTTTATTTATTTGCCTACTTGGTTTTGTTAGGCATCTCTTTCTAACAGAGGAAGATATTACCAGCCTTTCATGCTTCCAGGTATGCAAATCCTGGGAATTGCTTTGAAATCTCTTTGCTATCATCTCCCAAATTTGGTGATGCTTATCACTTTATGATACTACTGCTGCAGAATCGAACACTTTTTGCAATAAAAACTCCTGAAGCTAGTTATCTGGAAGTTCCTGATCCTGATGAGGTACTGAGTGTGGATACGTGGAACTTTAAAAATTATTGAAATGTATTTCTACCTGATGTAATGCTTATTTGCATGAGCAGGATATTGGTTCTCCACTATACAAAATGACAGTTAGAAGCACCAATGGACCCATTGATGTGTATCTCTTGAGGTAACATGCACCACTGACATGCAGTGTGCACTTAGTTTCCATGCATGATTGTGTTCAAAAACTGCTACAATTTCATAATGCCATTTTGATGATGCTTGTAGCAAATGCAAACAAGGTGAGGACATAACCGTGGAGCATGTTGAACCAATGGATACAAGTGCTTGGAACAGTAGCCAATGCAGAGACCAAGATGCAGGCTTGCCTTCAGAGTGTCAGGGTAATCAAAACAGTTGTTGTGAACCATTCAGCTCACTAACTCTAGAAGCATCTGGGATTTGTAAGTTAATTCCTGCAGACTGCAATGTAAGTATTGGAAGCTTCAAATTGGTTTCATAACAGTTTCCTAGTTGATAGTTCCGATCCTGCACACGCGCACAAATGCACTTTTATATACCTTCTTTGGTGTTTGGTCACGGGGAAGGAAACTTGATTAACCTGTTTGCTCGTGACCCATCCTGTTGCAGATTCTTGATGATTACTGGTTCACAACAGATGATTCAGTCAGCATTTCAAAATTGTGGGTTGATCGTATCTCTTAACATTCTGTTTTGATTCACCAAGTTCTGGTTTTTGAAATATATGGAACTGCCTTGCTATTGGAGGAGTCTGGAGGCTAACTCACCACTTGACCTTTATATGTTTATCACATGCTATGCAACTGACGTAGAGAGTTTTTTCCTCTTGGATGACCTCTCATCGCTTCTGCCATGACCGTCATCAAGAGTAGTTGTTCGTGATGTAAATGAAAATTAGGCAGTAGGTCGTTCAAGCAGACTGGAAGGGTAATTTTATATCCCCTCCACTTTTGCAAGTGTAAATTTTATAGCTAGATGTTTTCTTTTCTTTAATGGTAATGATGGTTAGTTTTTAAAAGATTATTAATTATCCTAATCCCATCTCTTATAAGGGTAGTTGGGGCTGTAGTTTCTGCAAATGTGCCTACTGCCCGGCAGAGCGAAAGACCGTCTCTCGGCCTTGGTGTCTATAGTGGGCTTGGAGAGTCAAGAGCCAGTGTGCTTATGACCATCTGGCTGCCTGTGTTGATCAGCAACACAAACAATCCTTAATAAAAAGAAAAAGAAAAAAAAGGGCCATTTTGTAGACTGTTTTGGTGCTGATGGATCACAATTTATAGTAGAGGGTGTGCTCCCTGTGCTTTAGCAGCAGTCAGTGGCATGATCTTCTAATCATCAATTCAGTTTGTTTTTTTTAAGTTGACCTTTCAATGTTCAAAATAAAATATGAACTGTATTAAGATTTGAATTGTAGAGTCACCAGATTGACCTATGGAGGTGAGCTGTGATCAATAACTATGATCAAGATTGAAGTTGACATTGCATAAGTGCAGCAAGCAGAAGCTGTCGTCTCTGAAAGTGATGTTATACCAAGTCTGCTCGGTATTTCTGGCTAAACACGAAAGACACTGCAAAACACCATTGCTCCAAATGGCTTTCAGCATCCTAGTTTGCGCACTAGTATCTTCCATAAGAGGAAACTTCACTGTGAAAACTGTCCCTCGTTGTATATGGCGAGGAAGTTTTATCCCAGACGTTGACAACTAACAAACCAAATAACTGCAGGCATTACCTAACAAGGAACTCTCAAAAGCTCGTTGAATAAAAATCATTAAAGCACGTAATCAAGTCCATGCTAATACTACATTAATTAGTGTAATCACAGACCCAAACAATTACAAATCGTACTATCTGCAGGTCCAATGTTAAAAAGTTTTTCATCTTACACGATTGCCATGAGGGAGGTTAGTGACCACATTCTCAAAACAAAACCTCAGTTTTAAAGGGATTATAGGGCAACAGGCTCACATCAAGTATTCCTAAGCGGTTTAGGTATACGGGTATAATTATTTTCAATAAGCTTCGGAGTAAGAGTCGGTGGCAAGTTTAAATTTTGCTTTCCTGTTTTGACAGGGAAAGTTAAATTTATGCCAGTTCTTTCCTTTACCCTTAAAAAATGAAAGATCCTCCTCCCAACCTTTCGAGGAACAGGCCTTTACCCAGCTTGTTATTTTTCTCCCTTTTGGTATTAAATTGCTTGAGCTGACAGCATCATCAAATAAC
>Ga0325410_1005597_pt1 | contig 13865 bp, 6 predicted proteins | sample PopdelMetagenome_16_FD_206182 | JGI IMG/M metagenome (GOLD analysis project Ga0325410, IMG submission 206182) | Populus deltoides microbial communities from Bellville, Georgia, United States - Xylem-PdIQD-R3 | ecosystem: Host-associated > Plants > Phyllosphere > Stem > Wood/Secondary xylem... | reverse complement strand
AATTAATCTGTCGTTCCTTATAATATATTTAACTTTCAACCTATTTTTTATATTACAGGCTGCGTCTCTTGGACGTGAACCGAGTCCAATGGAGCTGTTTCTAGAGACGCATGTGTGGAGTCAAGACCGCCAAAAGGGGGTGCAGCAGTTCGTGGACAACCGTGCTCAGCACTTTGTGGTATGTTCGTTCATTCATTTTATTTTGTAAGTTATTATTTTCTTGAATTGCATCTTGAATTGCATTTGATGATTTTTTTACCGACGGAATTTTCAGGAGACCTATAATAGCCGGTTGAGGGAGAGATATGGGGACAATCCATCGACCCATCCAGATTTCGATCCAGATTTGTGAATGGAGGCGGGATCGTCTGGTGGACCCGATAAAAATCGGGTCTACGGGCTCTCTAACACTACAGTTGAAAACTTGCGTTCGGCTCGTGGTGTCTCAACTGTTGGAAGCTCTCTATCAGTATCGAACACCCAGTCTGAGGAGTTCATTGCGTTGAAACAACAATATCAACAACTCTCGACGAATTATGATGAGCTCCGTCAAATAATCATAGAGATGAGATCAAAGATGGGTGACGATACTTGTGCTGCTTCTTTTTGGCCGTATAGTCCCGGGAACAACCAACCCCCTCCTCCTCCTCCTCCTCCTCCTCCAGCTCCGCCGCTATTCTAATTTAATTTTGTTTTTTAAACACATTAAATTTATAATGAATATTATTTAACATTACTTTTATATTTTTAATGTTTAATCCGTTGTTATTTGTTTATTAAGGTTTTTTACCATAAACAAAATTATTTTTTTTATATTTTACATACCTACAGACGGATATACCGACGGATAATGTCTGTCGGTATTCCATAGAGAATTGACAAACAATTACCAGCCATGCCATAATTACCGATGAAATATAGCTGTCGGTGATGAATACCGACAAGTGTACCGACGGATCGTATCCATCGGTTTTCCACAGAGAGTTGCCAAACAATTACCAGCCATGCCATAATTACCAACGGATTATACGTCGGTACGTCCGTCGATGATTACCGTTGAAATTGCAGACAGATTTATTCTGTCAGTAATGTTCCCGCGGGAAACTTTTTTTTTTGCGCACGTGTATCCATCTGTAAGACTGTCGGTGTTCCGTCGGTGTGTGTTTTTTTTATTTGCGACGAAAATGGGTTTTACCGACGACTGTTATACCGACGAATGTGTTCCGTCGGTAATTATTTCACCGATGAATTTCATTCCTGTAACCGACGGACGTAGTCCGTCGGTAAAACTGTTTAATGGTGTAGTGAACACAATAAGATCATACTTATAAAAAAAACAAGGGATTAATAGCAAACCCAAGGTGGAAAGTACTCTTTATCCCCCTCTTATTTCTTCTTCTTTTTTAATAATTACACATTATTAAACCACCAATTAATCAATTAGTATAACTAAACATAATTTGCTTATCATTAACTCAACAACTCAATCACCCAAAAAATGCATGCATTCAAACCTAATTAATAAGAGGGATTCTTTTTTACAAATTAACCTAATTAATGACAAGCCCAATAATTTATCCCTCAACAAACATATAATCAACATAAATTCATGCATTCAAACCACCACAACATCAAGAACTCACCTTCACATAATACTAATTCTACTCAATCCAAAAACAAACATGAAAAGCAACATAGTGAATCATCATAGAGAGTTTTCTTACTCTTAAAGAATGAAGAATCAAAAGCCAAAACAATTTGAATCAAGTTCTCCTCCACACTTCCCTCTAAGAACAAACATGAAAAGTAACACAATGAATCATCATGGAGAGTTTTCTTACCCTTAAAGAATGAAGAATCAAAAGCCAAAACAATGGAATCAAGTTCTCCTCCACACTTCCCTCTAAGCTTAATTTTCCTTCTCTAAAAGCACAATTTAACTCTTAAACTCCTTGTAGATTCCTTGACACATCAAACCCTCTCTTTAATTACTTAACACTTTTCCTATCACACTTGTTTTTTATTCTTCAAGCCATTTCCAAGAAAAATGAAAAAAGCCCTCTTTTCTGTATTTTCTTCTCTTGCTCGGCTGCACACTTTTTTTTTTTTTGCACTGCTGGTAGATTATAAGGAGGGTTGTTTTGGGTAAGTTTTCAATTTGGTCATTGAAGAAATTTCTAGACACTCATTTGTGCCATTTGTTTTTTATCTGTTTGATGTACTTAAAATGAAACAATTCTTATCGAACTTCAAAAATTCTGAAACTTTAACCTAAATTAAAAACATATTCTAGAAGACTCTATGCAAAATTTCAACTTAATTTGATGACCAAATTGAAAGTTATGTGCAATAATGTAAAACTAGCCGGTTTGTGATTTTCCGTTAAAAATCTAAATTTTCTTATTTCATTCTTGTTCAAATCATATCAATTATTTTACTCAACTCTCAAGACCATTTTCTTATTCAAAAATATTTATTTTTATTTTTACCATTTATTTCCTCTATAGACTTATTATTGTTCCTCGGTAATGTTACTAATTTTTTTAACCGGAGTTTATAGTAAAAAAATTTTCTTAAATTTTATTTTCTTTATAATTCCTTAGAACCATTATCTCATCCTCAATACATATTTATTTCAAATTTTCCATACAACATTAATTTAATGAATCATTAAATTGTTTTATTAATCGGGGTTTACAAGTCATCCCTGCTCAAAGTAACTCTAAATCCACTAGTCAGAAAATCAAATGAATGATCTTTATACTAGCTTACAAAGATTTAGTGGTACATTTGTATGGTTTATAATTTTTCTCACAAAAAGGATAATCATTGAAAATCTTTTAAACATAAAAGAGAAAAACTAAAATTGTTAAAGATGAAAAATGACAATTGATGGCTTCATAGTGGCTTTAAACAAGTATAAAGGTACAATTTAATAAACCTAATAATCTTCATTCATGTGTCATACTATGTAACATATGGCAATATTAAAACAACTAACACAAAATTTAAAAGGCACCAACCCTTTAGCTCCTTTCTTTAGGCCAATGTTCTAGTCTTTAAAATTCTCACATGCCTAATCATAAATTCACTCATGTAGCAAAATAACAAGACAATTAAAAAAGCAAGAAATCATGTTCGAGGCATACAATCTTGATCACATACAAACCTAAACATGAAGTGTAATGAATAAAATCTTTATGTTTCTCCACCATAAAAACTTATGCAAGAAATTCATGAGTCCGAGATTTATACTCAAAACATCAAGTCATACACAACATGAGGCATAACCTAGGACTAAGATATAAAACACTAGGAATAACCTAAGCCTAAAAATTATTATCCTAAGGGGTGCACCTAGGGTTACAAAGCTTGAACACGAATCATCTCGATCATACTACATAACTCAATGTTGTATTGGACATATATGAGGTGACATATCTCCCAACAGGCCCTATTTGACCTTAATGACTCTTAATTAATTGGTCTTATGATAGTTTTAGGATTTAAACCAAGCTCGACAAGGTCATATATTGGAGAAAATACATAGTTTTGGATACACTTATACCTAGAAGGCATCCAAAGCTAGATAAAAAAAATGTTTAACCCTAAAATTCTCCAACTACCCTTCATATAGTTGATATTTAGTATTAAATAGTTTCACTTCTTTATTTTAAAACTAGGCCTATAAAGTGGTGCTAGTCATGTCTACATCCAACGGATGGCCCATATGATGTCATTTCTTCTTCATGGTGCATCACTAATCATTAGGGTTTATAACCCTAAATGATTGTAATTTCTACCTTTGGTCCTACATTTACATAGGGGTTTACAACCCATTTCATTACCGGGTACATTTTCCAATGTTCCAGTAACACTAAAAATTTTCAATTGGGGACTTATGACCTGGAAGCTTTATCTCCTTTTCATTTTTAATGTCAAAAGTAAATATTTAATAATTTAAAATCTCATTCCAACTACTTATATTTTTATTTATTTTTCTATTATTTAATTAACACGATGATATTTTCCTTCAAGTTTTAAAAGTACCATAAAATTTTTTGATCAGGGGTTTACATATTACGACACCTTATTTCATTACCCGATGAGTAATAGAAACTTGGAATGAAAGTAAAGATGAGTAAGCAACATAAATAATAGAGAATATGATGTGAAATGAAGAGAATGGTGTTCATGATTAAATTTAAAAGTATGGATGGGTTCCTATAAGAATTATAAATTTTAGTTTAAAATTCATAAAATCAACGAAACCTGTAATGACTTTTGAGTGATAAAAGAATAAAATAAAATAAAATAAAAATCATCCCAAGAAATTAATATGGTAGTAAGGAATTAAACGATAAGAAAATATTGTACAAAAGAAAAGAAAAGAGTTATGGACACTGATTAAAAATCAATAACGTTACTGTGAAATAGTAAAACAATTTGTAAATGAAATAAATGATGAAAATGAAATTAAAAATATTATGGGAAAATAAAATGGCCTCAAGGATCTAGAGTAATGATTGATATGATTTATGCAAAGATGAAATAAAAAAAATTCAGATTTATGAAAAATTACGAACCGACTAATTTTACATTATCCTATATAACTTTCAATTTGATTGTTATATCGGGTTGAAATTTGTGTGTAGTCTTCTGACATGTTGAACCTAACATTATACTTCAAGGACATAGCTTTATTCAAGTTTCCTCCTTCCCTTCTTCAATTCTTTATTTCAATATTATACTTCAATATGAAATTTGTGTGAAAGATACTTAAAAGATAGTTTAGAATACCCAGAAACATATTCATTTCATGCTTCTTTTGCAATTTCTCCTTCATTCATTGTGTTTAGAAGGTAAGAAACTCATCTAAAGTGATTATTTAAGATGATTTTGTATTTGGTGAAAGAATGAATATGTTTGTGTTATGTAAATTTGAATTATAATGTTGGGTATTTTTTTTTGTTTTAATGATGTTTATGGGTATGGAAAATGATTGGGTAATGGATTAATTACAAGAAATTGAAAGAAAACCCACATCCGTTATTAATGGAAAATTTGGCTTAAGTGTAGGAAAGGAAAATTGGGTTTGTTTGAAGTAATTGTTATATAAATTAAGTAGAATTTTGTTGGTATAAGTATGAAATGATTGGGTATTGTGTTAATTGCAAAAGATGAAAATTAAAACCATACCTTCATTTAAAGAGGACGTTTCGGCCTAGGGGCTAAAAATTACAAGGATGAGTTTGTTGATTTAATTGTTATGAAATATGAGTAGAATCAAGTTATTTTAGGTACAATGTGAATGGGGGATGAAAGACTTTAAGAGAAAATTGAAGAAAATAATAAGCTACTTTGAAATGCATATTTCAGCCACAACTAGTGCAGAGGGTTTGAATTTGGTGGTTCAAATTGGCATGGAATTTATGCTTAATTATGATGTATAATGTATTTAATGTTTGGGTAAGTTAATTTGCATAAAAATTAAAGAAAAACCTATATTCTTTTTAATGATAGGTTCAACATAGGAGCTATATGTTAAGGATTGGATGGGAATGAATGATTTATTGTTTTGTTTGTGTTTGGTGATGCTAAATAAAGATATTAATGTATGTAAGTGTGAAAGAAAGAAGAGATGAATTTCCTTATCTTGGCCGAAACGTTTTATGATGTAGGGGGGATTGTTTGAAATTGTTGATTTATAATTGATTTGAATTGTTATATAATGATGATAAATGACCTTGGACAATGTAGTTTATACAAAGAAATAAGTTAGAAGTTGAATTTGTTAACTTGACTTGTGAATAGAATTGCATTAGGATGAAATTGAGGTTGTATGCATGTGTTATTATTGAATTATAGTTACATATAATTCTAGAAAATGTTGTTAAGAATTTTATATACTTAACCTAAAGGTATGTTTAGTTTAAAATTGATTGAAATGGGATAATGAATAAAGGTTGACAATAAATATGTTGTTAACATTATAGATAATGTATGCTAATGTGGTATTATCATAAAGATAATTAAATGTGTTGTAATGAGAAAATGATGTTAATGTCGGGCTTGCAAACTTGAATAGGAACATATATGTAATATGGTAGAAACGAATGATAAGTTAAGCTTAAATATATGTAGAAATGGATAAGTAAAACATGATTTTGTGAGTAAAGAGCTTAAATTGAATAAGAAAAATTAATGTGAAACAAGAATATAGGCATTTACATTAAACAAATGGATTAGTGATAGATCTATAATTTTGATGTTACAAGAGAGGTTTTTAGAACAAGACCCAAACTAAAAGGGGAGAATCTTCGTAAGTAACGGGTAGGTGCTATACACCTTATTCTACCTATCGAATTTTCTTAGGCTTGTAATACCCCAAATTCTTTAAATGTTTGTGTGTGTGCGCGTGTCTAGGAGTGAGAAACTTGACTAGTTGTCCTTAGAGAAGTTTGTGGCGTCAACGTGGCTGACATGTCGAGTTACTGTATGGGAATAAGATTATGTAATTGTGAACAAAATTTTAATTTTAGTTAATAAAGTGAAAGTGTTAAATATATTTGGGATGTTTTTATTGAATTATATGCGCCAATAAAGGATTAATTTTATTAGTTGACCTATTTAAGGCTAGTGGCATCAACAAGGTTGATAACTAGGATATTTAATTTGACTATATAACTTGTTTTGGGGCCAGTGACATTAACAATGTTTAATTTAAAAATTCATTAAAATTATTATTTTTTTATTTTTTTATTTTTGACATTAGCACATCAAAATCATCAAAGAATATATGAAAAAAAACATCAATTTGATATCTTTTCAAGGCAAACATCCTTTTACAAAACATATAAAAACAAAAGCGATCACACTTCTATAGAAGGTTGAAGAACTAAAGAGTGGGAGTTCATTCTTTACCGTTATATTTATTAAACTTTTTTCTTCATTATCTAGTTTGCATGATATTCATTTGTGGGTTATGTGATTTTTATTATCCTTTCTCAATACTTCTTAAAATATTTGAGAATGCAAGTTCTATAAGCACAATCAATATTAAAAGAAAACAAATAGTGTGTAGGAGAAATATTGTAGCACTATAAGAGATTATTGTAGATGATAATAGTTAATTGATGATTTTGCCCTTCATCAAATTAGCCTAGATGACTAAACTTAAGGAAGTTCAAAATGAAATATTATTTCCATATTCATCCATAAATTCGACTAGGAAAAAAATCAAGAGATTTATAGGTTCTCATTTTTTAATTGAAAACTTAGTTATGATGATGAAATGAAAATTTTGGATTATACATGGAAGAAGGTTTGAAATTCATACAATGTAGGTGTTGGTATAAATTAGACCACCAGTACCATTCAACATTCAACAGTAAAGGATGGCTAGTAGAGCACAGGTTCCATGTTGATGTTAAACACCATAACATTTTTAATTATTTATTTGAAGTAAAGCATGTTTTTGAAATCTTGTTTAATTTAAAATTCATGTTGCCAAATAATATTTCAAGCTAGTTATCCCAGTTTAACTAACATTCAATTTGGGCATGTCGAGTTAGTTATCCCAGTTTAGAGACTAGCACCTGGATTGAAAAAATATAGATAACTACCCTGGATAAGGGTCTATGCTGCTGGGTTTTGGTTCAAGATAAAAACTCATTATGAAAATGAAAAAGGTGTCCGAGAAAGGATTAAGGTTATTAGTAACCTAGAGGCGTGAAGGCTTTCAATGGTTAATTTAATTAAGTTGAATTAAAGAACTTTTACTTAATGCATATTTTATCTTATATTATATTTAAGTGTGATTAATCTTATATGAAATAAGTTTTAGGTACATCGCAGTAGCACATTGGTTCATAGTTTGTTTTAGGAATTTTATCTTTATATTCAATTTTGCAATGTAACAAATTCTTAGGTCATTTTGTATGTAAACATGTCTTTAAGATGTTATATTTTGGCTTATTTTAGAATATTAGACATTATTATGAATAATGTAATGTTAATTATTTTGAAACTCGGATGATTTAAATTATGTTTTGCCATAAGTTTGCTTTAAATCCTTAGATAGAATATGCCATGAACTATACTTAAATTATATATAATAATAGTAATAATATTAACAATAAAAATATCCTTTGATAAGCATCAAATGTTTTTGAATTGAACCGTAAATTAGGAATGCTAAAAATTAATTGTTGATGATATTGAGAAAGTCAGAGTCTTGAAAGATGGAACACTAAATTAGTAAAAGTACTGAATGATATCATGGATGATATCATAAGAAATGTTGAATTTTTTTTTTTAGGCTGTGGAAATTGGTTGAATCAATAATTTGATGATGAAATAATTAAGGAAACTCTGCTGAATTTTTTTTTTAAAAGATTTTCTTGTTCTTTTAACAATAATATATTAGGTGTGAATGGAATATCATGTAATTAGATTTGCGATTGTTATATTTATGATATGTTTCGTTTTGATTTCTGTATAATTAATTGATTTTGATTTTTTTAATAATATTTTTATCATGATTTTTTAAAAATCCAAACCATATTATTATTATTATTGATAATCCAGTTTATTGGGTTTAATGATTATAAAAAAAAACTCTCCAAATCTTGATATTTTATATATATATATATATATATATTAAAAATAGTCCATCCATAGTGAAGATATATATATATATATATATTAAAAATAGTCCATCCATAGTGAAGTGCTGGCTAGCACTCTCCTATTTGTAAATATTAAGAAAAATATTTCTCGCTATTTTTATTGTTAAACAATAAATTAAACGGGACAGTGAGGCTTGAAAGATAAATTTTTCTTTGTTTTTCATATCAATGAAAGTTAAAAAAAAAAAAGTGTTAACATCAGTATATGTATTTTAGGACAAGAACCAAACCTAGCGATAATTCTTACAACATTATAAATTGTCATGATTAATCAATTCTTCCCATGATACCTTGAACAAATTAAAATTGGTGACTATTATTATGAGAGTCAAGAACGCCCGGGTTGCCAAATTTTTGTTTTAGACATAGCAAGAGGGAAGACCCATTAAGGTTAAAGTCTAGGCCATCCTTTCTTTGAATTGTAAGAGAAGGCCCATGAGGTTTTCAAACTAACCCACCCAATCAAAACACAACCCTCCAGTTCACATTAGCAAAAAACACCAAGAAGTATCTAACGTGCCCTAGGGTCAGAAATTAGGGTTTAAGGAAATCCACTTGCAGTTTTGAAGAGCAGATATATGACAGACTCCCATGTATAAATAAAGCTCTTTACTTGACACTGATGCATGTTCTTGTTGATTTCAAGAGCTCTTAACTATCAGATTTTTTTTTTTACTTTCAGTTCATAAGAGGTTGTCTTTGGTTAATAAATACATAGGAAAATGGCAGAAGATCTGCAAGATTATACCATTATTAAAGAAGGAGAGGCTGATATACTTATGAATGTTAAAAACCAAGTGTTTTTCAACAAAGCCCAGGTTCCAAAATCTTGTCTTTTGTTGGTTACTTTTTGTAAATTGTGTCTAATGGATATGTAAAGTTTGAATCTTTGAAATATCTAAGGAAGAGAAAAGGACTGAAAATTTTTGTATTTTGGAGAATGATTGTGTTGCCTTATCTTTTCTTGTACATGTTAACATGATTTTTAATCATAGCTAAGCTTTTTCTAGCTTGTAATAAAAGGGGAATGATTGTTTTACATTCAATGGTCCACACTTAATGCCTTTTTAAAATTTTTATCTTTGATAACTTTTAATGGAGAAACTAAACTGTAATTGGTTGAAGTGAAAGCTCTCAAAGAACTGTAATCAAGTAGCCTTCTCTATTGTCAATCAATTTGTGGGGTTTTGATTGTCTTTTCAGCGACTGATTTAGAACTGCTACTTTCTTTGCCTGAGTTACAATTTTTTTTCTGTTTGTTTTACTGTTTCTGTGCATTGTGCCTGCCTTGTGCAATAAGAGGATCCTCATAATTTGGCTCTATAATTGCCAGGTTAACAACAGAGATTTGTCCATTGCTGTCCTGAGGACATTTATCTCCAAACGACAAGAGGAGCATGAAGCAATGTTGTCCAAAAGAACAAAATCAGCAAAAAAGGCATCTGAGAAGGATGCCTCTGGACCTGCTGTGGAAGAAGCATCTACCGGGTCTGCTTTGGATAATGTAAAATCTAATGGTGAGTGCGAAGTGCATGAAGAGATATCTCAAAATGAACCTTGCAGCATCTCAGAAGAATCAGTGAAGAACACAGAGGGAAATCATCATGGGGAGCTGAAACCACCAAAAGTTCTTGAGGTTCTATAGCGGATCTCTTATTTCAATATATTTGTATGCTCTCTTAATTAATGAGCTGTTATATTTTTGGGTTTATTTTTTTATGATTCTATAGGATCATTAAATCATTTCGCAAGTATTTTCCTTCTTGATATGCAGGCATTATCAGCTTCTGGGTTAAGAGCTCTACGATATGCTCGTGAGGTAGAAGGGATTGGTAAAGTTGTGGCCTTGGATAATGATAAAGGTATATCTAGACTTTCTGGAAGCCTTTGCCTGTTGGTTGGTTTTGAAAAGACAAATTCTTGCACCAAATGGCCACATGAATAGATCTAGATGCTGCTTCTTATATCAGATGGTCATTAACATAGACATTCTCACATATATGTATGTTCTGTAACTTTATACGGACAAAATAAGAAACTGTTTGCTGGAACATTTTTTTTCTGCAGCGTCAGTTGAAGCTTGTCAGAAGAATATTAAGTTTAATGGTTCGGTGGCAATTTCAAAGGTTGAATCACATCTTGCTGATGCTCGTGTATATATGCTCACTCACCCAAAAGAATTTGATGTGGTATGCATCTTATTTACTTGTTTAATTTAAATTTCTGAAAATCTTTATCTGGAGGTAGTTTCTCTTGAAAATGTGTTTGCTATCTCCATTATAAACAAAATAGAATACTTTTAGCTATTTCCATATCGATTAGTTCAATTCTTTCAGAAAGTCCAAGCAATTTTTTCTGTATATGTCAAATCAGAAAAAAGACAAAACAGCTACTGCTCATTTCTTCATTGGTTAATATTGTTTCAGGTTGATCTTGATCCTTACGGGTCACCTTCAGTATTTCTGGACTCTGCAGTTCAATCTATTGTTGATGGCGGAATGCTGATGTGTACAGCAACTGATATGGCAGTGCTTTGTGGAGGCAATGGTGAAGTTTGTTATTCGAAGTAAGATTACACCGTCTTTACCCTCTTGGTAGCAGTTTTTTCTGAGACCGATGGCATACCTTCTAACAAATACTGGTGGAATTAGGTATGGTTCTTACCCTTTGAGAGGGAAATACTGCCACGAAATGGCTTTAAGGATCCTCCTTGCCTCAATTGAGGTACATTCATGCTCTTGAAAATATTTTTTCCCCCTTCTTTTGTAGAGCTTTGACAAGCTATTTGCATGATTTTGGTCTAAAGAAATGTTAGACAAATTGCTGGGGAGATGAGCACCAAGAGTTTCTTTCTTGAATTGGGACCTTTTTTTTTTATTCAAATGATTATTTGTTTCTTTCTTAATGCAGAGTCATGCAAATCGCTACAAGCGTTACATTGTTCCTGTTCTGTCTGTTCAGATGAACTTTTATGTTCGGGTTTTTGTTCGTGTGTACACGTAGGTAGCCTGTTTCCTTTCGTTAAGGTTTGCTGAAAATAGAAGATAGCAGTTCCAGATCAAGTTGACTGAACTGAAATCATTGACTGCAGTTCTGCAAGTGCTATGAAAAACACTCCTCTTAAGCTCTCATATGTTTATCAGTGCATTGGTTGTGATTCTTATCATCTTCAGCCTATTGGGAGGACTATGTCCAAGGTATGTGCCTAGTTATTGACATGTATGCATGCATTACGGATCTCAATTTGTCAAGGAAAGAAAGTTTCAAATTATCATGGCTATTCTGGATAAGCAACTCTATTTTAGCCAGAAATTTTTCTTAATTGTTCAACATTTGGTTTCACTTTTCAGGGTAGTAGTGTAAGACATCTTCCTGGGTTTGGTCCTGTTGTTCCCCAAGAGTGCAGTGATTGTGGAAAGAAATACAACATGGGTGGACCTATATGGTCTGCTCCCATTCATGATCAAGAATGGGTGACTTCTGTACTAGAAGGCGTGAAATCAATGAAGGACCGATATCCTGCATATGATCGCATCTCTGCTGTACTGACAACAATATCTGAGGTAAGTTCTTGTGCTTCTTTTGCAGCCTTGTGTCCGTTTTCTTCAGCTGTTTCATTCCTTTGCTAGTGTTGTGCAAAGGGTTGAACTGTTAGAAAATTTCGTTGCTGCTGGAAATTTGATGCTAGAGATGTATATTCCTTTCAATGCAACAAAGCATTAGGAATGCATATTTTTAAGATGCATTTTTGTACTTCAACTTCTTGGCTGATGCTTTTTCCTTGAAAAATGATTGTTGATGTTTGTATTCCAACTAGCAGTTCAGTGTGCTGTGTTATGTTTTGCATAATGGAGTAACAATAATCTTTCAGAAGGGAAAAAAGGGTGGGAAACCAAAAAAAATAAAAAATCAAACTTGATTGCTTCATTTTATAGTTTTACATGTTGCCTATTCTTTCCAAAAAATTATGTTCTGAAAAAAAGAAAACGATCAAATATTCTTTTGAGTCTGCCATGCTTTAATCACGAGGGAAAATTAAAAACAAAATGTATCTTTACTACTACTGTCTTAATGATATAGGTGTTCTTATTCTACACTTTACTGTTTGCAGGAATTGCCTGATGTTCCACTCTTTTTGAGTCTGCACAACCTCTGTGCAACACTAAAATGCACCTCGCCTTCAGCAGTAATTTTCCGTTCTGCTGTGATCAATGCAGGATATCGTATCTCCGGGACACATGTGAATCCCCTGGGGCTAAAATCTGATGCCCCCATGGATGTCATTTGGGACATAATGAGATGCTGGGTAAGACTGATGTCCAAGGCTTTTCTTCATGTTTTGCCTTCATAATCCCAGATAGGGTTGTTTTTATATTTGTGATTATCTGATTCATGGGAGGAAAATAACAATGGGAGTTCTCTGATAGCACCTTTTGATCTTAGAAAGGTGTTTTACTAGTACCTCATGGTACATGTGTGCCTTTCTTTTCTTCAAAAAAGGTTTCCTTTCCTTTCTGATACATAAAGTTAGAATAGATTGAAGAAATAGCAACTGGTTTGAGCTTCCTGGATTTTCTTCCTCCTCTGGGACATGATAAGATGCTTGGTAAAGGTTCATGTCTGATGTTTTCCTTGGCCTACTGATTTGTCATCATAATCCCAGATAGTGCTGTTTTCTGTCTATCTGATTCATGGGAGGCATATATCAAAATGGAAGTTTGCTGATAACACCTTTTTTAGAAAGGTGTTTTACTAGTACCTCACCATACGTGTGCAGGGTTTTTTTTTTTTTTTTTCAAGAAAGAAAAATGTTTTCCTCTCCTTCCTGATGCATTGAGTTAAAATCGATTGAAGATGATAGCAATTTGTTTGGGCTTCCTGCAATTTTTCTTTCTTTGGGACATGATACTATACTGGGTAATGACTCCTGTCCGAGGTTTTCATTTACTTCCTGTTTTGCCTTCATAATCCCAGATAAGGTTGTTTGTTGTGCTTATCTGATTCATGGGAGGCAAAAATTATAATGGGAATTCGCTGATAGCACCTTTTTGTTAGGATATTGCCATTTGTGGCAATACCCCACCACCAAGCAAGTGGAAGCATGAATTACGGCATAATTCATGCCATGTATTATGGCTTGTTTGTCCCCTCCATGTGCTGGAGAAAGTTGCTAAG
>Ga0325410_1005595_pt1 | contig 13867 bp, 10 predicted proteins | sample PopdelMetagenome_16_FD_206182 | JGI IMG/M metagenome (GOLD analysis project Ga0325410, IMG submission 206182) | Populus deltoides microbial communities from Bellville, Georgia, United States - Xylem-PdIQD-R3 | ecosystem: Host-associated > Plants > Phyllosphere > Stem > Wood/Secondary xylem... | reverse complement strand
CACAATTTTTTAAGAAAAAAAAATAAAAAAAGGAAAAATAAAAATATGATCATAAGCTATATATCTAACACTCATTTTAAAGAAACTGATAACCATGCAAGCAGTTTACATGTCAGTATTTCATAAGCTATATATCTAACAATAGAATTTTTTTTCTATTTTACTAATATACCCAAGGTGTTTATAACTAGATGCTACATGCTGAGGTGGATATTAGCAACAGAGGAAAGCATACAAAAGCAACCAAAAAATAAATAAAATTGATAGCAAAGACGAAAGCATATCAAGCTAACAAAATCAACCCCGCCAATTCTCAAATATTCAGATTTTTAAAAACACATGGAAATAATAATTTAAGAAGAAACATGTTTTCAAGCTGTGTCAAATGCAGAATGCTTTAATTAATACGAGGAAAATCTTGTTGATAATATAGTTCGGTATAGCGCACTGCCAGTTTAAAATTACAATCATTATTGTTTTTTAAAGTATTTTTTATTTAAAAATATATAATAATTTCACAATTGAATCATGTTTTTTAAAAACTTGATATCTTTTTATTTTAAATTAATTTTTTTAATATTTTTATATTATTTTGACATTTTAATGTTAAAATAAATTTTAAAAAATAATAAAATTATTATTTTAATATATTTTTAAATAAAACAAATAATTTAAAAAACAATTATTATGACACTATCAAACAATATCTTATTTTATGATAATATACATGAACTTTTCCCCACCAGTGGAATTTTTTTTTTCCCAACACCCTTCTAAAGATTTATATTTTTAGCCCTCGACCTATAAAGTATGATGTGCTATTTAATCTGCACACTAGTTTCCATTAAAAAGGTCGGTATTGGGATAACTTTGTTGCAGTTGTGATTTGAAAAAAATTATTTTATAAAAAATATTTTTAGTTAAGGTTGGTTTAAAAAAATAGATATTTGGTTAAAACTGTGGTTGAAATTGAGGTTGAATAAAAAATAGTTTAATGTATTTGGTTAAGAATGCTTTTGAAATTGAGGTTATAAAATAATTTAAAAATATATATATTATATTAAAAAAATTTAAAAGCGTAACAACATCAGGTAAAATAAAATCAGGAACAAAATTGAGATTGCGATCAATTTCTGTAAATACAGTGTCATCAAGCGATCTCCATTTAATTTATGTAGTCATTGAATAATATTTAACACTAGTTTTCTGAATAAAACACAATTAAAAATAAAAAAAATATATTTTTTTATTTTGTTGGGTCAGACCTGGTTCAATGTATTTTTAACATTGAACAGGATCGGTCCAGCCAGCACAGTAAAGCCATGCTCCACTGTTCAATGCATAAAACACATGAACATGTTCAATGCATAAAACACATGAACAGGGAGCCATGCTCCATGCATTCATGGGTTGTCCCATTACAAGAAGTAGCAATGAGCTGCTTCTTGTAACCTATGAATGTGCCATAATTAATAGTGGAACCCACCAGCATAAAACTATGGTAGGAGCATTACCAAATAAGAAAAATTGTGGCTGCGAGTAAACTTTATCCGTAGCTATAATACCAAAATTATCAGTTAATAATTTTTCGAGTTTTTAGTAATTTGAGATAAAGTTTTAAATCCAAATTAAAGACCTCCAGGGAACAGAATTTTGAAAAACACACCAGACTACTTTTGATTTCAAAGTTTCAATAATGATAGGAAGGAAGTTGCCAGGAAGCAACCCACCGCTCACCTACCAATGAGAGTTAACGTATGGACCCGCTCCAATGTTGAAACTTCGAAGAAGCTGCCAAGAAAATGTAAACACATGAAAAATATTAAAAAAAAAACCCAAAAATCATCAGCAAAAAACCAAGAAAAGTGGCCCACGCTGCGTAAGATTTTTATTCAAGAACCTAGCTAGAGCTTAGCTTCAAGAGCGGCAAGGACTAAGCTAGGAATGATGCCTCTCACTCCTCCCCCGTCAATGCCAAGGGTTGTTGCAAAGTAAATAGGAAACTTCATCCATAGACAAATCTTTTCTGATCGGTTTGTAAGAATCAGCTTTTGTATGTCTAACATCAGAAGTCTATGTAGCTCCTCATCTTCATTAGAAATATTCAGACCAATACGTCTTTCATTTCCACCATGTTCTGCACATCACACATAATGACATCTTTGTTTAGCGATGGAGCACAGAGTTGATCATAATATATATCTTCCATGGTCTAGACACAATGGATCTGTTGGTTGAGATGAATCTCCATGACACCCAACATCATTAGCTTATCTGCCATCCCTTTCAAGAGAAGAAGATTTCGAATCAGTCCATTCATTCCCATCTGTAGGCATCTTTCTCAAACATTAAGAAAAAAAATGAAAAATAAATAAAAACGGAATTTTTTTTTTATCTTAAGCTATATATCCAACACTCACTTGAAAGATATTGATAACCATGCAAGCAGTTTACATGTCAGTATTTGACAAGGGGTTAGAGACATTGGAGACAAATTAGAGTACACAAATTGAATGTACTAGGTGAATGGCCCGCGCGGTGCCGCGGGTCATAACATGAACTGAGCAAAACCTAAAAGCACTGAGATCGAACTGAGCAACCATATGCAGTAGGCTATTAGCACGCTGCCAGAACAATTCAAAAAGGGCCTCAGATTAAACATCCCGAGGGCAGATAATGGTTGAGCAAAGCAGGACTGACAATGGAATAGATCAACCAAAACTTTAGAAATATCTCGTGAAATACCTATATTCGTAATATTAATAAGAAATAAATAAAATAACACATTAACAATGGTAAACTTGTTATGTTTGCAATTCTTCAAAATATATAAAATTATCTTTCATTCCTAACTTACTGCACTCCAATATTAAAAGGTCATTCATAATTTTATCAATCCTATACTTATAGAATATTAACAACCAATACTCATTGCTTAATTTTAAATTTAGTAATTCACAAAATTTATCTCGAATCCGGCTAATCTTTCTTGGTAGCCAATAAATATCCGGTAATTCCATATAAATTACTCCACATCCGACTAATCTTTTTTAATAGCCAATAATTCCAGTAATTCCATACGAACTACTCAACATCCATCTATTCTCTTTCATAGTGAAATAAATTCCAGTAATTCCATACGAATGACTCAACATTTGACTATTCTCTTTAATAGCCAATCAATCCGGTAATTCTATACAAATTACTCAACATCCAGCTATACTCTTAATAGCCAATAACTCCGGTAATTCCATATAAATTATTCAACATCCGGCTATTCTCTTTAATAACCAATCAATCCGATAATTTCATACGAATTACTCAACATCACTATCAGAAATTCATCTAAAACCAACGGAATTATCGATGAAATAATTATGTCGGTAAATTGCGGTGATAATTACCAACGGATACTATTTCATCCGTAATCCCGTCAGTATATACCGACAGAATAATATTATGAGTATATACCGACTGAATTACAGAGAGAATAATATTGTCAATGCTAAGGGTTGTTGCAAAGTAAATAGAAAACTTCATCTATAGACAAATCTTTTCTGATCGGTTTGTAGGAATCAGCTTGCATCCCTTAACTTGGACAGGAACTCCCAGCTTCTGTATGCCAAAAGTCTCGCTCATACCATCTAAGAGCAGAACCCATTTGATAAGAGATATTGGAGAAAAATTAGAGTACACAAATAGAATGTAAAATTTAGAAAACTGTTTTGAATTATGCTGGAGAGCATGCCGGTGGCGATGAGTTTGGAGCTTAGCCTGGTGTTCTCCGACGGTTTCAACTCATGCATTCAATTCCAAGCAATAGCTGTGATTTCGTAATCTGTATTTTGAGCGACTTTTTGGAGAGGGAGGGGCAGCGCGGGTACGAAAAGAAAAGGTAGCAGTCTCAAGCCTCGCCAATAGCCCAGGAGTAAAAATAACATGCTCCTAGCCCAAGCCCACCAACATCACCCCCAACAGATTGGTAAAATGCTCACAACCATTTTGAAAAAAAATAAAATAAATTAATATATATATATATTTTTTGCTTTAGGATCATTTGATGTCAAAAATAAAAAAATATTAAAAAACTTAAAAGCTAGGTATTATCAAAATGTGAAGGGTGCAAAAGCTAGATTGGAAATTCTGAGATTATCATAGAAATTGCTATTAAATATTATGGCAGAAGGTATACTTCGACGCCACCATTGAAGTAACACTGATCTAAAAAAATTATATGCGACACCGCAAACTAATAACAATGGTATACTAGAAAGTGAAAATAAATCGATATTAATCATGAAATAAATCGTTAGCAGAAACCAAAAATAAATAAATAAATTGTTCATACTACTCCATCTTATTGATGGGAATGAATTCTGACCTGCAGGACTCTGCTAAAATTAGCTGATAAATTATCATGAAAAAACTTAATAAAGTAAGAAAAAAAAAAGAGATCATGAAATGCTTCTTAAATTAAATAAAATAGAGAAGAAAACTCAGGTAATAAATGTTCAATTCACTTTCAAGCTGAAAATAAAGAATGAAATCATTTCTATTCAATAATACTTCTTGGCTCACAAATAAGCTAGCAACAATTATATGAAAATCAAATCTCTCCAATTACATGGTCGTATAAAATGCTCAGCACTCAGAAAGCAAATTTACAGAGTAATAAGTCTAGTAAACTTCTTGATTTAGTGCAACAAGATAATGTAAACAAAATATAACAGTTGAACTCACTTTCCCTCGAAAAGGATTCAGATCCTCTGTCACCAATAACTCCTGGATTCCTATGTCAACTCTGTTCAACTGTGCAAGTGGACAACAAATTTACAATCCAAGAAAAAAAATTAGAAAGCATCCCTCAAACAGGTTGGAAAAAATACCAGAGGCAAAAGATTATAAGCAATAGTAGCAGAGAATATAAAGAGCATTATTGTAGCAGAAAAATGTGATATAATTACCTGAAAAGCTCATCCTAACTTCCCTGGCTAGTGCTTACGATGGCAGTTTCAGGTTTAGAAACCAAAACTCATCCAACAGAAAAGTGTATGTTCAGTTCATACTCTCTCAGAGGCATTTAATAAAGAATCTTAGCCTTCCTTATTTGATCTTCTCAATGCTGTGGTAGAAGAATACTTCTGACATGTTTACGATGTTTGTTGTGATTTGAATTGACCAGAATTCAAGAATGTTCGAAGAGATGAATTCACTGGCGATGAAATGAATTGATCTTCTATTTCCTGTATTATGCTATGGAGATGAATTAATCTTCATTGTGAAAATGTTCTCTCATCCTCCTAAATTCTTACATTTTTATTAACCATAAGAGATGAAGAGGAGGTGAAGGTATAAGGCAACCAACAAATGATACAGAATAAGCTCAGATCAAGAGAACAATAAGAGATGAAGAGGAGATGAATTAATCGACACAATTGTCCCTTCCACTTTTTGTCTCTCTTCCTTGAACTCAGAACTTAGCATCTATCCCTTTTATTCAGACTAAACCACCAGACACTAAGTAGAAAACTTTATTTTGATATATTTTTTTTAAATTGACAGAAAAAACAACTTTATGTTGTTTATAAAGACAAAAAAAAAACTTAAAAAATACAAATTAAAAAATCTTGAGGAATTGATTAACCAATCCTTTTAGTTTTTTTTTTATGTTTCTATAAATACATAAAAAAACTTACAAATACAGACTAAAAAATCTTGACAAATGTAGAAAAATAGAATGAATTTTTGTGGTAGGAAAATAGATTGAGGTATGAAATTTTATTCTAAATGTATCCTTATAAAAATTTCAAAATTCCAAGTCATGTAATTCAATTATCATTCTTTTTAAAATTTTCTTCTCTCTTTTTGTTTTTCTTATATATTTTAAAAGAATAATTTATTGCTAGTTAATGATATAAGATGATTTGTACTAATGAATAGATCTATTATTTTATTAGGTTACTTCAATGATAAATCAATATAGTATTTTTTTTTTTTGAATTTTTATCTTGGAGAAACTCAATAGGATGAAAATATAATATTAATCAAACTTCAAATTATAATTATTTATCTATCGAGTTAAAAAAAATATATGACAATTCAATAGTCTTAAAAAGATAATGAAATAAATAAATAAATGAAAAATGTTATTTATGTAATTGTAAGCACACAATATAAAAAAGAAATATTTCATATTAATAAACGCTCTTTCTATGAATTCATGTTAGGCTTCGATTTTTCTTTGAAATATGGAATTGGCAATACCATTTCAAACCGACCCAAATCCAACCATTGAGCATCTTTAATCCAAAAGCATCATGCAAGTAATTTTAATATTAATTAATAAAAATATCCTTGTTGATTTAAAGGGCTATTTTCATCAAAAAATTCAAAAAACAATTCAAAATTTTTGAAAAACATGTGCTTTAACAATGTTTTTAAATATGAGGTATTATAACAAACTTGTAAATTATATTAATCTTATAAAAAAATATAATAAAAATAAATAAATTACAAAGTTGAATTTTAAATTTGCCCACTAATGAAAAAAATAAAAATAAAAATAAAAAAACAAAACACATTAGATTACTTATTATAATTTACAATGAAATAGGTGTGAATAAATAGTAGTTCTCCCAAGTCTCTTAGCTTTTCTTTTAATGAAAATTAATAACCGTATAATATCTTCCTTGTGGATGCTCTCTCGTTGCTATATCAAAACATCTTTTTTTTATCTGTAACTATGTGAAACTTTTTTAAAATAAAAATATTTAAAAAGATAATATTAAAAAAAACATTGTTATTTTAGTTTTTTTTAAAATAAATACCATCGTTTTAGTTTTTATAACTAAATAATATGATGTGGTTTTGTTTTTTACTCAGGTTAATCAGTTAATATATAAGTCAACCAGTACGTCTCTTAACTATTCGTTATTAGTAATCAAAATATTTTTTTTATTTTTAATATTAATATATTAAAAAATATTAATTTAATATTTTTTTTAAAATAAACAGATTTTTAAATGCAAACATAATTCTGAGTACAAAAACAAATTATATTTTGATTGCGGGCATAACAATCTTGGCAGTACCGTTGTTGTTTGGACTTTGAGAATGATAAAACAAAAGAGTTGGAATAATTGGAAATCTGAACAATTTGGCTACCCTTCACTGTATTAGCCATAGTTATTAAACCCGGTCCGGGGATTGAACCGGCCAGGGGATTGACCCGGCCAAGGGACCGGGAATTGACCCGGTCAAAGAGCCGGGTCTCGGGTTTCATGGGTCAACTCGGGTTAACCTAGATTAACCCGGAAAAATTAAAAAAAATTAAGAGCGGCAAGGAATAATCTAGGAATATGCCTCTCACTCCTCCCCCGTCAATGCTAAGGGTTGTTGCAAAGTAAATAGGAAACTTCATCCATAGACAAATCTTTTCTGATCGGTTTGTAAGAATCAGCTTTTGTATGTCTAACATCAGAAGTCTATGCAGCTCCTCATCTTCATTAGAAATATTCAGACCAATACGTCTTTCATTTCCACCATGTTCTGCACATCACACATAATGACATCTTTGTTTAGCGATGGAGCACAGAGTTGATCATAATATATATCTTCCATGGTCAAGACACAATGGAGGATAAGTTTTCCAGTGATGGGGTTGGATGGTGATGAAGGAAGGGTTGTTGCAAAGTAAATAGGAAACTTCATCCATAGACAAATCTGTTCTGATCGGTTTGTACGAATCAGCTTGCATCCCTTAACTTGGATAGGAACTCCCAGCTTTTGTATGCCAAAAGTCTCGCTCATACCATCTAAATCAGAACCCATTTGATAAGAGATGTTGGAGACAAATTAGAGTACACAAATAGAATGTAAAATTTAGAAAACTGTTTTGAAAGCCTTTTGATAGCTAAAAACTCACTAGTTTTCAAGAACCAAGCAAGTTGCCCTATACATTTTTATCAAACTGCAACTTGATTTAACTCCATCTGCTATCTCCAGGTCGTTACAAACCACCTACTTGATTAACTCCTTTACCTGTTTCAATTTCATCAATATCAACTAAATGTTCAATTGTAACTGCTTGAAAAGCTCGTAATTACGCTTGCAAGAAGTACTAACAATGTTAACAATAAAAATCAAGTTTTGAAAAAAAATGTGAACATCAGATATTTTTCTAGCTGCAGCAATAAAAGCCAATTGTAATTGATGAGCTAAGCAATGTACATAATATGCATAAGGGCAATCATTAATGAATAAAGCTTGCAATCCATTCCACTCTCCACGCATATTACTAGCATCATCATACCATTGACCCCTAATATTTTGAACATCAAGATTGTGATGAGATAAAACAAAGAAAATCTCTTTATTAAGAATTGAAGCAGTTGTATCTTTGACATGAACTATATCCAAAAATCATTCTCGTATAAATCCACTTCTATCAACAAACCTAATAACAAGGGTCATTTGCTCTCTTCTGAATTCATCTCGAGCTTCATCAACAATTAAGCAAAATCTTGCATCACCAATTTCATGACGAATTGAAGACTGAACATTTCTAGCAAAGACATGCAAAATTTCTTTTTGAATTTGAAGCGAGGTATATTTAGCATTTTGTGGAGCATTATCCAAAACAAGAGCACCTACTTGTTCATTGTATGATGCTAAAAGTTCCAACATTTTAAGAAAATTACCTTTGTTTTTTTATTCTGAACGTTCATCATGTCTTCTAAAAGCACATGCTTGAAATGTGAGCCAACGAACAATATCTATTGAAGCTTTAATACACAATCAATTATTTAGAATTTTTTGAGTAGTTTGCCTCTTAACTACTTTCTCAATATAACATGACTAATTTTTCAAAATTTTCAAGCACTTGGTAGCAAATCTATGAGCTGAATTCAGACCTTTTCTATATGAGTTAAAAAAGCACATCGTTCCCCATCATTAACTTTCTTCCAACAATTGAATCCTTTAACAGTAAATGTGTCTGATCCTGGCTTTCCAGATGACTTACTTGAAAATAGATAACAAGGGAAACAAAATGCAGTATTTTTCTCTGAATATTCAAGCCATGGATAACTTTTGAACCAATTAATGAGACTGAAATCGATGAGGATTTTTTTTACCAGTCAGCGGATATTCAGAAATCAAAGGTTGATATGGCCCCAAATTAATGTATGCCCTTCTAATTTCATTTTGTTGATTAATCGGGTATTCTTAAATTTAAGGACGATTGCTTGGATCTCTGATCAGATGAGCAATGTCGATTCTAGTAGGAGGTTGCTCATTAATCAATGTAGGTTCTTCATAAATTAAAACACATTGGGGTTGTTCAACCATAACTTCAACATTACACATTGAAGTTGATTTACTAGGTTGTGAGTTATCAATATTTTTCCTTTCTCAAAAAAGGAATCAATTCTTCTTATTTTGTTCATGGTTCAACCTAAAATCAAAACATCATAAATTTTTATTGTTTCCTATTTAAAAAATAAATACAAATAATGATGTGTTGAAGCAATAATCAAAACCAAAAATATTTTTTTACATGTAAACCACACAGACATATGAAAGCAAAATTAACATATTAAAAAAGAAATTGATATATAAAAGCATATCTAACATAAAAAATGGGATTACTAGTTCCTAAAAAAGAAAACTTACACTGAATCAAAGTTGGGTATGTGCTCTTCAAAGAACTCAATTTGGCTACAAAGATCGTGTCTAATTGTATATTGGACCTGGTGATAGTAAGGTACACGTGAGAAAAAATTAATAATTTTGGTGGCTCTGCTAAAAACAAAACATAAAAAAATCCAAACATAATCAAAACAAACTCATAAAATATATCCAATTAATTAGAAAAAATAACATTCACTATAACAAGAAATAAAAAATGATAAAACTAGTAGATCTGGAAAATAAAAATAGCAGAATATATATATATATATATATATATATATATATATATATATATATCAAATTTTTAACAAACATAAAAAAAAAAATAGGTCATTAATTACTTTATTTTGATGAAGAATTAATTGGCAGCTTTGCTTTTAACTTTTATGCCTTGTATTATTAATTTTTTCGGTTAGGGTTGCAGAGAAGAAAGAGAAAGAGCGAGTAAAGAAAAAAAATTAAATTGAAAACTTATTTGTTCTTCTGTTTTCCACTTACATACATAGAGATACAAGGAGATATAGTTTTAAAGTAAAATATAACTAATAAAATAATAATTTAATATTAAAAAGTCTATTATTTGTTATATTTTTTTAAAAAAAAGTTCTGCTGTGCTGCAAAGTAAATAGGAAACTTCATCCATAGACAAATCTGTTCTGATCGGTTTGTAAGAATCAGCTTGCATCCCTTAACTTGGACAGGAACTCCCAGCTTCTGTATGCCAAAAGTCTCGCTCATACCATGTAAAAGCAGAACCCATTTGATAAGAGATATTGGAGAAAAATTAGAGTAGACAAATTGAATGTAAAATTTAGAAAACTGTTTTGAATTATGCTGGAGAGCATGCCGGTGGCGATGAGTTTGGAGCTTAGCCTGGTGTTCTCCGACGGTTTCAACTCATGCATTCAATTCCAAGCAATAGCTGTGATTTCGTAATCTGTATTTTGAGCGACTTTTTGGAGAGGGAGGGGCAGCGCGGGAACGAAAAGAAAAAGGTAGCAGTCTCAAGCCTCGCCAATAGCCCAAGAGTAAAAATAACATGCTCCTAGCCCAAGCCCACCAACATCACCCCCAACAGATTGGTAAAATGCTCACAACCATTTTGAAAAAAAAATAAATTAAATTAATATATATATATATATATATATATATATTTTTTTTTTGCTTTAGGATCATTTGATGTAAAAAATTAAAAAATATTAAAAAACTTAAAAGCTAGGTATTATCAAAATGTGAAGGTATACTTCGACGCCACCATTGAAGTAACACTGATCTAAAAAAATTATATGCCACACCGCAAACTAATAACAATGATATACTAGAAAGTGAAAATAAATCGATATTAATCATGAAATAAATCGTTAGCAGAAACCAAAAATAAATGAATAAATTGTTCATACTACTCCATCTTATTGATGGGAATGAATTCTGACCTGCAGGACTCCTGCTAAAATTAGCTGATAAATTATCATGAAAAAACTTAATAAAGTCAGAAAAAAAAATGCTTCTTAAATTAAATAAAATGGAGAAGAAAACTCAGGTAATAAATGTTCAATTCACTTTCAAGCTGAAAATAAAGAATGAAAGTATTTCTATTCCATAATACTTCTTGCTCACAAATAAGTTGGCAATAATTATATGAGAATCAAATCTCCCCAATCACATGCTCAGCACTCAGAAAGCAAATTTACAGAGTAATAAGTCTAGTAAACTTCTTGATTTAGTGCAACAAGATAATGTAAACAAAATGTAACAGTTGAACTCACTTTTCCTCGAAAAGGATCCAGATCCCCTGTCACCAATAACTCCTGGATTCCTAGGTCCAGTTATAACTCTGTTTTACAGTGCAGGGGACAGCAAATTAGAAAGCATCCCTCAAACAGGTTGGAAAAGATACCAGAGGCAAAAGATTATAAGCAATAGTAGCAGAGAATATAAAGAGCATTATTGTAGCAGAAAAATGTGATATAATTACCAGAAAAGCTCATCCTAACTTCCCTGGCTAGTGCTTACGATGGCAGTTTCAGGTTTAGAAACCAAAACTCATCCAACAAAAAATGTATGTTCAGTTCATGCTCTCTCAGAGGCATTTAATACAGAATCTTAGCCTTCCTCATATGATCTTCTCACTGCTGAGGTAGAAGAATACTTCTGACATGTTTACGATGTTTGTTGTGATTTGAATTGACCAGAATTCAAGAATGTTCGAAGAGATGAATTCATTGGCGATGAAATACCTTACTTGTATTGATTTTGTTTTCTATTTCCTGCATTCTGCTATGGAAATGAATTAATCTTCATTGTGAAAATGTTCTCTCATCCTCCTAAATTCTTACATTTTTATTAACAATAAGAGATGAAGAGGAGGTGAAGGTATAATGCAACCAACAAATGATACAGAATAAGCTCAGATCAATAGTCTTAAAAAGATAATGAAATAAATAAATTAATAAATGAAAAATGTTATTTATGTAATTGTAAGAACACTATATAAAAAAGAAATATTTCATATTAATAAACGCTCTTTCTATGAATTCATGTTAGGCTTCGATTTTTCTTTGAAATATGGAATCGGCAATACCATTTCAAACCGACCCAAATCCAACCATTGAGCATCTTTAATCCAAAAGCATCATGCAAGTAATTTTAATATTAATTAATAAAAATATCCTTGTTGATTTAAAGGACTATTTTCATCATTCATAAAAAAATAATAATTTAAAAGAAAAAAAATTCAAAGTTTTTGAAAAACGTGTGCTTTAACAATGTTTTTAAATATTAAATATGTGATTAATTAAGAGTTTTAGTTGTTTTTTAAAAAAGATAAATAGATTTTTTTAATGTTTTTTTTATAATTTAAATATATTGATATTAAAAATAAAATAAATAAATTTAAAAAAATAAAAAACAATTATTGAACATGAAGCGAATCTGATTACGTAACAATTACTAATAGGGAAAAAATTAGAAGACAAATTAAAGGTTTTCAATCGTTGCCGTTACCAATCTGTTGCTGATTAGAGGCACACGCGGTCAAGGACTCCATCCTTACTTTTAATGAACAAAACCTAGTGTTTTTCCGTGCTGGATTAATTTTTAAAAAAATATATAAAAAAGAATGTTTAGAGTGAAAAAAGTTTGTTGGCAATATTATTAAAATCTCTTTATTTAGCTTTTTATCTAATTCAAATCTTTAATTAAATTATATGATTTAAATTGATTGATTTTATAAATTCAAAATTAACTTAGAAGACCAGTAAAACATGGCTTTACTTTTTACAAAAATTATTGGCTGAAAATATTTTTATAAATTCAATATTTATTTAGAAATGTGATAATTCTATAGAAAGCAAATAAAAATAAATAATGTGGTCTATTTTCAAACCAATCCGATATTAAAAGATAAAATAAAAAAAATCAATTAAAAGATAAAAAACAAAAAAAACATATTCAATCAGTGGGTAAATCTGTCCAACCTGTGAATAAGATAACTTAGGCTAGCACATCAAACCCATGAACAAGGTTATGGACTATAGTAGAATTATAATTTTTAAAATTTTTTTTCTTATTTAATAATCTAATAATAAAAATAAATAATCATAAAATTAAACATCAGCCTCATACTAATATATTTTTTTTAAAACCGCGATAACCTCATATAAAAAAAAATAAAGCCAATTATGAAACTAAATTCTAAATCAATCCAAATATGAAATAGAAAAAAAAATTATAAAATGATAACCAAAAAAAGGAAAGGGAAGGAAAAAAAAGAAGAAGAAGAATCAAAACACTATAGATTATTATTGTAATCCATAATGAAATGGGTATGTGTGAATAGTGGTTCTCCCATGCCTTAGCTTTTTTTTTAATTAATAAGTAAAAAAATACCTCATTAAACAAGTAAATTAGTATAACTTGAGTTATCATAACAAACCTGTAAATCACGTTAACCATATAAAAAGATAGAATAAAAATAAATAAATTACAAAGTTGAATTTTAAATCAGCCCATTGATGAAATAAACAAAAATAAAAGAAAAAAAACACATTGGATTACTTATTATAATTTACAATGAAATAGGTGTGAATAAATAGTAGTTCTCCCGAGTCTAGCTTTTCTTTTAATGAAAATTAATAACCGTATAATATCTTCCTTGTGGATGCTCTATCGTTGCTAA
>Ga0325410_1005594_pt1 | contig 13867 bp, 5 predicted proteins | sample PopdelMetagenome_16_FD_206182 | JGI IMG/M metagenome (GOLD analysis project Ga0325410, IMG submission 206182) | Populus deltoides microbial communities from Bellville, Georgia, United States - Xylem-PdIQD-R3 | ecosystem: Host-associated > Plants > Phyllosphere > Stem > Wood/Secondary xylem... | reverse complement strand
GTTGAGGAGATGCATGGTGTCTCGCCAAAAGGCTTGTAGGGGAGAGTCGAATTATATAAAGACAAGATCAACATGAAAAAATAATTGTATAATCTGAGCTTTGTATTATGAAATTGATTCGTTTCCAATTTATACATATACTAATTATTATAGTGTTAGGATATTATGCCAGCACTCGCTTTCAAGGACCTCTTCACAGTTCCATTAATTATTAATTAACTATAAACTCAAAGACGACGCGGTTTTACTGTACTCTTCAAATTTAAATAGTATTTTTTTAATTAATATTATATTTTTTTATTTAATTATTATATTTTCATAACCCGGATTTCAGGTTTAATGGGTTAATCCTGACTTAGATTTTTTTCCTTTTTCTTAATTATTTTTTTCTCAAGTTTATCCTTTAATATTGATTTGATTAAAAATTAAACTTCATGATTTGTTTTGTTTACTTTTTATTAGGTTATCCTAATCTCATGATCTGAAAATAATGTTTAACAGGTTAACAAGGATTGACTTTGGTTGTTTTTTTATGTCTTTTATTTAATTAATTTTTTTTAATTTTATAATTTAATATTGGATCGGTTGAGAATTGATCTTTATAATCTGTTTTAATTTTTTATGAGAATATCTTAGTCTCACGATCAAAGGCACTGGCTTTGGCATTTTAACCCCGGTTAAATCAGGTCGTATTTTTTAAAATTTTCTTTATAAGAGGTTATATCGGTCTCATGACTCGAGTCACGGGTCCTTCAACATTAGACTTGCTTTTTATTAAGTTATTCTCATCTTATGACTCAAATCGCGGGTTTGACGGGTTAACCTAATTGACCCATTTTTTCTCTCTCTCTTTTTTAGTTGACTTTTTTACCCCAATTTTATCAATTAATATTGTGTTTGATTGAGAATTGGACTTCATGATTTGTTTCGATTTGTTTTTCATTGGGTTATCACTGTTTCATGACCTAGAAATAATGCTTAATGGTTAACTCAGGTTTATTTGTCTTATTTTTATGTTATTTTTTTAATTAAAATTTTTATAAATTTCATCATTTTATATTAGATCTAACATGGCGATTAAGAATTGAGTTTTATAATTTGTTTTCACTTTCTCATACTTAAAACCAAAGTCGCGGATTTATCAAGTTAACCCAGGTTAAATCATGTCATTTTTTAATTTTTTTTCTATAAGATTATCTTGGTCTGATAACCCGGGTCATGGGTTTGGTGGATTAACTTAGGTTATTTTTTATGTTTTTTTAATTAATTTTTTTTAATCTTATCTTTCAATATTGGGCTAGTTAGGGATTGAAATTCGTAATTTGTTTCAATTTGTTTTTCATAGGGTTATCTCAGTCTTATGACTCAGGTTGCAAGTTTGACATGTTAACTCGGGTCGTTTTTTTAGGCTTTTTTTATTAATTGTTTTTTCAATTTCATCATTCAATATTGAGTTGATTAATAATTAGGTTTCATAATTTATTTTGATTTGATTTCTATAAAGTTATTGTAGTCTCATAACCCGAGTTGTCCCATGTCAATCCAATATCTTATTATTTTAATATTAAGAAATATATCATCTTGAAATTTAATTTAGTCAAATATTGTTTTCACGAGTTGTATAGCTTGTTTTGGATTAGTAAAGTCAACCAGGTTACATCGGGTAATCCCTCATGTATTTTTTTTTCCTCTAGAAAAAAAACATCATCAACATTTGAATATTTTTTTATATTCAAGAAAAATTTAACTTGATCCACAACATAGCATGGGTCAATTATCTAGTTAATAGTCTATAAAGCATGTGTGTTTTGCTATAAGAAATCAAAAGAAGATTAAGGTGTACATTTGATCTTCTTGTATAAATATGGTTACGCTAGCAACATCCATCCTCCAATTGGATCCAAAACTCAATTCAGGCTTAGAAGGTGTTTGAGAGCAATGTTGTCAAAAAAGCGAGTTAACTCTTAAAATCTTATAATTTTATGAGTCAACATGTATCCAACATGTCAAATCAGATTAAAACTCGAAAACTAGTAAAATCGGTCAAACTCAATAAAATCAGTAAAATCGGACCGATTTTACGAGTTTGAAAAAAATATAAAATTATGCATTCTGGTAATCTGTACCTTAACATTTTCATTGTTTTAAATTTATATCTTGTAAAACTTGTGCAATTTTATAATCAAGGGCTTGATTTTGACTATAATTATTATAATTTTTTTTAACGATACAAGTTATTTATGGATTTCATTTTCGTAAAATTAAAATACATATTCATTCTTTATAATTTCTTATGTAAACTATTAATATATCAATTGATATATTACTCTGTTTTAAATGACAAATATATAGAATAAAAGTTGTAAATTGGCATGCTTGACCCTTGGAGTAATTAATGTTAAATGGTCTATCAAAATTTGAAGGGACTCGTTTCTTGTAAATGACGAAGTAAGTGGGTCGATTTGTCCAAGAAATAGAGGAATCAATGTGAATAAATAAAATAAGGTGTTTGAAATTTTCTGTTGTTTATTTTATTTTTATTTTTATTTTTATTTTAATTATGTTATATTGTTAATTACTACTTGATTGAAGTTGTTAATATATAATTAGTTAAAATATTTTACTTACGATTTTATGATTTTACGATTCGAGTTTATATTGTATATTCCGTGTTATGTCAAAAAAGCGTTTTTGACAATCTTGTTTAAAAGTGTGGTAACAGTTGCTTTTCAAAGTGTTTTTCATTCCAAAACACATTAAAATTTTTTTATTATTTTTGACATCAGCACATCAAAATAATATGAAAATATCAAAAACATATTAATTTAAAATAAAAAAAATCAAAATTTTTCAAAATAACTTTCCAACCGCAGTGTCAACACTGCTTCAAAATAATTTTCCAACCGCACTGTTATTAACTTTCCATCCGCTTGTTGTGTTGTTAGGTTTTCAAGTATCACCTTTAATGACCAAAGAAATGCATGGATTCACAGTGATCATGGAGAGTTTTATACATTGTCTACTGTTATCCCTCAGAAATGATTTGAGATTTGAATCCTCAGAGTTGTTGCTATTCTCCATAGACCTTCACAACATTCCCAACTCGCTGTAATGCCTCTGAGGTTGATCTGTAGGAGGATTGCTGTCAGGTTTATTTGAGATTTTCTTTTTTGGTTTTTGTTAGGTGCTTCATTTTTTGATGATTTATAGCCGTTTTACTCAACTTTACTTGATTTGATTGGTAAACTCAGTGTTGCAATGTTGTTTTATATTTATCTGGATCTATTTAGCATATAATACCTGATTAGAGCTTTAAGTCGGAATATGGGTCGTATTGGATTTAATAACTTTAAAATATACTTGTGTTCTTGGATCTTGAGAAAGTTTTGGATAAAAAGGATGTTTAATAACATGGTAGTTGTTGTTTTTTAAAATGTATTTTTGTTTAGAAATGCATCAAAATAATATTTTTTTATTTTAAAAAAATTATTTTTAACACCAGCACATTAAAATGATTAGAAAATACCAAGAAAATATTAATTTGAAGTAAAGAAAAAAAATTAATTTTTTTCCAAAAACCCCTTTAAAATACAAAAACAAACAGGTGTGAAAGCAAAACAAAGGACAGAATCTTTCAAACGATCAGGTTTGTTATTAAACCGAACTCATAATTGACCTAAGTAAACCCTATGATATGCCCAGGTTTGGACCAACCCAACTGGCATCTTAGTTAACGCTACCAAAACTATTTCAAACCTGGCTGAGTCAAAAGCTAGGTTATTAAAACAAAAGATTAAAACGCTTGAAACTACGTTGTTTTGAATGAAAAAAAACGAATACCTAAAACCATAGTTATGAAACCTGGACCAGCCCAGCGGGTCGACCCTGGACCCGATGGCTGGACCGGTCCGGGTAAGGTTAAAAACCGGCTAGCGCAAAAAAACGATCAAACTCGATCGACCCGGCGGGTCAACCCATGACCAGGGCTACCCGGGTGAGACCCGACATATATATATACTAGTTATATGACCCACGTGATGCCGCAGGTCAATTGTTTTGCATAAAAAATATTAAAAAATGCTAAGATCTAAATGTGTTAGGTTTTTTTGCAAAGCTATACCCAAGAGTCTCGGGTTTGGCTGCAACGCCTGACCTAAGAGTAATATTTATAATATTAATAATAACATTAAACTTGTATGACCCAAGTTTAAATGGGTCTCGCTGCAATATCAGACCAATAGTCTTGGATGTGGGTCTGGCTGTAAGGTCATGTCATAAAAATATGATAATTAAATATATTAATTAAAAAGAAAAAAAACCAACGGGAAGAAAAAAACTAATGAAGAAAAAAAATCCGAATTAACTGGGTTAACCCGCTAAACTTGAGATCCGTGTCATGAAAGTCTAATAACTAAATAGAAAAAAAATTTAATATCAACAAGCTAAATAAAAAAATTAATTAAAAAGAAAAAAAAACAGGCATCAGCCTTTTCACCGTGGACTGCACTTGCAGTCCACCGTGAAAGGCATAAAAAGAAAAACAAAGAAAAAAAATAAAAATAAAGGCATCAGCCTTTTCACCGTGGACTGCATACAATATAAAAAGATGAAATCGGAAGAACAAAAATAATGCGTAAAAAGAAAAACAATCTGAATCAACTGGGTTAACCTATCAAATTAGGTTAACCCGTCACACCAGGGATTCGTGTCGTGAAAGTGTGATAGCTAAATAGAAAAGGATTTAAATAAAAATAGGGGAAAAAAAAGATAGCTCAGCGTTTCACTGTGCAGTGCACAGTGAAACACTGAGCACTTTTAGTATATGTTATAATAATAATAATAATAATAATAATAATAATAATATATTATTATTATTATTATTATATAAGTAAAAAAATTAATTAAAAAGGACAAAGCAAAGAGAAAAAAAAGCTACATGAAGAAAAAAACAAATGAAGAAAAAGAAAAAAAAAATCTGAATCAACTAGGTTAACCCGTCAAACCTGGGATTCATATCATGAAAGTCTGATAATTAAACAGAAAAAATTTAATATTAAAAAAATAATTAAAAAAATAAAAAAAGATAAAAAAAACTAAAGGCATCAGCTTTTTCACTGTGGACTACACTGTGCGGTCTGCAATAAAAGGCTTAAAAAGAAAAAGAAAAAAAAACAAAGGTATAGGTCACGGGTTATTTTTTTCCTTGCATAAAAAACATCAAAAAATATTAAGATCTAAGAGTGTTAGGTCTTTCAGCAAAGATATACCAAAAGTCTTTGATCTAGCTGTAACTCGTCAAACCTGAGATTCGCGTCATGAAAGTTTGATAACTAAATAGAAAAAAAATTTACGGGTTAACCCAGAATTAACTGGGTTAACCTGTCAAGCCCAGGAGACGTGTCATGAAAGTCTGATAATTAAATAGAAAGAAATTTAACATTAACAAACTAAACTAAACAAAAAATTAATTAAAAAGAGAAAAAAAATTTCGGGTTAACTCGTCAAACCAGGTTAACCCATCAAACTCGGGATCCGTGTCATGAAAGTCTGATAACTAAATAAAATAAAATAAAATTTAACATTAACAAACTAAATTAAACCAAAGAAAATTCATTAAAAGAAATAAAACACAAAGAAAAAGCAAAAAAAAGAAGCCATAAAGGCATAAAAAAAGGAAAAAGAACAAAAAAAAATAAAAATAAAAAAATGAGCAGTTTATAATAATAATAATAATAATTATAATAATTATATTATATAAGTGAATGAAAATAAAAGGCGTGGGAAGCTACAATGCTTTTCCCACTCATTTTAGAGTATTCTACTAGTTACATAACCCACGCGATGCTGCGGGTTATTTTTTTTTTGCATAAAAAATATAAAAAAAAAACTAAAATTTAAAAGTCTTGGGTTTTTCTGCAAAGCTATACCCAAGAGTTTTGAGTTTGACTGCAATGCCTAACCTAAGAGTAATATTTATAATATTAATAATAACATTAAACTTGCATGACCCAAGTTTAAGTGAACCTGACTGCAACACCGGACCCAAGAATATTGGATGTGGGTCTGGTTATAAGGTCGTGTCATAAAAGTATGATAATTAAATAGATTAATTAAAAAGAAAAAAACAAATAAAAAACCAACAGGAAGAAAAAAACTAATGAAGAAAAAGAAAAAAAATCTGAATTAATTGGATTAACCCTTCAAACTAGGTTAACCCGTAAAACCTGGGATTCGCGTCATGAAAATTTGATAACTAAATAGAAAAAAAAATTGACGGGTTTACCCAGAATTAACTGGGTTAACCCATCAAACCAAGTTAACCCGTCAAAACCAGGATACGTGTCATGAAAGTCTGATAATTAAATAGAAAGAAATTTAACATTAACAAACTAAACGAAAAAAATTAATTAAAAAGAAAAAAAATCAGGTTGACTCGTCAAATCAGGTTAAACCATCAAATCCGGGATCCGTATCATGAAAATTTGATAACTAAATAAAAAAATTTAATATTAACAAACTAAATCAAACAAAAAAATTTTTATTAAAAAAACCAAAAAAAATTAAAAACGAAAAAAAGAAAACGACAATTCAATAATAATAATAATAATAATAATAATAATAATAATAATATATTAATAAGTGAAAGGCGTGGGGAAGCTACAGTGCTTTCCCCACGCCTTTTATAATATAACTAGTCACATAACCCGTGCGATGCCGCGGGTTAATTTTTTTTATATAAAAAATACAAAAACAAAAACTAAGATCTAAAAGTGTTAGGTCTTTCTGCAAAGCTATATCCAAGAATCTTGGGTTTGGTTATAACGTCTGACCCAAAAGTAATATTTATAATAATAATAATAATATTAAACTTGCATGACCCAGTAGGTCTAGGTCTCGCTCTAATACCAGACCTAATAGCCTTGGATGTGGATCTGGCTGCAAGGTCATGTCATAAAAGTATGATAATTAAATAAATTAATTAAAAAGAAAAAAACTAATAGAAAGAAAAAAACTAATGAAGAAAAGGAAAAAAAATCTGAATTAACTGGGTTAACCCGTCAAACCTTGGATTCGTGTCGTGAAAGTTTGATAACTAAATAGAAAAACAAATTGACGGGTTAACCCAGAATTAACCGGGCTAACTCGTCAAACCAGGTTACCTGTCAAACCCGGGATTCGTGTCATGAAAGTCTGATAACTAAATAGAAAAAAAATTGAACATTAATGACCTAAACTAAACGAAAAAAATTAATTAAAAATAATAAAAAAACAAAAACAAACAAAAGACATAAGACATAAGCCTATTACTAATGAGGAAAAAGAAAAAAATCTGAATCAACTGAGTTAACCCGTCAAACCTGGGATTCGCGTCATGAAAGTTTGATAACTAAATAAATAAAAAAATCGATGGCTCAAACGAAAAAAAATTAACAAACTAAACTAAACGAAAAAAAATGATTAAAAAGGAAAAAAACAAAAAAAAATTCAAGTTAACTCGTGAAACCAAGTTAACCCGTCAAACCCGAGATTCATGTCATGAAAGTATGATAACTAAATAAATTTTTTTTTTCACATTGACAAACTAAATTAAACAAAAAAAAATTCATTAAAAGAAATAGAAAAAAAAGTGAACATTAACAACCTAAACTAACCAAAAAAAATTAATTAAAAAAACAAAAACAAACAAAAGACATAAGCATATTACCAATGAGGAAAAAGAAAAAAAATCTGAATGAACTGAGTTAACCCGTCAAATCAGGTTAGCCCGTCAAACCTGAGATTCGCGTCATGAAAGTTTGATAACTAAATAGAAAAAAAAATCGATGGGTCAAACGAAAAAAATTGATTCAAAAGGAAAAAAACAAAAAAAAAATTCAGGTTAACTCGTCAAACCCGATATCCGTGTAATAAAAATATGATAACTAAATAAAAAAAATTCACATTAACAAACTAAATTAAACCAAAAAAAATTCATTAAAGGAAAAAAACACAAAGAAAAAAGCAAAAAAAAACCCATAAACGAAACAAAAAAAAGGAAAACAAAAAGGAAAAAAAAAATCAAGTGTTTCACTGTGCACTGTGTGCACAATGATACATTATATGTAAAAAATAGAAGAAACAAAAGCGAAAAAAAAACTTGCTGCTACAGTGAAAAACCCACGTGTTTTAGAGTATTCTACTAGTTACATGACCTGCGCTATGCCGCGTGTCAATTTGTTTTGCATAAAAAATATCAAAAACAATTAAGATTTAAATGTGTTAGATCTTTCTTTAAAGTTATAACTAAGAGTCTTAGATTTGACTGCAACATCTAACCTAAGAGTAATATTTATAATATTAATAATAACATTAAACTTGCATGACCCAAGTTTAAGTGGGTTTGGCTACAATACCAGACCCAATAGCATTGGATGTAGGTCTGGTTGTAAGGCCGTGTCATAAAAGTGTGATAATTAAATAGATTAATTAAAAAGAAAAAAACCAACAGAAAGAAAAAAAAACTAATGAGAAAAAAGAAAAAAAATCTGAATCAATTGGGTTAACTCGCCAAATCAGGTTAACCCGTCAAACCTGGGATTCGTGTCATGAAAGTGTGATAACTAAATAGAAAAAAGATTTAATATTAATGAACTAATTTTTTTAAAAAAAATTAATTAAAAAGGGAAAAGCAAAGAGAAAAATAACTACAGGAAGGAAAAAACTAATGAAGAAAAAGAGAAAAAAATCTGAATCAACTAGGTTAAACCATCAAATCTGGAATCCGTGTCATGAAAACCTGATAATTAAACAGAAAAAATTTAATATTAAGAAACTATAGAAAAAAAAAATAAACTAAATGCATAAGCTTTTTCACTATAGATTGCACCGTGTTATTCAAAGTAAAAGGCTTAAAAAGAAAAAGAAAAAAGGAAAAAAAAAAACAAAGGCATACGCCACGGGTTAATTTTTTTTTTTGCATAAAAAATATCAAAAAATACTAAGATCTAAGAGTTTTAGGTCTTTCTGAAAAGATATACCCAAAAACTTTGGGTCTAACTGCAACGCTTGATCCAAGAATACTATTTATAAATATTAATAATAACATTAAACTTACATTACTTAAGTTTAAGTGAGTCTGGCTGCAACACCGGACCCTAGAGCATTGGATGTGGGTCTGGCTATAAGGTTGTGTCATAAAAGCATGATAATTAAATAGATTAATTAAAAAGAAAAAAACCAATAGGAAGAAAAAAACTAATAAAGAAAAAGAAAAAAATTTGAATTAACTGAATTAGCCCTTCAAACCAGGTTAACCAGTCAAACCTGGAATTCGCGCCGTGAAAGTTTGATAACTAAATAGAAAAAAACAATTGACGGGTTTACCCAAAATTAACTGGGTTAACCCGTCAAGTCCGAGATTCGTGTCATGAAATTCTGACAATTAAATATAAAAAAATTTAACATTAACAAACTAAACTAAACTAATGAAAAAAATTAATTAAAAAAAAATCCTGGTTAACTTGTCAAATCAGATTAACCTATCAAACTCGGGATTAAATAAAAAATTTCATTGAAAAAAATTAAAAAATAATTTAGCATTTCATTTAATTTTTAGTATATAATATAATATAATAATAATAATTATAATAATATAATATATTAAAAATGGGAAAGTGAAAGGTGTGAGAAAGTTTCTGTAATTTTTTATGTCTTTTAGAGTATTATTTAATAATATAATAATAATAATAATAATAATATATTAATAAGTGAAAAGCATGGAGAAGTTATAGTGCTTTCTCCACGCCTTTTAGAACAGTGTTATAAAACCTGTATTGATATGGTGGGCCAGCTCGAGACCCGACCGATCTAGAATCTGAACCGGTCCAGGTAAGACAAAAGACCTGCTAAAAAAAAAATTGGTCAAACCCGGCGATCCAGTGAGTTGACCCGTGACCCGGTGAGTCGACCCGGGCTAACCCGGGTGAGACCCGGTATATATATTAACTTTATTGAACGATCACTGATTCAGGGAAAGCAAAGGAACGCTAGAGTTTTTGCCCTAATTTCTTGCAGAATAGACAACAACCAAGACGTTTACTTCTGTCGGTATCTCCTGCAGAATAGACAACAATCAACAGAGAGTTCATTGGAGAAATCTACAGGTGCTCTATCTCTTTTACGTTGATATTGTGTCCAAGCCAAATTATTTGCTTTTATGATTTTTGCATCTGGATTTTCGCATCTGCAGCTCTGCTACTTGCTTTACACATTTGGGTTTTTGTCTTTGAATCTTCTAACCCCTTTTGGATCTCCCATTTCACTTCCCTTTCTGTCATTGATTTATTATTTGTTAAATTCATGTTTTTTTTTAACTTTCTCATAACAAACATTCTCAGGACAGTTTCATAATAATTTATTAATGAATATACATTATAAAAAACATGCTCCTCTTGGTTTGTGCTCTGTATGATAATCTAGAATAATCAATATTTTTACAAGTCTTTTATCTGATAATGTTTTTACATTATAATCTGGAATAATCCAATTTGTGCACATTCATTTAAACCAATTACTGCCATACATGTCTATCATCTGTACCATGAATCAATCATTACTATGCCGAATTGAAATTGCCTGTATGCTTTTTGGCAAGATGAATATCAAATTATCATGATGATGAGCAGTTATTCTCATTGCTTCTATGAGTTCCATATTGCAAGTTTTTTAATTTTCTTATTTGAATTAATACTGAGTAAGAAGTTGATTCATGATGCAACAATAATGGGCATGATGTTGAATACAACATAGTGATTTCTTCTCTCTACATTCCCAGTCTATCATAGTCCTATAAAGGGAAAAAAATTAAAAAGCATGAAAAAAACATAGCTGTAAGGGGAAAAAAACAAAGAGAATATTGTTTACACAGGATGCTCCTGTGATTAAAATTTGAATTTTTTATGATAAGTTTCACGTTCAAATTTCAAACACTGTTATAGAACTTGATATCTGTTGGACATTTTTAGTGGCGGATCCTAGAAGGCACAGATGAGGCCAGTAGCTGCTCTCTTGGGTTTTTACCAATCTTTTGTTTTTTTTATGCAGCTGAAGATGTTGATTTATGGATTCTAATGTAAAATGGAGTTAAAATGTTGATTTATGAATTCTAATGCAAACTAGAGTTTGAATATTGTCCCCTTATATCTATTATGTTAAATTTTGTGTCTCTAGAACAACTTGTTATTTTATTATCCATGTCTTTAATATCTTTAAATTATGTTAAATATTTATTTATTTGAAGATAAATGCAGTATATATGTTAATGTGATATTTTCTTATTAATTATGCTAGCATATATGTTAATGTGATATTTTATGTCAAAAGAACCATATTAATGTGTGCCTTTTGTTATTGACCCGGGTTAACCCGGGTTGACCCCCAAGACCCGTGACCCAGTCATTTTACCGGCTCAACTACCAGGTCGGGTTTTATAACTATGTTTTAGAGTATTACTTAATATTAACTTTCCTTTGAGTCGCTGGCAGCAAAACAAAAGTTGAAGAACTAATTAATTAGTCCCTGCCCTAATTTCCTGAGAAGAGCAGCCCGCCCCTCATTTCCTTCTCTGTTATCTTTTGTTATCTTTTGCAGAACAATAACAACCAACAGAGAGTTATAATCACAGGTGCTCTATCTTCCTTACACTACTTACTTTTTTATGTTTTTTTCTTTGTTGAGATTTCTTATTGCATACAATTGCTGCAGATTTTGAATGATTCCCTCTTTTTTCCATGGTTTTTAAGCTCGTCTTCGGATTGGAACAAATAATTGAAAAAAGTATTCATTTGACAACCATCACCACTAGTTGTTTTGGGTCCATAGTTAATTGCCTGTAGGCACGATGCAACACTGGAAGAGTTGTTACAACTTACAAGTAAATCAAACTCAGTTCATTTAAACATAAAGAAAAAACAAGGAAGATGATTGAAATCTCTTTTAATATTGTAGTGATTATGGAGTTATTATTGGTAATGGTTTCTGGGTTTTTACATTTTTCTTTGTTTTTTTGTTATAGCATCAATGTATTTTGTCTGAACCCTGTTGTGGAAGAGGTAGCTGTTTGCATATATCTTGGGGATTCACTTCTAGAATAGGAAGTATATCAAAGATGTACTGCTAAAAGCTTTGGGAAGTTCATATTATTCTGTTTCGGTTTGGGAACTGAATAATGTTAACTAGAATCAAATTTCTCTCTATAATTTCACTTTGATGTTAGAAACCGTAACTTTTGAATCTAACCATTGAAACATCACAATTATGTGGTCTTTTTTGTTTTCCTAGCATAAAGAAGATAAATTCTTATCAAAAGGTGTTGTTACTCTGCATGTTAAGGCTCTGACTTTACCATTTCTTGGATCTTTTTTGTAGAGAACTTGTTCATGCATTTATTTATTTTAATCAGACAATCTTTGAATCTGTTTTCAGTCTTTTACTACCTTTGCAAACATTAGTATTATCAATTCATGCTCTACGTCCTTTCCACAAAATCTTGAGCTGATTTTGTGTTTGTTCATAAGTATTTCCTTTTCGATAATTAAGTTGCGAATTTAAAATGTCATTTTGAAAACAAATGCACCTTTTAATCTATTGATGTTAATTAATTATGCTAGTATATATGTTAATGTGATATTTTATGCTAAAATAACCATATTAACGTGTGCCTTGGTTCTAGATCTGGGTTGATCCGGGTTGACCCGAGTTGACCCACCAAACCCATGACCCGGTCATTTTATCGGGTTAATGGCCGGGTCGGGTTTTATAACTATGCCTAAAACCCTTCCCTAGCGACCACCGATCACAGATTAATAAATCATTCAATGTCAGCCAACACTTTGCTAATCTGCTTCAATACTCGACATTGCACTGCTACCACTCAGTACTGACCTTCAATCTTTGAAAATCGACATTCTGCTATATCTGACTTGCTTCCTCTTCACTATCAACCTGCAAGGCTGTTGCAACCTTTTCACTTTCATCCAGTTTAGTACCAATCTTAATAGTTTCTTATTGCAAGACCTGTTTAATGATTATGTAGACTTGGTTTTGCGTATGAGGGTTTTGATATAGGTCTAAGACTAGCTGTACATTGATGTATGTTGAGATTGGTGCCTATGGGAAGCTTATGGCATCAACATTGCATATGAAACTCTAATTTTATGTGTCTTTCATTGTGTTTTAGTGCGAATTAGGCTTTTGGAATATTTTGGCAACTTTTTTTTTTTGTTAAATAAAACTGTAGGTTTTCTGAACAGAATCTTGTTGTAGAACCTAGTTGCCTAGGAGGTGAAACGTGAATGTAATATATCTGGAGTTGATTGGCTCTATGGTTTCAAGTTTTACACCCTGAAATAGGATGAATTTTCCTAGGAGGCGGATATGAATATAGTGTATCACCTCAAGTCAATTGGCTCATATATTTTCAAGTTTTGCACTTTGAAGATAGGTTGGATATACATCTATATTGTTTTCTCTTCACTTTTGTTTCTGTGTGCGTGTGTTTTGTGTATGTTGAGGGGGGGGGGGTGTTGTTATAAGCTAGCGTAGAAGATTTGTTGAAAAAGTTGAGAGCTGCATTTACAAGATACATGATTCCCGCTGGTAGAAGAATTTGCTGTCATTTATCTAACACTTGGTTATAGGGTGTGATTGTTAAGAAAAGAAACCTATATTGACTGTGAGACTGGAGCATGTCCAGATCCTTTTTGGTACATAATTGAGAATGATAAAGATACCGGAGCATGTTGGGTGCATAATTCACAATAATACTCCTGTTTTACCCTGCCCACTAGAGCATGCCTTGCATTTTACTCATTTGGGTTTTCATATAATG
>Ga0325410_1005592_pt1 | contig 13869 bp, 4 predicted proteins | sample PopdelMetagenome_16_FD_206182 | JGI IMG/M metagenome (GOLD analysis project Ga0325410, IMG submission 206182) | Populus deltoides microbial communities from Bellville, Georgia, United States - Xylem-PdIQD-R3 | ecosystem: Host-associated > Plants > Phyllosphere > Stem > Wood/Secondary xylem... | reverse complement strand
TAGGTGACGTTGATAAATTTTCTATGGGCAACGTGGTATGCACGATGTTTAAATGATAAAAAAAAAAAAATCTGGATCTCGAAACTTTTGATGTGTTGGGAATAGTAATGAAATTATAATTTAAACCCTAAAAATTCCTCAACTAGTATTATAATTATTAAAAAATATATTAATTTCTAAGAGTCTGGGTAAAAAAATTAGTTGTACATGATAAAAATATATAACCTCAATGCACTCTACTTATGATAAACTGTATTATTGATTGATAGTTTCTTCCTATGTCATTTTTTTTTTTATTAATCTGTTTAAGGTTCAAGAAAAATCTTCTTTGATAATGAGGTCTCTATTTCTGGGAACTCAAGATAAATCTCCTAATAAGAAGGTATATGTTTTATCAGGCTAAAACCTAATCATTATAAACTCTAAATTTTAATAGTGTGTTTATATCTATTTTGTATATTTAATACCTAAGGATATATTTTAAAGTATAATTTTATACCCCTAAATATTAAAGTCTAGAATTAGTTTCTAAAATTTATTTTTGTCAATTCATTTAATTTAATACTGAAAATATGCATTACATTGTAAAATTCATACCTCAAATATTAATTAAATAAATTATTTTTTGTGGTGTTTTTAAAATTTTGACCAAATCCTAAAAGATAATCACAAACTTGTTATGATACTCATTAATTAATTTTTGTATTTTTTAAAGTATGATAAAAACACAATTTGTTTTTTTATAAAATATGCATAAAAAATTAGAATTTGGTCGTATGCACACAAATAAAAACATGTATTTATATTTTTTAAATAATGAAATTTTAAAGAAAAATAAATATATTTAATATTGGATCAATATTTTACAGTGTAAATTTACAGCTCAATTATTAAATGAAATGGTTGAAAAATATATAAGGGACCCACAAATAATTTTAAAATGGTCCCTAAAGTTTTTCAAAATTCTTGGAAATCATTTGGGGCTTATTTGGCAAAATTTAAAAAAAAAACATTTCAACAAAGAAAACTGTCAAAAACTCGTTAAGACATGTTTGTCAAACACATTCTAAGAATCAAAAAATACATTTTTTCCTTCATAAAGTTTTGCACAACCAAACATTAATGGACTCGGCCTAGCTTCTCGATCCAAAACCTAAAAGCCCAAAAACAAAACCCACACTTGGAAACAAAGAAAAAGAAGATTAAAGGAGATTTTTGTTTAAAATTTTGCCAATAACACAATAAATAAGTGGAAGAATCCAAAGACTAAATTGAAAATTTCAACCAAATCTTGTCAAATAAAAGGCATATACACATTAAGTATATGGAACAATGAAACATAAGTTGCATCATACAAGAAAAACAAACTAAGAATGACTTGAAATTGAACCCAACAATTATAAATGTAAACTTAGATATTCAAATTTTAAAAGGATCAATTAGCAAAAATCATGCTTCAAATGAACAAATTGATGGTAGAGAATAATCATACATAGATCTCACTTTCAATTTATATATACAAGGCAAGCCAAAACATTGTTTTGTGAGAAATCAAAATTTGTAGCTTAAGAACATTCAAATAAAAAACCTATAAATGTCTAAACCCAAAAAACAAGCATAAAACTAGAAAAAGAAAAAAAAGGACTTAAGCATTGTAATTATAGCTTAGACATGCTACACATAACTTATTTGAAACATTAGAAACAATAAGAAACTTCAGAAGCAACAATCAAAACCTATTATGTATAACAAGTCAGAAATGCATTCTTTTAAGAATAAATCATGTTCTATTGATCATTCCCTTTATTTCTAAACTCAAACCTCATCCTTGGAACTTCAAACAAAATTAGCAAGCTACACAAAATAACCTAATCAATGACAACATCATAATTCAACATATTTATATCCATACTATTGATTAACTAAATATTAAAGCATGTAAAACAACATTTTACACTAACATTTATCATCTTAAACAATAAATAAGGCACCAAACAAACTTGAACATACACAAGCTAAATTCTAAGGTATGATTAAACCCCTCAAAACAAAAATTCATGGCATTTAAACTAATAAATGACTATAACAGATGCATAATAAACATTTTAAACAGAAATTTAAAAGATAAAATAGATAGGGAGGGGGTGTGCTCATTAAGCCATACCCCTTCATCAAAGTTTAAAGGTATATTTTGTAAATGGAATATTGATTCCTTCTCTGGATTATTTTCTTCTTTCCTTTTAATTTTCAGCTTCTTTTCTATCCAAGATTGATCTTGATTCTCTTATTTCCTTCTTTCTCAACTTAGCATATAATTATTATAGCTTCTCTCTTAATCTTTCTATGTTTCCTCTCTTTTCTCTTTGTGATTTTCTTCTAAAAAATTCATCCCTTCTTCTTAAGAGCAGATACCCTTTTATGGTGGCTTTTGCTAAGAGATTGTTAGGGAAGATTCTTCTTCTTTCTTTTCCAAAACCATCCTCTTAAAAAATAAGTGGTATCTGGTCCCTTTTAGTCTTCTTGTTAACCAAAATCACACATGAAAAAACAACATTTGAGTCTTTTCTATAAAGGTAAGATTTTCTTCGATCATAGATGATTAGGTTGGATACTTTGTCAAAATCATTGAGAAGATTGAGCCATAAATGTGTAATTTATTGACCAAAACCTTGTAGTGAGGATGTAGATCTGTATTAGAAACAAACTACATCAAATTTAAAAGTCTAAAACTCTGCATTCATTTATTAGAAGGTAGGCTCTCGATTAGCCTGAATCTGCCAATAAAAAGGAGACTGATCAAAGATAATATGTTATCAAGTTCATTAAGACAAATGAGGTATAAATGTGTGATAATGATAGTTAATCCTTGTAGAGGAGATTTTTCTCGGTCAAAAGATGGTGGTTGGAGCCACTAAGATGGTCAGAGATATCATATTAATTCGCTTGAAAGTGGCATCTCGATCATCTTTTGTTTGTTGAAGAAGATGATAAAAAGGGATAAGCGATATGTCACTTGGTTTCTTTATTAAAAACGAGTGACATGTTGTCTGCCTAAACCCTAAAAATTAAGGTTTTTTAATTGGAATTTTGTAAGTTTTAATTTGGTCCTTTTTTTCCAATATCTACACACCCTCAATTGACCATACAATTACCCAATTTTTGTAATTGCATTTCTGAAAACCTATATTTAAGTCCTTTAAATTAAGCATCTTTTGCACTTTGATCATTAGTTTCTAAATTATGCAATTTGACCCCTATTAATCATCAAAACTTTCAATTTCTTTCAAATTGAGTTGTGATTTGCTTAATTTCAGTTCCCGAACTTACATGTCTTTTGTGCTTTGGTCTTTGGTGTTGAAATTCTTCAATCTGACCCTCAATAAGCCTTCAATCTTTTATTTTTTTTCAATTAAACCCCTGACTGCACTAATTTAGCATTTCCAAGTTCTAATTGTGTCCCTAATCTTCTAATCTTTGTGAATTGATCTAAATTAGGCCTCCAAACTTGAATTTTCTTTAATTGAGTCCTTAATTGAATCCATAAAACCTATAAGATGTTAAATAAAGTCCTTGAACATAATTAATTCTTCTAATTTTCGCTAAATTGACTATTCAACTTAATGTTTCTAAATTAAGTCTTTAATTAAGCCAATTAAACCCATGAAAAGTTTAATTAAGTCCATAAACTTAATTAATTCTTTTAATTTTTATCAAGTTGGATTTCAAACTTCACTTTCTTTCTATTAAGTCTTTCTTTATCCCATCTGTCAAAATATCCTAATTTAGTTATTTTGATCTATTATAGCTCGAGAGCTTGTCTCCTTATGTCCCAAAAATATTCTTGGATTTTAATTGTTTATTATTTAATAAAAAAAGAAAATGTATTTTTTATAAAATAATTTTTTTAGGGATCCAAAATTGGATTTTGACAATGGGTTTATACAATTCAAGCATTTTTTTTCCAGCTAATTTCCATATCTAATTTAAACAATACATAGAGTGTTACACATTGAGGTGACTTTTACGGTTGCAGTTTTTTTTTTTTTTTTTTTAAATAGGTCTATGAAAAATATTTTTAGTTGTTGTTTTAAAAAGGTAGGTTTAAAAATACGTGTTTAATTAAAATTGTTGTGAGATGAATTTCTGCTTGTAAAATAAATGAAAACCAAGTTTCTATGAATAAAAAGCAGATTATTTTAACTTTTACAAAATAAGGTTTGAAATGAAATTATATATGAGGCCGAGTGCAAAAAGATAAAATTATTTAACTAAATGAACATTTTTTTTCCTCTATTGCTGGATAAAATACATAAGCTACCACAATAACAAACATCTCGTAGCCAAATAAAAATGAGCCACTTGATAGTTAGCCCATGAACATGCCTTTATTTGAGATTATCTGCACTGCTTAGATGACTTTTATTTATTTGGATATTATAGAAAAGAAAATAAAAGAGATAGATGTTTCATTATGCAATAAACATTATGTACACAATCACAAATCATTGTGGATTTCATATGCGTTTTTTTTTTTATCATTTTGATCATTGAATTTTTTTTCTCTATGATTGGATCTTTTATGGTTAAATTGATGCTCAATTTGTTAAAAAATAAAAACATTAAAACTCACGGAACCAAAGCGAAAAACTTTAGGAAACTAAGTGATAATTTCAAATTTAACACGAAAAGTTAACTTTATTCCTTCTCCTTGCTAATTGATACAATTATAGTCCCTTTAGTTTTCATACATTCACTTTTGATCCACAACTTTATTTTCTTTACTTTTCAGTCTCTTGGTTTAAAAGAAGAGAAAAAAAGAGAGTCACTAGATTTCTATTGAGGAGAGAGAAAATCATTATTGGCATTATTTCCAGCCAAAAAAAAGTTTGGTGTTAGTGTCAATGGGTTCTATTCAATGAAAGAAGTTCCACTTGGTTATTCCTTGCCGTTAACTTTGTATAGGAGGGTAGATATGAGGTTAGTGGGATTTTTTTTAATACAGGTTGATTTTGAATTTTTGATCGATATTTGGGTTATTTGAGTCCATAATATCCTTTTTTCCCAATATTTTACACTTAAGTCCGTTCAAATAGATTGGTTAAAAAATAATTTGACAATTCTTTTATCAGATACTGTTAAATTTTCATTTTTTATGAGATCACAAACTTTATTTATTATGTTAGCAAGCACTTTTTTATGCAAACCCTCATGAATTTGTTTTCTTTTTTACAAAAAAAAATTATTTGATTACTAATTGTTTTTAGTGTTGTTTGATTCAATATCATTTGACTTTTTGCTTATTTTTGAGAAATTTTCTAGCATAATTTTTTTTAATATTAGTAGAGGTTCTTTTCAGAAATCTTCTTTTCCTTTATATCAAATCGGGTTTTAACCAAGTCATATCTACTCAACTCCAACCCCAATTTGAAACCTGAGCTAGGTAAGGATCGAGGTCAAAGGGTCTCTCAACTTCTCGAGTTTGTATTTAGTTATCATTAACAACTTTTTTAATATTTGCTAACCCCTTTAATCCTTCATTAATTGTTTAAGTAGACGCATAATTGTTTTGACTTGCTACAAAATACGTTGACAATGACTACACTTTTTTTGTTAACAAAAACTTGATATGAACTACACTTTTTTTGTTAACAAAAACTTTATATGAACCATGGGTCTGCCCTTGACATCAAGGATGTCAAGATATATTTTTTCTTCTCTATTTTCATTCTTTTGTTAACAAAACGTTGATATGAACCATGGGTCTATCTAGAGGTGAGCATTTTCGGTTCGGTTCGATTTTAGGTCAAAATAAGTAATCAAACCAAAAAAAATTTTCAAGTTTTTGAACCGAACCAAAAACCGGTTCGAACTGACCATGTTCAGTTCGGTTCATTTTTTTCCCTTCCAAACCAATTTAAATCGAAATTATTTCGGTTTAAAACTATTTTTGTTTTATTTCTAATTTCACATATTTGTGCATTCTGTGCTTATTTTCTGAGAAATCTTGGCTTTTTAAACAAGTATGGCTATTTTTTAAACTGGTTGGGCATGCATGATATCCAGAAATTCAACCCCGATTTTCTTTTTGTAAGATCTTCGGCCAAAAATTAAACTTTGCAAAAAGATACACAAAACAAAAGGAAAAGGCAGAAGTCATTTGACTAGAAAAAAAAACAAAGCAAAGATCAAAAGATATCTATTATTAAAATATAAAATCATCAAAACATTATTATTTGAACAAGAGGAAACAGATCAAGGAGGAAGGGTCAAACCCTTACACACTAAAGAGTCAAAACCCTTACACGCTAGTTTAAAAAATCCCCTTCTTTTCCTCTCCAATCCTCACTCCACTTCATTTTGGAGCCATCGCCACACAACCGCAAAGAAAAAACCCTAAACTCACTCTCAATGGCTACCGATCCAACTCAGTTGCACCAACTCAGTCTCCTTCTCCAATCAAAGAGGAGAGATGCAGAGAGCAAAGGAAGGGAGAGAGATGCAGAGAGAAAGGGGGTAAGGGCGGCTGCTTTTGTTTTTAGGGAATGCAGAGCACAAAGTTTAAGCTTTAGGTTTAAGGTTAGAAGAAGCATCCTATTTATAGTTATTGTTTTTTTAAGTGTTGGCCTAGTTGAACCGGTTCGATTTGGTTCGATTCAATCGGTTTCAGAATTTGAAAACCGAACCGAATTAAACTTTTTTATGATTTTTTAATCAGTTAATTCAATTTTTTTTTTGGTTTGGTTTTTTTGATTATTTTTTTGGTTTTTTCGGTTTAATCGGTTTATCAGTTTTTTTGGTCACCCCTAAGTCTGCCGTTGACATCAAGGATATCAAGATGTATTTTTTCTACTCTATTTTCATCAAACTTTAATTTATGCTCAAGTAAGCTGTTGTTTTAAAAAAATTATGGTTAAGCCAAATGCAAAAAAGAAAAAGAAAAAGGAAGTTGTTAGGTAATGGGGTTTTAACTAAAAAGAAATCTTTTTTTACCTTACTTCATATCATTTAGTTTTTTTTTATTAACTCTAATTTCTTTACCATTTTTATAAGATTATGAAAAAAATATTTAAAAACATTATTGAAAAAAAATATATTAATTCATAATTTTTATGAGATTATGAAAGTTTTTATTAAAATAAAATATATCAATTCATAATTTTTCATGACAGTGTAAAACGCTTTGTCGATGCTTGCATCTTTTTCTTGCATTAACAAAAAACAATGTTCTAACCAGCGGTGGAGCCCTGGCAAAACCTACTTAAAAATCAATGTAATGTAGAATTCATATTGGTTACATAAAATTAGATACGAAACTTTATTATCTATTGAAATATCTTGTATTCGAAATACTAGTCAAATTAGTTGTGTAACTGTATTTGTGCATGAGTAATTTTTGTGCAAAAAGTTTAATTTGAGTTAATAACAATAAAATTGTATATCTTTGTTTGATGATCAAATAATCATTTAGTATTTTTTTTCCAACAAAATTCTATATATTTTTTCAATCAAATTAATTGTGATTGTTTTATATAAAAAAAAACATTTTTATATATAGTTAGAACTAGTCTTGGTGTCTGTGCTTTGCCGACAAGTCATACTATTTTTTAAACCGAACGGCATAACATTCTACTTATATCCAAAAGGAACTGTAAATTCAGTTTTGCAACAGTCTTTTGGATGAATTTGGATTTGTCAAAATCTTAACTTTATATCAAACTTTGAAAATATAATTAAATGCAGAAAGTAATTTTTATAACAAATCTATTTTTTGTTTTGGAATCAGATAGTTAATCCATTTTAAATATTTCTTCAAAGGTTTGTGATTTATAACCAGCATTTGTGTGCCTTATTCAATTTCAGAATTTTTGTTAACATAAAAAGCTACACGCAACCAAGGTAGCCTAGACTTTTGTATAAGACATTTAGACTCTAGATACTGAATTTTGAGTCTACAATGTTATTCTAATTCAGCATTCATTTGAATAGATCTTACTTTTGTAAGTATTTGTTTTTCATTAAAACTTTTATCATATAGGAGATCATCATGTTTCCTCTTCCAAAAGGCATTTGGTAAATCAAGAAAAAAAATTATTTTTCTATTTTAAAAAAAATATGAAATTCTTTTGTAAAATAAGACTTTGTAACTAATTTTTAATTTTTTTTATAAAAAGACTTCTTGTTTAAGATGCATGAGATAAACTTATTTTTCTTGAATCAATCTATTGATGTGATGAGTATGAATAGAACATGTTTTGATCAAATTTAAATTCCTAGTCTTTGAATTTTCTACGAAAGAAAAAACAAATTTCAAACCATTGATTTTTAAAAGAATACTTTCATGACAAGTTGTGTAAGGAGTAATCATGTTAATAAAAGAATTAAGAAGAATGACGGTATAATTAATATTATTTGTAACAACAAAGAAATGTTTTAAATAAAATTCATTATTAAAAATTGATGCTTGAGTTTTGTATTTAATAACTAATTTCGTATAATTTGTTGCAGAAAGTTTTTCAGAAGTGCTTTATAAAAATCATTTTGGAACTATTCTTTGTTTAATACTATTCAAATTTGCACTTGTAACAAACAAGACAATAGTGTCTATTTTTAAATCATTTGAAAATATCAATGTAATTTTTACAATATATTTTTTTGAAGTTTTTTAGTTAAAACATGCAGAAAATCTTCATAAACATGCTCAATATTTGACAATGCATGACGCTCTAGGGTTTGTTCTTCTAATTCTGGTTCAGAATCAGACTAACTCTCTAACTTTGTAAGAAGGTGTTGTAAAATAATAGATTCTTTTTGTTGGGCTTGTTTGAGATTTTGTAGTTCAATCTTAAATTTTTTTATTTCAGACAGTAGTTCTGGGATAGTAACAATAGGTTGAAATTTCTTTTTCTTGTTAAGAATTTTGGTAAAGTCACAGGTATTTATGATGGTTGATGGTAACAATAATTTTTTTTTAACAAGTTGTGGTGTTTCTGGTTTATCACAAATACTCACAAGTTTGTCTAGATAATTTTTTTGTAATTGAGAATCATCAAGATTTTTTATAGCTTCAAGAATAAATTCCTGATATTCGGATAGGACATTTATTTGTTTTGAAGTAGTATGGGTTAAATGTTTTTAGTCAAAACTAGATGTTTATAATTCATCTATTTGGAATGGTTCTTCAGAAAAGTTGGAAGAGCTTGTCTTAGAATTGGTGGCTTCAATCAAAAGGGTTTAAATATAATTAATAACTTCTTATTCTAATTGAAGTTCATGGAGTTTGGTATTTATTCAGCAAAACCTAGAGGTATGACTTTTTTTGTCATATTTGTAACAGGTAATGTTTTTAGGTCAAATTTGGGCTTGGGTTTTAACTAAGAATGTTTTATGGGCTTTCTATTGGTCTTTTTATAGTAGGGCTCAGTTTTGATATAAAAACTTTTTATGTATTTGTGTGGTGGTTTATTGAGTTTTATGTCAGGCGAGTTTTATGTCAGGTTTGGGACAATTTCCACCATAGATTGGCTTCTGTATGGATAAGTCAAATTGTTGACAAAATATACCTAGTTCTTGTCTAGATCGTCTCATCTCCCAATTAAGGTGTTTTTGGAGTTTAAGGTCTTGACAGATCTGAAAACCTTCCTTTTATGTAAAGTTAACAAACTCATCATAAGTCAATTGGTTATGTGGAATGGTTTTTGTAACAAAGATGTCTTTGATTTTATTTTTGACTCTTTCTCCTAGAAAGGTTAGTAAACTAACACGGAATTTTTCTTTCCAGAATGGCTAATTTGAGTCTTCTCGGAGCATAACACGGGTAAGAAAAGTATTTTTGTATCATTGAAAATCATTGAGTTTTTTGCATCTAAGATTTGAAAGAAGTCCAGCATTTTTGTTTTTAAGATGAGAAAGATCTCTTATAAAATGTAAGGAAATGGTTAAGATAAGGGTTAAAATTGCATCTTGTATGGTGTTTCCATCAAAGTCAATGATAGGTATTTGGTCTTCAGTTATTGGGATAGAGTTTATGATTTCAAGGTGTTGTATTTCAGTGAGAAGGTAATTCTATCATCCTTTTAATTGGCCAGAAAAATCAGCTATAAGGAGTTTAGCTATAGTTTTTTCTAAAGTTCTAGTTGGGGTTTTATAGGCATTGGTAGTCATAATCATTTGTTATAAAGTGTTTAGGATATTGTATTCAAAAATTTTATATATGTTTCATTCATAAAGGGAAAAGGCATTGAATCTGTGTTGGTTTATGATGGTTGGTTCATTTTGGATTGTTATATCTGGAGCAACAGATGTTTTAGTGTTTCTCCAACTCAATTTATTAATTTTAGAACTTTCTTCCTGAAAAGCTTCTTCATTTGAAGTTTGGATTTGGTTATCATAGATAATGTTGATATGGCTTATGAAAGTTGAATGATGGTTACTAATTTAAGATACATCAGGAGCAATTAAAATGAAAGATGAAGCTTTAAGGTAGTTGAGATGATATTTGACAGTTTTGAGGAAAGTATTTTTGTTGTTTTGTAATTGGGTTTTACTAATATTGGTAACATGATATGGTTTGAAAATTAGGTTTTAGGTTTTTGGTCAACATGTTTTGATGAAGTTTTAATATGAAAGTCAAAAGACTTCTAGATATGTTTTTCTAGTCTAATCAATTGCTTTCCTATAGTGTTTAGTTGGTAATTGTTAAGTTATTTTATTGGATGATGCATTTGGTATTGATGGTAACATCTTCATTTGGGAATTTGTAAGAAGAAACTTGTACTGTCTAGTTATTGTGAGGGATTTTGAGGTTTCTCAAAGGAGGATGCTCGGACTTAATGGAAATGCCATTTACTAACTCCTAGATATGGCTTTTATTTCTATATGTAATGGGACATGCATAAAATCAATCAAAGAATAAGATTTGTATTATATATAATGCAATGAAATCATAAAAACATTTTTGTATTTCCTTTCTTTGTTGCATAAAATTTTTGGAAAACTAAGATATCTTTTCAGAGTTATGGCTACCATAAAAATCATCAATAAAATATTTTTTGTTTACAGCAAAATTTGTTTCAAGAACATTCAGCTCATTTTGATATTTTCTGTTACAAAAAAGAATGTTGGAGGTTGGTGAAAAATGTTGGTCATTGTTTGTATATAGTAGCTTAGGCATATTTGTAGTATAATCTGTGTTTTGAAAACTGGTACTAGAAATATCAGAGGTTGATTTCCTATATGGGTTTGTATGGTAAAGCACGTTTATAACAGGGGGAATCTTAGAAATTCTTCTAGGATTTTATTATACTTAATGTAGAAGATTCATCTAATAATCTAGAACTGGTTGAATGTCTACGAAATGATAATTTAAATTTAGCATCATTATACTGAGTTATTTGTTTAAGTTGGATATTTGGTTGTGGTGGTTGTAAAGATTCAGGTTGGGTGGCACCTTTAAAGATTCAATCTTCTGATACAGTTACATCTTTTCACTAGATAGATTTAGGAACAAATGTATTTGATCTATAAAGGTTTGTTTTGATGAGTAAGGTTTCACTTTTCTAGGATTGGAATTTATGTTTACTGGCAAAAGCAGAAAACATTGCTTTATAATAGATTTTGAATATCAAAGTTATAGGTTTTGATCTATAGAATCATACTTTATAGGATTTTTTTCTTTAAGGAATCTTTAAAGAATATAGTAAGATTTGAATAATAGTCAAAAGAAACACCACCACTATATAAACTAGATTTTATAGGACTTAGTAATAAATCTGGAAAATTTTGGAATCTAGCATCTCTAAAAACAGTTAAAATAAAAGTATTAAAATTCTTTTTTTTTTTGTAAGGGGTTTGATCCCAACATATACAATATCAATATGAATATATTTATAGTTTTGGTATTGGTGTTTTTGTAAGGAATTTTTAGGAACGAGTTAGATGGTTTCAAAATGCTTTGTAAGTTGAATATCACTTTTAAAATCAATTTTGAAAATATTAAAACAAGTTTGATAAATCTTGTTTTTTTGGAATTTTCCAATCAATATTTATTGTAAAATCTTATTTATATACACACAAGCGCATATATTCATGATCCTATTGGATAGGTCTTGATATTGTCTTATAAATTTTCTATCAATAAATATTTGCATGAAATTTTAAAAATGTTGTAATTTCACTAATATGCAAGTGTAAATAGTGTCTCATTATACTTAATATTTACGGATAAAAATTATTGAATGGTGAGCTTATGACTATTTTTATGATATATAAAAAATAATTACCCATAAATTTCACATACAAGACAAATTAAAAGATATAAATTCGCAAGGGAATTTTAGGGCGTTACAAGACATGTCATAAAAACCGAATATATCCATATATCAGTCAACACATATGCAAGAAATCAACAATGAACGGGCAAGTACATCTATGCGGATAAAATCAACAGCACATCACAAGTTAATCAAAACAAATAAATCAATATGTTGAGGTATGAAATTGACATTTAGAGAGTCGCTAGAGTGGTTGCGAAGCTGCTGGAATGGCGGTGATAGTTATGGACGATGTTGGCCAGGATTCACGTGCTGCCCCCACTGCTAGTGCATGAAAACACGTGTTGTCGCTATTAGGGGTGCATCTTTGGGCAGATCTAAAGCACCTCCTCTTCCTCTTTCTTCCTATATCGACTGTGTTTCACAACGCTACTTGAGAAGAGGGATCTAGCTAGGTTTGTCGCTTGCTTTCTCCTCCTTTCTTTGCATCACTGCCTTGTCTAATGTTGTTTTCGTTGCTTCTTGTTGTATTGCTCGGTCCGTCATGTTAAAACTGGAAATCAAGTGGTTGACGGTGGTGCATGGTTTGGTGGTGGAGAAAGAGGGAAAAGAGGGTTGTTATGTTGGAAGTACAGGAGATTTGGCCGGAAATCACCCAGGTTGCAAGAGAGAGAGTGTCGAACCCCATTTCTTCTTCTTTTTTTCCAGAAAGAGCTTTTCTTTTCTTTTTTTTTGGTCAAGTCTTTTTTTTCTTTGCTCTTGTTTTTTCTTCTCCTGAATTTTTGTTTTTTGGTCTTTCTTTATATGTTTTTCCTAGCTCTGGTTTTCTCTCTGTTCTCTTAGTGTGTTCTTTGTTTTCACGTGAATTCTTCTTAGAGGGTGTTTGGTTTAAATGTTTGGTGGTTTTTTTTGAAAGGTACAATACATTTAAACATAAATCACACCCAACCACATCTTCAAAAGCTATAAAAACATGCTTTTTACTTAAAAAAAAAAAAAAAAGCACAAGCTACCTCTCCTCCAATCACTTTCTTTAATGTGATCAACTTGTGAGTTCGGGGCGAATTTCAATAATTATATCCTGGGGTAAAGGAGTCTAAGCCCCATCTTCTTCAACCTTCTTCAAGTTGAACACATTAAAGCTTTGCAACACATCTGAACAACCTCTTCAAACTTTGTTTCCTTTTGTTCTGCGGCTGATTCAAGCATCAAAAGATTTTCAATCTCTGAAAGAAACTTGTTTTGCACGAACACCAGCACACCAATCACCATGCTTCCATGAAGATCGAACCACGTCAACTGCAAGAAAGAAGCCACACTCTAGAAGTTTTTTGAACTCGTCGCTGCTATTCAAACTTTGCGACGAATTCAACGACAGAGCAACTGTTATTATGCAACTAGACTGCATATGAGCAACATGCTCAAGCACTGTGTTCAGCACTACTCTTCATTTGTTTAGCATTACTCTTCATTAAAAAAAAATTATTTGACAATTGGGCTTTCTAAAAAAAAATCAAATGAATTGAACTATTAAGTTCTCTTCTAAAAAGTTTTATAGCACTCACAATTTTCTTGGGATATGAACTAATATTTTGATGGA
>Ga0325410_1005590_pt1 | contig 13870 bp, 5 predicted proteins | sample PopdelMetagenome_16_FD_206182 | JGI IMG/M metagenome (GOLD analysis project Ga0325410, IMG submission 206182) | Populus deltoides microbial communities from Bellville, Georgia, United States - Xylem-PdIQD-R3 | ecosystem: Host-associated > Plants > Phyllosphere > Stem > Wood/Secondary xylem... | reverse complement strand
CAAACCTGATTGATTTTAAATCATGCACCTTAAATCTAAATTATTAATCTCCAACCTTAATTATGATTAAGAAGTTTCAATTTACTTATAATTATAATATTTTTATGAATTTTCACATCATTTATTTTATTTTAACAGATTTAAAGGACAGTTAAAAGATATGCACGTGATAGTTTTTATTTTTCTAATATTAATTCTATAAAATTATTAAATTCTTGAATAACAATTCCAATTTCTCACACCGTTACCCCCTCTCATTCTGGAAAAAACTATTTAAAACCATATAGAAAAAGATTAATTTCATTCCATTAATATTTCCACTCTCTTTTTTTTTTTTCTTGATGAAATAATAAGGCCATACTTAAAACTGAAAAGAATTGTGGTAAAGAAAGCCGAACGATTTGGGCCGTTGGCAGATTTAAAAACAAACTTATAAGCACGTAGTCACTCTCTCCAGAGTTTCAGCGCTCCCTCTCACTTTCCCTGCAAATTTGAACCAAAATAGCGTGCTTTAGTGTCTTCAAAATCTCCCCTTTATCACTCAATTCCACTTTCAGCAATCCAAGAAAGGTCATTTTTCTTTTGTTTTTGGTTCCATGTTGATTTGGATTCAAATTTTGTAACAAAAATGTTTAAAGTTTTGTTCTTTGTATGAATCTATGTAGCAATAACTTATATATAACTAGTTTGGTAACCAACCTTTTTTGGGTCAGTCAAGTTCAATGTTTTTTCAACTGGGTTTAGCTTAAATTCACATCCTTTGATGTTTTGGGACATGGGTTTAGTAGCTTGTGATCATATATATCATGATTCATGAATGTGTTGTTTTTCTTGTCTTAATGAACTTTCAAATAGGCTTTGTTTGTTTGTTTTTCTTAAAATATATTATCATTTCATATGTGTGTGATTTTTTGCTTCTTCGGATTTGTTAATGTTCATGTCATAAAATTTGGTTTTGCAGGAGAAAGACAATGAAAGTGAAGCTGCTACGTATCCTTTTCTTCTTTTTTGGTTGTCAATATGTTGATTAAGATCTTGAAGTTGGAGTTCTTTACTTTTTAATGGGGTTTTGTTAGAATGACAACTTTGTGGATTGGTGCTATTGGGGTTTTAGTGAACCATGTGTTAAGATTTATAGACAAATTTGATGGCCTTGAGAAATGGCATTCCCTTACTATGTTCTTATTGTAGCTTTGCGGCTCAAGATCCAAAATTATAGGATTTGGTAGCACTAAACGGCACTGAAATATTGGTTTCTAATTGTGTGAAATCATCGTGGATTATACTGAAATACACTGTATATCTTGGGAATCAATTTTAGAAATCTTTGGTGAAGTGAAGTTTTATCTGCTGTTATTTTTTAGCATTTGGGATGGATAAAATATTTATTGCATACGAATTACTTCCTACCCTGATTTTTTCTGCTGGCTTTTGATAATGAGGTCTTTAGATTGGGATTGTGGTTTTGCATATAATTAATCAATTCCACTGTGGTTTTCCTAGCTCATGTCCCATGGTACATGGGCGGTGATAAAAAAGCTCTCTGCGATTATCTTTGTGGTTGAATTGTTTGTGGCAAATTTAGTGCTTTAAAATTTTTGAAGATACAGTTTTCCTTGACTCGTTGTCTTCTCGAATATGCACTGGATTTTCTAACAGAGTATGCCCTCTATATCTCCCTGCCATCTTTTTTCTGTTAAAGCTGATAATGATCAGTTATATCAAATAGGCTATGTGAACTCAAAAGTTTTATTCTTTTTGCTTTCTTGTTTTTCTCAAATGGGTTTTAAGGGATTCTAAACTTCTGCTGGGTTTGAATTCATGGTTTAGCTTATTTTACTTCATACAAAACTAGTTCAATGTATGTTGGCCATCGTGTTTTTTTTTTTTTTTTCTGTTTTTCATCTAGTGAGAAGGCACATTTTCTATCTTTTTTTACTCATAGGTGGCATGCTGTTGCTTCATGGACTTGGGATGCTCAGGATGAAACGTGTGGGATATGTAGGATGGCCTTTGATGGTTGCTGTCCTGATTGTAAACTCCCTGGGGATGATTGCCCACTTAGTAAGTTAACAATATTAGCAACTCATGGTTTCCAACATTGTTAATCTTTTGCGTTTTTCATGGTAATTTCTTGCATAAGTGGATCAATATTGTTTCTCTGTCAGCCTAATGTTAAAGCTTCTTATTGTAGTCTGCATTCATCTCATTACTTGTCCCTTCTGTTCCAATGTTACAATAGCTTTAGCAGTATCAAAGAAAGGAAAAATGTTCTTGAAGCTGAACCTTTACTGTTGCATGTTACATGCTAGGTAGTTTAAGACCCTCTTATTTGATTTTCTTATTAATTTTCAGTCAACTGCATGCATTTGAATTTCTATCCTGCGGAATTGTGGACTGTAGCTTGTTTTCCCTGTTTCCTTTGAGTTGCTATAATTTTGAGGTGCAGTGATATTCACTCTCTTAGTGTGGTCCTCAGCACATTTCACTTCTTACAAATTGAAACTTTTATGCAACAACACGACTATCAAATATGTTTTCTCCATACTATTCCTAGGTCCTTATTCATTTATTATTCCAAGCAAGCTTGAGTTTCAAGAAATAACTGGTCAGTCTGGTACTCCGTGTAAATTTTTACTACTCAAATGTAGACTATCTGTCTGCTGAATGTGAGATAGGCAAAAGGTCATGTATTTGGCAGTTATTTATGGAGATGATGCCAAATGATAATGGATGTTCCAGAAACCAAATCAGGGCAACCCCTCAGACTTGAAACTCAGAGCAACAACCCAATGAATGGGTATCTTGGGCAGTATTAATGGACTCTGGCTTGGCTTGATTATATAGTCATCCCCTAGCCCTGGACTTGAGCTCCAATAGGAGGCCTGATAATAAGTTTAGGTTTTCTGAATTAGCCCTGCCATACCCCGTGGTTCAAGCATAAAAAATTCAGTGCTTTTAGTATCTTCTTCAGTGAAATTGCCTGCATTCTTTTCTTGTTTGTCATTCACTGGGCTTTGAATTGTCATATGGATTTAGCAACAAAAAAAACATATATTTTGACTTGATTACAAAATGTTATACGATTAACCAGATGCTGGCATTTTGCGTTCTTCTCTATCTATGTACTTTTTTTCCCTGTATGAAAGTTTCATTGATCAACTGGGGAAAGGATTACATGCCAGCTAGCTAGTTCAGTTGGTTGTGTACCTGCCCCTCCCAAAGGGTCTCAAATTCTAGCAGTTCTGTAATCTCAAAGAAACATAAAACTGCGGAAATGATTAAATATGTTTAAGTTGGTGTGATGTAATGGGATAGGAACTAATGATCTTTATTGTTAATCATATTTTTGCAGTTTGGGGTGCATGCAACCATGCGTTCCATCTTCATTGCATCTTGAAATGGGTGAATTCACAGACATCACAAGCACACTGTCCCATGTGCCGAAGGGAATGGCAGTTCAAGGAATAAAGAATAGATTTAAATAAGCTAATTCCATCCATGAGGTACAAAATTTCTGTTTGGCTATTTGTTGTCTGCCTATGCTATGAAAATAACTCTTTTGTACCATAAACTACTTTGCCAGGAAAAGGCATGTATGGTAGTGCTTGTGTTTGATCATGAGAACAAGGACCACTTGATTGCAACATTATCCGGCCTTATTACAGATCGTTTCTATATAATCATGCCAAGCAAATACTATTCTTATCTATACAATTCCTAGAATTATCAATAGTTCCCAGTACATTAGCGATTTTGTGTACCATTCTATGCTGTATGGAACACAGGTCAATTTTGGTTCAAAATAGTTACAAGGGCACACTTCTTTCGTGCTGCTGAATGTTTCCTTTTTGCTTTTCCTGGATGGAAGAGTTTCCAGTCCTACTGTTTGGTTATTTGATCAGAACCTAACGGCTTGTGGGTCATTAGAGTGCTGGAATTAACAGTAGCAGTACAAGCCTGGTGAACTATGTATATATTTGGAACAATGATATATATTGTATCAGTATGTGCACAGACGTGTGCGAACACAAAATGAAGGCCTTCAGCCTTCTGAATGAAGAATCAACAAAAGCCATTCTTCCTTCTAAAGCACTCAAAATTTGTAATTGCGTGGAGTTTTTTTACAGTGGTGCTTTGCTGCAAGGATATGATGTCTCTTTCTTCTTTTGATTCTTCTCCTTATTATTATTTTTATTTTGGATGTAAGATAAGGGATTCATGTCTTTGTGTGCAAGGATTTGCCTAGGATGTCTTCTGTGGTAATCCTACGTACGCATAAAGTGATCCAAGTTCCATATGTTGCAAGACATGAAACACCAATCCTTTGCTTTCCCCAGCCTAGATAGATACAGATCCTCTAAAAGGTGAAGAGCAGCGTGCCCACCATTGACAAAACCAAACTTACAGAAAGAACATGGATGTAAATGGATCAGGGGACCTAATTCTCGGGGCACAAGCTAATTCGGTAGATGTCAAGGTGCCACCTAACTCTTAGGGCACATGCCAGTGTCGTAGAAATCGAGGGGTCCTAGTAAAAAGTTACAGTGATAGCTTCCACTATTGTAAATTAGTCCTTCTAGTTTTGCAAGATAGATTAAACCGCCCCTTTAGTCTCAAACATATTTAATTAGTCTCTATGTTCTTCAATCCACTTGTAATCTGATCTTCTTCACTCGTCTTAATTAATTATATTTCAAATTAGAGGAATTATTTAATTTATTTTGCGAAACAAGAAGGACCCATTTGTAAACTCTTAGACGCATATGCGGGTTCAGATGTCTGTTGTCTCCTTTCTCCAGCAGCCCATGACATAAAGCAAGAAGAAAATTATCAGTGATGTTGACAGGAAAGCTAGATGGACATGAAGCTTCCTACCACTGGTTTGCCTGTGGCTTTTTGGCTGACGTTTGATTTGATTACCCTTCTTCCCTTCTAGCTGTTTCCCTCCAAGGCCATTCTTACGCTACTGTGAAGATGCCATTTTTAATAAAATATTTTTAAATGATTTTAAATAAATTACGCTAGCTGTTCCCTCCTTGGTACGTAATGTTATTAAAATAATTTTTGTTTAAAAATATATTAAAATAATATTTTTTTATTTTTTAAATTTTATTTTTACCTTCAATAATCTAAAAAAGTTATTAAAAATTAATTTCAAATAAAGAATTTTTAAATTTTTTGAAAACATTACTTTTACAGCAAAAACAAACATGCGAGTCACAGTAAGCTCAAAGTAAAAGAAATTTTGCCGACAGCTTACTATTATAGCGACCTATGCAATTTACAATTTGCAATTTGCCAACTCATTCACTTTGATGCATGCGTATTCTTTTGAAATAAAAGGGGATTATGCCCTTTGAGGCATGAAGTTGTATAATAGGTAGCTAAAGATTTAATCTTGACATGTTAAAACTAAAGTTATCAAACTCGTCTCGGCTTGAAGTTCAATCTAAGAGCATGTTTGAAAACATGAGTCAATTCGTGTATTTAAAAAATTTAATTTTTTTATATATTTTAGATCGTTTTGATTCAATGATCTTAAAAATAATTTTAAAAAAATAAACAAATATCATTTTGATGTATTTCGATATGAAAAACATTTTAAAAAACAATTGTAACTACACTTCCAAACATGCTCAACTCAGTCTGTATCAGTTAACTCGAATTAAAATAACATCAATTTGATAAAAATTAAAATTAAAATAGATATTGACTGAGTCAACCAAGGTAATTCTAAATTGATTTTTTTAGAAACTTCACATGCATTGAGGTTAGATCTTGTATTAAACCTAGTTTTATAACTATAGTTAAAGCTAATTTGATATCATTATGAGAGTTTACACTTAAATTCAAAATCAAAAGGAAATATAGAAATTGAACTCAAATTTTATTTTATAGTTACATCTCAATTATTGATGAGAAATATGAACGGTATGGGATAGATTAAGAGAATGTTAGTGATCATATAGCAGGTTAATCAATTCATCTCAAAGTCTGTTTAAAAAAGTGATTGAAACCACAGTTCTTTAAATTTTTTAAAAAAATTATTAAAAATTATTTTTTTATGTTTTCATATTGTTTTAATGTGTTGATTTTAAAAATAATTTTAAAAAATAAAAAAATATTATTTTAATACATTTTAAAACTAAAACCACTTCAAACCACAACCGCCATTACAATTTCGACTCTTCTTGCTATATCCATGCAATTAAGCTAGCTGTATCATAAGATCAATATCAACCACACCTATTTTTTAATGTTTAAGCTGCCAATTTCTAACAAAAGTTATTAAACCTGGATCCAGATTTTTCTATAATCCAATTCAAAACTTGAATTACTTTGATTTTTATTTAATTTAATTATAAATCTAACTGTATTAAATCAATAAATTACCATGTAGGGGTGTAATATTTATATTTCCAACTTCGCTATAGTCACCAATTTGGTTTTATATTCAGTCAACCTTGAAGAAATTGCTAAACAATAATTTCTCCAAAGGAGCATGGGATTCTCTTCTTGTAGTTCTTCCCTTTGGCAAGAAACCAAGGGATTCGTCCCCCTTGACTGTGAAGAGCAATGAGTCCTCCAAAATTACTTATAAAGCAAGAGACATGATGTATGATTCTTGCATTAATTTGGGGACAAGGAGAACTAATCATCATATATTTATTTATCTATTTTATTTTTATTAGAAAATAATATAAATTATATTTTATAATCTCATTTAAAAATTTAAACTATTAAATTGAGATAATTTTTTGATATGGTATCAGAGCCTTAATGACCAAATGGTCTCGAGTTCGAATCTCACCATCCCTATTTATTTGATAAAAATTAAGCACAAAGATAATATAGACCTATACAAGTTTTAAGCCCAAAAAACTTTTACTTGAAAAAATGTATTAAAAAATAATATGAATCATATTATAGAACTTCATCTACAACTTAAATTATTAAATTAAAATGAATTTTTTATAATATTAAATATTAAAGCACTATTCATGTATTAAGCTCGGTGGCCCTTACGTTTTTTACTCCTTTTTTGGTTAAGTAATTAAGGCTCACGCTAAGATGGAGGCCTAGGCCTATAAATCTTGCTTCTTGTTTGAATTCTAAGTACCTTCAAAGATACTATAAACTAAATCTTGAAGTGGCATAGCCTCCCACCTTCAAGGTTACATATACTCTATAGGTGGATTCCATAGAGAAGCAGAGAGAGTAGGAAACTCCTACCAAGCTAGAGACATGAGGGGGTTTGGTTATTTTGTGGTAATGTTCTTCTGTCTTTTGGTATTTATGGGCTCAACTGAAGGACAATTGCAGATGGGTTTTTACTCTAGGAGCTGCCCGAATGCTGAGAAGATTGTGCAGGACTATGTTAACAGGCATATCCATAATGCTCCATCAGTGGCAGCAACCATCCTAAGAATGCATTTCCATGATTGTTTTGTTAGGGTATGTGTCTTCAGTCCTTTTCAGAATCTCTACATTTTCATCTTACAAGTCTTTGAGATTTTGGAGCTCTGTGTTTTCGTTTGTTTTTCAGGGTTGCGATGCATCTGTGCTTCTGAACACAACTTCAAGCGGTAACCAAACTGAAAAGTTGGCAACTCCAAATCTAACACTGAGAGGCTTTGATTTCATTGACAGAGTTAAGAGCCTGTTAGAAGGAGCATGCCCTGGTGTAGTCTCCTGTGCTGATGTTATTGCTTTGGTTGCAAGGGATGCTATTGTAGCCACTGTAAGGACTCGAACACGATCCATCTTGAATTCACTTGATCTTTTTCTATCATTATTTGGAGAAAAGAAACGCTAAAACCCTCTTGTTTGAACTTCAACAGGGTGGTCCATTCTGGAAAGTCCCTACAGGCCGAAGAGACGGGACAATTTCAAGATCCTCAGAGGCCTCGAACAACATCCCCCCTCCAACTAGCAACTTCACCAGTCTACGAAGACTTTTTGCTAACCAGGGACTGGACTTGAAAGACCTGGTCGTGCTATCAGGTGCTCACACAATCGGGGTAGCACATTGTTTATCGTTCTCGAATCGCCTTTACAATTTCACTGGAGTGCTGGGTACTCAGGACCCAGCACTCGATAGCGAATACGCTGCCAATCTCAAGGCAAGGAAGTGCAGAAGTCTTAATGACAATACCACTATAGTAGAAATGGACCCTGGAAGTTTCAGGACATTTGATCTTAGCTACTACAGGCTCTTACTCAAGAGACGAGGTCTCTTCCAGTCTGATTCTGCCTTAACCACAAACTCCACTACATTGTCATTGGTCAACCAGCTGCTCCAAGGTTCACTTGAGAATTTCTTTGCTGAATTCGCAGATTCCATGGAGAAAATGGGCAGAATCAACGTTAAGACTGGCACAGTTGGAGAGATTAGAAAGCAGTGTGCAGTGGTGAATAGCTAAGAATCTTTTGTTCATATGTGTGTTTCATTTCTAGTCAAATAATGTCAGGACGACTGTATCCTTTGAATTTGATGCCATTGTTTCTCCAGCAATATAAAAAAAAAAAGAAGAAGAAAAAACCACTTCATGTGGGGTCTCCAATCACCTAGAAACAGCTCAAGAACATAGTGCTGAAAATTCACCTAATCATTAAATGCACGGATGAGACTAAAAAAGTGATAAAATACAATTGTGATGAACAGATTGTTGAGACAAATTCTTCAAAAGCTAATATAGCTACTAGCCTTGAGCCAGCATTACTTGTCGGCCAAGGTTCTAAACCTGGGTCAGCGCCCTTTTCAAGGCAATTATATTATTTAAGGCAAATATATCACTTAATTATATTATATAGTATACTACTAGATTCTTGGCCGCACTTGTATTATTTTCCTTTAACCTTAAAAAAAAAATCTAAAAATATTATGAAAGTGCCTCTATGTTTTTAAAAAATTTAATTTTTTATTTTTATTAAAATTTAATATGATTTATATATTTTGAATCGTTTTGATGTGTTGATGTCAAAAATTATTTTAAAAAAATAAAAAAAATTATTGATATGTATTTTAACACAAAAAAATTATTTGAAAAATAACTATTATCACATTATCAAACATGTTTTAAGATAGATACCTAAACACTTTTAATATATTAAGTGATATATTTATTTAAAAAAAATAATGAAAAGTGATATTCTATATGGAACTAGATTTATTATAATTAATTAATAAAACATTGTGATGAATAAAAAAAATACTAAAAAAATGTCATTTTTAATTGTTTTAAACGCATACCTGGAAAACAATGCATTGGATTACTAGCCGATACGTGCAACGCATGTCCCAATAATTTTTTTTATATAGATTAAAAATTTAGATTTGAATAGTAATAATTATTTTATCGTATTTTAAAAATAAAAATTTTTAAAAAAAATCTCTAAATTTCAGTTAAATAATGCTTTACTTTTAAGAGTAATCAAATAATTATACCATGAAAATGTTTTTTTAAAAAAAACTAGCTCTCTCTCAATGAATCCTTAAAAAAAAAAAATCATAATAACCCTTCTTTGGGAGTGCAAACACCGTCCTTTTTACTATTTAAATGAACAGTAAAACACTCCTTTTCCATAGCACTCCCCTCTCTTGGGTTTTTGTTACAGTCAGCACCGACAACATTGTGATTTTTTTTGGCATATATATATATATATGTAGTCTAAATTAGCATGAACATGCATGAAGGTCCAGCTATCAAATAGAGGAATGATGATGATGATGATGATGATAAAGCGACGATATTGATAGCCAACAAGGACTAGACTAGACTAGCCCTGCCCTGCCCTATGATGCAGGAATGATGCAAATACTTTTTCTTTAATTTCTCGAATTTGATGCTATTCAACTTTTTTGACCATTTGTAAAAACATATGTAGTAATTATATCCTGTATAGTTTAAAATCAATTCATTAAAAGATGCTGCTTTTAGTGCTGGGAGGTAATGATAATATTAAAAAAAATAATTCAGTAAAAAAATCAAATTTTTTCAAAAAAAAAAACTTTTAAAACATTAAAAACAAATATTCCTGACAAAAGCAATTTTGATGCATGCGAATCCAGAGCAATATGACCAGACACAATTTAATGGTTAGAAAAATAAGGTAATAAGTGATATTAACTTCACTAGCAGTAGCAGATACTCCATTCAATGGCTGCACCAACCTAACCTTCTTCCATTTCGTCCTTCTTCAAGGAGATAGCACTATCCACAGAGGGGGGAACAAAGTGGTCTCGCAACTCTCCTTTAGGTTCAACAATGGGCCTCTAACTCCGTGATAATTGCCTCCAACTCAGTGATTTGCCTCTAACTCAGTGCTTTTTGGCGTTGAGACGCCATAGTACAGAAGAATTAATGGATGGTAGGTCGATGGGAAACAATGAACTATTCCTTTCCATGCCATGTATCGTTAGTGCACTTATAAGAAGGTTTAAATGCGTTTCGGGAAGTTTTGATTGTATTTTAATGTGTTCGTTCACTCAAAAATATATTTAAAAAAAAAAAATCTTATAAAAAACAGGTTTAACCACGTCTCAATTAACAGATTGAAAGAAAGGTTTGTGGGCTTGAACTCTTTGTAGTTAGAAATTAAAGTTATGACCATTTCCATCTTTGAAAGAGAGTGATATGAAGCTTCTTATCTTAATTGAAGTATGGTTAATTGGTAAGGTTTTAAGTTTATTTTTTAAAAATTATAATTATATAATTATTAATTTTAAAATTTTAAAAAATTAATTGAGATGTATATAAGTTTGTCTCAACCATCGAAGATTAGAAAAAACAAAGAAGGTTCTTGCTTGTGAACATCATAATCTTAATCACAGTGGAATTATACATACACAATAGGAGCTAGATGAGACCAAGAGTCCACAGGATGTGAAGGATACAGAACAGAATCCCAATACATGCACAGGATCAATACCCAGAAGGCTAACACAGATCAAGCCAACTGCTTCCAGCCTGAGAAATCATGTGCCAAATTTTCTCTGGATCCTAGATTTCAATATTGACCCCCTGAAGAATCCTTTTAGTAGAAGACGAAACAAACAGGATCAGATCATCTTTCCAGTATAATCTTCTGTCACTTTGTCTGCTGCTTTTTATGTGGATTCATGCTTACATATTCCCAGTTCTTCAGATGTCAGATTATTTTCTTGACAAAGTATATTCTTTATTATTCTACTGGGATCATGGATGGCAGCAGTTATCCGTACATGGTAAAAGGAAAAAGCAGTTCAGAATTATGATAACACAGCCACCATAGAGCAGGTGAACAAGTTGTATTTATCCTTCTGTCAATCTTGTTTTCGCCTCTTAATACCTTAGCATGCCATTACAAGAAAAATGCTACCTGCCAAATCAATAAAAAAACGAAAGATCAATGCAGTAAAAGGAAAAGGCCTTGATGATGTGTGGGGGGTGTCACAGTAGCCTTGCTTTGCTTACTCTAGGAGAGACAAGCCTGACTGATCATGTCCTTAATGGCCTACTTTATATCAAAATATGCCTATAATACGAGATGACACATGTTTGTTCGGTAGATGTACTGTTCTTATCATAGTTTTGCTAGATATGCTGTTTTTATCATCTTGCTTCTCATCTTGTAGCACATGCAGATGCCTACAAGTCTTTCCCAAGAAGGCATTGAGTGTACATCTGATGTTGCTTCATTGAATGGACTACTAGGATTCTACATTTGCAGTATTAAAGGGCAAGATTGAAAGAGGAAAAAAAACTAGAAACGATCAAGATGGGAAGGATTGGGTATTTCGGGATGCTAATCTTTGGTCTTTTAGCATTTATGGGCTCAACCGAAGCTCAACTAAAGATGGGTTTTTATAATACAAGCTGCCCGAAAGCTGAGAAGATTGTGCAAGACTTTGTAAACCAGCACATCCACAACGCTCCATCATTGGCTGCAACCTTAATCAGAATGCATTTCCATGATTGCTTTGTCAGGGTATGTATTTGCATATTTACTGCAGAATGTTGCATGTGTTGATTTTTCAGATTGTGAGATAACACGAGAGGAAACTTTTTTGTCAGGGTTGCGATGCATCTGTGCTGTTGAACACAACTTCCGGCGAACAACCTGAAAAGGCAGCAACTCCAAATCTTACACTCAGAGGCTTTGACTTCATCGACAGAGTGAAACGCCTAGTTGAAGCTGAATGTCCTGGAATTGTGTCTTGTGCTGATATCCTCACCTTGGTCGCTAGGGACAGTATAGTAGCCACAGTATGTAACTCCAAAACAAAACAAAAAAATCTATGCTCTAATACTATTCATTACTCGAGAAACAAAAATAAATTTTCTTTTCAATGTTGACAGGGAGGTCCATTCTGGAGAGTTCCGACTGGCCGGCGAGACGGTTTGATCTCCAGGTCCTCGGAGGCCTTGTCCAACGTCCCATCTCCCATGATCAACTTCACCACTCTACGAACACTGTTTGCTAACCAGGGTCTTGATTTGAAAGACCTGGTCTTGCTTTCTGGTACGTCCCATTTGACATTTTCACTGCGTGACGCATTCTTACAGCGCTGAATCATGGATCATCTAATCAAATTGATTTTCCCAGGTGCTCATACCATTGGCATTGCTCATTGTCAATCGTTTTCGAACCGGCTATACAATTTCACTGGGACTGGAGATGAAGACCCAGCTCTAGATAGCGAATATGCTGCGAATTTGAAGGCTAGAAAGTGCAGAAGTATTAGCGATAACACTACTATAGTTGAGATGGACCCTGGAAGCAGAAAGACATTTGATCTCAGCTACTATAAACTCTTGCTAAAGAGAAGGGGTCTATTTCAATCAGATGCTGCCTTGACCACAAACTCTAATACATTGTCTATGATCCGCCAAATACTACAGGGTTCACTAGATTTCCGTTCTGAATTTTCCAAATCCATGGAGAAAATGGGCAGAATTCGTGTTAAAACTGGCTCGAATGGTGAGATTAGAAGGCAATGTGCTTTGGTTAATAGCTAAGGCTTAGTGTGTTGTTTTTGTTGTTTTTTTATTATTTATTTATTTTATTGAAGAGAGAATAAACCATTCATAGATTGTGTTTGATTAGTATTCTATGCTAGAAGTGTGTTTGTATGGAGAAAAAAAAAAGATAGAAATATAAATAAATATGTATTAAAAACAATTTTAAGTGAATTTTTATCTTTTAAAAACAAGAAATACAAGAAATAATACTCATTTATTTTCACTGTTTATATCTCTTCTGTCTTGAGACAGTAACCAAACGTTACCTAAAAGGCTTCGATGGCATACGTAATTCATTCTCGAAGATTTTTTTTTCCGGTGTGATAAATTGTAATGTTACTTTCATGTTCTTTCATTAGGAATAATGTGAACTCACTTGTGATAAACAAAATCTACAAGCTAAACCAAGCATTTGCCATCACAAACACTTGGCAACTACAAGCCCTAAGGAGATTTACAGGCTGATTGGATACCTTAGCAATGCCTTGAGATTTCATGGAATGCAAGTTCTAACTTCAAAGTAACAATCACTTGCAGATGTTACGTAACTTGAAGTGCAAAAACTCTTTATTCTAACCTTGTTGGAAGCAATTTCTCCCAGGAAAAGGAGAAACAAAAGATGTCCTCCTAGTAAAAAATGATTGGCTAATAGTGAAAGCCCATCATGACGTCGTCAATCTGTCGATTGTTAAAGCATCAAGTTTATAGTTTGGGGGCACAGCCTCGCCTTTTCATACTCGAAACTTAGAAAAAATTGAAGAGTCAAATCATTCCTCTGCACCTCTCATTCTCCTAAGAGATACAACTAACTGGATTTGTGGGTCTGCGTTACCTCATGGATCGCGGATCTAAATATATTTTTT
>Ga0325410_1005585_pt1 | contig 13881 bp, 8 predicted proteins | sample PopdelMetagenome_16_FD_206182 | JGI IMG/M metagenome (GOLD analysis project Ga0325410, IMG submission 206182) | Populus deltoides microbial communities from Bellville, Georgia, United States - Xylem-PdIQD-R3 | ecosystem: Host-associated > Plants > Phyllosphere > Stem > Wood/Secondary xylem... | reverse complement strand
GTTATGAGATGCGAACTGTTAGAAGTGTAAACAGGTTACATGTCGGTAACTTGGGACCTTCCAGTATAGGGGGGACTCTGTCGAAATTCTGGTAGATGTTAATACGAAGACCATGAATATGTATATATATATATATAAAAAATTAACTACTCTGTTTTTTTTCTATTGACATAAGATTGTGGTTTTATCCCAGAAATGGGGGATGTTACAGTGAAAAAGAAAGCCTTTTTAGCCAAACAATTAAGTGCCATTCTTCATAACAATAATGCTTTGAAATATAAAGACCCTGGTTGTCCTACAATTTCTTGCTTTATTGTAGAACATAAAATTGAAAGAGCTTTACTTGATCTTGGAGCTAGTGTGAATTTACTTCCATATTCAGTCTTTCAGAGTCTCAATTTAGGTGAGCTAAAACCAACTTCTGTAACTCTTTTACTTGCTGATAGATCGGTAAAAGTGCCTAGAGGAATAGTTGAAGATGTGTTAGTACAAGTTGATAAATTCATTTATCCTATGGATTTTATTGTCTTAGATACACAACCTGTTGAAGCATGTAATTCAATTCCTGTTATTTTAAGATGTCCGTTTCTTGCAACTTCTAATGCATTGATTAATTATAGGAATGAACTGATGAAGTTATCATTTGGAAACATGACATTGGAGATGAATGTTTTTAACATTTGCAAGCAATCTGGAGATAATAATGATTTACAGGAAGTGGACTTTATTGAAAAATTAGTTCATGATCAATTTGAAATTATTTCCAGTAAAATTGAGTTTAATGAATCTGAGAATTTGCAAATGGTTTATTTTCAGGAAGAATCAAAGGCAAGTAATTGGAGACCACAAATTGAAGAATTGCCACCACGATCAATTGAGTCTATACTTTCAAGTGTTCAACCGCCAAAACCTGATTTGAAGTCATTACCATTCAATCTCAAATACTTATTTTTGAGAGAAAATGAAACTTTTCTGGTAATAATCTCTTCCAAACTTAATGCACATCAAGAAGGTAAGTTATTACAAACTCTGAAAATGCAAAAAAATGCATTAGGATGGACCATAGCTGACATAAAAGGAATTAGTCCTTTGATTTGCACACACAAGATTTATTTGGAGGAAAATGCTAAACCCTCTAGAGAAATGCAACAAAGGCTTAATCCTAATATGAAAGAAGTAGTGAGGAATGAAGTCATCAAGCTTCTAGATAATGGAATCATTTATCCTATTTCTGATGGCAAATGGGTAAGTCCTACCCAAGTTGTACCCAAGAAGTCTGGAGTCACTGTGATAACAAATGAGAAAAATGAGTTAATTCCAACTAGGACTATTACTAGTTGGCGCATGTGCATTGACAATAGGAAACTTAATTCAATGACTAGAAAAGATCATTACCTTTTACCTTTCATGGATCAAATCCTAGAAAGAGTTGCAGGTCATGAATTTTATTGTTTCCTAGATGTCTATTCAAGTTACAACCAAATTAAAATTGCATTGGAAGATCAAAAGAAGACTGCTTTCACATGTCCATTTGGAACTTTTGCATATAGAAAAGGATGCCTTTTGGATTATGTAATGCACCAGCCACGTTTCAAAGATGCATGCTTGGCATATTCAGTGATATGGTTGAATGTTTTCTTGAAATTTTTATGGATGATTTTTCTATTTTTGGCAATTCATTTGATGATTGTTTGACTAACTTAGAAAAGGTTTTGAGCAGGTGTGAAGAGAAGAAGCTTTTGCTGAATTGGGAAAAATATCATTTTATGGTAACAAACGGCATCGTACTTGGTCACATTATTTCATCGAAAGGAATTGAGGTTGACAAATCTAAAATCGAGTTAATTGCCAACTTGCCAACACCAAAATCTATTAAAGATGTTAGATCATTCTTAGGACATGCTGGTTTTTATAGAAGGTTCATCAAAGATTTTAGTGTCATATCTAAGCCATTGTGTAACCTTCTAACAAAGGAGAATGTTTTTGAATGGACTAAACAATATGAAGAAGCCTTTGTTAAACTTAGAAACTTGCTTACTTCTGCTCCTGTTATTTAACCTTTTGATTGGTCATTACCTTTTGAAATAATGTGTGATGCTAGTGATTATGTCGTAGGTTCTGTCTTAGGACAAAGAAAAGATAAGAAACCGTATGTGATTTACTATGCAAGTAAAACTTTAAATAGTGCTCAAATGAATTACACTATCACTGAAAAGGAATTACTTGCAATAGTATTTGCATGTGACAAGTTCAGATCTTATCTTGTTGGCTCACCTGTTGTTGTTTTTAGTGATCATGCAGCTTTGAAATATCTATTTTTAAAAATGGATTCTAAGGCTAGTTTGGTATGATGGATTTTGTTACTTCAAGAATTTGATATCACAATCAAAGACAAGAAAGGCATCGAAAATGTTATTGCGTATCATTTGTCAAGATTGACAATAGATTCCACATCTGACATTACACAAATCAATGAGTACTTTCCTGATGAATATTTACTTTCTGTTGCTACAATGCCTTAGTTTGCTAACATTGTTAATTTTCTTGTTTCAGGACATTTGCCAGCTTATTGGAGTACCCAAGGCAAAAGAAAGTTCTTGAACGAAGTTAAGAACTTTTATTGGGATGACCTTTATTTATTCAAATATTGTCCTGATCAAATATTTCAAAGATGCATTCCTGAAAATGAGGTAAGTAGTGTCATTAAATTTTATCATTCTGAGGCATGTGAGGGTCATTTCTCATCAAGAAAGACAATTGCAAAAATCTTACGAAGTGGATTTTACTGGCCCACCATGTTTAAGGACACGCATGCATTCTGCAAGATTTGTGAAAATTATCAAAAGTTGAGAACTATTTCAAAACATCACATGATGCCTTTAAATCCTATTCTTGTCATTGAGATCTTTGACTGTTGGGGTATAGATTTCATGGGTCAATTTCCTCCATCATTTGGTTTCTTGTACATATTAGTCGTAGTACATTATGTTTCAAAATGGATAAAGGCAATTCCAAGTTGAAACAATGATCACAAAATAGTGATAAAGTTTTTGAAAGAAAATATCTTGAGTCGATTTGGAATTCCTCGAGCCATGATAAGTGATAGTGGAACATATTTCTGTAATAAGTCATTTAAGTCTTTAATGAAGAAATATGCAATCACACACAAAGTTGCCACCCCTTATCTCCCTCAGACAAGTAGATAAGTAGAACTTGCTAATAGGGAGATCAAACAGACCTTGGAGAAAACAATGAACCCTAATAGGAAAGACCGGTCTTTAAGACTTAATGATGCACTTTGGGCTTATCGAACTGCTTATAAAAAACATCATTAGGCATGTCACCTTATAGACTAGTCTATAGAAAACCTTGTCACTTGCCCATGGAACTTGAACATAAAGCTTATTGAGTTATTGAAGCTTTCAATTCAAACCTTGATGATGCTAGTCAGCTGAAAAAATTACAAATAAATGAGCTTGAGGAAATAAGAAATGATGCATATGAAAATTCAAGAATTCATAAAGCAAGAATCGAAGAGTTTCATGACAAGAAAATACTGAGAAAAACATTCAATGTTGGCCAAAAAGTCTTGCTTTATAATTCTCGAGTCCATTTATTTCCTGGAAAACTAAGATCAAGATGGAGCGGTCCTTTTATTGTGAAACATGTGTATCCATATAGGGCTTGTGATATCGAGAATCCAAAGAATGGTAATGTTTTCAAGGTAAATGGACATTGTTTGAAAGTTTCTTTGATAATTTTTTAGTTGAGAATGACCCTATTAAATTGGATACTCCTGTATATAAAGATTGATTCTTTTTTTCACAATGTTTTTGTGTTTCCTTTTGGTGTGACCTTTGTTTTGCTAGTTTCTCTCACCCCGCTCAAATGGCGGATAACGGTACTTTGTGACTCTTAAGTCGGTTCTTTCAGTTTTCCATGATAACTGATATCTGTGTATATATTTGTGCAATTCTTTGCTCTTTCTCCCTTCTTTGCATCTCTTTTCTACTTCTCATTTAAAAAAAAAGGGACACCACTCTTGAAAAATTGAAAAAATATTTTCCCGCTTTGCCTCAGAATGCAATTACAAAAATTTACTGTACTAGGTGTGAAATATTGAGATTGTTAATGAACCATGGAATTCCTGAAGATATTCGCTGGCTAATTGAAGCAAAGGTCTGATTATCAAATGAGTCCTCCAATTCTTTCATTTCATACATGCCGAGAATAGGTAAAAGCACTTTTGCAAAGAAACGTCGTGTAAAATGACTGAAAGTCTGTCACAGATGTGCTAGATGGACTTGTAATGCAAAATGTCATTCTTTAGGAATGGTATCTGTAAACCGTGAAGATAAAATATAGTTCATTAAAGATGGCCTGAGTAAGGGGTCTTTAAATAATCTTCTATTGACTCTTGAGATGCACCCTAGTGGAGATGTGCATCGTGCAATTCATGATTTATGGCCACAATTTCATAAAGAACATACTCGACATAATCTTAGGAATCTGACTAAAAAGGACCCTGTTTGCCAATTTTTAAGAAAACTAGATGGGAAGCCTATCCTTGACCCATAGAGGGCGTTTAAGCCGTTCTTGGATGTAAAACCAAGGGAAAATATGAGCCACAATCACAACTGCTTGTACATACCTATATTTTTAAAAAAAAAAGAGAGAGAGAAAAAGAGAGAGAGACTCTAACTGGCCTATATATAGGTGGTATGATTGCATTTTCAATTTCTCATCTATAACATCTTCTCTTCCTTCCCTTCATTTCTACTCAACCCACACATTCAATAGATATCAAAGTGTGTAGAAATGGTAGGTTCCTCAAGTCATCAAATAAGAAATATTTGTGTTTTTGGTGGATCCAGTCTTAGGAAAGAAAAAGAGTTTTTAAAATCAGCAAATCATCTTGGTCAGGTACTAGCTGAGAGAAAGATTCATTTAGTGTATGGGGGAGGCAACCTTGGGTTAATGGGGGTGTGTGTCAATAGCTGCATTTTTAGGAGGCAGTCAAGTTTTAGGGGTCGTCCCCAAAGCTTTAGCAAAAGAGGACCTCCTTGGAAAAATAATTGGAGAGGAACTACAGGTCTCCACAATGTCTGATCGACTGAATACAATGTTTAAACACGTTGATGCCTTCATTGCCTAACTAAGTGGTTTGGGCACATTAGAAGAGATCTTTCATATTTCCTCTTAGGCCCAACTGCATATTCACCATAAACCTATAGGTTTGTTAAATGTTAATGGTTTTTATGATAAATTATTGTCTTTTCTTAATCAAGCTGTGGAACAGAAATTTCTAACATCTTCGGCACGAAAAATCATAATCTCTGCTGCTACTGCTGAACAATTGATTGACCAACTACAATCTTTCATCCCTGTAATTGATCCCTCCATGAGTCGTATAAATTGGTCAACTAAGGAAAACCGTGAAAAGCTTAGATTGGATTTGAGCCTTTGTTTGTGAAACCTTGTGTCCTTTTGTTTTGTTATTTCTTATACTTGTTTAAGTGTGTTTCAAGTTTATCAGTGTTCATTATTTCAGATGATGTCTTCTATACTCTATCTTTCTACCTTAGAACATTGAAGACAATGTCTCGTTTTGGTTGGGGGAAAAGGTAGTTGATACCTAAAAAAATTAACTAACTGTGTTTTCTATTTGCAAAACCGTTGTTACTAAGATGGCAGAGTCAAAGAGTTCTTTTGTTAAAGTAACTCTTGAGACGCATCTTAGTAAACATTGTTAAAGGTCTATCAGAATACTTCTTGAAATATTCAGGTTTACAAACTCTCTCATTATTATCAATTGCTACTGCTCATATAATCATTTAATAAGTATTCTTAAACTTTCATTTTCACACACACACTTTAACATATGATTGTGGGTTGCATATTGAATTATTACATTATTTATGTTCTTTTGTTAAAGGTAACAACTAAGGGAAATAGATAGTATATAATTTGCAAAAAAAAAAAAACAAAATAATAATAATAATAATAATAATAAAAACGTTGATAAGTTTGGTTTCGTAGCCTCCCTAATATAAGCAATTAAGCCCGAAAGGGTGTTTTAACACTTAATACCGTAAAATCAACTGACTTGGGAGCTATTGGCCCAATGCTTGCTACATGGGTTGAGGAGAAAAGCTTAAGGGAATCAAACATTGCACTATCTACGTATCAGTATCTGCAACCCGAGTTATTAAGCTCGAAGGGGTGTCTAAACACCTAATGCCCTAAGACCAACTGGTCTGGGAGTCATTAGCCGAAAGCTCGTTACATGAGTTAAAGAAGCATTGTGTTTTAAGTTATATATATATATATATATATAAGAGAAAAACAAAGATAATAACCTCAACCCAAGGAAGTTAACCTTAAACATTAGAATAAAATATTGTTTTCTTCTAATAAAAGCCTCATCATCTATGTTTTCATATATTGAGCACATAAAAAAGAAGGTTTTTTAATATTTTGTTTAAGAGGTATTGAGTAGATATATATAAATTTAATGAGAGTTTGTTTACTTGGATAGATTAATGGAAGTTAAATGATGAATGCCTTGCTTTGTGGAACTTGTAAATTGTTTTTCTATTTTAACGCTTTGATTACTAGGGACTAGTAATAAGCTGGTTAGGGTTGTAATTAGTACTTAAAAGTGTATTTTTATCAAGGTTTTATATCATAATTTTGCACTTGAAGTATCAATAACTCCTTAACTAGAGCATGTTTTATAATAACAAGTTTGATAATATAAGATAGTTTTAATTTATAGTAAATACTCATTTTAAATGCAGGCATATCTCACAATTCAAAGGATTGATTGATGTGATTAACTATTGATGTCAATTCAAAGGAGATGCCGATTCAATTCAAATTCGAACACTGTTCAGTCATTGGGTCATATCTAGAACTATAGATCTTGGATTTCAGTTTGGTTTATATGGCTGGAAAGATACGAAATAAGCCTACAATGGTCATGAATAGTGTAAGACCCAAATCTGTCGTTTTCAAATTCAAAGTTTGGCCACAAAAGAGAAGTCAGAATCTATTCTGCAATCCAACTCAAACACTGCTCAGACATTTACCCATATCTGGAGTTTTAGAAGGCAAAATGATGTGAAATTTGGTGAGTGGAAGCAGAAGACAATTTCCAACAACTTTCATGAAGAAGATCTACTTAAATTCTGATGGTAACAATGACATTTCATCCAACCAAAATGCTTGAGTGCTGCTGTCCACCAAGTCCACTAAATCAATAGTTGGCCACTACATCAATAATCAATTACCAAATGAATAGTTCTGAATTTTAGCCTAAAAAAGGAAGCATTTGCCATTCATTTAGGAATCTTAGTTCTTCAGATCAAGATCATGTTCTTTCTCTCTCTCTTTATATTTTTGTAATGCTTAAGTTTTGCTTTCATTAATCTCTTGTTCATGCTTTTCATTTCCTTTACTATACTTAGTTAACTTATATCATGTTTATGTTCTTATATTGTTTATTTATGTTTTTCTTCTTCATAATGTCTAGCTAAGTTAATTATGTCAAGGTGAAAAGGTTTTACTAATGGTGTTAGAATATGTATAATATAAACTCAACATGGACATTAATGTTTGTATCCAAGAAAGTTTGCTATTAACATGTCTTATCATTTTTATCTTATTAACTCTTAATATCGTGCTTGTTAAATGATTAATCTAGATTTGTGTTGTATAACACTTGGTACATTAAATACTTGATCCTTTATAGTCTTCGGCCGACATTGTTGTTATGAGAGGAACTTGATTTCTTGTCAACATAAGTTAGCATCATGAATACCTGATAAAATTTATTAGTATGGTGTTACGTAATTAAGATGATTAATATGATCATGTTGATAATTTATAAAGAGTTTATACTTTACTTATCTCTAATACTATTGGTGGATCCTCTAACCTTGACATTTATTTTTATCATTGTTTAATCTCACATTTATCTTACATCTCAAAGTCCTCTTTAACTCATCATCATTGTCATCATCATTATCATCATCATTATCATTGTTGTTGTTATTGTTGTTGTTATTTATAATTTATATAGTTCACCTCCCTGTGGTTTGACCCTGGTCTTACCAGGTTATTTATTACTTTGATACTCTTGCACTTGGGATAAGACATCAACTTTTTGATCATGTCAAACACCAGCTTCTTCACATTCAAGCATTTAGTGTATAAATACACCCAATAATTAGTGACCAAATTCACGAGGTAATAGACCAATCTACTATAAATAGAACCAACAACCATCCAACACTTTAAGCAACCATCCAATACTTCTAGTAACTGTTCATAACCATCCAATACTTCTAGTAACCATAAGCAACCATGCAACACTTCCAACAACTACCTATAACTATGTAATACTTCCAATAACTGCAAGCAATCATCCAATATTTCTAACAACCACAAGAAACCATCCAATACTTTAAGTAATTACAAGCAATTGTCCAACATTTCCAGCACCTACGAACAATATTTTGAGGAACTATAAGTGACCATACAACAATTTCTAAAACAATAAGCAACCATACAACAATGTTAGGAATCACCAACAACCATTAAAAAATCTAATAAGTCTACAAAGAACATATGACATTCATAAATATATCTTTCCATGTTCTTTACGCTCTTGTATATTGTTTCCCTTATACATTTTGTTAACTTAGTCATTAGATAGAAAATCCCTTGTTCTGATAAAGAACTTGTTTTGTAGAAAAAGCTTGTGGACTAGTGGTGAAGCTATTCACTTCTCCATTCCACTATCGTAGCCTTTAGAAAGCCTAATACAGTTTGAAGCTTTTAAACTTCATTAATAACGCCATTTATGGTTAACAAACAAAAGATGTTTCATCCCCTTTAACTCGTCACCTATTCTTTCCATGGATGACAAAACTCTAGGACAAGGAAGAGTAACTAATCTCTCTACCATAAGAATAACTTCACAATCTTTTATTTTATCGATAGAAAATACAACACATAGATCCATTTCACACTAGATGTACAAAGATAACTCCTCTTTTATAAAGAAATATGATCAAATGATTTGTAAATTAAACACATCACTTTATCTCTATGAAGGAGTTTTTCTCGCTATAAAGAGCACTCCTCTATAAGTCCTAGCCACATGTATGACTATCATAATCAATATTCTTCCAAGTCTCACTCATATGCTCCTTGTCATAAAAGGTCTAGACACAAGATTGCACTAGTTTCAAAGAATAAGAACGAAAACTAGTTGCATGGGGTGAGAGGCTCTTAAATTTTTCATAGAGTGTTACATATTTATATTTCTAAAGATTATGTCACTGTAAAGGCTAACTTGGATAACTACAATGACTTTATAAATCCTAAAAAATATATACAAAATATAAACTTATATGTCCTCGTCGCCTTTTATTCCTGTTATAACTGCTGATGACATTCCCATGTCTTTAGCAGGTGTTGGTTCTATTGTCACACCTTATTTGTCTCTCCCTAATGTTTATCTTATTCCAAAACTCAAATTGAATCTTGCTTCTATTAGCCAGTTATGTGATTCTAGTGATTATTTAGTTAGTTTTTCCTCTCTTTTTTTATTGTATACATGATTTGCAATCTCAGGTGTTGGTTCTATTGTCTTCTCATTTGAGATTTTTGGCATTCATAAAAGCTTTAGGAAATGTGCAAACTTATGATATTTGCTATTGTGGTGGATGTAAACTGGTGAAATTTTCCGCTTTACCTTTTAATTGTGTTATGGCATTTACTACCAAGAGATTGTTTGGTTACGTTGGTTACTTGAGGATATGAGAGTCTTTATTTCTTATCCAAATCCTATGTATTGTGACAACCAGAGTTCTATTCAGATTGCTCACAACTCAGTTTTTCATGAACGAACTAAGCACATTGAAATTGATTGTCATCTTATTCGTCATCATCTCAAGCTTGGCACCTTCCTTTGCCTTTTGTTTCTTCTTCTTTGCAGATTGTAGATTTCTTTACCAAGTCACATTGCATTTCCCATTTTTGTTTTCTAGTTGGCAAACTCTTCATGTTTGTAAATGTCACATCGTGAGTTTGAGGGGTGATGTTAAGAAATATATTTATTTTGTTTTATTTATTAAGGGTAGAATAATATTTTTAGTTTAGCCTATATATACTCTCTTTGCATTTATGTTAAAATATGTACTTCATAATAAGAGGATCAATAAAAACTATAACCTCTTTCTCTTTTATATTCATATTTCTCTTTGTTTTAAATTGGATTGTTTTAAAAATATCAAATGTCATTTCCAAATATTGTGGGCTATAGCTAGGCATCATGCCTCACAACACATGAAAATTAAAAAGAAAAAAAAAGAACGCATTCAACAACATTATTAAGTGGCAGTATGAGCTACAAGGAAGCACATTAGCTGATAATGGCAGCAAAGGAAAGTGGAGAATTTCTCCATGGTGTGTTGTGCTCTAGGCATTTCATGGTCTTGGGGATCCAACCCATCGTCATTGGGAAATTATAGTGGTAGCAAGGACGAGCAATGTCATGGATCCTGCCTTGGTGATCTTGGAAGGCCAAATCAAAGCCCTTGATAAGTGTTTGGTCCTTCCATAGGTCATAATCAACTAATGTTTGCAAAACTGTGGTGCTATGACCATTGACCACAACATTAGACCCCTTGCTAAGCACAACCCATCTACCTTCTTTGTCGTAGCTAAGCAACTTCTCGATTTCTTGCATCATAGGATCATGGTCATCAAGCTTGCCTAACTAAATCTTGGAGTACATCATGCTCTCTAGCCTGGTCTAAAAGAACCATGTAGGTCTTGCTAGACGTAACTAAGCTTCTCCACGGTGATTGTTGCTATGACGCACTAGATTTTCTCCCTTTTAATGCTCTTCCCCACATAAACCATCTTCAGGGGAATGATGATGACAACTTAAGGTTGACAATTGAGTTTGATGGGGTGAAATCTCTTGAAATGAAAAGTTTGAAGACAATTATGGATGCAATTAAAGGAAATTAGAAGAAAAGGGCTCAATTGAAATTTGCCAATCCTAAATAAAAAACCCTAAATGACGCATCATTTAAACTTAAAGAAGAGAAGGTGAGTGACATGTTGTTTGGTCGATTAGCCTCTAGTTTTGACAGTTTTGGCTCATTGAGTTGGCAACTTCTAATTTATTTTTTTTTGCTTTTTATGGGGTTATCCTGATCTCATGACCTGAGTTGCGACTTTGACAAGCTAACCTTGGTTGACTTAGGTAATTTTTTTGTACTTAATAATGTTTATTTTGAAGTTTTTATTTTTGTTTTTGATACATTAAAGTTGTTGTTTAAGTTTGCTTTTGATATATAATGTTGTTTTGGTTTTTGTTTAACTTAAGTTATGCATGTTAAACCTTGGTGTTTTACCTTAGATTTGCTAGGTCAATTCATGCACAAAATAGAAACCAATTTTGAATCCTTGTTGTGTGAACATATAGTTTATCTTAAGTTTATGTTTTTTTTATTCAATATCTCTTGCTTGATTTAGATGTTTTGATATTTTCTGTTAGTTATCTAGATTCAAACATATTTTTGTATGATATTGTGACTTGTTGAGATAAAAAAAGCATATTTGAGAAGCAAAAAATGCCCCTTTTTTGGCTTCATAGCGACTGCCATGTCTAGGCATTTTTGGGTTTTAGACAATGTTCTTTATGCTCTTAGGAAGAACATTATGTTAGCCCCTAAATTTGGACCAATTCTGGAACATTTCTTCGCACATACACCTTCCTTATGCATGATTAACCAATAATCTAGTGTTTATTCGTATCAATAGTATGTTTAAATGATTTTTAATCCTAGGGTTTCGATTTTGATCTAAAACTCATTTTAGCAAAATTATGATGATTCATTGATAATAAAAGTGAATAGATACTAGATTATTGATTATTCCATGATTTCCAACATATATGTGCCTTCAATTTATCCATATTTAGTTTGGTTTGAGAGTCATGTTGTTTGCTTCAAGTTGGATGTTCTTCATTTGTGCTTCGTGCTTTTCCCAAGAACATTATCTTAGTTACATAATTTTAACTTATTTTATTTTATTTATTTGCCCATAACCTTTTCTTATACACTGTTACAATATTCATTGTAATAGTTTTTTGTTTTTTTTAAAAAAAATTAACCATTCAACAACTCAATCTTCATTATTTTATTTAACTTTTTTTTTTCAATTTAATCTTTTAATACTAGGTTGTTATGAGAATTGTGCTTTGTATTTTGTTTTCTTCCAGTAGGGTTATTTAATGGTATCATGGATTTAATTTTCATTTCTTGATTTCAACCTTCGATACTAAATCTGTTAGAAGTGGGGTTTCATAATTTTTACTTTTTTTTTCAATAAATTTATCTTGATCTTTTGACCTAGATCGTGAGTTTAATGGGTAGACTTAATTTGTTTTTATTCCCTCTTTTTATAATTGATTTTTTTATTTTATCCTTTTACATTAGGTTAATTGGAAATTGAATTTCATACTTTTTTATTTTTTTCTATGAGATTATCTCAATCTTATGACCCGTGTTATGAGTTTGGTAGTTTGACTTAAGTTGACTCTATTTATTTTTTGGGGTCCTTTTTTAATTGATTATTTTTAACTGGGCTTATTAATTTTGAAAAATTGACTCGAGTTGACTCTGTTCATTTCTTTGGGTAATTTTTTAATTGAATTTTTTTTTTTAATTTCATCCTTCAACAACTTCTTTTTTTTATTTTCAATTTTACCTTTCAATAATAAGCTATTTTAGAATTTGGCTTTGTAAATATTTTTTAGTTTGCTTTATATAGAGATATCTTGGTCTCATGAATTCATGTTTTTTTCTCTCGATTTCAACCTTAACCATTGAATTTGTTGGAAATGGATTTCATAATTTTTTAAAATTTTTGTATAAAGTTATCTTGGTCTCATAACCTATATCACAGGTTTAACATGTTAGTTGAGTTAACTTGGGTTTTTTTTTCCCTTTTTTTACTTGATTTTTTATTTATTTCATCCTTTAACATTGAGTTCCTTCGAAATTGAACTTTATTTTTTATTTTCTTTCTATGAGGTTATCCCGATCTTATAACTTGGGTTGTGGCTTTGAAAATTTAACCTGGGTTGACTCATGTAGTTTTTTTAGTCTTTTTTTAATTTAACAATTTTTTTAAAATTATGTCTTTCAACATTAGGTTAATTAGGTATTAATATTCATAAGTTATTTTATTTGCTTTCTATAGAGTTATCATAGTCTCATGACTTAAGTTATAGATTTGACATGTTAACTTAGATCGATTCAATAATTCATAGTCTTAATATTTTAAAAAATATCATTCAATATTTCGTTACATCAATATTTCAAAAAGATGTCATCCAATATGCATCACATTTGTTGCTACCCATTTTGGTCCACTATCTCCATGGAATTAAACAAATGTTTTGAATTATGCAAAGAAAGATAAAAAAAAAATGAATATATCCATATATATATTGGACTAGGCCTTCAACTCTTGCCTCAAACAGTAAATATATGTGTAGAAGCACCATCAAGTAAAAAAATAGAGAGAATATCACCTCAAGTTTGTATATTGTCTAGACGATGTTCATTTGAAGCCTCTCCATGTGTTATGTCTACAACGTGTTGAAGCATATTTCTCTAAAGAAATGATTGGTTTCCATGAGTGCATCTCATATCCCCTTTGGCAAAAAATCCCAGTTAGTTAATGAAAGGAGTGTTTACATAAATACATGATAGTCATGGCTCTTCATTCCATACAATCTTCAATCCTTCAAATTCAACAACCTTGATATGTTTGAGGCATGTTCATAAGGAA
>Ga0325410_1005583_pt1 | contig 13882 bp, 12 predicted proteins | sample PopdelMetagenome_16_FD_206182 | JGI IMG/M metagenome (GOLD analysis project Ga0325410, IMG submission 206182) | Populus deltoides microbial communities from Bellville, Georgia, United States - Xylem-PdIQD-R3 | ecosystem: Host-associated > Plants > Phyllosphere > Stem > Wood/Secondary xylem... | reverse complement strand
GCTCCCTCAACCCTCACAATTCACACTTTCACATATTCCATCTCATTCTCAAATCTCTAACAAAATGAAATTAATCCATCTTCATCTCCATTCTCCTGACTTCAGCCACATCCCTCTCCCATACATGAATGAAACACACCATGTCGGCACACCTAACCTCTAGAGTCCAGATCTAGCAAACCAGTCACTTCCCTCTCTCACACCTGACCTTGAATCTTGTCACAACTCACACCATGTATGATTTTTTTCTGTCAATCTCTGTTTTTTTTTTAACATATGCTCTGTGATCTATGTATTTATTGGTATATCCTTACAAAAAATCAATTTTTGAGCTTAGAGTCGTATTTTGGTTGATTTAGGATTCTGGAAATATGCTTAAATTTAGCTCCGAGTTTCATCAAAATTAAGCGAAGAATTCTAAAATCTCTATTTCAATCCTTTCATTTTTAAGAATTATCCTTTTCTAATTCACTATCGTTTTTGTTTAAATGTGAGAGTGATTTATATCTCTGTTTTGTATTCGATAGGTTGTTGCACAGAAAGTGAAAGAAGCTGAGATCACTGAGGTCCAGCGGGACTCGCTTCTTCTGGTATACATATCGCAACGACTCACAATCCAATTTTCATTTTTTTTGAGCTCTTAATAAGTTGTTTTTATAACTTTTTTTTATTTGTAGTAGAATGTACTTATTTGAGGTTTTATTATGCTAAATTTCGTGTGATTTAGCCTTTTGGAAGCACATTTTGCACTAGTTTTTTCTTCCATTAAATACTGTGTTGAAGTTGTTTGTAAAAATTTGAAAAATCTCTCTCTGTATGTGTATCTATATGTATGTATTGTATTGTCTTTTGATTTATGTTTAGTAGATTTTTCTTGTGATTTTGCAAATGGGTTTTTGAGATTTGTGGTAATTAATGATCTTTTGAGTTTTTTGTGTATAACCAACCTTGAAAGGTTATTCCTTTTTCCCAGAAACCTTGTCCTTAAAAGAAATTTTGATTTTCCGTTGTATGGATAAGAGAACAGAACTTAGATTTGAGTTGTTGTAGTTAACTAAAGTGGGAATTTGGATCTGGGTTTTGCTCATTTTAGTAGAAAAAATTATTGTCGAAAAACATCATTGATTAAAGGTCCTTGTCAGTAAGTAATTAAGCATTAAGCAGCAGCCAACATGTATATTCCAGCTCCCTATTTTTCTTTCAGGAAAATGAACTACTGGACATAATGTGACAAATTCAAACAAATTTGCAAAGGAAAAATGAAGACCAAAGAAGCCTTAATTCTTACCTGGATTGCTTTTACTTTCATCGGCATGTGTATGATGACTTAGTGTGTCGTTGAACTATGTTATTAGACTAGTGCTGTTATTGGAAACATAGTGATTTTCTTGAAATCACTTGCTTGATTTTCTCCGGTGTTTAGAATGTGGTGTAAAAATATATGCTTTCACAATTACTGCATCAATATCCAATTATCATTTAGAAACTTGATAAATGATCTTGAAACTTACAAAAACCTTGAGTCTGATAATTTCTTTTTTTTTTATTTTATAAACTTGCATCTTTTATTTTGTGATTTATTAATTAAAGCATTTGCAATCATCTAACATGTCTAATTTTTTATTTTGTAGAATTCGGTGGAAAGTTACATGTAGTAACGAATGATAATTAGTTCAAAAGTTAGTTTGATAGCAAAATACTACTTTTTATTTTTACATATTCTAATTTATTTTATCATGTTATAATTTTAGATCTTGAATTTCAGGTTTTTATGTCAATGGTATTAAGGAATTAAAGTGCAATGTTCTTGTCATCTTGATGTGCTTTTTGATTGGGATGATGTGCACAATGAAGATTTTTCATTTATATTTTTTGCATGAAGTGTTTTATTTTGTATAACAAGGTTATTTGTTGTTTCTTTTTAAGCCAAAGAAGGCAGCGCTTTGTAATTTAGATTTTAACTTGATGTGTGTGTTATTTAAACTCTGATGCAGGAGGAGTCCAAAACACAAATATTAGAAAGACTTGCAACATATGAACACAATATTAGCACTAATAATTTAATATAAATGAAAATTCAATGACAAAAAAAGTTAAATATATTATAGAATCTTGTAACAAAATTAGATAATATTAACATCAATTACAAGCCCATCAGAAAGCCCAAACAAAATATACAGGTTTTTCCAGTTTTTATGGTAAAAAAACCGAACTAGACCGAAACCGGTCAGTTTGAACTAGTTCCGGTTTGAATTTTTTAATTTTTTAAAATTTTATTTTAGTTATTTTTTTAGATAAAAACTGAATCGAACCGAAAATAATTATATCTAAACAGACCTAACGGTTGTTATGAAGAGCATAGTAAAGTTTCAATAGAAAGGAATCGACTTGGGGATTCGTTGGCTGGAGGTGAGAAAAAAAAATGAATGGTCTTATAGACCAGCAAGCTCTCGAAGATGGGGAAGTGAAAATGAATTGCATTTTTTCTAGGGTGCTTCACAAGAAAGAAAAATGAGCGGCCTTGTGGACGAGGAACTTCAAAAGATGGGGAAATCAAACTTTTGCTCTGAAAATTATATGCTCTAATTTAAGATTCAGAGGCATAGGAGGCCATGAACACTATATGCAAATTATAAGCTCTGATTTAAAATCTGCTATCGAAGCTGCTAAAGAACTGAGACAGCAGGGAAATCCATGGCTCAATGAGAGTACCACCGATTTTATGTTTTCCAATTTAGAAAATGCATTGCATAACATTACAGTTCTTTAGTCAGTAGCGAGCCACTCCCGGTCCGCTGTCTGTCTGTCTGTTTGGCTGTCAGTAACAGTTAAGACCCTGTCCTTGTAATTGCATAACATTACAAACAGACCGCTAATATAATAAAACAATTCCCAACACAAAAAAACGACACCGTTTGATCTCTTCCCAAGGTCTTCCTAAATCCCTTCACTCCCTCACTCTAGATTTTCAACAGTCATCACTAATCATTTCTGTTAATGGCGCTAAAATTATTTCCAACCCCGTTCCCAATCTTTGCACCACCGTCCCCGAACCCATCCCACCGCCCGTCCACCGAGGTCCACTTCTCTCGATGGTTCAACGCCAATGCAGACAAATTCAACCAACGCTACCGCTCCCAACAAGAAATCGAAGAAGATATCAGCCGCCGTCGCCGCTTCACTTCCGCCAACAACATCGTCACTAATTACGACCCGAAAAACGCCGCTGAAGTAGATATCTCTTTTTTCAAATCCACTGGCACACCTTCCTCTCCTTCCTCTCCTTCTATCCCGGGTAAGAAATCTAAATACTCCAAACCCTTGAAAAAAACCCACCCAGCTTTTCTTCCCAAAATTACCAGAGTGCCCCTACCGCGAAACAACGCCAAACCCCCCATTGACAGGAAAGCGGACATCAAGCTAAGCGAAGACGGCGTCTCCTATGTAATAGACGGCGCACCGTTCGAGTTCAAGTACAGCTACACGGAGACGCCGAAGGTGAAGCCGTTGAAACTAAGGGAGGCGCCGTATGCGCCGTTTGGGCCCATCACGATGCCAAGGCCTTGGACTGGGCGTGCCCCGTTGCCGCCCAGCAAAAAGAAGCTGAGAGAGTTTGATTCGTTTGTTTTGCCCCCTCCGGATAAGAAAGGAGTCAAGCCGGTTCAGGCACCGGGTCCCTTTTTGCCCGGGGCGGGCCCTAGGTACGCAAAGACTAGAGAGGAGATATTAGGTGATCCTTTGACACAAGAGGAGATTCAAGAGTTGGTTGATGGATGCTTGAAAGCAAAACGACAATTGAATATGGGTATGTTTCTGTGTACTTTTGGTGCCCAGGATGAACCATGCGGAATTCTTTATTCTTTTGTTTGTTTGTTTGGTGTGGGCAGGGAGAGATGGTTTGACGCATAACATGTTGGATAATATACATGCGCATTGGAAGCGGAGGAGAGTGTGTAAAATCAAATGCAAAGGAGTATGTACTGTGGATATGGACAATGTGTGTCAGCAATTAGAGGTGTGGCTCTTCTTCTTTACGTTTAATTTAGTGTATGATTCAATTGTTTGTTTTGGGATTATATATGTCTTGTAAAATGGACAGGAAAGGACTGGAGGGAAGATCATTTACAGAAAGGGAGGGGTGTTGTATCTTTTCCGAGGAAGAAACTACAACTATCGATTTCGACCCCGCTTTCCTCTTATGTTGTGGAAACCTGTTACGCCTGTTTATCCAAGGTTGATTCAACGAGCTCCGGAGGGTCTAACATTGCAAGAAGCATCTGGGATGCGCAATAAAGGGCGGAAACTGATACCAATATGTAAACTAGGTAGCATGCTCAGTGGTCATAGCTATTCTTTTAATTTGATTTATCATTTAGAGGATGAGAAGATAAATAAAATTGAGCTTCCATGAACATATTGATGACATTACATTTTTTTGTATGGCGTGCAGGGAAAAATGGTGTGTACCGTGATTTAGTGAGAAATGTCAGAGAGGCATTTGAAGAGTGTGAATTGGTCCGAATAAATTGTCAAGGGATGAATGGAAGTGATTTTAGGAAAATTGGAGCCAAACTCAGGGTCTGTTGAGTAATTATGTTCGGTTGCTTTTTTTTTTCTTGTTTCTTCAAATTCATTTCTAAAAACTTATGACAAAGATTACCTTGATTCTTCAAATTGCAGGACCTTGTCCCATGTGTGCTGATCTCATTTGAATGCGAGCACATCCTCATGTGGAGGGGAAGAGATTGGAAGTCCTCCTTCACAAAACCAGTAAATGATGGTGATGAAGCTAAGAATTCTAGCATTGACGGTGCAACTTCTGCCACACCACTTTTGGAGGGCCTACAAAATGAAACTTTCTCAGTAAAGGATGCCAGCACACTGAATTTAAAAACGTCCAGGATGGATGCTGAAGATCAAGGAGAGGATCTATCCCAAAAGGACATAGATGAGACATTTGCAGTTAAGATTTTTATTTCAACCTCAACAGAAATCTATGAAAGTAAAACCACACCAGATAATGATGACAGTTCTGCTGTTACCGAGTTTGAAGCCATGAGAATTACAAGTGGCAGTGAAGTAATAGTGGATGATAGAGGGTATATTGATGAAATGCTAATTACCACTTCGGTGGAATCTGATACCACACTGGAAAGAATTGGGAACATGGAAAAGCTCCAAAATGTTTCAGAAGGTTCCCAAGATGTTAGTGAACTGGCAAAATTGAATGAATCTTATACGCAGGGAGTTTTAGAATTGTTGAAACATGCTGTTGAGATTGGGAGTGCAGTTGTCCTAGATGCAAATTTGGATGCTGATGCGGTTTACCAAAAGGCAGTTGCCTTTGCACAGTCTGCTCCTCCTGGTCCTGTTTTTAGGCGCCAACCCAGGAACACAGTGGTTCAAAAGAGCGAGATGCAAGAAAACGGGGAATTGGAAGTTAAACAAGTCACAAGCTTCTCCAAGATGGGAGGAGGTAGCGAGAGGAAGAGTTCTAAGGTTAGAAGAAAATATTTCAATGAACAATACGTAGATTCTGTACCACAAGGAAGCCTAAGAGTGGATGAACTTGCTAAACTGTTGGCATGATATCTAGCATAACTTTATAAATCCTTGTAGTTATAATTGGCTTACTTGCTAATGCATATTCATATATATATATACACACCCACGCATAATCTACCTCGATGTTTGATGAGATTGAAACTAGTGTTTGATGCGATGTTAGATTTTGAAATAGAGCAAAATTTCACAAATCCTTTATTTTGATGGCGATTTTACTTGCCCTCCAGTCCTTTGAAAAGTTTCATCAGCCATCCTCATTTGAATGGTTTGTCCCACAACGGATTTGCATATATATTCCATTACATATGGTGCATTGTTTTTCCCTTTTTATATCCTTTGGTAGGAGTTTGTTGACTTGGGGATTGGCTTGTTATTGATCATTGATCAAGATCAATAGGCAAATCTTATCACATGTTCTTACCTAAAGTTGAATATTGGTTTCATTTTGATACTAGTAACTACTCTTTTTCCTTGACAAATAAGAGGGGTTTAATTAGGCTAGTGTACATAGGCAAGAACTTGAGTAGGGAACGAAAGCAACAGATAATTGGTAATTTAGCAGTATAGAAACAGTCATTTCTGAAGTTGAGTTACATTTGAGAAGAATGATAATTATTGCCCCACTTTTGACTAATGGTTTTGACAATGTGCAATCAAATTTGAAATAGAGGGGGCAAAATGCAAGGTTTTCTAAGTGGAACTGCCTTCAAAATATGAAATTATTAATAGTATATATACATGGACGCTGAACATTCCTTATAGAACATTTATCGTTAATAAACACCAAGTTTTCCTCATTCCAGCAGATCTTACAATCTATACTTGTGATGAGCTCGACCCGTTTCCCACTGTCCTCCAGAACCAGTGATTTTGCCAGTGAAGATACACCTCCTCAATTGTTACTTGCTTTGTTTCTGGAAGCAAGAAGTAGATGAAGGCACTCATGATGAAAACCGAACTACCAAACAGCAAGACAATTCCAAATTTAAGGTGGAAGAGTGAGGCAAGGAATAACTGTGCAATCAAAGCTGGGAAGATGATGTTGACGCAGATCGCAAAACTCTAGCCAGCAGACCTCATTTCCAAAGGGAAGAGTTGACTTGAAACCAGCCATCCTAGAGTATCCCCAAGACCTTCCATAAGCCTCTCGAAACAAACAAATGACAATCACAAGGAAGAAGCCAAAGCCAGTGGAGATGGGGGTCCCAATCTCCAAACTCGATGGCCCATGTTACGGCAACAGCAATCTGCAAATTAATGGAACAAAAAAACTGTTATGATATTTTATGTCCTATACATGTATTTTTTTTTAGAGTTGGATACAAGGGAGTGAGTGAATTACTATACCATGACGCAAATCATTTCAATCCCAACCTCCAACAAGAAAGCTCCTCTATCAATTTTGTATACTAAATTAATGGTAGGAAAAACTTCAAGTCTATGTTTTTTTATAGCTCTTTGATGATTTTTATGGATCTTTGATGATTTTTGATGAATTTTTAGGTCATGGTTCATATATTAGTGTAAAACAAGTTCTTTTTGTGGAATAAGAGATCTTAAATGCTTAAATTAACAAAATACAAAGTGTACATAAAAGAAGGAGATTGAAGATGTCATTGTCAGAGAATTTAGGATTCTTGAATTGTGTTTCTCAATGATTTCTACTTAGAAAGGGATGGAGGTTTTATAGGGAAAATGTGACGGGATCCTAACTTCAACACCAAGAAATCCATCAAAGGTTTTATTGGGTCTAGTCACAAAACTTAGAGCAAAAAAGTTCAAGAAAGTAATTAATGGACTTTTTCAAAATACATAAGCTACTGGAACTTTGAGAGGATATCAAATAATGAAGAACAAGCCTTGATTAATTTTATTTATGTTTAAGAATGGCTTGTAGGGGAGCATCCAGACATTAAAGAAAGATTAAAATATACCAGTTTTAACTTTTCAGTATTGTTTTGGTCATAACTAAGGCTACGTAATGAATTTTGAAGTTGCATTGAAAAGTAGACATCCACAAATATATGGTAGACCTTCTAATATGTTAAGAGGAGGGAGAAATATTCATTTGAAGTTGGGCTTCAATTCTAATAATAGGTTATGAAATTCAACTTTGATCTTGTTTTAATTAATTAGGCTATTATTTTTTTATCTTTTAGTTTATTTTAGGGCTTGCAGCATTTAAAAGTTTATTTGGGTTAGGTTTTATTTTATTATTTTAGTTATTTTAAGCTTTTAATGTGTTAAGACCTATTTATCAAGTTGGGGTACATTAAGTCAAATTAAGGTTAACTTTCTAATATATAAACCAATTGTTAACATTATTTTTTAGTTTATGTGTTTCATATTGTGTGCTTTGTTTCTCTTTATGTGATTTAGTAATTCTCATACTAAGTGCTTGATTGAACTTGCAAACTCTTTGAAGGATTGATCAATTTTGTTGTGATTTGTACTTCTCCTTTGCGTCTTGTTATAAGAGTAGGGTAGCGTTGATCAATTACATATAACTTTGGTTCTTTGAGGTAAGGTTCTTGTTGGGTCAAGTTCCAAACTTATCTTCTAACCTCAAATTAATAATTTAAAAGACATTCCACGTCAAGGTGAATGAGCTAGGTGTTTGATCACAAAAGTAGTGAATAAACATTTTAGGTTGCACTTAAATGAATCCTAAGCGATGTGCTTAAATGCTAAAGCAAGCGTTGTTTTTGAAAAATAATAAATTGTCCAACGTTTTAGACACATTTAAGAACATGGTTGATATTTTTGGATGAACAATGTCACTTGCCACAACATCAATTTAGTATAAATATGATATGATATATTCCTTTATTTGAGAAATAAAGGAATATGAGCGATATAGTTTACATTAAAAATAAATGATCATGTGTCAATCAATTGAAAACAATTATTGTTCATTGTTGTATAAAGAAAGATAAACTAAAATCGATCATTAATAATGTGATTGCCCAAAAAGTCTCATGATCAATTAGAGGCAAGGGAGACGTGACAATGATTGACCATGAGGAAACAATTAACCATAAGAAGGGAGTCCACGCAATTAACTATGATGAATTGATTGACCACAAGGAAAAGGTTCGCATGAGCAATTAGAGTATCCAAGCTTATGTAGAATACGATCCTCATCCAAGCTTATGTAGAATAGGAATCCTCAACATGTATAGCTAATGTTACTTAACAAGTTAGGATTTTAGTGTTTTATGTATCATAGTAAAAGATTTGTCATCATGCCACTTAAAAAACAATCTCATAAAAGTTTCATCAAGAACAATTAGGCAAGCAATTAACAAAGGTCAATTACATGGTCATGAAGAATATGATAGTTAATCACCAACATAAGGCTAATTGAGTAACCCTAATTAGATGTATTATACAATGTTATTCATCATGTAAAAACGAGTTATATATGGACAAAGTCATGGTACTCCTATACAACCTATACCTTTGCTACCATTCCTAATGTTATTGCCTTCACCAATTTTTAGAGGACACTGATTAGTACTTAAAAGTGATTTTTATCAAGGTTTTATATCATCATTTTGCACTTGAAGTATCAATAACTCCTTAATTAGAGCATGTTTTATAATAACAAGTTTGATAATATAAGATACCTTTAATTAATGGTAAATGTTCATTTTAAATGCAGGCCTATCACGTAAATCAAAGGATTGATTAATGAGTTTAATCACTGAAATTGAGAAGACAAAGAAAGGTTTAAGCTTAGAAAAGAGATGTTGTTTCGGTCCAAACTGGAACACCATTCGATTATTGGATCATAACTAGAGCTGTAGAACTTGGATTTAGGTCTGGTTTATATGTATGGAAAGCCTACATAGGCCAAAAACTTTTGTGGAGAGTCCAAGATTTAAAAGTGCCATTTTCGAGTTCAAATGGTAGCAACAACGAAGAAGTCAAAATCTATCCTGTAACCCAGACACTGTTTAGTTTCAGCCCTTATCTCCAGTTCTAGAAGTCAAAATGAACCGATTCTTGTTCTTTCGGAAAGCTGAGATAATTTCCCATAACTTTCATGAAGACTATCTGTTCAAATTCTGATGTTAGCAATGACGTTTTCTGCAAACAAGAAGATAATAAGGGTTACCAAGTCAAGAGATGGCCACCCACTCAACAATTAGATCAATAGTTCCGAATTTTGGCCTATAAAAGGAGGCATTTGCCATGCATTTAGGCATCTTGGTTTTCAGATCAAGATCATGTTATTGCTCTTTCTTTATATTTTTGCAATGCTTAAGTTTTGATTTCATTAATCTCTTGTTTACGCCTTTCATTTTCTTTATTATACTTATACAATCATGTACTCCTCTTGTTTATCTATGTTTGTCTTATTCATAATGTTCAGCTAAGTTTATTATGTCAAGGTGAAAAGGTTACACTAATGGTGTAAGAATAAGTATAGTATAAACTCAACATGGACTTTAATGTTTGATACTAACATGTTTTGTATTTGTTATCTTGTTCACTTTTAATACTTTGCTTGTTAAATGGTTAATCTAGATTTATGTTGTATAACCCTTAGTACAACAAATACTTGACACTTTCATAGCCCAACCGTATGGTATAACCGACACCTGTGCTATGACATGAACTTGATTTGTTGTTAACATAAGTTATAATCATGAATACCTGACAACATTTACAAGTATTAGCATTATTCAAATAAGATAAGTAATGTAATCATGTTAGCAATTTATAATCCGATTGGAACCTTCTTTGTGTATGGTTTTTGAGTAATAAAAAGAGTTTATACTATATTTGTTTGAAATACCATTAGTGGATCCTCTAACCTTGACAATTATTTTATCCTTGTTTAATCCTTATATCAATATCATATCACAAAGCTCTCTTTAACTCTTTTTCTGTTATTATTTATTTCTTTATTTGTAGTTTATACAGTTAACCTCCCTGTGGTTCGACCCCGGTCTTGCCGGGTTATTTATTACTTCGACACTCCTACACTTGGGAGAAGACATCAACTCTTTAGTCGTGTCAAGGTTTTGGCGCCGTTGCCGGAGAGGTAAGTTATTGTATAAATTATAATTTTCTTTTATTTTCACTTTTATTTGTTTTTCTAATCTTTGTTTCTTCTTTTTCTTTTTTTTTCTTTCTTTCTTCACTTGCATGAGAGTTTGGACACATATATTAAGTGGTAGACTTTCTAGGAAATCTTCATCATTTTCAGAAAACATGGCTGAAGAGAATAATCAGTCACTTCATAATGAGAATAATCATGTTAGAACACTTAGAGACCACATGAATCCCACAAGAACAAGTGCACCCTCATGCATAGTTTTCCCCCCGATGCATCTCATTTTAATTTTAAGCTAGACATTATTTAACTTTTACCTTTTTTTCATGGCTTAGATCTAGAAAATCCATACTTGTATTTGAGAGAATTTGAGGAGGTCTGTAACACCTATAATGACTTAAATTATAACATGAATACCATCAGATTAAAGCTTTTTCCTTTTTCATTAAAAGATAAAGCTAAAACATGGCTATATAATCTTAGGTCATGATCCATTCATGCTTGAGATGAAATGCAACAATAATTTTTAAAGAAGTTTTTTCCATCTCATAGAACAAACTTTTTCAAAAGACAAATCACCACTTTCACTTAAAAACCAAGAGAAACATTTTACCAATGTTGGGATAGATATCGAGACTTGCTTAATACTTGCCCTCATCATGGTTTTAAAACATGGAGATTGGTTTCATATTTTTATGAAGGCTTAACACCTAAAGATAGACAAATGGTGGAATTGATATGCAATGAAACTTTTGAAGATAAAGACCCTAATGAAGCAATGGAGTAGACTTACTAGTTGAAAATGCTAAAAATTAGGACATTACGGGCACTTATGAGGCACCGGGTAAAACTCAACCTCATACATCTACTGGAGGTATGTACAACCTTAGAGAAGATCATGACCTCTAAGCCAAATTTGCATCTTTAGCTAGAAAAGTCAAGGCACTTGAATGTAAAAGGAGTGGTCAATTAAAATCTGTTCAAGACATTGCGTGTCAAATCTGTGAAATAAATGAACAGGCAACCAATAACTGTCCAACTTTGCCTTTTTTCAAGGAATGCCTCCATGAACTAGCCCATGCTTTAAACGGTTTTCAAAGGCCCAATCATAACCCATACTCGCAAACATATAACCCTGGTTGGAGAAATCACCTAAATTTCAGTTGGAAGAGTGATGCACAAACTTCACAGTCACCGTTTCAAGCACACCATAATTTCCAAAATTCTCATGGATATGCACCTCCTTATGCTCCACCTCCTAGAAGAAATCTTGAGGAAACATTGCATGTATTCATTGAAAAGCAGGACACAATCAACACTCAAAATGCTCAAACCATGGCAGATTTTAAAGATACTCTTACAAAGTTCACATCTGCTCTCAGTCTTCAAGAGAAAGGTAAGTTTCCATCTCAGCCACAGTAAAATCCCAAGGGCCAATACAATGCAAATGCAAGTAGTTCTGGAAGCCAATACATGGATCAAGTCAAATTAGTCACTACTCTTCGTAGTGGTAAGGTTATTGAAAAACCCACTCTTGAACCTTGTGAGAAAGATGATGAGTCAATCTCTGAGGGTAATGAAGGGGTTGAATCTGAACATTGTAAAGAAAAGATTGTTTTCCCACCAGCACTTCCATTTCCTCATACCATGACCAAACAAAGGAAAGTCAATCACAACTCTAAAATCTTTGAAACTTTCAAGCAAATAAGGATCAATATACCTTTGTTGGATGCTATTAAACAGGTACTTTCTTATGCTAAATTTTTGAAAGATCTGTGCATTGTGAAGAGAAAACTGAATGTGAAAAAGAAAGTCTTTTTTGTTGAACAAGTAAGTGTCATTCTTCAAAACAATAATGTTTGAAATATAAAGACCCTGGTTATCCTACAATTTCATGCTTTATTGGAAAGTATAAAATTGAAAAAGCTTTACTTGATCTTGGAGCTAGTGTGAATTTACTTCCATATTTAGTTTTTCAAAGTTTCAATCTAGGTAAGTTAAAACCAACTTCTGTAACTCTTTTACTTGCTGATAGATCTGTAAAAGTGCTTAGAGGAATAGTTGAAGATGTGTTACTACAAGTTGATAAATTCATTTATCCTATGAATTTTATTGTCTTGGATACACAACCTGTTGAAGCATGCAATTCATTTCCTGTTATTTTAGGATGTCCGTTTCCTGCAACTTCTAATGCATTGATTAATTGTAGGAATGGACTGATGAAGCTATCATTTGAAAACATGACATTGGAGATGAATATTTTTAATATTTGCAATCAACCTGGAGATGATAATGATTCACAGGAAGTAGATGTTATTGAAGAATTAGTTTATGATCAATTTGAACCCACCGTGAGTAAAATAGAGTTTGACGAATATGCAGATTTGCAAATGATTTATTCTCAAGAAAAAATCGAGGACAAGAAAGGCACTAAAAATGTTGATACGGATCTTTTGTCGAGATTGACAATAGATTCGACATCGGACATCACACCTGATGCGAACCTCGTGATCACGTGGTCACGCAACCCACACGCAAAGACACCAATTCCTGGAAAGCCAAGTAAATCAGGTTTGATAGGAGTGTGACACAAAGATAATTCTTACCTGGGCACCAGTACTATTGGAAACGGAGACCCCCACCCAACGAATATTGATTCGTGAACGAGAAGTATAAGGATGACGCCACGAAGACAGTTGTTCTTCGATAAGTCATTTTCAGTTCTTTAGAGAATCAAGGAAGGGAGATTATCCCACCAACACACAATAGGTGCAGCAAGTTTATTGATCTGAAAATTGCGTAACCTTACATGTTTTGTTATGCCTTTATTTATACTGACTCTAGACTTAAGAAAACCCTAATGGACCCCCCTTAGGTGGACTTATGTGAAGCCCACTTACAATTGACCCAAATAAGTAATAACAACCCAAAAACTAAGAAGAAAATAATAAAAATAATAAAATTCTGAAAATTATCATGCTAAATATGCTAGAATCAGATTTGTCACCTTTAAGAAGTGCCAAATAAACTAGGAGAAATCTGATTTGGAAAATTTGTGTTGCTGCCCACCTTGATGTCCTTGATTAGCTTGGATTTCCTTGTTTAACTTGGACAAATAAGAAAACAAATTTCCTCCTTTGTTGCTGATTTAATTACTTTCCTTCCTAAGTTAGAAAAAGCATTAAATAGTCCTCCTCTCTTTAGGAATAAGATATGGCCAACTTCCTTACTTAATTAGGAGAATAAATTGCT